>Ga0209061_1004600_pt1 | contig 13060 bp, 9 predicted proteins | sample Coa_R1_10_FD_187157 | JGI IMG/M metagenome (GOLD analysis project Ga0209061, IMG submission 187157) | Surface soil microbial communities from Centralia Pennsylvania, which are recovering from an underground coalmine fire - Coalmine... | ecosystem: Environmental > Terrestrial > Soil > Unclassified...
ATCCTTCGCTGCCGCTCAGAATGACATTCCCAGACTTGATCGATAACGTTCATTATCAATCATAGCTGCGCTACGGCAAGGATGTCAAACGGCGCCCTCGCGTGCTCGCGCCTGCGGCGCGAGCAGGATAGATTATAGTGTGTGAAAAAAATGCGCGAAGCGCATTTTTTTCACACACTATAATCTATCCCTTGCGCGGCTCCGCCGCGCGAGTGCCCGGCACTTGCAGGCACCCATCAGATATGAGCAAGCAGCCCGCCATCGACGAGGAAGGGCGCACCGGTAATATAGCTGGCCTCATCACTGACCAGGAAGAGGACCATGCGCGCGATATCGACGGGCTGGCCGACGCGTCGCAGCGGGATATTCGCTACTGTGGCGCGATACTGCTCCTCTTCGTCGCCGTCGGCACGCAGGTTGCTGCGAAATATAGGCGTATCGATGGAACCGGGCAGCACGCAATTGACGCGAATACCATCCGGCGCGCATTCGAGGGCCATGCTGCGCGTCAGGGCGAGCACGGCACCTTTCGTGGCGTCGTAGCTGGAGACGAGCGGCGTTGTGGCGAGCGCACGCGCCGACGAAATATTGACGATGGCTCCGCCCCCGCGACGCGCTATATGCGGAATTGCGTAGCGGCTGCAAAGATAGACGCTGCGCAAATTGACGGCAATCACCTTATCCCACTCGTGCTCTTCCGTATCGACCAGCTTCTTGTAGATCGACATCGCCGCGTTATTCACCAGAATATCGATGCCGCCGAAGGCGCTCACCGTCTGCTCTACCATCGCGCGCACCTGCCCGCCGTCGCTCACATCGGTATGGATATACCTGGCGATCTCCGCGCCGCCAGCTTCGGCGACGCTCTGTTGACCGCCCTCATCGTTGATATCGGCGATCACGACACGCGCGCCCTCCTGCGCAAACAAGGTAGCGATGCCACGCCCAATACCAGAAGCGGCGCCGGTCACAATGGCAACCTTATCTTTCAACCGCATAAGATATACCTCCCTTACCGCAGTGTATACATAATGCCGATCCCCGAAGGGCTAGATTACTCATGGAGCAAGCCCGCCCTCAGCAGGGGCGCTGCGCCGCCACCGCCGGCTACATCCCGTAGCTGGTCTGCGGCGCAAGCCCGCCCTCGCCACCGGGTGAGGCCGGGTTGGCTGGCAGAGCGGGCTTGCGCCGCAGACATGGTGGCATTTTACATCCCGATAGCGGCGCGGCGCCCCTACTGACCTCTATCATCCTTTCCGATTGTCACCATTCGTTGCCGCCAACCGGGGCGGGCTTGCGCCGCAGACATGCCACGGAGCGTTGCCCCCACAGCGGCGCTGCGCCCCTACTGACCTCTACCATCTTTTCCGATTGTCACCATTCGTTGCCGCCAACCGGGGCGGGCTTGCGCCGCAGACATGCCACGGAGCGCTGCCCCCACAGCGGCGCTGCGCCCCTACTGCGGTTCCACCGTCCCTTTCTTATTGACGGCCTTGATCGTCTATGTTCATCATCGCGCCGCTACGCACCGGGAATGACATCAAACCTGCCATCCTGAACGCAGCAAAAGATGACATTCCCGACTTGATCGGTAACATTCATAAATCCGACCTCTACTCCCATCCAATAAAGTATAGCAGATCTGCCAGCACAAAACGCGAACGGATAAAGTGTCCGTTGCGGACGGCAAACTCATACTCCTGGCGGCTGATGGGAGGCTCCAGTTCCTCGCAGGTCAGCGGCGCGCCTGCGTCTTGCAGGATGCGACGCACGCTCTCAGGCCGGGAGACCAGCGCGGAGAGGGCCGGGCGATGGCGCGCCTGCCAGTCCGCGCAGAAGCGCTCGAAGTGTGAGCGGCTGCGCTGCCAGCGGGCGAGCTTCTGGCGATAATCGTTCCAGCATTCGCGCGCCATCGCCCCGCCGGGATCGATAGGCAGGAAGAGGCGCTGGATGAATGCCTCCATCTCCGCCTCCTGCGGATAGCAGGCATCGATAACGATAGTTGCGGGATCGAAGCGCTCCAGAAAACGCTGGTAGAGCCTGGCGGCGGTGATGGTCGCCACGCCGACCTGCGCTCCATGCAGCGCCAGGCGGCGCTGGTAATAGCCGGCAATCATGTCCAGAACGTGAGAGATGACGTGTTCGGTGCCGGAGACGGGCGCGGACATATTGACGATGGATTGAGCGATGCCAGCCAGCAGCACCGCTCGCGCCAGCACCGCAGCGCCTTCATGTGTGCCCTGGCCGATAGCGCGTGCATGCTCCAGCAGGATCGTTTCCAGGTTACGCAGCAGGGCCAGCGGTACCTCGCTATAGCAATCAACGAGGCCCAGCGCGCCGGCGAGATACCAATCGCCATAGGCGACGAAGCGGGCACAGCAATCACCGACTCCCGCCGCGCTCATCGCGTGAGGAGCGCCGGCAAGCGTGCGCAGGTCGGCGAGGATTGCCGTTGGATAGCGCGAGGGCACCGTGCGCTTGACGCCATCTCTCAGCAGCACCGCCATGCTCGCCGCGTAGGCCGTGACGGAACTGGCAGTCGGGCAGCAGATGTAAACGCTGCGCGGCTGCTGAGGGCGCTGCTGGTCGTAGAGGTAGGAGGCATGCTTGGCGATATCGGTTACGGTGCCAGAACCCACGGCGACAAGCGCCATGCCAGGAGCGAGCGCTGTTCGGACGCGCTCGACCTGCTCGTCGTCGGCATGCACCAGCCCATAGGCATCGCCCTTGAGCCAGAGCATACGAACCTGGTAGCCGGCATCCTTCAATAGCGCCTGCACCAATGGCTTGAGATCCTGCCCTTCGCGGCTTATCGGAGTCTCGTCAGCAACCACCAGCACCGGCGCCCCCGCAGGCATGCCGGCGCGTCGCAGCACTGGCGGCAATTCCAGCAGGGCATCGGGACCGATTATGATTTCATCGATATCAACGGGGCGCAGCACAACCTGCGGATCATCCTGGGAGGCAAGCCAGCGTTTCAAAGCCGGCATGTCCCCCGGGTCTATAGGAAATGCTGCCTGACTCATCCTCCGCTCTGCTCAGGCTTGCGCTCGACCAGTTCGCCCTCGATATGGATCTGAACCTCGTCACTAATCAGCCACCTGCCATCGATCAGCATATTGAAGGTCATGCCGAAATCCTTCCTGTTGATCTCTCCCTCCGCGCTATAGGAGATGCGATGGCCCATCATCGGGTCGTTGATCTCTCCGTAGCGCGTCACGGAGAGCGTTACCGGCTTCGTGACTCCCTTGATGGTCAGGTCGCCGGTCATGGTGTAGTGATCCTGCCCGGCTGGCTCGATTTTCGTGCTTTTGAAATGAATCGTCGGATACTTATCGGCCTCCAGCAGATTCGATGAGCGCAGGTCGTTGTCGCGTGCAGCATTGTGGGTCTGAATGCTGGCCGTGTTTATCGTGACTTCAACCGATGAGGCTGCGGGGTTGTCAGGATAGATGTTGCCAGTCGCATTGACTTCCGTAAAGTTACCACGCACCGTCATCATGCCGAAGTGCCTGGCTGCGAACTCGACCTGTGTGTGAAAGGGATCAAACTGCCAGACACCCTGCGCTGTGCTTTGAGCTTCTTGCTGACTTGCCATTGTTGATTTCTCCACTGAAGAAAATATGTTAACTTACTAAATAGCTGCTGCTAACAATTAACAGCCACTATCATTTTATGCCATATCTAAAGAATAAGCAAGCAATATCTCAGAATTTATCTGATTCCCGGTAGAATCGCTGCATGCGCCAGCGGAGCTTGCTCAGGAGAGTTTGTGGTGTGGGGAAGCCCTGCGAACGCTCGATGAGAAGGCGCTGAGCATCAGATGTCCTTTCAGAAAGATGCACGAAAAAGGTGCATGCGACGTGGTATAATAAGAGCCACAAGATAGGGGCAAGCCCTATCTCTACATGTAGAGGCGGGGGCAAGCCTCGCCTTCCTGGCGGAGAGAGGAAAACGCATCATATGGCAATGTTCGAAAGCTTATCGAAGCGTCTCGAAGGAATATTCAGCAATCTTAGTGGACAGGGGAAGCTGACTGAGGAAGATGTCAACGCGGCGCTGCGCGAAGTGCGCATCGCATTGATCGAAGCGGATGTCAATCTCAGAGTGGCCCGGCAGTTTGTGGAGCGCGTCAGGCAGAAGGCTGTCGGCGCCGATGTGATGGGAAGTCTTTCGCCGGCTCAGCAGGTGCTCTCGATTGTCAACGAAGAGTTGATCGAGGTGCTCGGCGGCGCCGATGGCAAGAACAAGCTTGACCTGAGCGGCAGTCCCCCGCACGTCATTATGCTCGTTGGCCTGCAAGGCTCCGGTAAGACGACCACCGCCGCGAAACTCGCGAACTACCTGCGCAAGCAGGGGCAGCGTCCGCTTATGGTCGCCGCCGACGTATACCGCCCGGCCGCCATCAACCAGTTGAAAACGCTCGGCAAACAGGTCGGCGTCCCTGTTTATGCGGAGCCGATGGGAGCCGATCCCGTCGATATCTGCGTCAACTCCCTCAATTACGCGCGCGAGCAGGCCAGCACCGTCGTCATCCTCGACACAGCGGGCCGCCTCAACATCGATGAGCGCATGATGCAGGAGGTGACGAGCATCCGCAATCGCATTCAGCCGCAGGAGGTACTGCTGGTTGCCGATGCCATGACCGGGCAGGAGGCGGTGCGCGTCGCCGATGACTTCAACAAGGCCGTCTCGCTCACCGGCATGATCCTGACCAAGATGGACGGCGATGCCAGGGGCGGCGCCGCGCTCTCCATCCGTTCGGTAACAGGTGTGCCGATCAAGTTCATGGGCCTCGGCGAAAAAACCGATGCATTGGAACCTTTCTACCCGGATCGCCTGGCGTCCCGTATCCTGGGCATGGGCGACGTTCTCTCGCTGATCGAGCGCGCACAGGAAACCATCAGCCAGGAAGAGGCGGCCAGAACGCAGGCCAAACTGCAACAGGGCAAATTCGACCTGGAGGACTTTTTGAGCGCGATGCGCCAGTTGAAGCGCATGGGGCCGCTGCGCTCGGTGATGGAGATGCTGCCCGGCTTCAACAAGCTGGCGGCAGTGCCCGAGATGGAGGAGGCACTCGAAGGCGATCAGCTCAAGTACATCGAAGCCATTATCCTGTCGATGACTAAAGAAGAGCGGCGTAATCCCGATATTATTAATGGGAGCCGGCGCAAACGTATCTCCCGTGGCAGCGGCACGACGGTCCAGGAAGTAAATCAACTTCTGGAGCAATTCAGCGAGATGCGCACCATGATTCGCCAGCTCAGTACGGGCAAGGGCCGCTGGGCGCAGATGTTCCGCCAGTATGGGGGCGATACCGCCACCGCGCTGCCCGGCGCGCCGAGTATGCCACGACACGGCATCGGGGGCAAGAAGACGGGCAAGGCTGCCCGCAAAGAGAGACGCAAACAGAAAGCGAGAAGCGGAAGGAGGTAGTCCACAAATGCGCTCTTCACGTCCTGAGCGAGTCCCGCGCCACGCGGCGCGAGCCGCGCTCGTGCTCTTACTACTCGGGGTTTTGACGATGATGAGTGCCTGTGGCGGTGATATACCTCTACAAAAGCAAGCCAGTCAGGAGCGGGCCGCGCTCGATCACCTGCTGCAACATGCTCAGGTAATTGGCGTTCCTGCCTCGCTCCTCCAGCCTGTTGAGCTGCAAGAACAGCAATTAAACAACACAACGGCTCCTTTCAATCCTTTCAACAGTCAGCCAGAAAACGAATATTATCGTAATCTCGCCGCGCGCTATTCAAGCCTGGCACTGCAAGTCCAGGGCTTGATCGCAGCCAGTACACAACAATACCATGCTCAGGCGCAGAGCGACATTCAGCATTTGCAAGCCTCGCTCAACCTGCGGCGCTCCCAGGGCCTCCCGGTACAACAATACGTGCAGCAGTTTAGCCGGTATCAGAACATGATGGCGGAAGCGCGCTATCCTAAAGATTATGCCGCGATCAGCAAGGGCGCGCGCTCCTCTATAGAGGCGCTCGCTCTGCTCCAGCCGCTATTCAACCAGTTGAACACACTCAAAAACACGATTCACCAGATGCAGGCGTCGCACCTGGATGTGACTGCGATGCAAATGACTTACCAGCTCGACGAGCAGGCGCTACAGAGAGCGACAACGCCACTTGCCCTCCAGCGCCTCGGCACGCTCATCGACGCTCAGTACCAGCAAATGATGGTGAACAGCGCTCTGGCACTGCCGTTCATCGCCAGAGCAAAATTGAATGAGTTCGCTCAACAGATCGATCTCCTGAAAACCTATGGTGTGAATGCCAGCCCCTATCAGAAGCGACTCGCTGCGGACCAGGCTGACGCGAATAAGGACCTGAGCATCGCGGAATACAGCGCCCTTGTCAAGCGGGTGAACAGCGACCTGAAGGCTATGCAGCTCGATCTGCTGCGCGGCGAGGCCGGCTACCTGGTCAAGCAGTTTCATCACGAGGTCGATAGTTGGAGCAACGCCCATCTTTACCACGATAGCTACGATGGGCAGAACTATCCACTGCTTGCCGGCTACCTGCAACCCGGCGTCGGCTCCGACCTGGATAACGCGCTGGCCGGTGCCACATCTCTCAGCGACTACCAGGCAGTTGTCAATGATGCCAGCAACGATCTCTTCGACCTGCACATGGCCGAGGCCGACTACAACGACAGGACGCCATATAACCAGGAGCATGCCACCGACCGCCAGATGATCGAGCATTACCAGTTGCAGAACCGCATGGTGCTGATGGTCTCGCTGGTCGAACAGACGATGCGCGTCTACCAGAACGGCAAGCTGATCCGCGCCTTCCACGTAACCACGGGCCGCGTGGAACTGCCTTCGGTGCCGGGCGTGTGGCCGGTGCTGGACCGCGAGTCACCAACGATCTTCAGGTCATCGGAGCCGCGCAGTTCGCCCTACTGGTATCCTGATACGCCGATCAACTACGCGATCCTTTATCACCAGGGCGGCTACTTCGTGCACGATTCCTGGTGGCGCGCCGACTACGGCCCCGGCACACAGTTTCCGCACTACGATTCTGGCGGGGACGAGTCCTTCGCCGGCAACGGCAGCCACGGCTGCATCAATCTGCCAGAAGATCAGGCGGCCTGGGTGTATAATCATACGGACTGGAACACGCTGATCGTCGTTTACTAAATGGAAGATATTCCTTTGTGCGTAGTCGCGCGATAATGCTCTTTAACCTTTTAATTCGAGAATGATGGCGCTCACAGTTATCGGATTAAAAAGTTAAACCGCATCATCGCGCCGCTACGCAGGGCGAGAGATTGCCGATCTTGGCCGTCACTATTCATTGCAGGCTCACCATTGCAGAGATGACGGAGTTCCGTGATGCAGCAGGGATCGGCGGCACAACGGATACCGCGAGCAGTACAACAGATTGCGCAAGAGCAGGGCCTCGGACCGCCGCAGGCTGTATACGAGGCGGCGAAGGATGCCCTGCTATACCGCTTGCTGGGCCTGGGCGTGATGAGCGTTGGTGGCCTGATCCTGGCGGCGTTCCTGCTCACATACAATAGCATCTTCATCTGGCTGTCTCAGTGGCTTGGCCTGCTTGTGCTGGTGATCGCTGCGGGCTGGATCGGCATCGGCGCATGGATCGCGCTTACCCCTTCTCTTTATCCCCATATGCGCGTATTTGCATGTTCCGAAGGGCTTATCTGCGTCAGGCGCCGTGTCGAAATTATCCTCTGGCATCAGATTGAGAAGGTGTGGAAGGAAGTCGCGCGCGACAACAAGGGACGCGACATGCGTGCCTTTATTGTGCGCTGCAAAGATGGCAGAACCATCGTCTTCGATAGCGCCCTGCGCGACATCGAGGATCTGGGGGCGCGACTGGAGCGCGAAGTCATACGGCGCCATCTCCCGCAAACCATTACCGCCTACGTCCAGGGAGTGCCGCTGATCTTCGGTGAGATCATCGTGAGCCAGCAGGGGATAGGTCTGCGGCGCGGGCGCAAGTTATGGCCCTGGAGCGAGATCAAGAACATCACCATCGACGAAACACAGGTCGGCATCTATGGTACCAACGAGGAGCCATTACTGGTGGGCGTTGCTCGTGTGCCAAACGTGGGTATCCTCCAGGAGTTGATCGCCTATACTCGCCAGCAATGCGCGCGCGCACAATTGCCGCAGGTTGCAGCCTACAATGCAGGGCTGCCTGTTTGCTTCGGCAGCCTGAGCCTCAGCCAGCAGGGCATGGAACTGGACAACGGCCACCTTCTGCCCTGGAGCGAAGTCGCCAGTATCGGCGTTGGTAAGAGTGAGGTTATTATTCGCAGGAAAAGTGCGACTGGCGAGTGGTACGCGCTGCCGCTGTGGATGGTTGTAGATCCCTCCGGCCTGAAAGATCTGGTAGAGTATATTATGCTCCACCGCGCCTTTTCGTAGCCGCGCGATGATGATGGTCAACGACCAGAATCGGTAACTCTCTTTGCGCGTAGCGGCGCGATCTTATCGCGCTTGCTGGCGCGCGACAGGCTGGACGAAGCGCGATCAACCGCGCCGCTACGAAGTGGGGAGTACTCCATCATCACGCCCATCTACAAATAGCAATTTAGTCATGATCCCCATCTTGAAATATTGTCTGGTCGTATGCCATCTATTACAATCGTGGCAAAAAGCAGGACCATTCGTACCCCGTCACGGCCAGAAGGAGATTGATTATGTCCGCATGGATGCCCCGACAGCCAGCGCCATACGGAGGGGGGCCAGCCCAACCACCGCCTCCGCCACCATATGGAGCACCACAGCCATATGGAGTGGCGCCGCAGGCGCCGTACAGCTTTGGTGCGCCTCCGCCATCTCCATACAGTGCGCTGCCACAGGCTCCGGCAGCAGGGCAGATTCCTCTGCCGCTATCGGAGCAGGTACCCCCCGAGGTCTACCAGCAGGCGGCGATCTTTCAGCTTGGCGAGCCAACCGCTATCTACAAGCCGTCCATAACCAACCCTCTCACTATCATTGGAATTGTGCTGGGCGTGAGCATCCTTGATATCCTGCTCCTCATCGCCACTTTCAATGCTCATATTATCTTCTCCCTGCTCATCGCCCTTCCTATCGTCATGGTCATCTGGGGCGTGCGCGCATTTATGTGGCGCAACGTGCGCATCTACTTGTTCACCAATGGCTTTATCCGCGCGAACGGCATGACCATCGATGCTGTGCGCTGGGACCAGGTTGAGGCGGTCTTCCAGCGGGCGGTCCGCAACCGTTACGGGAACGTCATCAAGTATTCATATACGGTGCGACGCGGCGATGGAGCGGTCTACAAGTTCAACAGTCTGATAAAGAAGGTCGCCGACCTGGGCAACACTATCCAGCACGAGGTAACGAAGGTGCATATTCCCAGGGCCATCGCCGCTTTTAATTCCGGCAATCCGCTATACTTTGGCAAGTTGAGCCTGAACGTGCAGGGGATCAGCAAGGGCAGTGCCATGCTCCCCTGGATACAGGTGCGTAATGTCGATCTGAACCGGGGCTATGTGCGCATCTGGCAAAACGGCAGGTCAATGAGATGGGCACGCGTCAGGGTTGCGGATGTACCGAACCTTCTGGTGTTTCTGGAGATGGTCGATTACGCCCGTTCGCGACAGGGATTAAGATAGGTAGGAATGGAGACAGGGGCTGCGAGCTGCGCTCGCAGCCCCTGTCTCCATTCCTACCATCATGAGAGCAGTCAGACTTCATCGCGAGCCTGCAAGGGCGGCAGCAGGCCCGGCTGTACAATGGGCAATTGCCGGTAGAGGTCGGCGCCAGTGCGGCCCGTGCGCCAGCTTCTGGCGGAGGCGAGATCGCGCAAGAAATCGCTCTGGAGATCGACGCCAAGCGCCTGCCAGGTGAGGCTGATAGCACGGCGCGCGAAGGCAATATCGTTGCGCGGCTCGATACGATCCAGGTCCTCAAAGAAGAAGCCACAACTCGTAAAGCTGCACTGCTGGTAGTACTGCGCTTCGAGCAAGAGATGCGTGCGCCACACAAGCCGCGCATCATCAGGCTGTCGCTGCTCCTTGCCGTGGCGCGCCCAGAAATCTTCCTGCTCCATCCAGCCATTGCGCAGAGCAAGGTAATCATCGCGCGCCGCCCACGGATCGGCCAGCGCCTCGCCCGCGTACTGCTCGAACAGGCGATCACCTTGCTCGGCCAGGTGATCGAGCGCCCGGCGCAGCGCGCCCTTCCATGAGCTATCCCCCTCCGTGCAGGCACAGCCCGTGCTCCAGCGCGCCACACCATGCCCACAACTCCACGCGCTCGGCATACGCAGCCGGGCCTCCTTTGTCGCGGGATGCATCAGCATATAGCGCTCCAGCGTGCAGACCTCAAAGCCGTTATCTGGCGCACCATGCTGTACCAGGTAGGACAGGAATTTATCGCGCCAGGGCTTATGATGGCCGTAAAGCTCACCATCGGTAGCAATGAGTATTAACTGTGCCTCGCCGGCTGTACGCTTGCTCTCCACGAGGTGATGCGGCAGCAGGGAAGCGGCGAAGACCTCGGCATTGCTGGTCGTATTCCAGTCGAAGGAGACGCCGCCCGATAGCGGTGCATTGTAGAAGAAAACGGTAATGCTGCGCCCGGAGGGCAGATCCACGCTGTACGGCTCGGTGGGATCGATGGGCATCGCGGCCTGCCAGGGCGCCAGGATCGTATAAGCGATGCCATACTGCGCCAGCAGGTCCAGGCACTCCATATCAACAGCCGTCTCCGCCAGCCACATCCCCCGGGGCTTATGGCCGTAACGATGCTCGAAATCCCGCAGGCCCCATACAATCTGTGTGCGTTTATCGCGGCTCGTTGCCAGGGGCAAGATCGTGTGATTGTACGCCTGCGCCAGCGCGTTGCCCACGCCATAGCGCTCGCGGTGGCGCTGGTCGGCCTCGATAATGCGCCGGTAGACATCGGGGTGTGCCTGCTCTAACCACGCAGCGAGCGTCGGCCCCATATCAAAGCTTATGACATCAAAATTGCCCGCCTCAGCATTGGGACGATAACATTCGGACGTAATCTTTTCATTGAAGTTAGCGAACGGAGTTGCTTCAGGTTCCAGGGGGAGCGCACCGGTAAACGGATTTTCGCGTGGAGGCTGATAAAAATGCCCGTGCAGACAGAGGTATGCAGGACCGAGTGGCGGGCGCTCAACAGTGTCGCCCGAGATCTTTTGTTCAAGCATGCAACCACCTTTGCTGGCTCACAGTAAAACAACACTGCCATACCAGAACGTAGCACGAAATTTTCTCATCCATTAATAATAACAATTTTTCGCAAATAGAAATTTCCAGAAAGAAATAAGGTGGCAGCATTGCCCGCGTTATAGCAACGCGTTCTGATACTAGTACGAAGAGGGCACCACCAATGGATGCAAATAGGAGAACCGGGGGATGCCAGGAGGCATCCCCGTAGCTTTGAGGGAGGGTGGGTTATGCGGTCATACCGCGCGCATGCCCGTGCTGAGCGCTCATGATGAACTCCTCATACGCCTCTCGCAGTTTCGGATAACGCAGCAGGAAGAAGCCCGCGTACTCCTGCGAGAGCGGCCTGGGCTGACGCAGCAGGCGCATATTCGCCTCTTTGAGCAGGCGATTCCCTTTTTTGCCATTGCAGATCTTGCAGCACGCCACCAGGTTCTCCCATGTGCTCTGCCCCCCGCGCGAGCGTGGGATGATATGATCGAGCGTCAGGTCACGGGTGTGCTTGCCGCAATACTGGCAGGTTTCATCATCGCGCAGCAGGATGTTTGAGCGCGTGGGCTGAAGCGCTACACGCGGGACGCGAACATTAGCCAGCAACTGCACAATGACAGGTCGTTCTAGCTCAAGACGGCGAGCGGCGATACTCTCCTCGATCAATGTACGAACACTCTCATCAACAAAGGTCACTTTCTGCTTGGATAGCAGAACGATGAGGCGACGCTCTGGAATGACCGAGAGAGGTTGTAGTGAGGAATTCAGTACAAGAACAGGCATGAATTAGCTTCCCTTCCTCTCTGTCAGAGCTGGTAACAGGTGCAGGCAGCGAGGAAGAACACTGCACAGGAGAGGTGGAACAGCCTCAAGCCCGTGGGTGCCTAGCGCTGTCCGCAACGACCACATGGATAAGGGTGGAAGTGGCTTGCATGTCCAGGGGAGCCAGGCATAGCAAGAGCGCCTCCATACGCCGTTTCAGGCCATGCTTTACATATCCTGAAAACGCCGCCAGGAGGTATCAGATACTCCTGAGCTATAATTGCTGTTCGGAGTTGATGCTCTTGCATCGACATGAACTCCTTTATGCCTGTTGAGAATGATGCGACACGTATCTGGTTACTGATAGCGCCTGTTCTCAAACGAATTGCTGCTCCAGTACCCCTGCGATGGGGATAACGTGCCATCCTGGTCGGGGTGAGAGGACTTGAACCTCCGACCTCAGCGTCCCGAACGCTGCGCGCTAGCCACCTGCGCTACACCCCGGTTAAACTTCCATGCAAGTAAAGCACTACGATACCTTACCCTGCCGAGCCAGGCTCCACGCGCGAACCTCACAGCGAGAGGCTACACTTCCCTGACTCATGCCTAGTATAGCATACCGCGCCGCTTTTTGACAATACCTCTTTAGCTGACCTCGCGCCTGTGGCGCTCGCCAGAGAGAGGGTGTGGAGTAGAAACATGCGCTGCGCGCATGTTTCTACTCCACACCCTCTCACCTTTGCGCAGCTTTGCCGTGCGAATGACCGCTCAGGGCAGCCGCGCTTCTATATTGTGTGGTGGAGGAAATGCGCCGCGCGCATTGTTCTACTCCACACCCTCTCACCTTTGCGCAACTTTACCGTGCGAATGACCGCCCAGGGCAGCCGCGCTTCTATATTGTGTGGTGGAGGAAATGCGCCGCGCGCATTTCCCCCACCACACAATATATCCTTTGCGCGGCGCAGCCGCGCGAATACGCGATCCGGGAAGGTCTAGCAAATTTGCTTGACCAGCCTGTCTGCCAGCTCAAACGAGTAGTTCTGGCCGCGATCATGCGGATAGACCTGAAACATATTCGCCATCCACAGGCCCTCAAGCGGCGTATGCA
>Ga0209061_1004601_pt1 | contig 13058 bp, 10 predicted proteins | sample Coa_R1_10_FD_187157 | JGI IMG/M metagenome (GOLD analysis project Ga0209061, IMG submission 187157) | Surface soil microbial communities from Centralia Pennsylvania, which are recovering from an underground coalmine fire - Coalmine... | ecosystem: Environmental > Terrestrial > Soil >...
CAGTATGTGTCGGCAGATCAGGGTTCGGCCCGTGCCAGAAAGAAGAGATAAAAATTGCTCATGAGCAGCAAAAGCAGCGCGGGATCCCTGTTATCCCCGTTTTATTAGCAGGAGCAGAAGATGATTTCATACTCTCCTCAGAGATCAAAGACAATACCCGGGTTGATTTTCGCAAGAGCGATCCATTCCGCAGGACCGACCCGGATCCATTGGAGCGCCTGATATTCGGCATTACAGGGCGGCCTGGCGTGAAGCCGCTGCGCCCCTTCGTGCTCATCGCCACGCTCGGCGAATCGCCCGCCGTCGTGCCCGCGATGTACGATCTGCTCACTCAACGAGAGGGGCTGACCATTGGCCGCGTCAACGTTCTGTATCCAGAGGAAGAAGAGGAGGAAAACACCGGGCGGGCCTATGACCTGGTCAGGGAGGCGCTTGAGGAACTTGACAGCAAGAAGAGGCTGAGAGGCTGGCCTTTGCCATTCAAGGACGCGAATAGCTGGAAAAACGCCTGCAAGTTCTTGAAAGATCTCTTCCAGTTACTTGAAGAGCAAGATGCGAACGCTAGAGTCTGCCTCTCGCTCGCCGGGGGGCGCAAGAGCATGGCAGCGCTTATGGCCTGGGTAGCGCCCTTCTTCCCCTGCGTCAAAAAGCTCTATCATGTGCTCGATCCCGACGAGGATCACATCCCCTCGCTGGAGGAACTGGAGTCGATGCCTCACACCTTGCGCGAGCGCGTGCTGCGCCCCGGCCCTGAGCAACTGAAGCGGCTCATCCTCGTCGATATTCCCTTTGGCAGAGGGCAGCGCATCAGTGAGGAACTGCGCGCACAATTACGTTCAGCCTCTTATGCCGGGCTGGCACGCTACGGTGCGACGTTCGTCCATGATCTGATGCAGAAAAATAACGTCATTCCTGCACCGCTCCCTGTGCCGGCGGTGGGCCGCGAAAGCGTCCTGATCGTGCCGCTGGGCGAATTCCCGATGGTCGCCATGCAGCTCTACACCTTGCTGACGAAGCAGGCGCAGCGCAGCATACGTGAGGTCGTACTGGTGTATCCGCAATCTCAAGGCATCGAGAACGCGGCCAGGATCGTGAAGGAAGCATTGGAGGAGGAGACGCGTGTAAAGTGTACTCGTGTCCCCATACGCGGCTTGCGGGATATCGATTCGCGCGATGCCTGCACGCGCTACCAGCAGGCATTAGAGGATGCGATAGACCAGGCGCGTGCCGCTCATCCCGCGTGCATCATCGATCTCGCCCTCTCCGGCGGCCATCAAGGCATGACGGCAATGACCATTTTCGCCGCGCAGAAGAAGGACATCTTCGAGGTCTATCACACCCTCATCACCGACGATAATTTAAGCGAACGTCTCGATAACGAGACGAACGTATCGGCGCTGGAGAAGCCGGGGCTGAGCCATGCGGAATGCAACGCCCGGCTCTTCCTGCGCGCCTATGAAGGCGAGGGACCGTACACGAAATTCCTGCTCTTTAGCCTTCCCGTCTTCCCCGCCGGTGATCAGTGATAGACTGACCACCTGCCTACCTGACATAGCTGGCAGCGACGAAGATAGTTAAAGTAGTATGGGTATGATGGCCCGATACGACGGCCATCATCCGCGTTCGTTGGAACTTCTACTGAATCAACAAATCGCCCAGCTCCCGGACACCCGGCTCGTTGCGCCAGGGATGATCGGGCCGGCGCGCGGCGCGATAGAGTTCGATGGCCTCGCGGCGCCGTTTGGCGCTGCCGAGCGCGCTGGCGCCGAGAATGCCCTGCTCCATGTAGGCGCAGAATGCCTCCAGATTTCCCTGTGCTAAGGCCGTCTCGGCCATGCTGTTGATGATCTCCAGGCGAATGCGCTCAGGCATGGCGATGAGCGCAGTTGTGGGCTTCTCGATCTGCGCGAAGGTCTCCCATGCCTTCTGATAATAGTCGCTCTCCGGGTAATGCTCCCCAAGCTCAAGATAGGCTTGTCCAGCTTTCTTAACGAGGTGAGAAAAGCTGAAATTCGCATAGGAAAAGGCTGGATCGCTTTCGGGCTGTGCCGGGAAGGTATCAAAGGCCAGCCCCAGGCTGCGCAGCGCCTCCTGCTCCTGCTTCTGATGCGCGTAGGCTTTAGCTTGGAGAACATAGATGTTGCTCTGGAACAGCGGCGAGAGCTGTGAGAAGTGCGGTTCTGTCTCCTCCAATGTCTGTAATGAAGCAGTAGAGCGTTTGCCATTGGCAAAGTAGGTCTCTGCAAGCTCTTTCAACCCATAGGCTTGAAAATTGAGATCCTCAGTCAAGCGGCTGTATTGTGCTGCCTGCTGTTTGTATGCCTGCCAGCCTTGCGGGTTGTTGCGGTGGCATGCAATGATACCAGCGATAACGCAGCCTTCGCTAGCGAGGCGCGCCGCTTGTGCCTGGTAGCGGCTCGGCTGCTGGGCAACCTGTACCAGCGTGGGCAGATAGCGCGACAACGCCCGCTCGGCCTCCTGCAAGCCGTTGCTGTTCATCAGGTGACGGCAGGCGGTGTTGGCGGCGGCGCACTGCGGCAAGAACTCTTCTAAGACCTGCGCCGGCGGCTGGGCTTCACGGGCGGCAGCCAGCAGAGCCGCAGGCATGACGGTAAGGGCGACGAGGGCCTGTCGTCGCGAAAGGCTATACTCCGGCTGAGTATAGAGGGACCTGACACGTTCAAACATCGATAGCTCCTGGTTGAGCAGGGCTTGCAGTTCCTCGCAATAGGCGGCGCGGCCATGCCAGCGGGCCACTAATGCCATCATCGCGCGGCGCTGCAAGGCAAACCAATCCTCGTCCTGCCCGCCGGGGGATGCGGGCGCCTGCGGGGAAACGACCTCCCCGGCATGCACAAACGGGACGAGCATTCTTTTCGGACGCGAAACGTCATGGATCACGCGCGCCCACACCGCCTGCTGCCCCTGGCGCAGCGCCGCTTCCAGCTCCTCCAGCTCGGCGGAGGCTTGCGGGGCGTTCTTGCCGAGACTGCGGAAGGTGGCGCACAGGTCGAGCGCCTCGCTGTAGCGCTCCTGAGCGGCTAAGAGGGGCAGCAGGCGGCAGAGGGCATCCTGGTCCTGCGGGTGGGTGAGCACATAGGGATGCAGCAGTTGCAGCGCCTCGCCATAGCGGCCCTGCGCGCGAGCCGCCTCGCAGACATGATAGAGCGCCTGCCGGTACTTCATGTGCAGCCTTCCGCGCCGTTTCCTGGCCCATGAGGCCGACAGGTCATGAGGCAGGAACTCGCCCTGCACCAGGTTGTATGCCTGCTCCCACAACTGCATGGCCTGCTCGCTGCCCTCCGGCGCCGCGCTGGCCTGCAACGCCAGCCACTCGAACTCATCGGCATCCACGCTCACCAGGTGGCCTTCGAGGCGATAGACCATCTTATCGGTGCCCCCGGTGCGGCCAATAATATCCTTGCCGCCCAGGTAGGGAGCCAGCGCGCCATTGAGCACGCACTTGGACTTGTAGAGGCCATTATCGGCGTTGAAGGGCCGCGTCTCCTCATCGGGCCAGACGGCACGAATCAGAAACTCCTTCTCGGCCTCGTGCCGCTCCCACTCGCAGCCATTGGCAGGCGAGCGGCGGTGCGTGTCGATGGCCGGGCCGCAGCAGAGCAGGACCTTGAGCAGCGTCAGCGGCGGTCCCGCATCGGTCAACTCTTTACACCGCACCACCTGCCAGCCCTCCTGTGTGCGGGCCAGCAGCCGCAGATCACCAAAGGTCACAATGCGCAAGAGCGGCGCGCCCCTCTGCGTATCCGGTGTAGATGAACTATGCTGCATCATGCAACCTTCCTTCATCAGCAAAACGCTTGCCACATCACGAATGTCCCTGTGATGGCAGACTCGCCCTGCCTTCGTCGGGCCAGATCCTTCGCTTGCGCTCAGGATGGCATTCCCGAACCTGGTCGTTACATAACATGATCGCACAACTTCGCAGGGGAGACGGCCATTACATCGAGCCGCGTGTATCCATCTCTAGTATAGCATATCAAACCGCAATTACAAGTGAAAGCGCCATATATATTTGTAGGGATATGAACTTGAATGATGCGTAACTTGCCTGTAATTCTCAGGAATTTGCCGGGAATCAGGAGTATGGTAGGGCAAAGAGTTCAGAGTAGGCACCGGAGGAGAGAATGCAACTGGCGCAATAAAGATGGAGGGGCGTCGCTGCTTTTCTGCTCGTCATGGTGCCATGACAAATTACGCGATCCTCTATACTACCCTGCGTCCCTGCCTGGATTGCTTCAGGTTAGCCATCCAGGCAGGTGTCCGCGAAATCGTGTATGATCGCCCCCAGGACTTCAGTCAGCAATTGGAGGAGATAGATCAAACACTCATAATCGAGACAAGCATCATTGTACGTCAGCATCCTTATACTACGCCTTTATAAGAAGATTGCGTATTCACGAAGCTGTTGTAAGGTAAGAGGAGCAACCGACCATGGTCGTTGCCAGTCAAAGCTATAGGACGGAATTCCCCCGCAAGGAGATAACAGGAGGTTTCAATGATTGGCTCGATCAAGATTTTTGCCGCGATAGTCCTCGTAGCTTTCGTTGGCTCGATCTTCGCCTTCGTGCTGACACTCTACCTGCAAAGGATACCTGGCTTCAGTCCTCTGATGACCGGGCTCGCCTTCCTGCCCTCTGGACTGGGCGGGGTCTTTGGGGGACAACTGGCAAACCGGGCGGCTAGATGCCTGGGGGTCCGTCGCGCCGCGCTGCTGGGTCTCGGGCTGATCATAGTAGGTGCCATCGTGCTGACACGGATCGAAGCCGCTGGCGGGGCTGTCCGGGTCATCACAGGCTATCTGATTGCGAGCGTAGGCGTGGTTTGCACGCTGGTACTGATGAGCACAACAGCCATGGCTTCCTTGCAGGCTGATCTTCAAGGATTAGCAGCCGGGCTGCTCACGACCTTCCAACAAGTTGGTGCGGCGCTGGGAACGAGTCTGGCAAGCGTGGTAGCGAGTACGGTCGCGCGCGCGATAGGTGGAGCGCCAACTTTGGCCGCCACGACAGGGTACCAGGCGGCGCTGTACCTGGCTCTGGCGCTCGCAGTGCTGGCAAGCGCATTCGGGCTGCTGCATCTTCAGCCCTCTGTTCCAGGTATGCATCGTAGACATGGTCACATCACGCGCAAGTATTGCTGATCCCTGGCTCCTTTCATCTATAATAGGCCGGACTATGCCGCAGTCGTGCCCACTGCCGCGCGTCGTGCCCATAGACGATGAGCCGCACGTTCTCGCGCCGGGCGAGGTCCAGCAACTTGCGCGCGGAGGCTCGCGCGGCTGCGTCATCCATATCAAACGGACTGGCTGGACGCGTCGCGGGATCGGCCTCATCCTCCTGAGCAATGACATCAATGGTCAACAGGACCGGTCCCGTCTCAGAGAGGCGCACCAGCGCCGACTGGTGCCCTGGAACGTGTCCGCTCGTCTCAATGAGTTCGATGCCCGGCAATAATTCCGTGTCTCCGTCCACCAGATGGTACCGCTCGTCCGGCAGATCCCAGGCAGTTCGCGTGAACTCGAAGCGCGGATTCTTCTGCGCGCGAGCGGCGGTAAGATGCGCGCGTTGCACCACGATTTTGGCTCGTGGGAACGCATTGAGGTAGCCTGCGTGATCGGGATCAAAGTGCGAACAGACTACGTAGACAATTTCTTCAGGGGATAGACCAGGCTCCGCCAACCGGTTGATCACAAGGTCATCTTCATGGACGCGGAAGGCAGCACGCTCGGGGTGGAGGTCCTCACCAAAGGTTCCGGGACGGTATCCGGCGTCGATCAGGACGTTGATTCCGTCATCCGTCTGCACAAGGTAGCCAGGAATGGGAGCGTCATTGGCGAGAACGGTCCCTAAATGCATCAGGTACAATTTCATGTCGTCTTCTCCTTCTTTTGAAAAACGAGCCAGGCATAGCGGCCCCTATTCTTCATCCTGAGATCGCCACCAACTTCGACGAATACGCTGATTGCGGGGACTTGCTGGAAGGCTGGCGGCGAAACGGGTCAATAACGTCGTCAACAGTCGAATCTCCTCCGGTTGCCAGGAATCGAGCAGGCGCGCAAAAGCCTCTACACTGATCGCCTGAAGCCGTTGCAACTCTTCGCGTCCCGCGGCAGTCGCTTCAAGAAGACAGGCCCGGCGATCAGCCGCATCTCTTGTGACCACAACATGGTTGGCCTGTTCCAGGACCTGAACCTGACGGGTGACTGAGGATGGAGGGATATCTAACTCCTCAGCAATCGTGGAAGGATGTACCGGCCCACGCAAGACAATCTGCTCTAAGATGGCGACCTGAATTGGATCGTAGCCCAAACGCCTGAGACCACGTGCCTGGGTCTGCTCCATGCGCTGGACCACGTGCATGAGCACGCTGGCTAATGCCTCGCTATCGCTTTTATTTGTTTCCATGAAGCAATTATAAGCTATTTGCTTCACGCATGCAAGACGCGTAAACGAAAAGGCCCATTTTGAGTGCTTCTCCGAAAAAATCTGTTTTTCGTCAGCAGGAAGTAGAGGGGACCGGCACCCATCGAACGATGAGCCGGTCCCCTGGACGCCTTCCGCCGGGCTTTCTTCCCACACGCGTCAGGCCGAGAAATGGGAGTAGTCCGATGTTTTACGAGACTCCGAACAACCCGATTACCATAAGTGCGACGGACACAAACTGAAGCACAGCGCGAAATCTGTTCCTGGTCTGTAGTTTCCGGCGCCACTCCCGCAGCCCGGCCGTATTGCTGCTTTCAAGAGAACGATAGATCTTTCTATACGTCGGTAAGATGATGGGCTTGCTGACAAACACCGAGGCCGCGACATGGACAAGCGCGCCCGCGGTAAACCACCAGTTCGAGAAACCGAAGATGATGAAGTACGGTATAAACGCGACAACCGGGAGGGTTGACGTGATAATCTGATACGGTGACCGCTGCAAAGATGGGTGGAATTGCTTTAAAAAGGTCTGGAATGTGGCTTCATCCATCATATTCATCACTTTTTGCAGCGATCCGGCAATTAAGGCCAATGTATCGGCACTGGCGACGTTCAGCACAAGGATCAGGATTTCGGTAAAGGCCCTGGTCATCTCTCTTTTCCTTTCTTTCAAAAAACAGTCTCTTCATGCGCAGGAACAATCGCGCTTATGCGTCCAGGATTTCTACGTATCCTTTCGTACCGTTTACCCGAATCCTTTGCCCATCTTTAATCAGCCTGGTCGCATTTTCCACGCTTACGACCGCCGGCAGACCATACTCCCTGGCGACGACGGCGCCGTGGGTCATCATCCCGCCTACTTCCGTCACCAGACCTTTAATCGAGACAAACAGCGATGTCCAGCTGGGATCGGTAAAGGCGGTGACCAGAATATCACCCTCCTCAATGTTGGCCTCCTCCAGTTTCAAAACAATCCGTGCCCGCCCCTCAATGGTCCCTGATGACACCGGGACGCCGATCAACGCGTCCCTGGGGATTTCGTTGGTGTCGTACTCACCGGTAATGATCTCACCGTCGGAGGTCATCACACGGGGAGGCGTCAATTTCTCAAAGACTTCGTACTCCCCTTTGCGCTGCGGGATGAGACGGGGATCCAGCTGGCCCGTGCTGGCAACCTTGCGGAGCTCGTCAAAGAAGAGATAAAAGATATCCTCCGGCTCTTGCAGCACGCCTTTCTGGACCAGTCGAGCCGCTTCTTTCTTTAGCGCTTGCTTATACACGTAAAAACGCTGCATCATGGCATACTTGGGATATTCCCGGAAGCCGACAAAATTGCGAAACACGCTGATCATCTTCTTCGTCTTTTTCACCTTGCGTTTGCCGCCGGGCAGGCGCTCTAACCTGCTGATCAGTTCCCGTTCCTTCTGCTCGGCTTCCAGGCGCTTCTGCTCGAAAATCCTCTGGTGAGAACCAGGCTCGAAATTCTTGATATTATTGAGGATCATGGGAATGAGCATCGTCGGTTTCTCCGCCCAGCGTGTCCTGGTAATATCAATTTCTCCCGGGCAGCGCACGCCGTAGGTTTTGAGGTAGTTCCGGATGGAAGCACTGACAGCTTTGCCGCCTTCCAGCTTCTCCAGATCTTCAAAAAAGGTTTCATCGGTGGCATGCTGAAAATAGGCAAGCACCGCCGGATATTGCCGGACCACGTCCGCCACGTCTAACAGCGCCAACCCCATGTCGGTGGTGACATTATTGGTTAACGCTTGCGAAAGGACATCGGTAATATTCGTTTCGCCCAGCCATTTCTTCATTTTTTTGCTCAGCCAGCTCGACGCATAGAGTCCCACAATGCCCACGCCATAGTTGTCCAAAACAATCGTCTTATATGCCTCATCTATATCCCGCACAATAAAATCGACCAGATCTTCTCCTGATTTGCCGTCGATCCTTTGCGCCAGCTCCCGCGCCAGGGCATCATTTTTCGCCATAATGGTGTGGATGAGATTCGCGTCATTTTCCCGATAAATTTTTATCGACTGGAGCAGCCCGGAAATCAATTGTCCAAACGAGCCGCCGCTCAACCCCATGGTTGTCTTGCCCCGGGGCAAGGTTTTGAGGTAATCCTTCCGCTGCAAGACATTGAGAAGCGCTTTCTGAGTCAACCTATCGACCGACCCGAGCCCGTTTTTCACAAAAATCTTTCCGGCCACCGGCGAAGCAAGATCATGGGAAATGTCCAGGTACAACCTTCCGCCCGCCACGACCGGTGACTGGCCAAGCTTGCTGAGCCAGATCGGGAATAAGGAGAGGCCTAATGGTTTCATGACATCGGTCATCATCTGCTGGTGGCCGAGCGACATGTAGACATGATTTTTTCCATCGTTTACCGGCGGCACAGGATATAAGGTGGTAATGGGACGACTCTGAACAATATACAATTGACCATCAGAAAGGCACCATTCAATGTCCTGGGGGCGGCCAAAATACGCCTCGATCCTTCTGCCCGTTTTCTCAAGCTGTAAAATCTGCTCATCCGTGAGCGTTTGCATATTTTGCTGCTCTGGCGCTATTTGCTGTTCTATTGTACCACCTTCTTTTAAAGCATAGATTGCTAGTTTTTTCGTCGATATCTTCTTACTGACTATCTTGCCTCCCCGTACTTTGTAAAGATCAGCGTCCACCAGGCCTGAAACCAGCGCCTCACCAAGACCGAAGCTGGCATCGATAGACACAACCTTCCTGTTCGAGGTGATTGGATCAGCGGTAAACAGAATCCCTGCTGCCTGCGGAAAAACCATTTTCTGGATGACGACAGAGAGATGGACCTTGCTGTGGTCGAAACCATTCTGCATGCGGTACATCACCGCCCGCTCCGTAAAAAGGGACGCCCAGCACTTGCTGATGTGTTTTAGTATGGCTTCCTTTCCTCGAATATTCAAATACGTATCCTGCTGACCCGCAAAGGATGCCGTGGGCAGATCCTCCGCTGTCGCACTGGACCGCACAGCATAGGCATGGTTCTCTCCCAGTTTTGTCAGATGGCTGGTAACTGCTTCATCAATATCCTTTGCAATGGGCGTCCCTTCGATGACGCTGCGTATCTTTTCGCTGATTTCACGAATCCTTTCCCTGTCCTCCACCGTTAAAAGAGAGAGTTGCTCTAGAAGAGCATGAAACGCTGGGGCTTGTCCGATGATTCTTTTATATGCTTCGGTTGTAACGCAGAAGCCCTCCGGCACTCTTATCCCATCAATTCTGGAGAGTTCTCCCAGGTTGGCGCCTTTCCCGCCGACCAGCGCAAGCTTTGTTTTATCGATTTCCTGAAAGCCAAGTACATATGAGCTCATGTGTATTCTCCTTTTTAACGTTTTGGGGTGAATGAGAAAAGGGTTGCATTCGTCGCGTCATCCGTCTGGTTCTTCGCTTCATCTTCTATGAGATTTTCCTTTCTTTTTCCCGCAGATATGGCACAGAACGATCCCACTGAGCGGGTTTATAAGCATCGTTTTCTGTCCCGCCTTCGCATCATTCGAGGAGGGCCTGCCACCGCGAAAAGCCTTTGTCCAGGGACTGTCGCAAGCCTCCCGGCGAAATTCCCAGTACCCGCTCCAGGGCGTCAGCCGCCGCCTCGTTAAGTTGAACTAGACGAAGGAAATCGGTCTGCTTGCCGTCTTCCGCGAAGAGGATTTCGACGATAGCATACCCAAGGTCTTCCAACAGGGAGAGAATGATTCTCGCCGCCTGAGCAGGATAAGCAGTGTTGAACACACCTTCTGCGACTCCCTCCTCTATGATCTGCGAGAGTCTGGGGGCAAGTCGTTTGACACGGGCCAGGTAGAGTTTCTGGCGAAAGAGGGCATTGTCATCAGCATACCAGACGCGCATAAACGCGAAGACCAGGTCCTTGTTTTCTTGTTTGTACTGGTCGAGCACGGCAAAAAAGCGTAACAGTTTGTCCCGGGCGGGCATCTGGCGATCGGAGACGATGGGAAGGACGAGCTGCTCGGCCTGCTCTCCAATACGTTCCACCAGCGCCATCAGCAAGGCTTGCTTGGACTCAAAGTAGTGATAGAACGCGCCCCGGGAAATCTGAAGTGCCTCCAGAATATCCTGGGTCGTCATCTGCTCATAGCCTTTGGTCGTAATGTAATGCGCTGCCACATCGAGAATGGCGTTGCGCTTCTCGGCGTATTCTTCTGGTTTGACGCTTCGGGCCATTATGTCTCTCTTTCTTAGACCGACAAACGGTTTATTTATAGAGAGTATAGTTGACCGGAGAGCCGTTGTCAAGAGGGAAGTGAGCGAGTGAGTGAGGGTTCTGCCACTTATCGGGTGCCGCGTCCTCCTGGTAGTACAACCGTAGTTAGCCTTCATGAGTGGCGTAAGCAATGGACTTCTCAGGAAGACGAAGCCTTTCCGGGCAGCGGCCATCAAACCGCTCAGGAGGAGGAGCTGCGCCGCCTCAAACGCGAACGGGAGGTGACACGGCAGGAGCGTGACATTTTAAAAAAGGCTTTGATCGTGTTTTCGAGAACGTAGGAAGGAGGTATCAGTTTATTGCCGAGCATCAGCAGGAGTATCCCGTGAAAATGATGTGTCGTGTACTCTGCGTGTCGGAAAGTGGCTATTCTGCCTGGCACAAGCGAGTACCCAGTCAGCGCCAGTTGGAAAATGAGCGCCTGACCGAGCAAATCCAGCACGCCCATGAGCAGGGCAGGCAGGTCTATGGCAGCCCACGTATCCATGCCGAACTACGCGCCCAGGGGATCAGATGTGGCAAACATCGCGTGGCGCGCTTAATGCGGCAAGCGGGCTTGCGTGCAGTCCAGAAGCAACGTCGTGTGCGCACCACCAATAGTCGCCACAGCGATCCGGTGGCTCCCAATCTGTTGCAATGCGATTTCACGGCTCCTGCGCCGAATCGGAAGTGGCTCACAGATATTCCTGAAGAGGCTGATGGAAGCTTGCGGCTGGTGTATGCTGCCAGCATTCGCAGTTGTCGTCCCTGTGAACTGCGTGAGCAGTGCCAATGGCAGGGCGGCACCACCAAGAAGCCACGCCAGGTGAGCGTACTGTTGCATCCATTGGCTGTCGGGAATGCGCCGATTCTCTGGCGTGACTGGAGTCGGCGGTCCTATCGGCGTGCGTGCATGCAACTGCTGCGTCACCAACGCGTGGAAGTACAAGAGGAACAGCGTTTCTCTGCCAACCTGGATTGTGCACCCGCGCCCCTGTCCCATGGTACAGCGTGCACATTTTCGCCTCGACTGGGAGACGCGACTCGCTCGCAACGCACGAATCCCAACAGCGAGCCAGGTAACGATCCAACTCTTCGCAGTGCCAGAAGCGTTTGCCGCTGCTCTTGGTCTTCTCAGGAGGTAGGGAAGCCGCGGAGCGGTTCATCAGAGATCAAAGGGGCGTGTTCTTTCGAGGGGACCAGCACTCGTTGGAGGTCTTGTGTCGCCTGGTCTGTTGTACGAAACACGATTCCCTGCATCCCCAGAGCTTGTGCTGCTGCGACATAGCTCTGATCGTCGTCCACAAAGACCGTCTCATGGGCAGGGACCTGAAGCCGACCTAACGTTCGTTCGTAGATTTCTGGTTCCGGCTTCTTCACCCCTTCTTCAGCAGAAATCACCAGCGCATCAAACAAATGGTCCAGGTGAAATCGTTGGGTGATGAGACGACGCACATGGGGAGTTGCATTACTGAGCAGGGCAATTTTGTAGTGGGGATGCAGCTGTTCCAGAAGCGCCACCAACTTGTCATTGAGTCCAAAGGCGGACTCCCGAATGGAGACGAGGATGTGCCACTGATCGGCAGACAGGCCAATCTGTTCGGCTACATCCTGCCAAAGGGTTTCTCCACTGACCTTGCCCAGCCGCGCTGCGGGAAAATACGGAGATTGCACCATGGCCTCTTGTAACCCGCCTGCTGGTAATCTATGCTCCTGCTCAAAGGCACGCACGCTGCTGGGATCTTTCTCTGCATAGAGTACATCGTAAAAGTCCACAATGATTGCACGAAACGGCATTGGTTTCTCTCCTGCATCTTTTGTGCATTGCTCATAGACAGGTTGGTGATCGCGTCTCTTAAAGTATACCTCCTTTTTGGCCGTGTGGGTTCTGTCTGGGGAGCCCTGGCTCGTTGCGCAATCCGTGGGTGTTGCTTTTATATTCCTCTATCATGCAAAGACACGCACGCCAGCCATCTGGTGATCTCTTTCCTTTAGTAGAAGGGGGAGCAGCGATAAGGGTCTTCCTGGTTTTTGGTGAAGCGGTGGCAAATTGGGAGAAACCTGCTACACTCTGCTTACACTTAACGAATTTGGCTACTGCTTCACCAAAAACCAGGAAGACCCAAATTTCTAGGGCCACCATATCTATTCGCATGTATTACCCACGATGCAAGAGGAGGCGATGACCAGGATCGATGAAGCGCCTGGAAGGTAAGCGCATTTTCCTGTCAAATTTCCTGTCAGGGTCCTTCAGCAAAGTGAAGGGGATGATGGAAAGCCAGCAATCAAAGGCTTCGGGAAAAGATATGGGCAGTGGAGGGACAATCATGGCGGGCGCACCGGCAGTGCCGGGCATTCCCAGGGGGGAATGCCCG
>Ga0209061_1004604_pt1 | contig 13054 bp, 13 predicted proteins | sample Coa_R1_10_FD_187157 | JGI IMG/M metagenome (GOLD analysis project Ga0209061, IMG submission 187157) | Surface soil microbial communities from Centralia Pennsylvania, which are recovering from an underground coalmine fire - Coalmine... | ecosystem: Environmental > Terrestrial > Soil >...
AGCGCGAACTCGCCGCCGGCTATCAGCGCATCAAGATCAAAATCAAGCCGGGCTGGGATGTGGACGTGGTGCGGGAGGTGCGCGAGCATTTCCCCTCGATTAAATTGATGGCCGACGCCAATTCCGCCTACAGCCTGGCCGATGCCGCTCATCTGAAATGCCTGGACGATTTCTATCTCATGATGATCGAGCAGCCGCTAGGCCACGACGACATCATCGATCACGCGCAATTGCAGCGGGAGTTACGCACGCCTTTGTGCCTCGATGAATGTATACGGGCGGCGCATCATGTAGGGCAGGCGGCGCGCCTCAAAGCCTGCGGCATCATTAACATCAAGCTCGGGCGCGTGGGCGGCTTCGCGGAAGCGTGGCGGGTACACGATTGCGCGCAGGCGGCCGGAATACCCGTGTGGTGCGGGGGCATGCTCGAATCGGGCGTGGGCCGCGCGCACAACATTGCTCTATCTACATTGCCGAATTTCGTCCTGCCGGGCGATGTCTCGGCCAGCCGGCGGTATTGGGCGAGAGACATCGTGCATCCCGCGGTTGCAGTGACGCCGCGGGGCACTATCGAAATTCGCGAGGCTCCCGGATTCGGCTACGATCTGGACTTGGAGTACATTCGCCGGATCACCGTGCGGGAAGAAGCGCTTAGATGAGCCTGGAAGGCCGGGTGGTGCTAGTTACCGGCGCGGCCAAGCGGATTGGACGCGCCATCGCGATTCGCCTGGCGGAAGAGGGCGCCCGGGTGGCGATTCATTACTACCGTTCCGATGGCGAAGCACGCCGCACCGCGGCAGAAGCCGGAGGCGCCGCGCTCTTCCGGGCCAACCTGGAAAGCGTTGCCGAAATCGTGCGCATGTTCGAGGAGGTGGAGGAGCGGTTCGGGCGGGTGGATGGACTGGTGAACAATGCCGCCCGCTTCACCCGCTTCGATCCTTTGGCCATCACCGAACGCGACTGGGATTTCATCCACTCGGTGAATCTGAAGGCCGTGTTCTTCTGCTGCCAGCAGGGCGCGCGCCGCATGCGGCAAACCGGCGGCGGGCGGATTGTGAACATCAGCTCGCTGGGCGGTATCCGGCCGTGGGCGGAGCACGCCCATTATTGCGCTTCGAAAGCCGGCGTGATCATGCTCACGCGCGCGCTGGCGAAAGCGTTTGCGCCGGAAATCACGGTCAATTCCGTGGCTCCGGGCGTGATTCCTTTCGAAGATATCGACGAGCGGGGCCGGCGGCTGATTGAAGCCACGCCCGCCGGCCGTGGCGGAACGCCGGAAGAGATCGCCGACGCGGTAGTGTACTTTCTGAAAGCTTCGGAATTCGTGACGGGGCAGGTGCTGGCTGTGGATGGAGGATTGAGCCAGCGCTAAACGGCTGTCAATAGAACAGGTACTTGCGCCACTGCTCGTCGCCTTTGCCGAGCATGCGCATAAGGTGGCGGCTGGTATGCAGACTGAAGGGGCGGGGCTGGCGGGCCAGCTTCATGCCTGCCTCTTCCGGCGTACGGTTGCCTTTGCGGTTGTTACAGGGATGGCAGCAGGCCACCAGGTTTTCCCATGCCGATTCGCCCAGGCGGGAGCGGGGAATTACGTGGTCGAGCGTGAGTTCGCTCGAAGGCAGGGTGCGATGGCAGTATTGGCAGGTGTAGCGGTCGCGCATCAGGATGTTCTTGCGGGAGAGGGCGCGAGTCTGGTGGGGAATGCGGCGGTATTCGAGCAAGCGAATGACGGAGGGCAGGCGCATGCTGGAGCGGGCGGAATGAACATGATGCAGGGATTCCTCTTCGGCGGACGCCACGCCTTTCAGCACCAGCACCAGCGCCCGCCGGGCGCCGCAGATGTTGATTGGTTCATAGCTGGCGTTCAAAACCAGGACCGGCTTCTGCAGCCTCTCATTCGCCATGATGGTTCTCCTCTGGAATGGATTGGGGAATTACGGGAAGACGGCGGTCGGCGCGGGCGGGAGCCGCCACCGCGATGCGGACGGCTCCGGAAGCGCGCAAGGCGCGGGCACACGCGGCGGCGGTGGAACCGGTAGTCAGAACGTCGTCAATGAGAAGGATGTGTTTGCCTGCGAGCCTGCAGCGGGCGGCAAAGGCGGCGGCGACGTTTTTGCGGCGCGCCGTATTGCTCAAACCGGCCTGCGCGGATGTGAAGCGCCGGCGCCGAAGGGCGTTGACGACCGGAACGCCCCATTTGCGCGCCATCCCGGCCGCCAACAGCCCAGATTGGTTAAAGCCGCGCTGCCACCGTTTGCGCCAGTGCAGCGGCACCGGGACGATGGCATCGAAGCGCTCCGTGCGCGGCACGGCGGCTGCCAGCAGTTCTACCAGCGGCTCGGCCAGCGTGCGGACACGGCCATACTTAAAGAGATGAATCCAATCGCGCAGCCGGCCTTCGTAAGAGCCGAAGCAATAGGCCGCATCGAATCCGCGCATGCTGTGGCGGCATAGGGCGCATCGCCCGTCCGCATCGAGCGGGAAGGCATTTTCAAACGGCGTGCCGCAGCTTACGCAGAAATGCTCCGCCGCCAGCCGCTCGGGCGGCCGCAGGCAATCCGGACACAGGGGAATCCGCGAGGCCAGCCGCAAAGGCTCACCGCAAATGCGGCAATCGTCGGGGAAAAAGAGGGAAAAAAGGGCGTGGAGGGGTATCTGAACCGCTGAGGTACGGTAGCTGGTTAATCTGCTACTCGAGAAGACTCACCTCCGCACACCAATTTCCATTATACGGGGTTGCTGGAGGATGTACAAACACCGGGAAGAGTAGGGGCCGGGCCGATTTGGGCGGTACCGCAGCGTTCCAGCTCCTCCCGCGGATGGGACAGCGCTTGGCAACGTGCTGGCTCAATACTATGCGCTGGGTGGCCACGGTTTTCAACCATCGCGGCCTTTGCATTCAGCCCGGGTTGGGAAATCGGAGGCGCGGTGGCGTCGGGCAATGATGCCGGCTTGACGAACACTGGTAACTACACCGTTCCCAGCGGGAACCTTGTGGCCACTGTCCCCTCCGATCCGATCTTCAACGGAATCGATCTTTCGACGCTAGCATATTATGTCAACGGCAACTTCGCCAACCCAGGATTGGCGCCGGAGCCACCCTGCTGGCCACCGATGGGGCGGGGGTGAATATGATCGCCCGGAGCGCGGACGGAATTGTGGACTTCAACCTGTTTCCCGCCTACGGAAACAGCCATGAAGTGTATCAGCTCCTGGCTAACTCCTTTTCGCACAGCGCCGTGCCAGAACCATCCTACTTTGCATTCATGGGAGGTGGGCTGCTCCTGGTTGGGCTGTGACGGCACCGGCGCACAGTGAAAGCTGTCCGAGAAAGCTAGTACACGCAAGACCGCTCCGTTCCAGTCTTCCGAAGCGCGGCCAAAGAAAGGGAGCAGTTATCCAAATTCATGGGTCAAAACCTCGTCAAAACGATCCCCAGGCCGTTTCGCCGCGTTGAGTTTGCGGCTCTTAACCGCTATACTCTCACTCAAGGCGCGGTGCATCCGTGCGCCGCGTGAGGAGGGGTAAGCCGATGTTCCGTTCCAGTTGCGTGGCTCTGTTCGTTGCGATTCCGATGTTTGCGGCTTCCAGTGAGAAGCCTGTCACTTTCTACAAAGACGTTCTTCCGATCCTGCAGAAGAACTGCCAGAGCTGCCACCGCCCGGGCGAAATCGCGCCGTTTTCTCTGCTGACGTACACAGAAGCGCGGCCGTGGGCGAAGGCGATGAAAGTAGCGGTAGTCACCGAGAAGATGCCGCCGTGGTTTGCCGATCCCAACTACGGCCACTTCGCCAACGACCGCCGGCTGAGCCCGAAGGATATCAATACGCTGGTTGCCTGGGTTGATGGCGGCGCCATTGAGGGCGATAAAAAGGACGCGCCTCCGCCGGTCGCCTTCCCGGATGGCTGGAACATCAAACCCGACATGGTGATCGAGATGCCGAAAGATTTTCACGTGAAGGCCACCGGCACGATCAATTACCAGAACATTCGCGTGAAAGTGAATTTCCCGGAGGACAAGTGGGTGGTGGCCGCGGAAATGCGCGCCGGCAACCCGCGCGTGGTGCATCACATGCGAGCCATCGTGCTTCCCCCCACCTCCACCTGGCTTGCAAAGGCGGTTCCCGGCGAAGCATACGAAGAGGGTTCCGAGGAAATGGGCGGAGCGCGCCAGGGGACAGACTTGCTAGGCAAGTACAACCCGGGACTGGGCGCACAAAACTTCGATATCGACGATTCGGCCAAGTTCATTCCCAAAGGCTCCGATATCGTGTTTAACCTCCACTACACCTCAGTGGGGACGGAGCAGACCGACCGCTCGAAAGTGGGCCTGGTGTTCGCCAAGCATCCTCCCAAGCTGCGCTACTGGATGTCGCCGGGCACGCCCGCTGCCTTCAACCTGGCGATTCCGGCCGGCGATAATAACGCGGAAGTAGTCAGTGAAGTCACCGTCGGCATCGACGATGCCAGACTGGTCTATATCCAACCTCACATGCACCTGCGCGGCAAAGACTATGAGCTCCGCGTCATCTATCCCACGGGCGAATCGCAGACTGTGTTCAAAGGGAAGTGGAACTTCGATTGGCAGATCGGCTACCAGCTTGCGAAGCCGCTGCCCGTGCCGAAAGGCACGCGGATTCTGGCCATCGCCCACTACGACAACTCAATCAACAACAAGTTCAACCCCGACCCGACGAAGCTGATCCTGTGGGGCGATCAGAACTGGGATGAGATGCAGTCGGGCTTCCTGGGCCTGATCTTTCCGGTGACCGCGGATGTGAACAAGGTGTTTATACCCTCCGGGCCAAGCCTGCTGCCGCGTGGAAAATCCGGGCCGACCCTCAGCTCGGTGGAATCGCTGCACGCGTCGAATTAGGCAGGCGGTACTAGCAGTTTTGCATTTTGACGCCGAATTTACTATTACAAGGCGACAGAACCCCTGGCATAATCCGCCGAGAAGCTTACATCTGACATGTTGAGACTTGCTTGCCCCTGGATCTGGGTCCTGGCGGCACACTTGGCCAGATTACCAGCTACACCGTATCGGGTTTGGTGGCAATCTCCACCGCGACTACGCTGGCCTTCCTGGGACGGCAAGGTAACAATTGGGATGCGCTGGGGTTTGTCGATGTGGAACAGGCTTCGAGCGTTCCCGAGCCATCCTATTTGCTGGTGGGCGCGGCCTTCTGTTCGCTCTTTTGGACTGCGCCGGCGGGGGGAGCGGATCTTCGCGAACGGCTGATCGCGCCGAACGGCTGGTCGCGGGCTAGTCGCAGACTCCCAGCACGCTCTCCGAACTGACAGTGGCGCCCCAGTTCTCGATCAGCTTCTTGTATTCCCGCCCCACGGGACGGATGTTGCGATCGAGATCGCATAGTCCGAGCGGGTTGACGCGACCGTTATTTTCGCGCAGCGCGGTGTCCCAATCCACCTGGTCCTGCAGACTGTACCAAGTGAAGCCTAACAGCGGCACGCCGTCGCGCTTCAAGCGGCGCACGTTGGCGAATTCCTTTCGCAACCACCGGATGGCGTGTTCGCCCGGATAGTTGGTTTCGGTGTGCATCACCGGCAGGCTATAGCGCGCGAAGTATTGGTGCGTGATCGGGTAGTAGCCGAAAATCTCGCCGGAGGGGGAAATGCCGCCATCGGCGTGCACCAAATTTTCGTTGGCTTCGTAGTAGTCATTGCCCATGATGCAGCGGGAACGCAAGTGATGCTGGAGGAACCAGTGGTATTCATCGCGGGTCATGCCATTATCGAGCAGATATTCATAGATGGTTGCATTGACGTGATGGCCATAGGTAAGGTCCAAAGATAAAAAGCGCTTTTCGTTATACCGGCGCGCGTAGTCCTCGCAGTTGGGGGCTTCGGAATGGAAGTATTGGGTGGATTCGCTCTGAATGAAAACCGCCTCCGGATTGACTTTGAGAATGGCGTGCATGGCCAACACATTGGCCTGGCAAAGATGCTTCAGCGCGGTAACGAAAGCGCGGTCGCTCGAGAGCCGCTCATTCCACCAGCCGAACTGCGCGGAAAACGTGGCAGCCACGAAGATTTCGTTTACCGGCGTGTAGAAGCGCACCCAGGGGAAGCGCCGGGCAAAAGCGCTGGCATAGCCGGCAAACAGTTTCGGCCAATCCGGATTTTGAAAATTGCCGACCCAGTCCGGCACGCCGAAGTGGCACAGGTCCGCGATCACGGTCACGTTCTGCCGCTCGAGAGCGCGAAACGTCTCGCCGGTAAAGCTCCAGTCGTATTTGCCGGGTCCGGTGTGCACGGAAAAGTATGGCGGCCCGTAGCGCAGCGCCTGAACCCCGAGCTCTTCGACCAGGCAGAAATCGTCGCGCCAGCGGTCGTAGTGCTTTGTCTTGGCAAGTTCATCTTGGCGGACCGTTCTGCCTTGCCACTCGATAGTGGGATAGCTGTTTTCGATGCCCGTCGCGAAAAGGAATCGCCGCATGTTCCCTCGACTACGGCAGGATATCGAGCCGCCCGCCGTCCACCAATAACGTCGTACCGGTGATAAAACGGGCTTCGGGCGATGCCAGGAAGCACACGGCCGCCGCCACGTCCTCCGGTTTGCCGATGGCGCCTTGTATCTTCTCCACGCCGCTTTTCACGTTGGGGTTGTTCCAAAGCATCGGCGTATCGATAGCGCCTGGCGCCACGCAGTTGACGCGCAGCTTCTTCGGCGCAATTTCCTCCGCAAATCCGCGGGTGAACGCTTCCATGCCGCCTTTCGAGGAGGCGTAGGGCACCACATTCCGGGTGGTTTCGTGCGCGTGTACCGAGCTGATATTCACGATCGCGCTGCCAGCGGGCATGTGCGGCACCGAGTATTTGCAAAACAGGAACACAGAGCGCAGATTCACGTTCAGCACCTTGTCCCAGTCCTCATCGGGCAGTTCGGCGATGGGCTGGAAAGTCATCATGGCGGCGTCGTTGACCACCACATCGATTCGGCCCCATTTGTCGACTGCTGTGTTAACGGCGGCCCGAATGTCGGCGGGATTGCCGACATCGCACTTTACGTAAATCGCTTCGCCAGTCCCAGAGGCGATCTCCTGGGCCGTCTGGCAGGCGTGGCGTTCGTTTAGGTCAATGGTTTCCACTCTGCCGCCCTCGCGGCCGAATTGTTGGGCGACAGCTTTTCCGATTCCCGAGCCCGCTCCCGTTACCAAGCACACCTTTTTTGCGAAACGCATTACATCTTCCGGAAATGCACGCCTGCGGCCAATGGCCGGCGCCGCACGCAACGATCTAGTACGTTCATCAGTACCACCTTCTTTGTCTGGCCGTAGAGTGAGTACTGTCTCACCGTAAAGTGGCCAAAAAGTTCTTTGTAATTCGAGAGGATGCATGCTGGTGTATTTGCAAAATACTATCGGAGGCGAAAGCGATGTTACGTTGTGGCGCCATTACTTTGACTGCTGCCGCAGCTATTTGGACGTGTATCTCCGCTAAGGCCGACGTGATTGCTCCTCCTTACGCGAGTGACTATACATTGACCAATCTTGGTACGCCGGCTGGAGTGCCTGGGCCATTGGGTGGGATTACATTTCTCAACGACAATACCTTGCTGCTGGGCGGCAATGCCAATCGCAGCTCCGGCGCGATCTACGAGATCGGTGTCACACGGGACAGCAGTGGCACTATCGATGGGTTCAGCGGTTCGGCGACACTTTATGCAACCGCACCGTTCATTGATGGAGGTTTGGCGTTCGGCCCAGGCGGCGATTTATTTGCTACGGGATACCCCAACAACACCCTGCTCGAATACAAACCTGGAGACTCCTCTCCCGATAAGACGGTTGATTTGAGTTCAGCAGGGATTACCTCGTCAGTGGGGTCCTCCAGTTCGCGCCCAACGGTCAGTTCAAGATTCTCAGTTATACTGGCGGCGGGTTTTACACCGCCACTTTGACGCCGGACGGTTCTGGAACTTATGACGTGACCGGAGCGACGCTGGAGTCTACTCCGGGCGGAAGACCCGAAGGAATTTTTTATGTGCCTTCCGGATCGCCAGATTTCCCGCTAGCCTCCTTGTTGCTGGCCGAATTTGGCGCGGGAAAGGTAGAAGCCTTCCAGGTGGATGGCAATGGTAATCCGATCGTCGCTACCGGGACCGACTTCATTACAGGACTGTCCGGAGCGGAAGGCGCCACGGTTGATCCTGTAACGGGAGACTTTCTGTTTTCGACGTTTGACGCCGGAGATCACATTGATGTAGTGTCGGGGTTTGCCAGCCCTGTCCCGGAACCGGGCCAGTTTCGGCGCCGCCCTGGCTGGAGCCGTCACCGGCCTGCTAGCCGCTCAAACCGGCAACGGTTTGACGCATCCGGCGCAAACCCGAAAGGGCGAAATGCTGTTTCGCACCTTCGGGCGAACCGGGGAAACAGTGAAGCCCATGGGGGGAGGGTTTCTGCTGCGAAGTAAGGCCATCACTGCGGCGGAGTATCCCCAATATGCGCTGAGCCAGCCAACTTCGGTGGTAATTCACGGAATGGACAAAATGGAGCATCTCGAAGAGGCGCTGCACGTGATTCAGCATTTCCAGGCCATGCCGGCGGCCCAAAGCGACGCGCTGGCCGCCAGGACGAAGCAAGCCGCCTTATCTGGGAAGTACGAACTCTACAAAACGACGGCCCATTTTGATTCGACCGCCCAGCACCCGAACTGGCTGGGCTGCCCGTTCGTATCCAGCCGGGCTTCGAGCTTCCCCCAAAAAATCGCTGCCGGCCGCTATAAGGCCGAACACAACGGGCGGCATGCACGCAAAAATACCACCCACCTGCGATTAGTTCCACCGCGGCAATCCATGCACCCCCGATCACTTTTTTTGTTTTGGGGAAGATACGGCTTTCAGGGCGCCGGATGTGTGAGCCCGCGATTTAGGAGAGGACGTCTCTATTCATAGAGGAGCTCGAGTAACGGGAGTGCTTCGCATGTGAGAAGCTTATGAAAGTACCATTCCTAAGAATTATTGCACTTGCAACTCTGTTGGCTGCCGAGGGGACGATCATACCGGCCGCAACCGTGTTTGTAAGGACCCCGCCTCCGCGTACGATCGCGTCGGGGCCGGCCGGCAGAAGACCTGGTCCGGGGTGGGTTTGGACAAACGGCTATTGGAGGTGGGGCGGTGGAAGAAGAGGTTACGTGTGGTGCCCGGCAGATGGAGACGGCCGCCACGCCCCGGCGCAGTCTGGGTTTCGCCGAGGTGGCATCGAAGCCGCGGCGGATACGCATTCGTAGGAGGGCGCTGGCGCTAAGATTGCGGATGGCCAGGCCGCCGGGCTGCCGGAGTCACTATTCGGCCGGCTCGATTCGCAACACCATTCCGTCCGAGTTGTCGCCACGGAAAGTCTGTTCGGTGGCAACGTAGATATAGCCACCCGGCCCTTGCTGCACGTCGCGAATGCGTTGATCGAGAGGCACGAGCAATCCTTCGCGGGGCTCGGCCTGCGAGGGCTGATGGAAAGCGATGCGGATCAGTTGCCGCGTGGTTAGGGCGCCCACGAACAGGTTATTCTTCCAGCGCGGAAATTTATCGCCCGTGTAGAAAAGGATGCTGGAAGGACTGACGGAAGGCACCCAGAAAATTCGCGGATTGTCCATGCGCGGCCGGAACCACGGCTGGTCAGAAACCAGTGTGCCGGTGTAATTGCGCCCCATCGACACCAGCGGCCAGCCGTAATTGTGGCCGGGGAAAAGAATATTGATTTCATCTCCGCCCATCGGCCCGATTTCGGCTTGCCAAAGCTCTCCGGTCTCCGGATTAATGGCCAACCCGTAACCGTTGCGGTGGCCGTACGTAAAAATTTCGGGCCGTGCGTCCGGCTTTCCCACGAACGGATTGTCCGGAGGTATGGAGCCATCGTCGCGGATGCGCAGAGTCTTACCCGCATCGTTATCGAGCTTTTGCGCTTTCATCCGCAAACTGTTGTCTTCGGCGCCGTTGCAGCAGATGCGATCGCGGTCGCCAACAGTCACTATGAGCGAGCCATCCGGATGGAAAAAGATTCTTCCCGCCAGATTGCCGCCGGTTTCCCAGGAGTCGGCAACGAAGATCTCTTCCACATTGGTGAGCTTTTGGCCGCTCAAGCGGCCGCGCGCGATTGCCAGCGTGAACCCACGGCCGCCGCGCTTGGGATAGGAGACATACACAAGCTGGTTCTGCGCGAATTTCGGATGGAGAGCCACGAAGTGCAGACCATCGACGCCATCGCCCGGAGCGTGGGCGAAGTCCAGATCGGCTCAGACAAAAGAACTCCGTCGCGAATCAATTGTAGCCGGCCATTGCGTTCCGTGACCAGAATCGTACGGGCGTCCGGGAACGCGAGACTCCACGGATGGTAGAGGCCCGCTGCCACCGGCACAACGCGGATTCTGCCGCCTTGCACATCGAGTATCCGCGGCAGTGCCGGCGGCGTAATGGACGGCTGGGCGCGTATTGCGTAAACAGAGCAAAGAAACAAAGCAGCGGAAATGCGTGAGATACGCTCGATCATGGGTTCCATAGACGCTATCCCGAAGGCCGGCTGGTATCAAGCGCTCGGCTTAAACCGGCGGAGTGACCGCGTGTTTTAATGAACCGTGAGCCTTTTCCGGACCAAAAGCATCGACGCACTGATTGCGGCTTCGGAAGACCCGGAAAAGAAGCTCCGCCGCACACTGGGACCTCTGAGCCTCACGGCTCTGGGGATCGGGGCCGTAATCGGCTCTGGCATTTTTACCCTCACCGGCACCGCCGCGGCTGGTAAGATTGTCCCCATCAAGTCCATTCTGAATGCCACCGTGCTCGACCTGCTGCTGTCCGGCTCGCATGCCGGTTCGCAATTAGGGCGGCCGGGGGCAGGGCCCGCGATTACCATTTCCTTCCTGCTTGTGGCAGTGGCCTGCGGGTTCGCGGGGCTATGTTATGCCGAACTGGCTTCGATGATTCCCATTGCCGGCAGCGCATACACCTACGCGTATGCCATTCTGGGCGAGATCGTGGCCTGGATCATCGGCTGGGATCTGATCCTCGAATACGCCGTCTCTAATATGTCGGTAGCCGTGGGCTTCTCCGCCTATCTGCAGGACCTATTTGAGAACCTTTTCGGCTTCCACTTGCCAAACCATTTCGCTTATCCGCCGTTTCCGGCGCCCGGCGGCCCGGCCGGGTGGTTCAACATTCCCGCGCTACTGATTACGCTGCTGGTCACGTGGGTGCTGGTCCGGGGAGTCCGCGAAAGCGCCGAGACCAACACCGCGATGGTCATCATCAAAATAGCGGCGATCGTGATTTTCTGCCTGGGCGCGGCGCGCGCCATCCGCCCGCCCAACTGGCATCCCTTCGCCCCGCATGGCTTCTCCGGCATCCTGACCGGCGCATCGATTGTCTTCTTCACTTATATCGGGTTCGATTCCGTTTCAACCGCCGCGGAGGAGTGCCGCCGCCCGCAGCGCGATCTGCCGTTCGGTATCATCGCCACGCTGATCGTCTGCACGATCCTGTACGGCGCGGTTTCATTGGTTCTGACCGGCATCGTGCACTACACTACGCTCGATACCGATTCGCCGGTTGCCGATGCGCTGCGCGCCCTCGGCTACAACCGTCTGCGGCTGGTGGTGACCGCGGGGGCCCTGATGGGTATGCTTTCCTCGCTGCTCGTGTATCAGTACGGCCAGGCGCGCATCTGGTTCGCCATGTCGCGCGACCGCCTGCTGCCGCGGATGTTTTCGATAGTGCATCCCAAATTTCGCACGCCCCACATCAGCACCTGGATCGCAGGCTTCTTCGTAGGCATCCCGGCGGGCATCTGGGATATCGATACGTTCGCCGAGCTTTCCAATATCGGGACGCTGTTCGCGTTCGTCCTGGTGTCGCTGGGAGTGATCGTGCTGCGCGCCCGCCAGCCCGATCGGCCGCGCTCCTTCCGTGTACCGCTGGTGCCGCTGTTTCCGATGATCTCTATCGCCTGCTGCCTGCTGCTGATGATGGGGCTGCCTTTGCTCACCTGGATCCGCTTCTTCCTCTGGCTAATCATCGGGTTCGCGATTTACTTTCCGTTCGGGCGGAAGTACAGCACTCTGGCGGAGGAGACATCCAAGCTACACTAAAAGAACAGCCGCCATCTCCGTGAACCCGAACGTACTCACCACAGCCATCAGCACCGGCTCGAGAGCATCGAGGTCGACCTCAAAGAGTTCTTCAAAATCCAAGCCGGACACGAAAAACGCATCCAGCGTCTCGAAGACAAGCAGTAGGTTCTTGAGTTAGCCGCCCACCGCTCGCCGCATCGCTCCGGGCGCCAGGGCCGGGTTCTCTAAACCAAACTCCGCCGGATGCACGTTGGTTCCCGGTGGCACGATCTGGTCGATGCGGTTCAGCACGTCCCCACTAAGCTGAATATCGGCCGCGCCGAGTTGCGATTCCAGTTGGTCCATGGTGCGCGGGCCGATGATTGCCGAAGTGACCGCGGGATGGTTCAGCACAAAAGCCACCGCCAAGTGCACCAGCGGCATTCCCGCTTCGTCCGCCAGGGCGCCCAGCCGATCGGCCGCTTCCAGTTTACGCTGGTTGTGGGCCTGCGAAAGATCGAACAATTGCGGTAACCCCGTGCCGCGGTGCGAAGAAGCCGCCGCGCCTTTCCGCCATTTCCCGGAAAGCCATCCGCCGGCCAGCGGACTCCAGGGAATCACCCCCATTCCATGCCGCAAACACGTGGGCAGCACATCCGCCTCAATCGAGCGTACCAACATCGAATAGGGCGGTTGCTCGCAGATGAACCGCGCCAGGCGCCGGTCGCGCGCCACCCATTGCGCCTCCACGATCTGCGACGCGGGAAACGTGGAAGAGCCGAGGTAACGAACTTTTCCATGCCTCACTAAGTCATCTAAGGCTCCCAGCGTTTCCTCGATCTCCGTGTCGGGCGATGGACGGTGGATTTGATAAAGGTCGATCCAATCGGTCTGGACTTGTCCCCGAAACTGAGACAAACGGTTAAGACACAATTTTCAGCGAATGGAGAATTGTGTCATGGGAACGCGACGAAAATTCACGAAGGAGTTT
>Ga0209061_1004606_pt1 | contig 13052 bp, 9 predicted proteins | sample Coa_R1_10_FD_187157 | JGI IMG/M metagenome (GOLD analysis project Ga0209061, IMG submission 187157) | Surface soil microbial communities from Centralia Pennsylvania, which are recovering from an underground coalmine fire - Coalmine... | ecosystem: Environmental > Terrestrial > Soil > Unclassified...
GTTGCGTTGGATTCAGCCGAATCCCCGGTGCGCGCTGAAGCAGGTAGCCGGCCCACTGACCAACCGTCCCCGGCTCGAGCGACACGGAGTACCGGGCTTCCAGACTCTCCCGAGTGCGCTCCCACGAGTCGCTAGGCTGCGGTAGATTTTTGAGGTCTTTAATGGTCGTCCACGGGTTCCGCCATCCCCGGTGACGTGCCATGTGGCTCACCGCGTATCCAAGCAGGCGGCGCCGCTCGGTCTCATCGACGACGTATTCCTCGGCGAGCCGCTTACGAGCAAGCCAAGCGTCGACTGGCGACACGTTCTTGTCCGGCAACGGCGTCCAGCCGAGCTCCGAAAGAAGCATGTCGAGATCACGTAGGCGTGCGCGACGAAAGCGTCGCAGCCGGCGAGCACGGCGCGCCATGCCTCTCAGAGCCAGCCGACTCGCTCCCGATCTTTCATCCCCGACGCCGCCGTCATGTATCCACGACACTGCGGCCAAGATCTCTTTCGGCTTGTCTTCCTCATAGGAAACCGCCGCGAGGCCGATTGACCGCTCGCCTACGTCGACGCCCAGCCGCCAGGTGACAGGCACCGTCCCCACCTCAGAACCACCCATGGTCGGATCAGCTCCTCGTCCGTACTCAACGCCTTTGATGATCAGTTGCAAGCTCACGATAGCGACATGGACCGACATAATGCACGGATTTTTTGAGACGCAATACCTTGCGATCAGAGCGGCGCGATGTATACTCGCAGCGAGACAGGCTACCTAGCAAGACCCCTTCGTGGGGTCGCATTCTTCACCCCCTCGCAGCAGCGAGGGGGTTCGTTTATGATCACGGATGCCACCCGCCCGCAGCGTCAGAGACTCGTCCGCGGCGTCTCGTCCGCAGCCTCAGGGACCGTGACACTAACGCCCAGCGAATCACTCTCACGCACGCCCGCGGGATCGCCGAACGCACCGGCGACACCGACGCCGAGCCAGCTCACGCCAGGCCGAGCAGCCGGGGCAAGTGCCGGGGCGGCGGATTCCCAAAACTCAGCAGCGTGTCGTGCAGACGACGGTCGCTCCACTCCGGGTGGGCGGCGCGAAGCTGCGCCGCCACCTCGCTCACCTCGAGAACTCCGACGTGGTAGGTCGACAACTGCGCGCTCGTGAGCAGTGCGCGTCGCCACTTGCCGACCGCCTCCCCCTCCTCTTGGTACCCGCGGTCGCGCAGCAACCGCAGCGCTTCCTCCTCCGTCAGCCCCTCGCAATGCACCCCTACGTCAAGCACCGCGTTCAACGCCGTCCGCAACCGCATTTTCAGCTGTTGCATCGCCACGGCAAGGCCGCCGAACCCGTACCGCGCCATCACCTCTTCGGCGTACACCGCCCACCCTTCGACAAACGGCCCGCTCCAGAACGCCCGGCGTACCAAGGTCGGAGTTTCCGACCGCCGGGCGTGCGCTAATTGGAGCATGTGGCCGGGCATGGCTTCATGCACGACGAGATTGCGCAGCGCATGCACGTTGTACTCCCGGTAAAACGACGCAACCCGTTCCGAGGGCCACGAAGCAGGAGCCGGGGAAATCGCGAAAAAAGTAGGCGTATCCGGTGGATCCAGCGGTCCCGGCGGTTCGCAATACGCCACGGCGACCCCGCGGTGAATCTCCGGCATGACGATGATGTCGAGCGGATCGGCGTAGTATGTGACCAACTCGCGTCCTTGGACGAACTCCGTCGCCTCAGCCAACGCGGAGCGTGCTTCGGTGATGACCGTCTCGTCATTGGGAGCCTGCTCGGCCAATCGGGCGAAAATCTCTTGTGGTGAACCGCCGAGCCGGCCCGCTGTCTCCACCATTGCCTGCTCAACCCGCTGAACCTCCGCCCACGCAGCGGCGGCGACGTCTTCCGGGCGCCGCGCGACATCCAACACCAGCGCGAGTTTCGCCGTGTACAGCTCCGGTCCGAGCCGTGGATCGCCGTCCGCTTGGTCGAGCTGCTCACACAGCCACGCCAGGTGGGTGCGGACCGCTTCGACCGCCGGCGCCAACCGCTCGGCAACCAGGCCGGCGTACGGACTTCCCTGTGCGTGCGCGGGAATTTCGTCCTCCAACAGCCGCAGCGTTCCGCTGAACTGGTCGATGGCCGTCTCCACGTGCACGCGCGGCATGTCACGGGACGACGCGCGCGCCGCCGCCAGCTGTTCCGGAACCGCGGCGAGCCGGCCGGCCAAGGCGCGAAGCCGGTCATCGAGTGGAGCGAAATCCCGGGCAAGGAGCAGATACAGCGCCGTGCCGGGGTTGGCCTGCAGCGGATTCCACTCGTGTTCCCGTAGCGTCTCCAACTCGAAAAGCCGTTCCGCAACCTTGTTGCGGAGGATCTCCGCGTCGACGCGGTGGCCGACGGGCAGTCGGTCGAGCGGGTACCGCTCCAGACGGGTGAGGACGGCGCGCAGCGCCCGGATCTCGTCGTTGACCGCTGCGGGCCGCAGGTCCTCGAGCCGGTCATCAAACCGGTGATCGCCGATTGCGGTGGCGAGTGAGGGCTGGTACGCAAGCAGCTGGTCGACCGCCTCCGAGGCGAAACGTTCAAAGTCGGCCGCCGGCTCAGGGGTGGACGCAACCGTCATGGGCATAACCTACGGGCAGAAGGCGACGGCGCGCACCGCAGCACAGGAGGGAGTCAGGCGTGGCGGAACGAGCGGGCGGACGGTGGCAGCTTGGTGTTCCCGTGATCGTCGCTTCGCACCGGGCCCCCGTCCAGTTCCGCCGCGAAGGCGGCCGCCGGATCGCCCGCCGCGGGGCCGGTGGGCTCGTCACCGCGCTGCTCGGTCTCGTCCGCGAGATCCCGGACGCCGTATGGGTCTGCGCGGCGAGCACCGAGGAGGACGCTGCGGTCGTCGCGGAACACCGCGGCAAGGCGATTCCCATCGCCGTCGGGCCATTGCCGCGCATCGCCGACCCGGACGCCCATGACGAACCAGTCGCCGCGATCCGCATGGTGGAAATTGATCCCGCAGCCCGGGAGGACTTCTACTCGGTCATCTCCAACCCCATGCTCTGGTTCGTTCAGCACGGGCTCTACGACTTGACCCGCGCACCGAACATCGACGAGGTTGAACACGAGGCATTCGAACACGGCTACGTCGCGGTCAACCGCGCCTTCGCCGACACCATCGCGGAAGAAGTGGAGAGCCGAGGCGGCCGCGCCCTCGTCATGCTCCACGACTACCACTTCTACCTCGTCGCCGCCATGGTCCGGGAACGCTGCCCCGACGTCGTACTCTCGCATTTCGTCCACATTCCCTGGCCCGGACCGGACGCGTGGCGGGTCCTCCCGCCGCACATGCGCGACCAGATTTTCGCCGGGCTGCTCGGCAACGACATTGTCGCGTTCCACACCGAGCGGTTCGCCCGCAATTTCCTGCTCTGCGCGCAGGAACTCCTCGGCCTTCCCATCAATCTCGACAAAATGACCGTACAGTACGGGCCGCGGACCATCGCTGCAAAGACGTATCCGATTTCCATTGACGTCGACGCCCTCGAGGAAGTCGCGAGGAGCAAGGCTGTCCGCACCCGCCTGGACGACCTGGAGACCTGGCTCGCCGCAGAAGGAGGCAAGCTCATCGTCCGAGTGGACCGAACGGATCCGTCAAAGAACATCGTTCGCGGCTTCCTTGCGTTCGAACGGCTCCTTGACGACCATCCTGAACTGGTCGGGAAAGTGCGCTTCCTCGCCTTCCTGCAGCCAAGCCGTCTCGATGTCCCCGAGTACGTCGAATACATTGGCCGCATCGGCTCTGTCGTCGCGCGCATCAACGCGAAGTACACCCGCGGCGGTGAAGCGCCGATCGACCTCCGTCTGCATGAGGACTTCCTCACCGCGGTGGCGGCGTACAGCATCTGCGACGTCGTCATGGTCAATTCAATCGCCGATGGGATGAACCTCGTCGCGAAGGAAGCCGTCTGCGTCTCCCGGCGCAACGCCGTGCTCGCTCTCTCGGAGAACACCGGCGCGTACGAAGAATTAGGTGCCTTCGCCGTCACGCTCTACCCCTTCGACATCCAACAGCAGGCGGATGCGCTGTACATTGCGCTCATGATGCCGGAGGAGGAACGCCGGGAACGCCTGGAAGCGGCGGCGGAAATTGTGCGGGCCAACAACGTGACGAAGTGGCTGGACTTTCAGCTCACAGATCTCGCCGAGTTCACCGGGCTCTGGTCGTGGAAACCGACGCGATCGTCATAGGGAGCGGGCCGAACGGCCTGGTCGCCGCAAATCTGCTCGCGGACGCCGGATGGTCGGTGCTGGTCGTCGAAGCAGCGCAGCAACCCGGCGGCGGGGTGCGCTCCGGCCGTTACGTCGATCCGGACTTCATCTCTGACGCCTGCAGCGCCTTCTATCCGCTCGCGATCGCCTCACCGGCGATGCAGGCCATGCAGCTCGAACGGTACGGCGTGAGATGGCGCCACGCTGATTTCGCGTTTGCGCATCCGCTTCCGGACGGCCGGGCGCTCGCCGTCTCCCGGGACGTCACGGAAACCGCTGCATTGCTGGATGATGTCGCCCCCGGATCCGGAGCCGGCTGGATGGAGCTCGCCGCGCTCTGGAAACGCGCCGCGCCTGCGTTGATGGACGCGCTCTGTACGCCGTTCCCGCCGGTGCGCGCCGGAGTACGACTCGCCCGGGCGCTGTACCGCAGCGGTCTTGGGCGGTTCGCCCGGATGGCGCTTCTTCCGGTGCGGCGGTTTGCCGAGGAATGGGTCCGCGAACCCACCGGCCTTCTTTTCGCCGGCAACGCTCTGCACGCAGACTTCGCACCGGAATCCACGATGAGCGGCTTGTACGGCTGGCTGCTCGCCATGCTCGCCGGTGACGTCGGATTTCCCGTTCCCCAAGGGGGAGCGCAGCGCGTCACTGATGCGCTGCTCGCCCGGTTGCGCGACCGGGACGGCGAATTGCTCTGCGGCCGGCGCGTGACCGGAATCCTCATCCGGAGCGGGCGGGCCGTTGGGGTCCGTCTCGCCGACGGGGACGAGATTGCCGCCCGCCGGGCTGTGCTGGCCGCCGTCCCAGCCCCATCCTTGTACGGCGAATTGATACCACCCGAGCATGTGCCGGAGAATGTGCGCCGCGACCTGCGGAATTTTCAGTGGGATTTCGGGACGGTAAAAATCGACTGGGCGCTGCACGAGCCGATACCGTGGACCAACGACCTTGTCCGACGCGCCGGGACCGTGCACATCGGCGCGTCGATGGACGACCTGACCCGATATGCCGCCGACCTGGCGATGGGATTGGTTCCGGCCCGGCCGTTCGTCGTCCTCGGCCAGCTGTCGACGGTGGATCCAAGCCGGTCACCCGCCGGCACCGAATCCCTCTGGGGATACACCCACATTCCGCAGCAGATTCGCGGTGACGCCGGACCGGATGGGATCTCCGGAGCGTGGACGGAGACGGAGATCGAGGCATTCGTCCGGCGCATTGAAGACCACATCGAGCGCTACGCGCCGGGATTCCGGGAGTGCATCAAGACCCGCGTCGTGCGCGGCCCGGCGGCCATGGACGCCGACCATCCCGGCTTGCACAACGGCGCATTCGGGCAAGGCACGGCGGCCCTGCACCAACAACTGATTTTCCGGCCCCTTCCGGGTGTTGCCCGCCCGGAAACGCCCATTCCCGGCCTGTATCTGGCGTCCTCCTCCGCCCATCCGGGTCCGGGTGTGCACGGCGCCTGCGGCGCCAATGCGGCGCGGGCGGCATTGCGTGCCGATCATCTGGCAACGCGGATCTTCGGTGCGCCGCTGCGCCGAGTGTGTGAACGGGTCATCCGAGGACCTGAGCACCCCGCAAGCCAGCGGCCGGTCCTTGACTCGCCTGACCGTCCGCCGAAGAGGCTCTCATGACCTACCTCCTCGGCGTCGCCGCTGCCATCTTTCTTGGCCTGGGATTCACCCTGCAGCAGCACGCCGCCGCTTCCGCGCCTGCCAGCGATTTCCTACGGATACGCCTCCTCATTGACCTGCTGCACAAGCCGATCTGGATTGTTGGTGTGCTGTCGATGATTGCGGGGCAGGTGCTCTCGGCCATGGCCCTTGCGACCGCAGACGTCTCCCTCGTCGAACCGTTGCTCAGCGCCAACGTATTGTTCGCGCTGATTCTGGCCCGGCTGCTTTACCACCAGCCCCTGGGACTTCGCGAGTGGTCTGGTTCCCTTGTGCTGAGCGCGGGTGTGGGAGTTTTTCTCTGGGCTGGCGACCCACGCGGCGGTGATCCGGACACCGATTCACTGCTCCGCTGGGTTCTGGCTATCGGCGTGCTTCTCCTCGCCCAACTCTGCGTCGTCGAGGCACGTCGGCGTGGCGGCGAGGTCCGGCCGATGCTGCTCGCGGCCGCCGCCGGTCTGCTCTTCGGGGTCCAAGACGGGCTCACCCGACGGGCGACCGCGGCGTGGCATGCCGGAATCGCAAAGATTTTCCTGCACTGGGCGCCGTACACGCTCATCGCCATCGGCATTGTCGCCATGCTGCTCGCGCAGAGCGCCTTCGAGACCGGACGCCTGCGCACCACGCTGCCCGTCATCGCCGCGGCCGAGCCGTTAGCCGGGATCGCGATGGGCGTCATTGTTTTCGGCGAGCGCGTACGGCTGGACACCCTGCCTCTTGCCGGCGAAGCCTGCGGCCTGGCCGCAATCGTCGCCGGAGTGGTTCTGGTCGGCACGTCACAGAATTTCCGCCAGCTGGAACAGGCCTTACTGCGACGCCGTCCCCGCCTCAGTCATCGGCATGCGGACCTCAGGCTCACCCGCAACCACACGGTCGACTAGCCACGCGGACGCCGACGCCGCCACCGTCCGCTGCCGGAGTGTTCAGCCGATCCAGACGGTCTTGATGTTGCAGAATTCCCGGATTCCGTGGGCGGACAGTTCCCGGCCGTACCCGGAGTTCTTGATGCCGCCGAACGGCACCTCCGGGTACGACGTCGTCATCCCATTGACGAAAACCATGCCCGCCTCGAGTCCATTGACGAAGTGCTCCGCCTCCGCCAGATCGCGTGTCCACACATTGGAGCCGAGGCCGAACGGCGTTGCGTTGGCGAGGCGCAGCGCCTCATCCGCCGAGGTGACCCGGTACAGGCCCGCCACCGGACCGAAAACTTCCTCGTCGAACATCCGCATCTGCGGTGTCACGCCGGCGACGACCGTCGGTGGATACCACCATCCCGGCCCCTCCGGTCGCCGTCCGCCGCACAGAATCTGCGCACCCTTCGCCCGCGCGTCCTCCACCAGCTCTTCCACGTCGGCGCGTCCCTGCTCGGTGGCGAGCGGGCCGATCTCGGTCGCGTCGTCGAGCGGATCGCCGACTTTCAGCGCGGACATTTTCGCGACGAACGCCTCGGCGAACGCCTCGTAGACCTCCGCGTGCACAATGAACCGCTTCGCGGCAATGCACGACTGGCCGTTGTTCTGGCACCGGGTGGTGGTGGCGACCTCGGCGGCACGCTCGATATCCGCAGACGGCAAGACAATGAACGGGTCGCTGCCGCCCAATTCGAGCACGGTCTTCTTCAGTTCCCGGCCGGCGATTGCGGCGACCTGCCGGCCCGCGTATTCGCTGCCGGTCAGCGTCACGGCGCGGATCCGCGGATCCGCGATTATTTTTTCGACCGCATCGGAACCCACGAGAACGGTGACGAAGGCGCCGTCGGGAAATCCGGCCCGCCGAAAGAGCTCTTCCAAGAAGAGCGCGGCCTGCGGCACGTTGCTCGCGTGCTTCAGCACCCCGCTGTTGCCGGCCATCAGAGCGGGCGCGGCGAATCGGATCACCTGCCAGAGCGGGTAATTCCACGGCATGACCGCCAGCACCGGGCCGATCGGCTGGTAACGCACGAACGCCCGGCTCGCGCCGATAGCCGCGGCGTCAGCGGGCTCATCGGCAAGGAATTCCTCGGCATGTTCTGCATAAAAGCGGAGCGCCCGCGCACACTTCGAGACTTCCGCCCGCGCCGAACGGATGGTTTTGCCCATCTCAATGGTCAAAATGCGGGCGATCTCCTCGCGCTCCTCATCCAGAATGCGCGCGGCCTCCCGCATTGCGGCAGCACGTCGCTCGAAACTCCACGCGGCGAGAGTTTGAAAGCCCTGCAAAGCAGCAGTCAGCTTCGCATCGATTTCCGCCGGGGTCATCGGATCGAAGGTTTTGACAACCTCACCGGTTGCTGGATTTACCGTGGCAATAGCCATCGCCGTCCTCCTGGTACGTCCGCCTGCGGCCAGCCTACGACGCAATCGGAAGAGCACTGAACCGGCGGGCTCCGTGATGCACGCCACAGATCGCCGGCCGCACCAGGCGAACGTCCGGTTACCACGCCGGTGAGGGCGACAACGGCACGCCGCCGGAAGATCCGAACCTTCCCGGCGGCAGCGCCGCCGGTCAGCCCACCGCGTCGGGGGTACGGGACGGCGTCTCCGCCGCAGCCTGCCGCAGAATGCGCCGAATCACCAGGCGCCGGCTGATCCGCGGGGCAAATGCGGCACCGATCTGCAGGACCACCCAGATCCCTGTCACGCTGAGCGTCAGGGGTGTCGGCGCGCCGACGAGTTTCACCGCCGATGCGAGCAGGACGACGGTGAGGATCGGCCGTACCCACCCGACCGCGCGACCCGCGGAGAGCCGCGCGCCCAGATAAACGCCGGGAATTGCACCGACCAACAGCGACAGGGTCACCGAGATTTTGACGTCCCCGAAGAGCGCGTGACCCAACGCGGCGGCCCCGACCAGCGGTATCGCCTGCACCAGGTCGGTCCCGACGAGCTGACCTGCTCGAAGCTGCGGATAGGCGAGCAGCAGGAGAGCGATGACCAGCGTTCCCGAACCAACCGACGTCATTCCCACCGCAAGACCGCCGAAGACGCCGATGGCGACGGTCAGCAGCGGACGGACTTTGACCTGGGAGACAGCGACAACAGGGACGTGCCGGGTCAATCGGTTGCGTACCAGCATCGACGCAATGGTCAGCAACAGGACGACGCCCAGCAGCACCTTGACCGTGCTCTGCACGTGCGACCCGCCTAACGCACGGATGAGCAGCACACCACCGAACGCCGCGGGTACCGAGCTGACGATCAGCCAGAGCGCAAGTCGATGGTGAACCGTACCCCGGCGCCAGTGGACGGCCGCACCGACGGGTTTCATGAACAGCGACGCCACCAGGTCACTGGAGACCGCCGCCAGCGGTGCGACGCCAAAAAACATGATGAGGATCGGGGTCATCAACGCGCCGCCGCCCATACCGGTCAGGCCGATGAGAAAACCGACTAATGCGCCGGCGATTGATAAATCAGGGGCGATATGCACAGCAACAATCCCTTCGTCGCTTGAGATCCGTGGTAATTTCGTTTGCTTTCGTGGACTCCCGTTGTGTCACGACCGATTGCGTCGTGGCTACTACGTCAGCCTCCGGATTGAGGCTCACCGCGTCCGGCGGCAATACCAAGCCACCGGGAAATGCTGGGTGTTCGGGCAGACCATCCGGCGCCGCCGGCAGGCTCACTCCGCCGGCAGGCTCACGCCATTGGAGTCGCGCGACGCTGCGCCCATGCCTACGGATGGCGCCGCCGTGGCCCTGTCCGCATCGCGAGCGGCTCACATGCCGTGCCGGTAGGCACAGCCGTGCACGTCGGTTTGGCGAAGCCGTCGCCGCGAGCGAACCGAGGTCTCAGTCTTCCCGACAGATGGCGCTGCAGACGCGAAGATGATCGACATGACGACGTCGGGTCAGCCGAAGTCCGCGGCGCGTGGTCGGAGTCATGGCGTCATTCTGGCAGATCACGGTCGATGAGTCTAGTACCTCTACCGATTTTGTGTGTTTTCCCACGGCCGGACGTCGAACCGGATGCCGGCCGCGGCTCATCTGCGCCGCCCGGCAGGGCTTTGCCGCCGCCGGACGCCGAGCGACGGCCGTGGCGATCCGCCGGACGCCGAGCGACGGCCGTCGCGTCTGCCGGATCGGGCACGCCGGTTTCGTCGTCACCAGCGAGGATCGCGGTCAGCCGCTCAACCGCCGCAACGGCCGCATCGAGCCAGTCGTGGTCACCGTCCAGTCGGGGAAGCGCTGCCGCCAGCACTTGGGCGCGGCGTGCCCGCCAGCGGCGCAGCCGGGCTGCGGCGTGGGCGGAGGGATAGAGCCGCGCGGCACGGGCGTCCGCAGGGTCGCTGCGTCGTTCGACCAGACCGGCGGCGATCATGCCTCGGACCATCGTGCTCACGCTGTTTGGCGCAAGAGCGAGCCGTTCGGCCGCCTGATTGACCGACAAGCCGGGTGACTCAACGAGCAACCGAAGCAGGTCCAGCTGACCGACGGGCAGGTCGTCGTACGGCCACGCACTGCGCATCCGGGCCCGCAGGACCCGCCGGAGCGTTCCACTGGCGTCAAGCAGGGCGGCGATACGCCGTACGACGTCGTCACCACGCCGTACGTCGTGGTCATCCGGCCCGGGCGACGACCGTTCGCAGTCCCGGCGGCTCTCCGCCGGGGACGTCAGTCCGCGGCGGCTCGGGTGCCGCGCGTCGCTCGATGTCTCCGTGCGCACGCCCTCACGCTAGCCCAACAAATAGCTCGGTGGCCGAGATATCTCCGCTACGCTGGTGCCGTGGCACGCTCACGACCGGTGCGGACCTCCGGGATGCGCCGATTCGTGGCGGAATTGTTCGTGGAGCCGCGCCGGCCGCCGGCAATCCGGGATCATCCGCGGGCACCCTGGCTCGTCGTCGCGACGGTCTGTGTCGGCGCCTTCATGGGCCAGCTGGACGCGAGCATCGTGACGCTTGCTTTTCCCACTCTTGAACGTGATTTCGCCGCCAGCGTGGCCTCCGTGGAGTGGGTGGCACTGGCATACCTCGTCGTTCTGGCCGGCACGCTCACCGCCGTCGGACATTTCGCGGACATGGTCGGCCGGAAATTGCTGTACACCTATGGATTTATCGTCTTCGCGGCGGCATCGGTGGCGTGCGGTCTGGCGCCGAATCTCGGCAGTCTCGTCGCGTTCCGTGCCGTGCAGGCGCTCGGGGCGGCCATGCTGCAGGCGAATTCGGTCGCACTCATTGCCACCGCGTTGCCGCGGGACGCGGTGGGTGCGGGTCTCGGCGCGCAAGGCGCGGCACAGGCGCTTGGACTCGCGCTCGGGCCGACCGTCGGCGGTGTGCTCATCGACACGCTCGGCTGGCGATGGATCTTCTTCGTCAACGGGCCGGTCGGGCTGCTCGGCGTGCTGGCCGGCTGGTTCTTCCTTCCCCGCTCACGAGACCTGGCAGCCCGCGCGCCCTTCGATTGGACGGGGTTGGTACTCCTCCTGCCTGCCATCGGTCTTGGGCTGATCGGACTTTCGGCTGGCCAGCACTCCGGTTACATGACCCCCGGTGTTCTCGCCGAATTCGTGGTCAGCGCGTTCCTGCTGGGCGGCTTCATCCGGCACGAGCGACGCTGCGACCACCCACTTCTTGAGCCGCGGCTCTTCGCTGACCGCGTTTTCAGCAGCGGCATCGTGGCGGGTCTTCTCGCGTTCCTCGTGCTGTTCGGCACGCTGTTCGTCGTGCCGTTCTTTCTTGAGAACGGGCACGGCGTTGCGCCGGCCCGCACAGGGCTCATCGTCAGCGCCCTGCCGGCTGCGTTGGGACTCATCGCACCCTGGGCCGGACGCCGCGCGGCGCGACCGTGGGCGTTCCTCCTCTCCGCAGCCGGCCTCACCCTTGTCGGCGCCGCCCTGCTGGCTGCGGGTTTCGTCAGCCGGGGAATCGCCGTGGTCGTTGTCATTCTGGCCGCCGTCGGCCTGGGCTTGGGTGCCTTCAACCCGCCGAACAATACGGCAATCATGACCAGTGTGCCGCGGCAGAGATCCGGGCAGGCGGCGGGAATTCTCAACACCACCAGGGCGTTAGGGTCCGCGCTCGGTATCGCGGTCGCCGGTGGAGCATTTGACGCCGCACGACACGGATACACGCACCCGACTCTCGGTGTCACTGCGGGATTCCGCGCCGCGGTCATCACGCTCAGCGGTTTCGCTCTCGCCGCGGCCGCGTTGACGCTCGTCAGAGGCGCAAAAAGGCGGCCCTCCGTAACGGCCGCCATGAACCATCAATGACTGTCAGCCGTAAAGCCGCGGCGTCGGCGCGTCCGGTGCGGATTAGCTGCGCCGTTCCCGGCACGTGAGGTACGGCGAAATTTCAGCTCGCGGCCTTCTCGCCGTCCTTGCACGCAATCGTGCAATCGGCGCTGGGGAAGAACACCGCCTCCGTCCCGTCCTGCCACCGGACGACGTACGGCGGCGTGCCGTTGGCGCCCCGCACTTCGGTGATCACCCCATGACGCGCCGGTTCACCGACATGCCGGCTGTGTACCGCGATTTCATCACCAACGTGAGCCTGCATCGCAACCTCCCAGCGGAAAGGTCACCCTCGTGCTCGGGCTGTTGGTCACTCTCGACTCGCATTCTTCCAGGGCTGCGGCACGGTGCAACCCCCCGACTGCGCAGGCCCGCCGGCATCCTGCCGCGCCTGCGGCTGCGGCGGATTCGGCCAGGGTCCGTGCCGCCACCCCGCCGGCGCTCTGCGGCGCCTTAGTCCGGTGTCAACCGGTCCGGCAGACCTCCGGGAATGCACGGAGAATCTGCCGGCAGATCGGTTCCGTGCGCGCGCCCAGTCCCATGTCGGCGGCACGCACCAAGTCGCACGGCGTGTCGACGTCGAGACGCAGCCGTTGCAAGCCGGCAAGGTCGAGACAGACCGCGCCCAGTACGGCATGGCGTTGCGCAGAATCCACGCCAAAGGCGGGGCGGAGCCGCTCAGCGGGGATCGCCGTGAGCAGCGTCGTCCCTGCCCCATCGGCATCGGGCACATACGCAAACGGATGCCGACCCGCCCGATGCAGTGCGGTGGTGAGATCAGCCGGTCGCAGAGTCGGCAGATCGGCCGGCAGGACGGCAAGCCGTGTTCCGGGCGCCACGTGATGGGCGAACGCGGCGAGCACACTGTTCAGTCGCGGTTCACCGCTCCCGGACCCCGCGCCGGCGGATTTCCCGTAG
>Ga0209061_1004607_pt1 | contig 13050 bp, 14 predicted proteins | sample Coa_R1_10_FD_187157 | JGI IMG/M metagenome (GOLD analysis project Ga0209061, IMG submission 187157) | Surface soil microbial communities from Centralia Pennsylvania, which are recovering from an underground coalmine fire - Coalmine... | ecosystem: Environmental > Terrestrial > Soil >...
TCAAGCTGCGCCGGACCCTGATCGCCGCCCGATTTTCCCGCAGTCGCCCAGCTCAGCCCACCAGCGATCAAATCCGTATCGTGCTCGCGGCCTGGGACGCAGCCGCCGCATAACTACGAAACTTGAGTTCGACCCGTAGGCGAAGAAAAGCCGCGCGCCCGCCACGGCGATGCACACCAGCGCGTAGGGCAGCCCGGCGTGCGAGACGGGCCTGCGGGCCCGCGCGTCGTAACGGACCGGCATGAGCGCGGCGGCGGCAACCCCGAGAGCCAGGCCCGCCGCGGCTCCCGCGGCCTGCAGGGCCAGGCCGTTGCCCGAGGTGGCGGCGCCCTTGATGAAAAGCGGGACGATGACGGCAGTGGCGATGAGCGGGCGCAGCAGCCGCAGCGTGCCGACCTTCCGGGTGCCCAGGTCGCTGAGCAGCACGGTGCGGCCGGCGCTGGCTGCCGGCCTGACCGGATACCGTGAGGGCGTGCTCGCTTTCTTCGGCGCGCGCGGGCCGCCCGCGGCCCGGCGCGTCGGCTCGCCGCCCGCTGGCTGGACGTCGCCCGGGTCGTGGACGTGCTGCGGGCGGTTGGCCTGGTCGTGGTGCTCGTCGCGGTTTCCACCGCCGCGCCGCACCCGGCCGCATCGGGCCGCGGCCTGGCGATCGCGGTGGCGCTCGGCGTCTGCACTGCCGCCTGGGTCGCCTGGATGCGGGCAGGCGGAGCCGCCGGGTGACGATCGTCGCCCTGGCCGTGCTGGGCGGCGCGGGCGGCGCCCTGGCCGGGCTGTCCCCCGACAGCGCTGCGGTGGCCGTCGGCTGCGTGGTCGCGGTCAGCGCGGGCGTCCTGCTGGCCGCGGAGTCCTCGCTCGGCATTCTCGCCGAGACCCTGGCCGCGTTCCTTGGGGCGGGGCTGGTGACCGGGGCGCCGGCCGGTTTCCTCCTCGGGTACTCGTTCGGCTTCGTCGGGCTGTGGGCCACCGGCATGACGCGCCGCGCCTACGTGCTCCGCGCCGAGCAGGCCGAGCTGATGCTGGCGGAGACCCGACGGGCGCGGGAGGCGGAGACCCACGCGGCGGCGCTCGCCGAGCGGGCCAGGATCGCCAGGGACATCCACGACGTGCTCGCCCACTCGCTGGCCGCGGTGTCGGTGAACCTGCAGGCCGCCGCCGGCCTGCTGGGGTCGGAGACGCTCCCGGCGGACAACCCGGAGCTTGCCAGGGCGATCGAGTGCGTCGGCCGGGCCGCGGCGCTGACGAAGGAGGGCCTCGCGGCGGCTCGCCGGGCCGTGCTGGCCCTGCGCGACGAGGCCGCGCCGCTGCCCGATCAGCTGTCGTCGCTGGCCGGCGAGTACGCCGCGGCCGGCGACGCGCCGGTCGAGTTCGCGGTCACCGGCGAGATGCGGCCGGTTTCCGCCGAGGCCGGCCTGGCCGCCTACCGGACCGCGCAGGAGGCGCTGACCAACGCGCGCAAGCACGCGCCCGGCCAGCCGGTCACGCTCCGCCTCGGCTTCGAGCCGGGACAGCTGACGGTCGCCGTCGTCAACCGGCTGCCGGACGGGCCCCCCCGCCGGGCCGCTCGCCGCGTCGGGCGCCGGCTACGGCCTGGCCGGCCTGCGGGAGCGGGCGGTGCTGGCCGGCGGCTCGCTGGAGGCGGGCCCGCAGGACGGAAACTGGCGGGTCTGGCTGAGGATCCCGGCGTGAGCGACGAGGGCGGACCGGTCACGGTCGTGGTCGCGGACGACCAGTCCGCGGTGCGCGAGGGCCTGGTGCTGCTGCTCGGCACGCTGCCGGGGATCAGCGTGGTGGGCCAGGCCGGCGACGGCGAGGCCGCGGTCGCGCTCGCCGCCGCCGCCCGCCCGCAGGTCGTGCTGATGGACCTGAACATGCCGCGCTGCGACGGCGTGGAGGCGACGCGCCGCATCCGGGCCGGTCATCCGGACACCCGGGTGGTGGTGCTGACCACCTACTCCGACGACGAATCGATCATCGCCGCGCTGCAGGCCGGGGCGCTCGGCTACCTGACCAAGGACGCGACCAGGGCCGAGATCGGCCGTGCCGTGCACGCCGCGGCCGCCGGCCAGGCCGTGCTCGATCCCGAGGTGCAGCGGCGGCTGCTGTCGGCCGCGGCCCGCGCTCCTGCCGCGGCCCGCGCTCCGGCCGCGGCCCGCGCTCCGGCCGCGGCCCGCGCTCCGGCCGCGCCGGCGCGGGGCCAGGACGCCGCGGACCTGACGCCGCGGGAGGCCGACGTGCTGCGCCTGATCGCGGCCGGCCGGTCGAACCGGGAGATCGCGCGGGCGCTGTTCGTCAGCGAGGCGACGGTCAAGACGCACGTCAACCGGATCTTCGCCAAGACCGGCTCCAGGGACCGCGCGCAGGCGGTGAGCTACGCCTACGCCCACGGCTACGCCGGCCCGCCGGCCCGCCGGGCTCCCCGGACCACCCCGCGACGCGGCCCGGGTGAGGGCTGACCCCGGTCAGGTCGCGGCGCTGCCAGCAGCAGCAGTGGGGGAGGCCTGGACCGGGAGCTGGCGAGCATGCGGCAGGATGGGAACATGCAGCCGCGGGATTTTTCGCTTTACGGGGCCGTCGATCTCGGCGCGCGGCAGGCGGCCGCGCAGCGCAGGCAGCAGGCGGCTCAGTCCGGTGACTTCGCCGCGCCGGGCGGCGGGACCGTCATCGAGGTCACCGAGGAGACCTTCAACACCGAGGTGGTGGAGCGCTCGAGGACCACGCCGGTCATCGTCGACCTGTGGGCGGAGTGGTGCGGGCCGTGCAAGCAACTCGGCCCGGTGCTGGAAAGGCTCGCCGCCGAGGCGGGCGGCCGGTGGATCCTCGCCAAGGTCGACGTCGACGCGAACCCTCAGCTGAGCGCCGCGCTGCAGGTGCAGAGCATTCCCATGGTGGTCGCGGTCATCGGCGGCCAGCTGGTGGACGGCTTCCTCGGCGCGCTGCCGGAGGCCCAGGTCCGGCAGTGGGTCGGCCAGGTCATTGCGGCAGCGGAGAAGATGGGCCTGACCCAGCCCGGCGCCGCGGCCGGCGCGGCCGGGCAGGCGGACGGGCGGGAAGCCGGCGAACCGGCCGCCGGCGCCGCGCCGCTGCCGCCCGCCTACGCCGAGGCGCGCGCGGCCATGGAACGCGGCGACCTGGACGCCGCGGCGCGGGCGTTCGAGAAGGAACTGGCGGCCTCGCCCGGCGACCCGGTGGCGAAGTCCGGGCTTGCCCAGGTCAACCTGGTCCGCCGGGTCAGGTCCTACGACCAGGCCCGGGCCCGCAAGGACGCGGCCGAACGCCCGGGTGACGTCGCTGCGCAGATCCGGGTTGCCGACATCGACATGGCCTCGGGCCGGGCCGAGGAGGCGTTCGACCGGCTGCTCGGCGTGGTGCGGCGCACCTCCGGCGCGGAGCGGGAGGAGGCGCGCGCCCACCTGGTGGACCTGTTCGACGTCCTGCCGCCGCGCGACCCGCGGGTGAACAGGGCCCGGTCCGCCCTGTCCGCCCTGCTGTTCTGACCGCCGCCCAGCCATCTCACTGGTAACTCTTGCAACTCCGTTACCAACGGTCCCACTCGGCCGGCCGCAGCCGCGATTATCGGTAGCGGTTTGGTGCTTCTGTCCCGGAAAGGCGGCCGAATTCGGCCGCCTGAGGCGGACAGAAGCACCAAACCCGCACCGTTAATCACCCGGCGGGCGCAGCTGGCGCCGCGAGCCGCCCCCCCAGGCGCCAAACTTCCGGTACGATTCGAGGGAATATATAAATCAAGTTGTAAGTTCTCCCTCACCGGAGGGCGAGGGACGGGGGTTCCCCCGGCCTGGCCCCCAGACAGAACCTTCGGAGGTGAGGCACAGATGTACCTGACAGCTTTCGATCCGTTTGCCAGGGATCTTCAGCGCCAGGTCAACCGGCGGATGTGGTACGCGTTCGCCCCGTCCGCCGCGATGCCGATGGACGTGGTGCGCCGCGAGGGCGACGTGCTGCTCCGGTTCGACGTCCCGGGCATCGACCCCGGCTCGATCGACGTCACCGTGGACCGCGGCGTGCTGTCGGTCGGCGTGACGCGGCCGGAGACCCACGGCGACGGCGACAGGTTCGTGGTGCGGGAGCGCCTTTGGGGCACGTTCACCCGCCGCGTGTCGCTGTCGGACAACCTGAACGCCGACGCCGTCGAGGCCCGCTACAGCGACGGTGTCCTCGAGGTGCGGATCCCGGTCCTGGAGCACGCCAGGCCGCGCAAGGTCGAGATCCGTCTGGCGGACGGCCAGAAGGAGCTGGCCGGCTGAGTTGATCAGCGGCTTGCTCCACGAGGCGAGCGGCCGGCGGGCGTGCTGCGTCCCGCCGGCCGCTTACCATCTCAACCGGAGGCAGCGACATGGCATCCTCACCGTTGGACGACGAGCACGTGCCCCTGTACACCGTCGGGCAGGTCGCCGAGATGCTCGCGGTCAAGCAGGCGTTCCTGCGCCGCGTCGACGAGTTGCGGGTCGTCTCGCCCCGGCGTTCGGCCGGCGGCCAGCGCCGCTACACCCGCTACGAGATCCGGGTGATCCAGCAGGTCGCGTCGATGGCGGACGAGGGCATGACGCTGTCGTCCATCCGCCGCATCATCGGCCTCGAGCGGCGGCTCGCCGAGCTTGCCCGCGAGCGGGACGAGGCCGTCCGCCGGTGCGAGGAGGCCGTCCGGCAGCGGGACGAGGCCGTCCGCCGGTGCGAGGAGGCCGTCCGGCAGCGGGACGAGGCCGTCCGGCAGCGCCACGAGCTTGCCCGCCGCCTGGCAGGGCTCTCGGCGGACCGCCGCGAGCGACCCGGCGGGTTACCGGCTCCGGGCCCCGGCCGCGTGCAGCGGATCGACCTCCGCGAGGTGCTCGAGCACCGGGAGCGCGGCCGCCAGCGCGGACCGCTGCGCCGGGGTGAGCAGCCGCAGGCTGTGCGCCAGCGACACGGTGGTCTCGGTGCGGATGCGTTCCAGCGCCTCATGACCGCGCGGTGTGACGGCCAGCGTGCTCGCCCGCGCGTCGGTCGGGTCCGCGAACCGGCGCACGTAGCCGCTTTCCTCCAGCGCGGTGACCAGCCGGGTGAGCGTGGACGGCGCAACCCCCTCGGCGGCCGCCAGGTCCCCGAGCCGCATCGGCCCGGAGCGCTCGACCGTCGCGAGCGCGGCAAGCTGGGTGGGCGTCAGGCCCGCGAGATGGTGCTTGCGGAGCCTGCGGGAAAGCCGCGCCAGGGCGACACGCAGCCTGGCGACGTCGATCTCGGCGTCGTCCCCCAGGGCTGCCTCCCACCCCTGGCCGCCGGCCGCAGTGCCGATGACCGGATCCGCGCTCACCTTTTCAGCGTACGCGGTGCACGCCGTACCCTGGAGTACGCGGAGAGGCGGGAACCGCGTGATGATCGCGTCAGGCGTCTGCTATCCCGGCCGCGGCCGGGGACGCTGCCATGCGGTCGGCTGACCGATGATGGAGACATGGACGAAATGGCATCGGAGGACCTGGCCGGCCGCCTGCTCGTCGCCACGCCGATGCTGGGCGACCCGAACTTCCGCCGCACCGTCGTCCTTGTCGTGGAGCACGAGGCCGCCCAGGGCACCCTGGGCGTGGTGCTGAACCGGCCGACGAAGGTTCCGGTCGGCCAGGTGCTCGAGCCATGGACCGACCTGGCCACCAGCCCCGCCGTGGTGTTCAGCGGCGGCCCGGTCGCGCCGAACAGCGCGCTCGCGCTGGCCCTGGTCCCGGGCACCGACGAGCCCGTCGGCTGGCACCCGCTGGACGGCGCGCCCGCGATGGCCAGGCTCGGCCTCATCGACCTCGACGCCCCTCCCGGCCTGCTCGCCCCGGCGATCACGTCGCTGCGGGTGTACGCGGGCTACGCCGGCTGGAGCGCCGGGCAACTCGACGCGGAGATCGCCGAAGGGGCGTGGTACGTGCTGCCCGGCGAACCGTCCGACGCGTTCTGCGCCGAGCCGGACCGGCTGTGGCCCACGGTGCTGCGCCGTCAGGGCAGCGAACTCGCCCTGGTCGCGACGTACCCGGATGACCCGGCGATGAACTTACCCGGCGGCGAGGGGAGCACGTAGACTTGCCAGACGTGAGTGGCACCGAGGTTCTCCCGGACCGGGACACGCAGGTACACGAGGATGTCCGGCCGAAGACGTCACACGGCGACGGCGATCACGACCGGTTCGCGCACTACGTCGACAAGGGCAAGATCGTCGACAGCATGGTGACGGGCACGCCGGTGACCGCGCTGTGCGGCAAGGTCTGGGTGCCGAGCAGGGATCCCAAGCGCTACCCGGTCTGCCCCACCTGCAAGGAGATCTACGAGCACCTCCCCGCGGGCGAGGGCGACGAGGGCTGACCGCCGCGCCTACGCCAGTTCCACCCCGGCCGCGCGCAGTTCGGCCAGCGCCTTGGCGGTGGACTCCGTGCCGACCCCGGCGACCAGGCCGAGCAGCACCCTGGTGGCGAAACCCGCGCGCGCGGCGTCCAGGGCGGTCGCGCGCACGCAGTAGTCGGTGGCGATGCCCGCCACGTCCACCGCGTCCACGTCGTGCGCCCGCAGCCAGTCGGCCAGCGGCGTGCCGGCCTCGTCGGTGCCCTCGAACCCGCTGTATGCAGCGGCGTAGGCGCCCTTGGTGAACACCGCCTCGACCGCGCTGGTGTCCAGGTCCGGATGGAAGTCGGCTCCGGGCGTCCCGGCGACGCAGTGCGGCGGCCAGGAGTCCACGTAGTCCGGGTGATCGGAGAAATGGCCGTCCGGGTCGACGTGGAAGTCCTTGGTCGCGACGACGTGCGCGTACCGGTGGCCGCCCGCCAGGTGCTCGCCGATGGCGCGGGCCACGGCGGCGCCGCCGGGCACCGCCAGCGAGCCGCCCTCGCAGAAGTCGTTCTGCACGTCGACGATGATCAGCGCGCGCATGCGCCCACGGTATCGCGCCCGGCTGCCGCCTGCGCGGGCCCGGCCGCGGCCTCCTCCGGCCCGGCCGCCGCGCCCCGCTCGTGCCGGGCCCCCGGGCGTGCCTTAAATGATATCGTTGTGATATATGAGCCGCGTCGGCCGGAGGTGGTGGCGATGAGCACGCAGGTTCCAGCGGCGGCTGGCGGGGAGCTTGCCTCCCGGGAGATATCCGAGATCGAGGGCTGGTCGGCGCCCGGCGCCCGGCGTCCGGCTGCTGCTGGCCGGCATCGGGCTGCTCGCCGCGGGCATCGCCCTGGCCCCCGGCGCGGGCCCGACAGCGCTGATCGTGGTCGGGATCGTGTTGGTGCTGGTCGGCCTGACGGCCGTGCTCGGCCTGAGGCCGGTCGTCGCCGGCCAGGCACGGGTGGTGCAGCTGTTCGGCCGGTACCGCGGCACGGTCAGGGCTCCGGGCCTGCACTGGGTCAACCCGGTCGCGCGCCGGCGGCCGGTATCGATCCGGATCCGCAACCACGAGACCGCGGTGGCCAAGGTCAACGACGCCGACGGCAACCCGATCGAGATCGCCGCCGTGGTGGTCTGGCAGGGCGTCGACACGGCCCGCGCGCTGTACGCGGTCGACGACGTCCCGAGGTTCGTCGCCATCCAGACCGAGACCGCCGTGCGGCACATCGCCTCCAGCTACCCCTGCATCAGCCACGACGGCGGCGGCCTGTCGCTGCGCGACAGCGCGGAGGAGATCACGTTGCGGCTGTCGGCCGAGATCGCCGACCGGATCCGGCCGGCCGGGGTGGCGGTGCTGGAGTCACGGCTGACCCGGCTGTCGTACGCCGCGGAGATCGCCCAGGCCATGCTGCGCTGGCAGCAGGCCGACGCCGTCGTCGGCGCGCGGCAGCGGATCGTCGAGGGGGCGGTCGGCATGGTCCGGCTGGCGCTGCGGCGGCTCGCGGAGGAGGATGTGGTGGACCTGGACGAGGAGCGCAACGCCGCCATGGTCTCCAACCTGCTGGTGGTGCTGTGCAGCGAACAGGCTACCCAGCAGGTCGTCAACACCGGTTCCCTGTGCCAGTGACCGCGTGACAGCGCGCAAGAGTATCCTGCTGCGGCTGGACCCGGCCGTGCACGACGCGCTGGCGAGGTGGGCCGCCGACGAGCTGCGCAGCACCAACGCGCAGATCGAGTTCCTGCTGCGCCGCGCGCTGGCCGAGGCGGGCCGGATGCCGCGCCAGGCCGAGGCGATGCGCCGTCCCGGCCGCCCCCCGCGCGCCGGGTCGGCCGCGGCAGGCAGGCAGGACTGAAACAGCGACCCAGGCGCGCGCCCGGTTCGTGGCCACCAGCCTGACCGGTCCGCTGCGCTCGCGTCCCGGGCGCGCCCCGCTGGGCTCGCGTCCCGGGCGCGCCCCGCTGCGCCCACCGGACCGCCGTTACCGGCCGACGGCTACTGGCCGACGTCGGCGGGGGTGCCGTTCGTGATCCGGACGAGCTCGGCGAACGACGTGGGGAACACGGTGTGCGGGTGGCCGGCCGCCGCCCAGATCACGTCGTACTTCTCCAGCCAGACATCGACCAGGGTGCGGATCGGCGCGGGATGCCCGACCGGGCCGACGCCGCCGATGGCCTGCCCGGTCCAGTCCCGCACCGCCCGGGCGTCGGCCCGCTGCACCGTGCGGGCGCCGAGCAGCGCCGCCACCGTGGCGGTGTCCACCCGGTGCGCGCCGCTGGTCATCACCAGCAGCGGCGTCCCGTCCGCGCTGAACACCAGGCTGTTCGCGATCGCGCCCACCTCGCAGCCAAGCTGGGCCGCCGCGGTCGCCGCCGTCGAAGCGCGCTCGGGCAGCACCCGCACCTGGCCGGCGACGCCGAGGTCGCGGAGCACGGCCGCGAAATCAGAGAAATCCACCGCCATGGCAGGCAGGCTAGCGAGCCCGGCGCCGGCCCGGCGAGCGGTTTAGCGCCGCGCGGACCATGACCTCACGGACGGCTTGCTACGTCCGGTAGCAGTAGGAGTCGGACGAGGAGTCGCCGCCCTGCAGCCGCACCTGGTGCACCCGCAGGCCCCTGAACTCGTCCCCGCGCGGGAAGAACCGCTCGTCGACGCGCAGCCCGCCGCCGGCCGCCGGGTCGGTGTCGATCTTGGCGAACCAGCTGCCCACCCCGTCCGGGTAGAACTGGTCATCCCACGACCCGTACAGCGAATTGGTCAGGTAGATCCGCCTGCCGTCCCGGCTGACCTCCACCATCTGCGGGCCGCCGGCGAGCCGCTCAGATGGCGAGGCGGGGTGCGGCGTCCGCCCTGTGATGCCGCCGAGCCGGACCGAGCCCGCCTCGCGCGGGTGGGCCGGGTCGCTCACGTCGTACTGCTTGAGCTCGCCGGTGCCCCAGCAGGACACGTAGAGGAACCGGTCGTCGACGGACAGGTTGATGTCGGTGACCAGCGGCGGCACCGCGCCGAACGGCTGCAGCGCCGGCGGCAGCGCGGCCGGGTCGGCGGGCTCGGCCGGGATCGTGATCACCTTGTCCGCGCGCCAGGCGCCGCCGTCCCGGCTCCACCGCCACACCGAGGCGGACAGGTCCTCGGTGCTCACCACCACGCCGACGAAGCCCCAGGTCGCGTCCGGGTCGTGCGCCGGCCGCAGCTCGAGCACCATCTGGTACTGCTCGCCGAGGTCGACCGTCTGCAGGTGCCTGCCCGCGGCTAGGTCCCAGAAGTGCAGCGCGTGCCCGTACTTGTGGCCGAGCAGCAGCTCCGGGTTGATCCCGTCCTCGATCATCGACGGCGTGCCCCACTCGCTGGTGACCAGCGTGTTCTGGTTGAGGTGCCACCAGGCGTCGTAGGCCAGGTACTGCGGCCCCCGGTCGGTCTCCCAGGCGCGGAGCACGTCGAAGGTGTCGTGGTCGAGCAGGGCGATGCCGCCGGGGCCGTCGGAGCTGCCGCCGCCCAGGCAGGACACGAAGATCCCGTCCGGGCCGCAGTGCAGGGTGTGCGGCCGCGAGTAGCCCGCGTTCTTCGCCAGCTCGTCCGCGCCGATCGTGCGGACCAGCGTGGGTTGCCGCGGGTCGGGATAGGTGTCGTAGACGTGGATGTTGGACGACCGAAGCCCCGGCAACAGCAGGTAGCGGCGCCGCAGGCCGTCGGTGTGGTGCCCGGCGTGCGCGAACGCGCTGCTGCACGCGTTCCAGCCGAAGTGATGCAGCTCGTCACCGCGGGTGGGCAGGTCGGCCCAGCCGACGACCCGGCCGTATCCCGCCGAACCGGGATCCGCGTCGACCACGGCGAGCGCGTCCGGCCGCCGCGCCGCGCGGTCGAAGGCGACCACGTAGGCGAGCCGCTCGGGCGGCGCTTCGATCGCCGCCGCCGGGCTGCGGTAGAAGGTCGGGTCCACGTCATGCTCAGCGGGATGGCCCATCGGTGCCTCCTCGGCGCGGTTTCCTAGCTCTCCGACATGTGTACTGTCGTGCGTAAGATCGCGCAAGTCTCAGCTCGGGAGGGCCCGGCGCGTCCCGGACAGAGCCGATCACGGGCCGGGCCGCAACCCGGATGGCATGCGACCGTCCCGCCCTGGCCCGGCGCAGCAACTCTTGTCTCCAGGCTTTGCTTCCCCTGCTGTTGCTGCCGGCGACCGTCTTGGGCTATGCGCTCGCCGGGAACCCGGGACTTCGCGAGCAGCTGATCGACTCCGTGCTCGGGAATTTCCCGGCCGTCGGCGGCCAGCTCGCTCCGAGGTGCATCCGCTGGAGGGCAACGGTGTCGCCCTCGTCAGCGGCACAGCAAGGACACTGTACGGTGCCCTCGGCCCCGGCTTCGCGGCACAGAACGCGATGAGTTCCCTGTGGACCATCCATCCCTACGTACGCTGGCCCAGCTTGTGGGAAACGGTACGCCCGGACGTTCGGGGTAATCGGCCTGCTCGGGCTCGCCGTGTTCTCCTCCACCGCGCTGGCCGCGTTCGCCACCGCCGTCGCCCGCGGGATAACGGTCTCGGTCCTGGCCGTCGTCGGCTCCGTGCTGGTCAATCCCGGGCTGTTCCTGCTCGCGCTCATCGTGCTCACCGCGGAGCGGCTGCGGCCACGCGAGGTCGCGGCCGGCGCGATCCTGGCCACCGTGTTCTGGGAAACCGTCCAGCTCATCGGCACCTGATACGGGACCCGCGGGCTGCAGACCGCCGGTCCCACCTATGGCTTCTTCGCGGTGGTCATCACCTTGCTCTCGTGGCTCTGCCTCGGCTCGGAGCTGACCTTGCGGGCGGCGGAGATCAACGGGGTCCTCCGCTACCGGCTATGGCCGCGCTCGGTGGTCCGGCCGCCGCTGACCCGGGCCGATAAGCTCATGCTGATCAGGCTCGCCGGAATGGAAGTGCGCCGGCCGGGGAAAGGTCGCTGCCTCCTTCACCGCGGATGCCGACGAAGGTCCGCTGGGAAGCGTGCCATGACCCCGCGAGGTAGCCATGGAGCTGGCCGAATACATCCTCTTGTTCGTGCTCGTGGTGACTACCGGAGCAGGGATCCCGGGCCCGGGTGACGCCGCGATGATCGCGGCGGGCACGCTGACGGGCGAGGGGCGGCTCAATATCGGCGTCGTGCTCGCGACGTCCATCGCGGGATGGATGCTCGGTTCACTGGCGGGTTACGAGGTTGGCCTGCACGGCGGGCGCGCGCTTCTCGACCACCAGGGACCACTGGAGGGACGTCGCAGGAAGCTGCTTGCCAAGGGCGACGAGGCCTTCGGCCGTCATCACTTCATCGCGTCGGTGACACTGCCTGCCTATGTGTCCGGGATCTTCCGGGTGCGGCTGGTCGTCTTCATGCTGGGCGCCCTTGTTTCCGGTTCCTTCTTCATCGCCGTATACGTAGGGCTTTCGTACCTCTTCGGTGAGGAGGTCGCCAGGCGCATCGGTGACGCGGGAGCGAAGGCACTGCTTGGCGTGGTCCTTGCCGTCGCCATAGGGCTAGGCATCCGGGCCGGATGGCACAGGTGGCGTGGTCTCAGGCAGGAACGCTCGGCCGGCGACGATGCGGCGCGCGAGGGACATGCTTCATCGGTCGCGCAGCCGAGAGCAGACGGGGCAGGAGAGCCCTAGCCGTCGGGAACGGAGGCCGACACGCCGCCCGACATGCGGTGCGACTGGCCGACGAGCAGTTTGGGCTTACCTTGACCACGTTGACCGCTCCTGTCGCGCCGACCTGCAACGTCAGGCCGATGACAGGGAGCATTACTCCGAGCCAGAGCAGGGCATGGCTGCCGAGGAACACGATGCCGGTCCTGGCGGGGCGCGTCCATTGGCCGGAATCCTCTCGCTCGGGCTGGAGCGGATCGCGTGGAACTGCTGGCTCCGGAGGCCGCTGCCACGGTGATCGAAGCCGATCAGCCGGAGCATCACCCCGGCGGGGTGAGCGGGCCGGACGACTACGTGGCCCGTGGCGGTTCAGCTCAGCGCGCCGATGGCGGCTCCGATCAGCTTGACGCCTGCTGCACGCCGGAGATCCCGGTCTGGGCGATGGCCGCCGCCCCGCCCACGATGAGCAGCAGGTTCCTGGGGGTTCACCGCCGCCAGCCCCGTTCCGGCGCCCAGCGCGGCAGGGGCTTGAAGCTGTCAATCGCGCCCATCCACTGGGGCATCACCGCCTGCTCGTCGCCGCGGGCACGGTTACGGAACTGCCGGGCGGCAACCAGCAGGAGCAGGGCCCTCAGCACGATCTTCAGCCCGCTCACCCAGGTTGCAGGCGCCCCGGAACTGCTGGCGCCCGCGGGCCCGGCGATCGCGCCGACGACGCCGAGCCCGGCCAGCCAGCCCAGCACGAACGCGGGACCGCTTGTCCTCGCCGTCTGGGTGGTGAGCATCAGCATGACCGCGATGATCGGGATGGGGCTGAGCGCGACCCCGATTGCCAGCGGAAGTGATCCGCCGATTGCCTGCCCCACCAGTTCTCCCTGGCTGGTCCGCCGACCCGCGTAACAGTGCCGCCGCGCCCTCGCCGGCCCGCGGCGGGACCATGGTGGCCTGCGACGTGGTGATCGCGTGCCGGAGCATGAGGCCGCCGATGATCTCGAGCAGGCCCTGGACGACGAACCAGATCCCGGCCAGCACGGCGAGCGCCGTGACGGAGGCGACCGGCACCGCCGTGACCACGATCCCGGCGGCCAGGCTGACGATGCCGAAG
>Ga0209061_1004608_pt1 | contig 13050 bp, 11 predicted proteins | sample Coa_R1_10_FD_187157 | JGI IMG/M metagenome (GOLD analysis project Ga0209061, IMG submission 187157) | Surface soil microbial communities from Centralia Pennsylvania, which are recovering from an underground coalmine fire - Coalmine... | ecosystem: Environmental > Terrestrial > Soil >...
GTATTTCTCGCGCGTTACCATTGGGTATCGATCGGCCGCAGCGCCTTGCCCGGTATGGGTTACCCCGGATGAGGCCGATTAATCCGCAGATACCGGAAACCTGTGTGCCGCCGGGCGTCCGGCACCTGCGGCCGCAGGCCGGACGGAAGCCGGACGCCGGCCAGGCGGGCCGGGACAGACCAGGCTCAACGCGGCAAACCGGGCAGAGCGCGCCCGCGGGCGCTGGCGGCGCCGGCGCCGCCGGATGCCGCAGAAGCCCGCGGCCGCGGCCGCCCGGGAATATGAAATAAATCACGCAAACGGAATCTCCGGGTAACCGCGGCGGCGCGGGCCAGCCGCGCCGATTCGATGTGCCGGTATGCCTGGAAACGCCTGGCAGAAGAGAGAGCGCGGGCCCGCCGGCCGGCATCGCCGCGTTCCTGCCGGTGCCGTGCGGTCGCGCGCCGCTTGACGCATCGTGGCAGACCTGCCACTGTCTGGGAAGAAGGAGACGGGGCTATGGCTGATGTGCTAGTCGGGGCGCCGAGCAGGCCGAAGATCCAGATCGTGCCCGTGCGAGGGCTGCCTGTCGTCGCGGTCGTGCTGGCCGGCCTGGTGGCGACGATCGCGGCCAACAAGCTGTGGGCGCTGGAGTTCTACCACGTTGCCGGCGGCGGCATGTGGACCGCGCTCGACCTGTTCCTCGGGTTTGTCATCGGGCCGATCCTGGCGAAGATGCCGGTCCAGGCGCGGGCGGAGTTCTCCGCCCGGTTCATGCCGAAGATGCTGCTCATCATGCCGACGCTGGTGACGATGACGCTGGCCTCCGGCTGGCAGCTCGCCCGGCTGGTCGGCAACCTCGAGGTCGGCTACCCGAAGCACTGGTGGCTGACCGCGTCGTTCATCGTGGTCGGCGTGATGGCCGTCATCGCCATCGGCGTGCTCGAACCCGCCAACATCGCGGTGCTTTTCGAGATGCGCAAGCCCGCGCCGAACGGCGAGGTGATCGCCCGGCTCATGCGCCGCTTCATCTACACCGCCGGCATCACCGGAGCGATGCAGATAGCGACGCTCATCATCATGACAAGGCTCGCGTCATGGTGAGGAAGCTGCCGCCGATCGCGGAGATCGCGGTCGGCGCGATGACGCTGATCATCGTCGGCGGGATCACGCTGGCCTCCCGGCTCCCGCGCCCCGCCCCGATGCCGGTGCTGATCGCGCTGCTGGCCGCCGCGGCCGTGCTCGTGCTCGTCGACGTCATGCTGCTCGCCCGGCTGCGCGACTTCGCCTGGCCGCTGTTCTTCAAGGTCGCCAAGTGGACGCTGCTCGCCTACGCGGTGATGTACGGGATGCTCGAGTTCACGTTCGTCTACGACCATGTCGGCGGTTCGACGCTGGCGGTGCTCACGCTGATGCTGGTGGTCATCGCGATCGATGTGCCGCTGCTGTTCGGGTTCTCGGTGGCCAGGTACGCCGGCGAGCGGCAGGCCGCCAGCTGACCGGAAACCCGCTCCGGGCAGGGCCGTCCCGCGGCCGGCAGGCGCCCCCGATCCGGCGGACAGCCGATCCGGCGGACAGCCGATCCGGTGAATGGTCGATCCCTGTGTAATAGCCGAGCCCGGTGGAATAGCAGGGCATCGTTCGTGTTGCTGTCCGTAGGCGGCGGTCGCCGGGCGGGGCCAGGCACCTCCGGCGCCGGCACGCGATGCCAGCCGGGGAGGTCCCGCGATCGAACCGCGCCGCCGCCGGGATCTGTCCGTTGCCGTCCGACCTTCTGCCCCGCATGCCCATGAACTCTGCCCCGCCCCGCCACATCCGCCGCGGTGAGCTGGCGACCTCGCAGCTCACCCGCTCCGCCCGCAGCCTGGCACAGCGTCAGGCACGGCAGCTCACGGTGGTCCGCAAGCGCACGCAGCCGACGGCCGTGTACGTCACGCGGCTCACCGCCACGGCGACGTTCGCCTACCTGATCGCGCTGCTGGTGCCCTTCGGGACATCCCGGCCGGTGCTCGCACCGCTTACCGCGCTGCTCGTGCTGCAGGCCAGCCTGTTCCAGACGATCCGCAGCGGCATCCGCAAGGTGGTGAGCGTGACCGCGGGCGTCCTCGTCGCGGTGGCGGTGTCGGCGGTCGTCGGCTTCAGCTGGTGGCTGCTCGGGCTGCTGATCGCGGGCGCGCTCGTCCTCGGCACCGTGCTGCGGCTCGGTGACGACCTGCTCGAAGTGCCGATCAGCGCGATGCTGATCTTCTCCTCGGCCGGCCTGCACTCGGCCGCGGCCGGCCGGATCGTGGACACGCTGGTCGGCACCGCCGCGGGGCTGGCCGGCGGCCTGGCCTTCGCGCCGCTGCGCGTGCAGCCGGCCCGTGAAGCGGTCGGCGAACTGGCCAGCCGGCTCGCCGGGCTGCTCGAAGGGATGGCCGGCGACCTCGCCGCCGCGGCCGGCACGAAGGCGCCCGATCAGGGGCGCATCGCCGAATGGCTCAACCGGGCCAGGGCCCTGCGCGGCGAAATCGAGCGGGTCGACGACGCGCTGCGGCAGGCCGAGGAAAGCGTCCGGCTCAACCCACGCACGCTGCGCGCGCCGGATGTGCTCACGGCCACCGAGGTGGCGCTGCGCGGCGGCCTGGAGACACTGGAGCACGGCGCGGTGGCGCTGCGCATCCTGGCCCGGTCGCTGCTTGACAGCTCCCGCGTCGCCAGCGACGCGAGCCCGGTGCGGGACGAGCAGACGCGTGCGCGGCTGGCGGGCGTGCTCCGCGAGCTCGCCGGGGCGATCCGCCTCTACGGCAGGCTCGTGCAGGAGTGCCCGTCCGGGAATGAGCGGCTGGAGTCCGAGCTCGCGGACCAGCTCGCCGAGGTGCACCGGCAGCAGGACCGGCTCGCCGACATGCTCGAGCCGCGCACCGCCGCCGAGGGGGTGAGCAGCGAGTGGCCGCTGCGCGGCGAGATCCTCTCCCATGTGGACCGGCTGCGCACCGGGTTGCAGGCCGAGGTGGCCGAGCTCCCGCGCCGCGCGGCCCGCAGCCCGCGCCGGGCGGCGCGGGCGCGGGCGCGCCGGGCGCGCATGGGGCGCCTCGCGAAAGCGCGCCCGCGCCGCTGAGCGGGAGCCGCGCTGAGCGGTAACCGCGCTGAGCGGGAGCCGAAGGACAGCCGCCCCCGGGACATGACGCCGACGCGCTGGGCATGCCGCACGACCGCGCCGTCATGGCTGACCAGTACCAGCGTCAGCCCGCGGTCGCGCCACAGTTTCGCCAGCAGGTCGATGATCTCGTCCCTGGTGTCCTCGTCAAGGTTGCCGGTCGGCTCGTCGGCGAGCACCACCCGGGGCTCCTTGACCAGGGCACGGGCGATCGCGACCCGCTGCTGCTGGCCGCCGGACAGTTCCGATGGCAGATGGCGCGACCGGTCGGCCAGCCCGACGCTGTCCAGCGCGGCCGCTGCCCGCCGGCGGCGCTCGGCGGACCCGATGCGCAGCGGGACCAGCGCGGCCTCCACGTTTTCCGCCGCGGACAGCGTGGGCACCAGGTTGAACGTCTGGAAGACGAACCCGATGGCGAGGGCGCGGAGCCGGGTGAGCTCGGCGTCGCCCATCCGGCCGAGGTCGCGCCCGTCCAGCCTCAGCTGCCCGGAGGTGGGACGGTCAAGGCCGCCCAGCAGGTTCAGCAGCGTCGACTTGCCGTGCCCGGTGCGCCCCCGGATGGCGACCCATTCGCCGTCGGCGACGGTCAGGCCGACATCGCAGACCGCCCGGACCGTTCGGGATCCGCTGCGGTAGACCTTCGATACCCCAGTCAGTTCATACACCGCGATCACCCCACCTTCGCCAGCGCGTCCGCCGGGCGCAGCTTTCCGATCCGCCAGCTCCCGGACAGCCCGGCCAGCAGGCCGCCGGCCACGGCGAGGACCGCGGCGGCGAGGACCGCGGCGGCGCTGACCGACGCGGACAGCGGCACCGACACGGTGTGGCTGGCGGTCGGGTTCAGCGCCCCGTCAGGCGTCATGATGCGCATGCCGGTCGCCTGGGTGAGCGTCGCCGACAGCTTCGGAGCTATCGCGTCGATGATCGCCGCCCCGGCGTATCCGAGGCCGGCGCCGGCGGCGGCGCCGAGCAGGCCGACGGCGAGCGATTCGCCCATGACCTGGGCGATGATCCTCCGGCCGCGCCAGCCCAGCGCCTTCAGCGTGCCGAACTCGCGTACCCGCCGGGAGACCGCCGCCATCGTGAGCAGCACCGCGAGCGCGAACGCGGCGATCAGCACCAGGACGGACAGCCACCTGCCCAGGTCATCGGCCAGCTTCGCGGCGGAGGTCACCGAGCCGCTGACCTCGTTCGCCAGGCTGCTCGGCGTGGTGACCGTGGCCGACGGCAGCAGCTTGGCGATCTCGCTGCTCACGGCCGGGATGTCCGCCGCGCTCGCCGCGGTCACGTAGATCGTGTTCACGTCGTCCTTCAGGCTGCCGCCCGCCGGGCCTCCCTTGGCCAGGGCCTGGGCGCGGGCCAGCGGAATGTACACGTCCGGCGGGTTGCTGCCCTCCGGCTGGGTGACGGTGCCGATGATGGAGAACCTCACGCCGGCGATCGTGATCGTGCCGCCGGCCTTGAGGCCGTTCGAGGCCGCGTAGCCCTTGTCCACGAGGGCCACGTCCTTGTCCTCGTCGGCTTGCGTGAAGGCCCGGCCCGCCGTGGTCACGGCATCGCTCAGCGGGCCGAGCTTCTGCTGGCCGATCTCCGTCCCGTCCACGGTGAACGACGTGGGGGGCGACGGGGTCTGCGAGATCGTGGTCCGGTTGTCGGTGAGGATCAGCCCGCCGGCGGCCGCGGTCACGTCGTGCAGCGCGGCGACCCGCGAGACCGAGCTCTCGCTCATGGGCGAGTAGGACGAGCTGTTCAGGTTGTCGATCGTGTACCCGTTCCTGAGCGAGTGGCACTTGTTGCCGACGCACATCTGGGCGCCGTTCGGCCCCATCATGATGCTCACTTTGCCGCCCCCGCCGGCGCCGGGCCTGTTCGCGGATGGCGCCGGCCCGGTCACCGTGACGTCGGTCCCGACGCCGTAGAGCCCCTTGAGGACTGCGGCCTGGGCGTTCCGCACGCCGGCGGACGCCGCGGTGACCGTCACGACAAGCCCGACCCCGATGGCGAGGCCGAGCGCGATGAAGACCGCCTGCCGGAGGCGGCGGCGCAGCTCCCTTGCGAGATAGGTGAAGAAAAACATGCCGCCCGTTGTACGGGCCCGCCGGTTGCACGGCGGTGACACGGTGACACGGTGGCCCGGCACGCGCGGCCGCGGGCGGCACGCGACAGCACGGGCGGCACGCGCGGCGCGTAACCACCGTGAAACCGCGCGAGCGGAAGGCTGGCAGGGGACAGCGAAGCCCGCTCACGGAGGTATCGGCGATGGATGAGGACTTCGACGAGCCCGGCGGTTTCGATGAACGTGACGAGCTTGGCGAACCCGACGACGACATCGAGCCTGGCCTGCCGTGGTCCCCGCCCGCGTACCCGCCACCGCGGAACACCGCGCACCGCCGCGGGACGCGCGCCGCGCGGATGGCGGCGACCGCGGTGCTCGCGGGGACCGCCGCGTTCGCCATCGTCACCGCCCTGCACCACGCAACGTCCAGCCCGGCGGCGAACGCGTCGCCCGGCGCCACCGCCCCAAGCGGCGGTGCCGGGAACCCGCTCCCGCCGGAAACCGGCGGCGGCGCGATCCCGCCGCCGGAACCGGGCCAGGTGCTGCAACTGGAGATCGCCGGCACGGTCACCGCGGTGAGCGCGACGTCGATCACGCTGGAGGCGCACGGGCAGTCCGTGACAGCGGCCGTCACCAAGTCGACCGTGGTCACCGGCAAGGCCCGCGGCATCGGCGGCGTCAAGGTCGGCGACCTGGTGTCCGCCCAGATCACCGGCACCGGCGGGAAGCTGACCGCGACCGCTGTTCAGGATCCCGCCAGCATCCCCTGAGCAGGCGGTCAGGGTAGAGCGGTTCGATGAGCGGAGGAACCTATGGGCGGGACAACCAGCCAGCGGGGAGGCCCACCAGCGGGAGACACCATGCGGGTACTGGTGATTGAGGATGACGCCGAGCTGGCCGGGGCGATCGCCGCCGGGCTCCGCCTGGAGGGAATGGCGGTGGACATCGCCCTGGACGGCGACGCCGGCCTGGAGCGGGCCCTCGTCAACGACTACGACGTGATCGTCCTCGACAGGGACCTGCCAGGCATCCACGGCGACGACGTCTGCGCCAAGCTCGCCGGGGCAGCACGGGCGCGGATCCTCATGCTGACGGCCGCCGGCACGATCGGGGACCTGGTAGACGGCCTTGGGCGAGGCGCCGACGACTACCTGGCCAAGCCGTTCGCCTTCGCCGAGCTGGTGGCCAGGATCCGCGCGCTGGCCCGGCGCAGCCACCCCGCGGTCCCGCCGGTCCTGACGGCGGGCGGCGTCACGCTGGACCCGGCGCGCCGCCTCGCCACCAGGTACGGGCGCGTCCTGGATCTCGGCCCGAAGGAACTGGCCGTCCTCGAACTGCTCATGGCGGCCGGCGGGCGCGTGGTATCGGCCGAGGAGCTGCTCGAGCGGGCGTGGGACGAGATGGCCGACCCGTTCAGCACGGCCGTCAAGGTTACGGTCAGCCGGCTGCGCCGCAAGCTCGGCGATCCCCCGGTGATCCAGACCGTCGCGCAGGCGGGATACCGCATATCGGGATGCGGCACATGAGGCACGGCAGCGTCCGGCTCCGCCTCACCCTGCTCTTCGGCGGCCTGTTCCTCGCCGCCGGCGCTGCCGTGCTCGGCATCACCTACGGGCTGGTCAGCCACGCCACGAACGGCATCATCGTCGCCGGGCAGGCAGGCGGCAGCGCCTTGGCGGGCCCGGTGACGCTGCCGGATCCCGGGCAGGTAAAGGCCCAGGCGGTGCAGTACACCGCCGAGGCGCGGGCCGCCGAGGACGACGCCCTGCTGCTCTACTCCGGCGTCGCGCTGGGCATCATGGCGGTGGTATCGGTGGCGCTCGGCTGGTTCGCGGCCGGGCGGGCGCTGCGTCCGCTGCGCCGGATCACCGCGGCCGCGCGGCGGATCTCGGCCACGAACCTGCACGAGCGGCTGGCCCTCGACGGCCCAGACGACGACCTGCGGGAACTGGCGGATACGATCGACGGCCTCTTCGCCCGCCTGGACGCATCCTTCGAGGCGCAGCGCCAGTTCATCGCCAACGCCTCGCACGAGCTGCGCACCCCGCTGGCCCGCTCCCGCGCGCTGCTGGAGGTGGCGCTGCGCGACCCCGGCGCGTCGGCCGAATCGCTGCGCGCCGCCTGCGAGCGGGTGATCGCCGCCGGGGCGGAGCAGGAACGCCTGATCGAGGCGCTGCTCACGCTGGCGCGCGGCCAGCGCGGTATCGGCCGCCGTGAGCCGTTCGACCTCGCCGCGCTCACCCGCGACGTGCTCGCCGCCCGCGGCACCGAGATCGCGGCGCGCGGGCTGGGCATGGAGGTCACGCTCGCGCCCGCGCTGGCAGCCGGTGATCTCGCCCTTTCCGAACGGGCGGTGGCGAATCTCATCGACAACGCCCTCCGGTACAACGTGCCGGGCGGCACGGTGTGGGTCGCCGTCGGCACGGCGGACGGCCGGGCGGTGCTCAGCGTGGCCAACACGGGGCCGGTCATCGCGCCCGGGGAGGTCGACGGCCTGCTGCTTCCCTTCCGGCGGGGCGGCGCGGCGCGGGCGGCGCGGACCCGGCACCGGCCCGGTGCCGGCGACGGCCTTGGTCTCGGCTTGCCGATCGTGCGGGCGATCGCTGTCGCGCACGGCGCCGCCTTCACCGTCGCCGCGCGTCCCGAAGGCGGCGGGCTGTCCGCGGAACTGGCTTTCCCCCCGGTGCGCAGTGCACTAGGCGTGCCCGGAGGGCGGGCGGAGCAGTCCCAGCGCCTGCCCGCGCAGGATCGCGCTAGCCCGGTCGTGGGTGCCGAACTTCCGGTAGATGCTCTCGACATGCTTGCTCACCGTGCGCGGTGAGATGCGCAGCTGCCGCGCGATCGCGCCGGTGATGAGGCCACCCGCCATCAGGTCAAGCACGGCGGCCTCCCGGGCCGTGAGGCACTCGCCCGCGCCGGCCGCGGCGGGGAGCGGTCCGTGCGCGGCGGCGGGAGCGGGCGGCCGCTGGCAGGCGCCGGCGGCGCCAAGGCGGGCGCGAAGCGCGTCGATCCCGCCGAGGATGGGCTGTAGCTGACACGCCAGCCACACGTCGTGGTCCGTGAAGTCCGCGCCGCCGCGCACGAGCACGATGGCGCGGATATGCGCAGGCGAGACGGTTAGCGGGATCGCCAGCACCCTGGCCTCTGCGATGCCCTCGACGGCCGGCCGGGCGCCGGGGGCGGCGACGTCGCTAAGCCGCAACGGGACCGCTGCCCCCGTGCGCCCGTAGACCCGGGCCAGCGGGTGACGGACGACATAGGCGTGGAACTCGCCAGGATTCACTTGGATCACACCGGGCGACTCGGCCCAGTGCCGACTGCCCCCGCCACGCAGATCCGCATCGACCGCTAATGCAAATCTGGCATCGAAATTTTCGCGGAGAAACCCGGTGACGGCCTTATCAGGAAATTCGGCTCCGACGCACCGCAGCATCTCTGTGACCAGGGACAGCACTCTACGGTATTCGCTCACAGGTTCCCCCGAACCTCGTTCTTGTAATTTCCCCGCAGGCATAACCGAGCTGAACTGTCAATAGGCAGTATTCCCCATGGGGGCCGTGCTGGCAACGCCTATAGCGTGGCACTCGCTACCGGCACGTCCTCAGGAGGCGGCAATGCCCGCAAGCTCGGTTCCCGATTTCCGGGTAGCCTCGCCAGCGCTCACGGTCTTCCAGCAGCTCGGTCCGCTAGGGGAACTCCCGGGAACCTGGAAGGGCCACGGATTCAACCTGATCGCCCGGCCGGACTTCCAGGGCGGCAACGACATCTTCCTGGAACTCAACCCCACCGACGAACAGCTTCAGTTCAGCAGTATCGGCGGCGCTATACCGAACCGCGGCTCCGTGATGGACGACATTGAGCTGTTCGGCGTCCATTACCTGCAGCAGATCAGCGACCATGACACCGGGAGCGCGATCCACCTCGAGCCCGGCGTATGGCTGAACGTGCCCGCCACCAGCGACCCGCCACTCGGGCCGACGGTCCTGCGGCTGGCGACGATCCCGCATGGCACTTCGGTGCTCGTGCAGGGGAGCAGCCTTACCGTCCCCGGCCCCCCGAAGATCGCGGCGGCGAACACGACACCGTTCCCGGTCGGCGGCCCCATCCCTCCCGCCAATAACTTCCCCGAGTACGACCTGAGCAAGCCGAACGCGTTCCGGACCACGCCGGCACCGCCCGGGCTGACGCAAGAGGCGGTGACGAACCCGAACTCGCTCCTGGAGGCCGCGATCGCCGAGCAGAAGATCACCGAGACGACGGTGCTCAGCATCTCGACGGAAGTCCGGAACCCGAACCCGCAGCTGTTCGGCGGCGGCGCGGAGGAGATGCCGTTCCTGAAGTCCAACGCGGACGTGGGCGGGGTCAGCGCGATCTTCTGGATCGAGAAGGTGCAACAGCAGACCACCTACGGGGAACGGGAGTTCTTGCAGCTTCAGTACACCCAGACCGTGCTGCTGAACTTCCTCGGGCTGAGCTGGCCGCACGTCTCCGTGGCCACGCTGCGTAAAGTCACATGAGCACCCCTCCCGCCGGCCAGCAGCCGCTGGCCGGCTTCGCCGGCCCGCAGCCGGCCGGGACCGGCCAGCCGGCTGCCGCCGACGGCCAGCCGCCGGCCGGCATCGCCCCGCCGGCCGGCATCGCCCCGCCTGAGGACGTTGCGGCTCCTCCCGCGGCCGGTCCCGTCCCGCAGGCGCCCGGCACCGGTCCGGGAGCCGCGGTGGATCCAGCCGCTTCCGGGCCGGTGACCGAGACCTCGCTCATCGGCCGGTTCGTCGCGATCTTGACGCCTGTGTTCGCGGTCGCCGCCGGATGGCTCGCCGGAGTGGTGGCCAAGGCCGTGCCCGGCGCCCACCTGGACCAGGCAGAGCTCGTGTCGTTCATGGTCGCGGCGTCGGCAAGCGCGATCGCCGCGGCCTGGAAATGGCTCCAAGGCTGGCAACAGCACGAGCAACTGGTCGCCGACGGCAAGGCGCGGCCGGTCAAGCCCGGCCGGTGACCAAGGAGCGGCCCCGGCGCCCGTGACCGCCGCCCGCCGGTGATCACCTATGATCGGCGCGTGTCACGCGAGCACCGGCTGACCGCCGTCCTGCTCCTGAACCTTGCGCTTGTCACCGCTCTGGTCGTCGTGGGGCTGGCGGCGCATTCGCTCGCGGTCTTCGCGGCAGGCGCGGACAATCTCGCGGATGCCGCCGCGATCGGGGTCTCGCTGCTGGCGATCTGGCTGGCGTCCCGGCCAGAGGGCCACCCCCGCGCGACGACCATCGCCGCGCTGGTCAACGCGGGCTGGCTGCTGCTTTTGAACATCGGGATCGCCGCGGCCGCGATCCAGCACCTGGCGGCGGGCGTCCACCGGGTCGAGGGGCTGCCGGTGCTGATCGTCAGCGCCGCCGCGGCCGTGGCGATGCTGGCGGGCGCGCTCATCCTGGGCGGCGACGACAGCGGCGAGGACGGCGCGCCCGGCGAGGACGGCGACGAACTGAACGTCAAGGCGGTGTTTCTCGATACCGCCGCCGACGCCGCCGCGGCGGCGGGCGTCGCGGTCACCGGCGCGATCATCCTCGCGGTCGGCGGCGCCTACTGGCTTGACCCCGCGGTCGCCCTGGCCATCGCCCTCGTCGTCGGCTTCCACACGATGCGCCTGCTGCGCCGGATCATCGCCGCCCTCGGGATCAGCCCAGCCGGGTTACCCGCCGCGGGAGCGGATCTCGGCCCAGAGTGCCCGGTAGGCCCTGGCCGCCGCGCTGCGCGGGGCGAATACCGTGACCGGAGCACGCTCGACGGACATTTTCTCGATCGTGGACAGCGCCGGTATGGCCGTGGCAGCCACATCCTTCCGTTCGGAACAAAGACGGGCGGTAACCTCCCTGTGCAGCTTCTTGCGGGCGTCGACCATGGAAAAGAACGCCACCACGTCCGGGCGGCGGCCGTCGAAGCCCGCGATGAACTCGGTCAGCTGGTCGAGCGTGCGCACCGACAGCGTGGTCGGGATGAGCGGCACCACGATCACGTCGGCGGCGTGCAGCACGTTCTCCGAGACCAGCGAGATGCTGGGCGGGCAGTCAAGGAAGACCGCGTCGTAAGCGGCGGCGAGCGGGGCGAGCAGCTTCGATAGCGTGCGGGCGGGCTTGCCGCCGGGCGCGCCCGAGCCGGAACCGCCGCTTCCCGCGCTATCCAGCAGCAGGTCCATGTTGCGGTAGGTGAAGTCGGCGGGTATGAGGTCGAGGTTGGCGAAGTCGGTGCCCTTGATCGCGTCGTCCAGCGGCCGCCTGCCGCGGATGAGCGCCTTCCCGCCGCCCTTGACCCGCGGCTTCACCCGGAACATGAAGCTCGCCGCTCCCTGCGGATCCAGATCCCACAGCACGGTGCGCAGTCCGGTTTCGGCGGCCGCCAGGTAGGCGAGGTTGACCGCTGCCGTGGTCTTCCCGACGCCGCCCTTGATGTTGTAGGTCGCGTATATCCTCACCCGGCACCTCCCCGCAGGAGCAGCGCCATCCGCCGCTGCCCGGCCTCGCCGGCGAACGCCGCGAACCGGCGCTCGAAGTCGGCCCGGGCCGCTTGCTGGCGGGCCGCGAGCCCGGCCGTCACCTCGCCCATCGCGAGCAGCGTCACCGCCGGCGCCTCGCCCGCCGCGAGCATGCTCGCGGCGAGCGCGCGGATCTCGCCGATCTGCACGTCGGTGTCCTGGAACTCCCCGAGGCAGTCCTGCAGCCGCCGGAGGTCCGCGATGACCTTCCCGTAGGCGGCGGGGTCGTGCAGCGGTGCGAAGAACTCCAGCACATACCGCAGTTCCTTGCAGCGTTTGCGCAGATCGTGAAGGGCAGCGTGCGGCGACGCGGGGGTGATCGCCGCACCGCGCCTGGCGACCTTGGCGAACGCCCGCCGGGTCCGGTCCGCGGCAAGGACCTCCGCCGTCCCCCCTGCCCGCCGCCGCGACGATCCCGGACGGGCGGCGGCTGCCCTGGCGTCCAGGCCGGCTTCCCCCCTGCCGGCTTCCCCTACGGGGGCTTCCCCGCTGCCGGCTTCCCCTATGCTCTTGCTGTTATCAATAATCTTGGCCAGCGCCGCACGCCAGTCCCGGATGAGGGCGGCGAACCGCGGCGAGCGCAGGCCGCGGGCGAGAGCGCGGTATTCCTTCAGCCGACGTTGCGTGAGGTAGGCACGGAACGGCTCCAGGTCGTCCGGCTTCGCCGCCTTGAGCGTCCGGGCCGTCTCCTCGAAGCCGAGCAGGTGCACGTCCAGGTCCCTGGCCGGCGTGGTCAGGTCGCCGACCCACTTGAACTCGGCGGTGAACCGCGCGAGCTCGTCTTCGGTCAGGCCGTCGCTCTTGGTGTTCCGGCCGGCCGAGGGCCCGGTGAGCACGTCGCCGAACAGCTTCAGCGCCGAACGCGTCCGGCGCACAGACACCCGCAGGTCGTGCAGGAACTCGGTGTCGATGTCGCGGAGCACGCCGGGCACGTTCGCCTCGATGGTGTCCAGCAGCCGGAGCAAGATGACGGCGGCCGCCTCGGCGGCGGGCATGCCGGCCGTGATGTCCGGGCCTGCCTTGTTCGAGGAGTCGCCGGGACGGCGGCCGAGCGCGCGCAGCGCGCTGGCGAACACGGGCTCGGCGGCGGGCAGCACGCCGCCGGCGAGGCTGACCATGCGGGCGGCGCGGCGGGCCTGGCCGGAGTAGCCGCGAACCGCGGTAACCGTCAGCCGGGGCGCCAGCGGGGCCCGGCCGGCGTGGCGGGGCCGGCCGGCGTGGCGGGGTCGGCCGGCGTGGCCTGCGGCCAGGAGCGGGCGTTCGGTGAGCGGGCATTCGACGAGCGGACGTTCGACGAGCAGTCGGGCCACGGTCTTGCCGTCCTCGTTGAGCAGCCTGCTCACGGAAACGGTG
>Ga0209061_1004610_pt1 | contig 13044 bp, 8 predicted proteins | sample Coa_R1_10_FD_187157 | JGI IMG/M metagenome (GOLD analysis project Ga0209061, IMG submission 187157) | Surface soil microbial communities from Centralia Pennsylvania, which are recovering from an underground coalmine fire - Coalmine... | ecosystem: Environmental > Terrestrial > Soil > Unclassified...
AACGTCTGGGGCCTCGAACCCACCACCAGAACCGCCGCTACCAGCTTCACCTCCACCCTCACCACCTCCAGGAACTTCCGGGTCGTACATATGCCCGGTGGGATCAACAAACGTCTCCGGATTGCCCTCAACATAGCCATACGGATCCATCCCACTGGGATCGCCCTGCACACTATCGGCGCTCGTGAATTGATCCGCCAGTGGATCGTACCAGCGTGCTCCATAGTACAGCAGCCCGCTCTGGCTATCGAGCAACTGATCGGTATAGTTGTGCGGCGTGGGCATCGTGCCCCAGGCAAAGCCTTGCGCTCCATAGGGCAAGAACAGTTCCACCGCGCTTACTGTCCCAGTGCTCGAAAGTGCGACGGTAGGGCTGCCCTCCAGATTGGGGATCAGATAGGAGAACGTAGACCCGACCTGTTCAGCGACTCGTTGCCCATCGACAAAGTAATAGTCGGCTGTGCTCGTCGTACTGCTGGTGAGCACGGTCTCCGTCACCCCAAAGTCAATCGGGCTGGTGTTCCCGTTGGGCGTCACCGTGCGGGTGAGCACCAGATTGCCCTCGTTGTCGTAGAGCAAATACTCATTAACTGACGTACCCGAGGGCGCTGTCCAGGCGGAAAGCCGGCCCTGGGCGTCATAGGTCATGGTTGCACCGCTGGGACTGGAACCCGCACAGGTATGCCCGCTGGTCGTGTCGGTGTTGCGACAGGTCATATTGCCCATGGCGTCATAGCTCGCGTACTGGTTGGGCATGTCGCTGACACTGGTAACGCCATGCAGGTGGTTCGGATCGCCGTAGGTGTAGGTGCCGGCCGGACCGTTGGTAATGCGATCCAGGCTATCATAGCTGTAGGCTTGGCTGTAGGCGCTGACACCGCTAGTGCTGGGCGCGCTCATGCAGTGATCGCCGCCGGTCGGGGTGCCGGTGTTGCCAGCCCACACGAGCCGGTTAAGCGCGTCGTAGCAGAACGCTTCGTTCTCGCTGACGACGTGGAAGTCCGAGAGCCATTGGTGTTAGATTGCGAGGTCAGGATCACGCATCGGATCGCTCTGGGCGCTGCTGGCCGCCATCACCCTGGCCGGCGGCCTTCTTCCTGCTCACCAGCCGCCCATCTCCTGCTGCCCGGCTGGCTCTTCCTCGCCCTCGCGGGCTTGAGCAGCCTGCGCTTGCTGGTGAGATGCTAGGCAACGAAGTACCGTGCGAGAATTGCTTGTTTTACGCGGCCTGTTTCTTGCGAGTAGGAAGTGGCGCTTCCTTTGGCTCTCCAGTGTTTAGCAACAATCCTCCTTCATCAACAGTTGAGCAGGTGGAGAAATATAGGGAGCTGTCGCTTTGAGGATCTCAGCCTCAGGCAAGCTCCTTTCTGGAAGAAAGGTCAAATGATACTTCCAGGACTCTCCGAATGGTTCAACGGTAAAATACAGAGCATAATATCCTTGAGGAATGGGGAAAGCCCATTCATGAGAGATAGGGTCGGCAACGTGAATGCCTTTATCAAATACCTCGAATGGTACTTTTATGATAATGATAGCATTCTCTAACGGGGTATAGGCATCGCTTAACTCTACATACACTGGCGGTTTCTCATTGGAATCGATCATACTAAATGACACCGTTCCAGGCTGCCAACTAAAACCCTGCTGACCATGTTGTGGGGTCCAGTCATTATGCTCTACCGGACCAGGCGGTAACGAGACTGTTAAAAAACGATAAACCAGGGTAGGATAAAGTTCCCATTGCTGATAAGCCGTATCGTTCTCCCCTCCTCTATCCAATCGTGAGAAGACTAGCTGGAGAATTAGCCGCTAGTGGTAGAACCGGTCGCATCTTTTGGTGAAACTCTCACAGTTTTATCTTCCCGCTTAGTAAGCGCTCTAGATACGATCTGAGAGAAAAAGCCACTTTCCACCGGCTATCATCCTCATGATCCCAGGCAAAAACAGCTTGTTCTTTCACTTTTCCATCTATGATAGGAAAGGCAAAGCGATCACCATTACCAGCATCAGCGAAAAACAGCAAATCGTCAAAAGACATATAGATTTCTTTGTAATGAAGTAATATACGCATTTCACGATTATACTGCGAGATTTCTCTTACGGACCAGATAATCTTCAACCCATATTGATCACTCACTCCATCCGATTCATGCAGCAATGCTTCGAGGTCTTTGGGTAGCCTCACTCCCAATTCCTCTGCTAATGCTTGTATCTGTTTTTCGTTCACCCCATCAGTGAACATCATCTCTAAAGGATACTGAGCAGTTACCTTGAGTTCTTGGATAAACTCACGCCACACAGGATGCTCCTTTCTATTGACGGTTATCACGGCTCATAACAATTCCACCAAGGAGTAACTGTCGAATTGTGGAAATCCCGAAGCAATGGCACCAGATTCCAAAAATCGTTTGTACCTCCGAACTCTCTCGGCAAGATATGGTGAATATCTGGAGTGAACCCATTTTACCGGACACAGAGGAAAGTCAACTTCCGGAGACGGGTGTGAAGGTGGCTTCAAACTCAGCAGGAGGCAAATAACCCAGGCTGGAATGAAGTCTCTTCTCATTATACACCTTTTCAATGAAGGTTGTCAAGTTTTGCTCTGCATCAGCAAATGAGTTATATTCCTTGAGATACATCTCTTCTTGCTTCAATGTTTTGAAGAAGCTCTCCGCTTTGGCATTATCATATGGATTTCCTACCGCTGACATGCTAATTTGCGCTTCAATGGCCTGAAGCTGTTCAATATACTCATGACTGGCATATTGCACGCCTCGAGCAGAATGATGGATCAAACCTGGTTGTGGATGCCGTTCCCGGACCGCCTGCTGTAACGCGCGGCTGGTCATCTGCGTATTCATTTCTCTGGATAAGTGCCAGCCAACGCAACGGCGAGAATAGGCATCCAGGATGCACGCCAGGTACACGAACGCGCTTCTGAGGCGGATATACGTGAAGTCGGCCACCCAAGCTTGATCAGGGGCAGATAAAGCCACATCAGCCAATACATTGGGATACACGGGGAAGCCGTGGCGTGAATTGGTCGTCACCATCACGAAGCGTTTTTTGATGTGGCACAACAGCGCTTCTTCTCGCATGATGCGCAAGACTCGCTTATGGTTCACCTGCCCGCCTCGACGCGCCAGTTCGCGAGTCACCCGCCGATACCCATATCCTGAGAATTCCAGGATGATCCGCTCGATCTCATCTCGTAAAGCGATGTCCTCGGGATCGGCCTGGTCATCGCGCTCATAGTACCAGCTCCTGCTCACGTCGAGCAACTCGCATAACCTCACAAGTGAGAACTCTGGGTGCTCTTGATGGGCCAGTGTAATCATTGCGTGGCGCTCCGGGACTCCAACCGCTGTAACGTTTTTTTTAGAATCTGATTCTCCAGAGCGAGTTGTCCGCAGAACTGCTCAAGTTCTGCGATTCGCTGTTCCTGAGTCGTCGGCCCATCTGCTTGCGATAGTTGAAATGCTGCTTCTCCTCGCTCTTGATACTCTTTCCTCCAGCGAGAGAGCACACTCTCTGCAAGATCATATTCACGACATACTTGAGCAGGACGCTTTTGCCCTGTTACCACCTGACGCACGACATCCAGTTTGAATTCACGGCTGTGTACTCGTTTCTGCATCTTCTTCTCCTTGTTGGTTTCCAGTTTACCATTTTTCGGAGAAGTTGACTTCGATCATTGTCCGGTCTCAGGGGTTCACTCCAAAGCCAATCCCTCCAATGAGCATGAGAAAAGTGGAAAGAAGATAGCGTCCCGTGGGACGCGAGTGGAAGGGTCTAGGAAAAGGAAGAGATATCGACGTCATAGATTGATGCTCCTGGCTGCCGGTAAAAACAGAAAAAGATCGTGGAAACAAGCCCGTGATTGTATTCCTCTTGCTATGTAGCTGCTACGAGATTCTAGCTTTCTTCCTCTTTTTTTCGAGGAGGAATGTGTGGATAAAGAGCTAAAAGAGCTTCCCCTTTCTTCTCAAATGCCTCCTTATCCTCTGGATCTAACTGGAGTACTTCATCATAGGCACGAATAGCCTCTTTATATCTCCCAAGTTTTATCAAGCTATAACCTTTATTATAGTATGTGTCTGCATCTGTGGGATTCCGGCGGAGTACCTCATCGTAGGCACGAATAGCCTCCTCATACTGTCCCAACATGGTAAGGGCAAAGCTTTTCCCATTGTAAGCAGGTACATCCTCGGGATTCAGGTAGAGAGCTTGATTATAAGCTTCAAGCGCCTCTTCATAACGCATGAGATCAAGCAAGCTTTCTCCTTTCTTCTCGTATGCCTCTACATTGTTGGGATCAAGACGCAGAGCCTGCTCATAGGCAGCAAGGGCTTCTTTATACCATTCAAGGTTCGCCAACGCTTGCCCTTTGTTGTTATAGGCTAAGATAGAGTTGGGGTCAAGCCGCAAAACCTCATCGAAAGCAGCGAGGGCTTCTTTATGCCGTCCAAGCGTGCCTAAAATAAAACCTTTGTGATAGATGATGTTTGTATCTCTCGAATTTAAGCGAGAGGCTTGTTCATAGGCAGCGAGGGCTTCTTCATAGTGATTCAATTTCTCAAGAAGCATCCCCTTGTTTGCGAAAGCTTGCTCATTATCAGGGTCCAAACGAGTAGCCTTTTCAAAAGCCTCGACGGCCTCTTCATCTCTTTCAAGGTTAGCCAGGGCTGCCCCTTTGCTGTAAAAGCAAGAGCCTGGTTGGGATCAAGCTGTAAAGCTTGCTCGTAGGCCACAAGTGCTTCCTCATATTTTCCAAGATCCGCTAACGCAACGCCTTTGTTGTTGTAGATCATGGCCTTTCCAGGATCAAGCTGTAAAGCTTGTTCGTAGGCTAAAAGTGCTTCTTCATACTTCCCACGGTCTGCTAACACGTCACCCTTGTTCTGATAGCTTGCAGTATCGTTGGGGTCAAACTGCAAAGCCTGCTCATAGGCCGCTACTGCCTCCTCATAACGTTCCAGGTGTCCTAGCGCTACCCCTTTGTTATAATATGTAGTACTTAGGGATGGATCATAGCGAAGAGCCTGGTTGAAAGCAGCGAGGGCCTCTTCATGGCGCTGGAGTTCACCCAAAGCAATGCCTTTCGCTTCATGAATCCGTGCATCCTGCAGATCAAGAAGAAGAGCTTGCTCGTATGCGGCCAACGCTTCCTCAAAGCGCTTGTCTTTGACGAGGTCTTTGCCTCTCTGAAGCAATTCTTGTGCAGTTTGTGAAAAGCTCGCTGCATCGCTCTCTCTCTTCTGAGAATCATCTATCATCGTTTGACTGCTCCTTTATGTATGAGAAAAGTGTTTATGCTAGAGCATAGCACACCTTCAACAGTCACGCTCAGGTTGTAAGCGTGTCTCTGCTCTGCGCTTACAATGAGAAGAGGATGAAAATCGTCTTCCTTCATGTAAGGATAGGTTTAGATCCTGACCAGGCGTATCCAAACGTGATTTTCTGCAAGAGAGCACTGTATATGTCTCTCTTGCAGAAAATCACGCTGATGTGTTATAAAAACATCCAAATGCAATTTAAGCATTCAGAAAGCCATCTCCTACCAATCGAAGAGATCCCACCAGTCTCCACCATTGTCAGGGCTCTCTTCCGAACTATCTGGAGCGTTATCTGGACCGCAGGCACAAGGTTGCGAAACGGGTGATGGGGATGTGAAATCACTCCACCAACCTTGAAGGGTCTGACCTACACTCTGAAAAAATTGATAGCTCGGCAAAAATTGCTGAGGTTGAGGATTTGGGCTGAACACGGGTGGAATCCAGGGTTGCCCAGACGAAGAGCTTTGTGACTGCGATTGTGACTGTGCTGGTGGAACATAGGCTGGTGCATTCCACAGCGCTTCTTGGAATTTGAATTCTTGTTCTAGTCGCACATAGGAGCGATAGCCACTGCTTCCACGTGTTCCTCTAATAGGGTTTTTAACTGCTCCTGGTGGTGGAGTGTTATATTTTCCAGGTGGCTGTTGCCTGATGGAATTTTTATTATACTTGCGTATAGGCGAATCCTTTGTACTACTACTACTATTATCATCATCTGTGGGAGTTCCATCTCCCCTGTCAATGGTATCAGTAGCTCGTCCGTTACCTATATCATCTGGACCAGAGCTATTATCCATCTGCCCATACTGAATGGTTGAGCCTTGTTGCAAGCCCATTCCTTGCTGAAGAGGCCCAAGAACATAGGTAAGAAAAAAGCCTGGTGCATTGGCAATGAGATAAGGTATATACCACCATGGGAGATCGTCATGCCCATCGGGGTCGACATCTGTTTCGGGATTGCCCCCGACATACCCGTAGGGATTTACCCCGCTCAGATTGCCCTGCACACTATCTGCGCTCGTGAACTGATCCGCCAGTGGATCGTACCAGCGCGCCCCGTAGTACAGCAGCCCCATCACACTATCGAGCAACTGATCGGTATAGTTGTGTGGTGTGGGCATCGTGCCCCAGGCAAAGCCTTGCACCCCATAGGGCAAGAACAGTTCCACCGCGCTTACTGTCCCAGTGCTCGAAAGTGCGACGGTAGGGCTGCCCTCCAGGTTGGGGATCAGGTAGGAGAACGTGGAGCCGACCTGCTCTGCGACCCGTTGCCCGTTGACGAAGTAATAGTCGGCTGTGCTCGTCGTGCTGCTGGTCAGCACCGTTTCGGTCACCCCAAAGTCAATCGTGCTGGTGTTCCCGTTGGGCGTCACCGTGCCGGTGAGCACCAGATTGCCCTCGTTGTCGTAGAGCAAATACTCATTAACTGACGTACCCGAGGGCGCTGTCCAGGCGGAAAGCCGGCCCTGGGCGTCATAGGTCATGGTTGCACCGCTGGGACTGGAACCCGCACAGGTATGCCCGCTGGTCGTGTCGGTGTTGCGACAGGTCATATTGCCCATGGCGTCATAGCTCGCGTACTGGTTGGGCAGGTCGCTGAGATTGGTCACCGCGTGGGAATGGTTGGGATCACCACAGGTGGAGGTGCCTGGCTAGGAAAGGAGTGACGAGGGATCTTTTCTCTCCTGCCTAGGAGTATCTCTTGCACTTGCGGGATCGATTATGAGCGATCATTGCAGGAAAAAGGCTGCCTGTCAAATAATAGAACAAACCATAGAGCAAGCTCATAATCGTATTCACTACCATCCCTCCCACTTGCTGGCGAGCATGGCCAAGACCGAAAATGGGAGCTGAAATAATGATGGCCAATAGAAAAGGGATACTGGGAAAAAATGAGTTAGATAGGTAGGTATGAACCCTCGAAAGAGATGCTCTTCGCATATACCAGCAGTCAAAGATGCTGGAACATAGAGAAAGCGCTCTTGCTTCGTAGATGGAAGCGCCTGATCAAGGCGTTTGATCAGGAAATCTCGTTTCTTCGGATTACATAAAGCCCGCCGGAGGCTGAGAGAGGAAGCGCTAAGGACAACAGCCAGGATGATGACCAAGCACACGGCAAGAAAGATGTTTGCTGGTGCATGCAGGCCAGGAGTCTGAGGAGACCAGCCCAGGCCCAAGCCAAGAAGAACAAGCAAGAGCACAGCCAACCACATATCTCGCATATACCGTAGGTAAACACGAGAAATCGATCCTCCATGCCGAGCTTCATGCCGTACTAATCTAAAACGGAGAAGAATAACATGAGTAGGAGTATAGCCTATCAAAAGCAACAGGAGCACATGAGCACCTAGTATTGCCGGCCAATTCATGATCATCTTCTCTCGGTACGTTGCCTCTCAGGGATTTTCGCTCTCATCCGCATCCATTTTTCGGGGCGGAAGGTGTGGATAGAGCGCCAGGAGGGCCTCCCCTTTCCTCTCGAATGCTTCCTTATTCTGTGGGTCGAGATGCAGCGCCTCATCATAGGCGTTGATCGCTTCTTCGTAACGCCCAAGATTACTTAGCGCATCTCCTTTCCCAATGGCTGCATCAACATTTTTAGGATCTAATGTGAAGGCACAGTCATAGGCGGCTAGAGCCTGCTCATACCGGTTCAGATTTAATAGGGTATTCCCTTTGTTATAATGGGCTATCGCGTCATTAGGGTCCAGTTGCAATGCTTGCTGATACACCGCCAGCGCTTCCTCATAGCGGCCCAGATCATCTAATGCTGTTCCTTTGCAGACAAGAGCCGGTAGGTAATCAGGTTGCAGGCGTAATGCCTCGTTATATGCGGCCAGCGCTTCTTCATCGCGATCCAATTTGGCTAGTGCAACTCCCTTATTCCCATGAAACCGCGCATCATGAGGATTGAGCTGGATCGCCCGGATATACACTGCTAGAGCCTCCTCATAGCGCCTCAGATGAAGCAAGGTATTTCCTTTGTTATAATGAGTCAGCGCGTCATTAGGATGGACCTGCAATGCCTGATTGTACGCGGCCAGCGCTTCTTCATATCGACCTAGCTCATCTAAAACTATCCCCCTCCCAGCCAGCGCTACCTGGTAATCGGATTCCAGACGTAATGACTCGTTATATGCAATAAAAGCCTCTTCATACCGTCCAAGCTCATTTAATACATAGCCTTTGTTCCCATAAAACAGAGGATTATGAGAATCAAGTTGGATTGCCTGATCAAAAGCGGCCAGTGCCTCTTCATAGCGCTTTAAATGAATCAAAGTATTCCCCTTGTTATAATAGGTCAGCGCATCACTGGGATCTACTTGCAATACCTGATGATACGTAGCCAGTGCCTCTTCATAGCGACACAGATCATCAAGCACCGTACCTTTGTTCCCAAGAGATAAAACATCGTTAGGATCAAGGCGCAACGCCTGATCAAGGACAGTAAGAGCCTCCTCATGCCGGCCCAGCTCGCTTAACGCAAATCCTTTGTTTCCATAAAACCGTGCATCATGAGGATCAAGGTATAATGCCTGATCAAAGGCCGTTAAAGCCTCTTTATACTGGCCCAAGGCGAGCAGGCTGTTCCCTTTGTAATACCAGACGTCCTTGTTATTTCTATTCTCTGCTAGAATCTGATCATAAATTGCCAGCGCCTCCTCATACTTCCGTTCTTTCGCCAGGTTAATACCTTGCTGCAATCGTTCCTGACCAGCTTGCCGGTGATCTTGCATCTTCACTTCCTTCTGCCTAAAAATATTCTTGTAGAGCAGATCCTTTCTCTAATATTCTTTCTGTTGTTCCTTTTTATACCTACCGTGCTGTATCTGGTGTGACTTTCTGCACAAATGTCCCTGCTTCATGCGGAAAATCACACTTTGGTTCATCAGCCCGCATTAATCAAAGATATCTGGCCACTCGTCATCACCACCATTATCATCGCCACCGGTGTCACCAGGGCCTCCGCAAGCGCACTGGTTTCCGACGTTGCCTGGTGATCCATCATCACCTGGCCCATCTGGCCATCCAGAAGTAGCTGGGGCAGCAGCGGCAGCGGCAGCAGCTTGTATGAACGCCCACACACGTTCGTACTCAGCTACGAACCTTTCCATCGCAGCAATAGCTTCTACTGACTCGTTAATTGCATTAGCAACCGCATTAGTAATTGCATTCAAGACAGCTGCGGGATCTATATCGGTCACTACCACTCCTGAACGGTAGTCTCTGACATTGCGGTGTGGGGGGCCATTTTTTCCGGCGGGTACCTGATTCTTATCAAATTTATGCCGATCATAGGCTCGATTGCTGCTGCCGTTGCTGCTATTGCCACTACTATTGCCGCTACCATTGTTGTCATCGTCACCACTTTTGCGTTTAAAAAACTTGAAGATATCTTTTACTGCGTTAGACGATTTGTTCTGATTTCCATTGATAAAGCTTTCTATCTCACTGGGTGGAATAGTATCGTTGGGCATCTTGAGCATTTGCAGGTACGCCTGTACATTATAGTGAAGCAATGCCGCCATAAGAATCGTGTTTGCGATGCTGATTCCGTTGGGTACATTCTCGATAATCCACTGCAGGAACTGATACCAATCTTCAGGGTCCCAGGGTCCACCAGCAGGTGCGTATCCAGTCGGATCGCTGTAAGTCTCAGGATTTCCTTGCACGTATCCATAAGGATTCATCCCGCTCGAATTACCCAGCACATGATCCGCTGAGAGAAACTGATCAGAGACCGGATCATAATAGCGCGCGTTGTAATAGAGCAAGCCCATCTGGCTATCGAGCAACTGATCGGTATAGTTATGCGGGGTCGGCATCGTGCCCCAGGCAAAGTCCGACGCACCATACGGCAGGAACAGTTGCACTGCGCTCACACTCCCCGTGCTCGAAAGCGCCACGGTAGGACTGCCCTCCAGGTTGGGGATCAGATAGGAGAAGGTTGAACCTACCTGCACGGCCAGCCGCTGCCCATCGACAAAGTAGTACTTGGCCGTGGTAGTGCTGCTGCTGGTCAGCACGGTTTCTGTGAAGCCAAAGTCAATCGTGCTGGTGTTCCCGCTGGGCGTCACAGTGCGAGTCAGCACCAGGTTGCCTTCGTTATCGTAGAGCATATATTCGTTGGCCGACGTGCCCGAGGGCGCAGTCCACGAGTTGAGGCGTCCTTGCGCATCATAGGTCATGGTTGCACCCGTGGGACTGGAGCCGGAGCAGGTGTGTCCGCTGGTGGTGTCGGTATTGCGACAGAGCATGTTGCCCATCGCGTCATACGAGGCGTACTGGTTGGGCATATCGCTCAACCCGGTCACCGCGTGGGGATGGTTGGGATCACCATAGGTGGAGGTGCCCGCTGCGCTGCTGGTCAGCCGATCCAGGCTATCGTAACTATAAGATTGCAGGTAGGGGGTGATCCCGCTGCTACTGGGCGCGCTCATACAGTGATCCCCACCGGTGGGCGTGCCAGAGTTACCGGCCCAGACCAATCGATTGAGCGCGTCGTAACAGAACGACTCGTTCTCGCTGACCGTGCCGCCGCCCTGAGCCGGGACCGTGGTGGCAAGCCCCAGCACATTGCCCACGTTGTCGTAGGTGGCCGTCTGGCTGTAGAACGTGGTGCCTTTCTCGCTCGCGCTGATACTGCTGGAACGCTGGATACCGTCATAGCCCTGATTGATGGTGAAGAGCGCCGTAGGGGTGCTGCTCTTGGGACCAGAGCCGCCCATGGCCAGGCTGCTGACCAGGCCATTGTCGGCATAGCCCACGCCGCCCACCAGGAAATTCACCGGATCGGGCGTGCTGGGTGTGCCAAAGTAGGCCGAGGTCAGATAGCCGTTGGTGGTGTATTGCTGGGTCAGCGTGGTACCATCCGGGTAGGTCAGGCTCACGGGATCGCCCTGGTCATCGTAGGTGAGATTGACCGTCTGGGTGAGCGTCTGGCTATCGGCGGTCGTGACGGAAAGCGTGCTCTGGTCGGTCTCGCCACGTGCGTCATAGCCATAGCAGCGCCAGCCTGATCCTGAGCCGCTCCCTCCGACGAAGGATTCGGCGGTTTCTCGCCCGATGGGATTGGACTCGTAGCTGCCCGTGGGCGCGGTGCAGCCAGAGGGGAACGTGGCTCCGGGCGTGCTGGCATTGCTGTAGCCATCATAGAAGTAGACCCCATAGGTGCTACCGCCACACGAACTGGCATCAGCCGAAGTGAGCGCTTCACACAAGGGGCGGTCCAGCGCGTCGTAGCTGGTGTAGGTGCTCACATTGCGCGGATCGGTGACACTCAGCTGATTGCCATCGGCGTCATACGTGTATTTCCAGGCCGTGTCCGTCGTGCTGCTGCAATCGGCGGGCATGGGCGTGTCTGTGCAGGACCCCAGATCTGAGTCGTCGAAGCCGAGCGGTTCCTTGAGGGCATCATACACCGCATTCGAACTGGCCTGGGCCGTGCCGCTACTGTCGTAGGTGGTAACGGAAACCATGTCTCCTAGCATATCATAAGTTGCTCCGACCGTGCGTACGACGCTATACGGGCTGGCCGTGCCGCTGTAGACCTGGCTGTAGCGCGTGCGGCCTAAGCCATCGGTGTAGGTGATGGACTGGTGGCCGTAGGCATCCAGCGTGATGGTCTGTTCGTAGGCGTTGCTGCTTTCGCTAGAGATGGTGGGCACGCCGGTCGCAATCGTGTAGCTGGTGCTGGTTTCCTGGACAATCGTCGTCGCGTTGCTGTAGGTCACGCTGCCGATGGTGCGGCCCAGGCTGTCATAGTTAGTCACGGTGCGGGCCTGGGTCAGATCGGGGGCCACGTAGCCAGCGGGCGTGGCGATGGCGTAGGGCAGGCTCTGGATGGTTTGATCGACCACCTGCGAGCCGTTCATGCTGTCGTAGACGGTGTAGGTCACGATCACGTCGTTGAGGTTGGGACTGGGCGCCTGCGTTTCCACGAGGCGACCCTGACCGTCGTACCACTGCTTCTCGGTGGAGGCTGGCCCGCCGCTGGTGTAGGTGACGGAGGTGTCCAGTTCCAGGCAGGGCGTGGTGCTGCCGGAGGTGCAGGTGTTGGTGTAGGTATAGGTGACGGTCGGGCTGCTGGCTGAATCGCCCGGCTCGACGACGCCGGTGAGCCGGCCCAACGCGTCGTACTGGTAGCTGGTGGTCTCTCCGTTGGGATCGGTCTCCGACAGGAGCCACTGGCCATAACCACCCGCCGCCGTGTTGGCATAGCCATAGCTGGTGGTCTGGTTCTTCGCATTGGTGGAAGTCAGCAGTTCGGTCTCAAAGGTGCCGTCATAGGTCGCGCAATCACTGTACTGCGATGAGCCGAGCGTACAGCCCAGATGATTGTCGGGATCGGTGGTGGTGAGCTGGTTGCCGTAAGCATCGTAGCTGTGCTTGCTGACATTGCCTGGACCGGTGCAGTTGGTGGTTTCCAGGTAGAGGGTATGCTCAGAGGTGCTCGTCAGGCTGGGCACCGTGGGCGGGGTCAGGTCGCCGGTGTTGCTACCGTAGGCGTTCTGCGTGCAGCCATACTGGTTCCCGCTCTGATCCTGCATGTAGGTCTTGGCTGGCAGGTTGGTCAGAAAAATGCCACTGCCCAGGTTATCGTTGGGACAGAAGACCGTTTCGGCGATGAAATGGGTAGCCCCGACATCATTGGCCGTCTCATCCTGGGCGGTCAGGTTGCCATAGTCGTAGCCGTCTCCACAGCCAT
>Ga0209061_1004613_pt1 | contig 13039 bp, 10 predicted proteins | sample Coa_R1_10_FD_187157 | JGI IMG/M metagenome (GOLD analysis project Ga0209061, IMG submission 187157) | Surface soil microbial communities from Centralia Pennsylvania, which are recovering from an underground coalmine fire - Coalmine... | ecosystem: Environmental > Terrestrial > Soil >...
TAGTCGGCAACACGACGGCCGAGCTCGTCCCCGGCGACGACGCCGCCCAGGCGCTGGTCTCCGCCGCCTACGAGGGGTTCGTCGAAGTGGTGAGCGATGCGCTGCGTCGCGGTCAGGCGAACGGCGAAGTGGTCACGACCGCCACCCCCGAGGCCCAAGCCTTGCTGTTGCAAATGGTGTTCCAAGGATCATCGCTGGTGGCACGGGCCGGCATCGACCGCCAACGGCTCGACCAAAGCATCGACGCGCTGATCGACGGTCTCCGACAGCCAGAGGCGCCACCCGGTTGAGGGCCCGGACTCGCGGCGAGGATCCTCTCGGGTGTCAGCGAGCCGCGTGTGCGAGCTCGCCGTCCGGGGCGCGCTGACCGCCGGCGCACATGACGGCCGCGCCGTCGTGGTCCTGCTCGGCCGCACCGAAGACCGCCAGGCCGCCCAGCCGCTGACCGATCTGGACCCGTGGCTGCGCCCGACCTGACCGACTACGACCAGCTGCTCGGCCAGGATGCGAAGCGATGACCCCGTCACCGAAGACCCAGGCTGGGCGATCAGCGCTGAGCGCGCCTGCCGTCGCCCTTTTGGCTTCGCGGGCCGCAGTCGTCCGCAATTGATCCCGACGTATTGGACGCAGGCGGAGATGGAGCAGTCTATGTCGTTAAGGGTGACCTGGCTCGGGCAAGGATCTGCTCTTGCCGGCCAGCGTTCGCCTGGTTGCCTTGAGACGGGCTGGGACAGCTTCCCACGCGTCGGCCGCGCAGCCTCGGCGTCGGAAACGCTCACGGGGCCAGCCGAACCGCGTTGTCAGAGCCCTCCGGGCTTTCGCGCGACGCATCGCAGCACACGAGCCCAGCTTCTCCAACGGATATGTTGTGTTTTTGCTGCAAAGGTCTTGATCTCCATGCCCGACGACCTGCTAGCGCGGATCGACGGTGACGTCCCAGTAGCCGGGGAAAAGTGGATCCGGGCGTAGCCTCCGCTTTGTCCAGCAAGACAAGCAGGAGGTACGCCCAGATGGGAACGAGAGTAACCCCGAGCAAGCGGCTGCGCCAGGAGCTCGATGCGCTGATCAGGGACGCTGGCGAGCTTCGGGATCCGATCGAGCAGATCGGTCGGCTCGGCGCGCGGTTGATCATCCAGCAGGCGCTCGAGGATGAGCTGACGGAGTTCCTCGGTCGCGCTCGCTATGAGCGGACCGGGGAGCCGGTCGCGCATCGCAACGGCTATGAGCGACCGCAGAAGATCGCGACGACCTCAGGGCCGATGGAGATCCAGCGACCCCGGATCCGCGAGGCGTCGAAGCTGGGGTTTGAATCGCGGATCGTCGGCAGGGGCGTCGCGCGGACCTACGCGCTGGAGACGCTTTTGATCTGCTCGTTTCTCAGGGGCCTGTCAGTGCGTGACGTCGAGGCCGCGCTTCAGGAGACCTTCGATCAGCCGGTGATCTCCAAGTCGACGATCTCCCGGGTGCTTGAGGACACCCGCGAGCGCTACCGGGTGTGGTGCCGCCGGCGGCTTGATGAGCACGACCTCGTCTATCTGTATTTGGATGCGATCTATCTGAAGCTGCGCCCCGACGATGAGCCCGCCGAGGGCGTGCTGTGCGCCTGGGGGATCACGCTGGAGGGCCGAAAAGTGCTGCTCGGACTGGCGCTCGGCAGCCGTGAGAGCTATGAGGACTGGCTGGCCTTCGGTCGTGACCTGATCGCCCGCGGGATGCGCGCCCCCGCGCTCGTGATCGCCGACGGCGCCCCCGGGATCTGGAAGGCCGTCCGGGAGCTTTGGCCGGCCGCCGAGCGTCAACGCTGCACGGTCCACGTCCTCAAAAACCTGACCTGCAAGCTGCCCGTACGCCACCACGCGCAGGTCAAAGCGCGCTACTGGCAGATCCTCGACGACGCCAGCTCGCCGGGTGAGGCCAAGGCCGGGCTGCTCGCCTTGGCCTCAGACTACCAGCGCTCCTACCCGTCCGCCGCTCGGGTGATCACCGACAACATCGACCACCTCGTCGCGCATCTGCGCTTCCCGCTGGTGCACCGCAAGCGGACCCGAAGCACGAACCTGCTCGAGCGCACGTTCGTCGAGGTCCGCCGCCGCACCAAGGTGATCGGCCGGTTCCCCGGCGAAACCAGCGCACTATCGCTGATCTGGGCCGTGCTTGAACTCTCAAGCCGCGGCTGGCGCGGCGTGGAGATGACACCCAAGACCGTCGCCGAGATCGAACGCATCCGCCGCCGAGCAGCCACAACCGACCCGATCAACACCCAAGCAGAGGAGGTCGTCGCCGCATAGACTCACTCACCGCGGAGCTACGCCCGGACCGAATTACACGGAACCTGGGACGCCACCGGATCGACCGCGAAGCCTGCCGACGCGGAGCGACTCGAAGCGCAGTTCTCCTGCAGGCCGCTCAACGCGAGCTCGGCTGGCCTGATCCGACCGCGTATGACGCCGCGGTGGAGCGCGGCCGCGCTGCGCTGGCCGGCGCCGGCGCCTTTGAATCCAGCGAGTTGATCAGATCAGAGCAGAGCGCGATGCCCACAACAGCCACAATCGACGTCGTTAGCGACGCCAACGTCGCGCTCAAGTGGTTTCACGCCGAAGGCGAGGAGGAGGTTGAGAGGCTTCCCGTGCCCTGCTCGCTGGGCAGCGCGAGCCTACCGTCGCGCTGCGCATGCTCGATCTGACTCCATATGAAACCGGGAACGCGCTCTTGCGCGGGCGCGCCATCGTGGCGGAGCGCGTCGCCGAGGTGCCAGCCGCACTCGCCGAGGTCTGTCCTACGATCGCACTAAGCGTCGACGACCTTCGCGAAGCCGCTCGGATTGCTCCCGAGCACGATCTGACCCTCTATGACGCCGCCTGCGCTGCGGTGGCCCGCCGTCGGGGCGCGCGGCTGGCGACGCTCGCCAGCAAGCTGCTCGGGGTCAGACTCGGGCAGCGGCCGAGCAAGCTGGCAGCGGAGATCGGACTGCGATGACCGTCGACCGGTAACAGTCTGTCTCCCGGTGCGCTCGCCCAGCCCCCCGGAGCGCACGACGCGACCTCCCACGTCGTTGTCGGCAAGATCGCGGAAACGGCGAAACGTGCCCTATGCCGCGCTCACGCGGGTGAGAAGCAGATCGACTGCCGCAGCCGGATCGGTGCCGAGATCGCGCTTGCCGGCGCACGCCGGGAACCGCGAGCACCGCGGCCACCATCCCCGCCATGACCGGTCAAGGATCATCGGCTCGCCACAGGAAGGACATGGCTCCGATCGCCGGACGCGATCGATAAGGCCGAGGAGCGCGCGGCCATCGATAAGCTCGATGCCCGTCCGCCGCGCCTCCGCCACGGCCTCGTCGGAGAACTCCGACAAGGTGACAAGCACGCCCGATCCGTTCGGGAGGCCCTCGCTCGCCACCGTTCCGGCGAGCTTTCGCACCTCGTCGACGCCGACGACAGTCGACTGCCAGCGCTTGCACTGAACGCCCAGGCGGCGGTCGATCATCGCCGTAGCGTGGGCTGCCACCTCCTAGGAGTTCAGGTGGCGTAATGCCTGAGCCAAAAGGGGGCGAATCACGGACGAGCCGCTCACTGGTGACCCGTTGACCGGGACCACAGCCTTGAGGGCGAACGTGGCGTCGGTGTGTCCCGTTATGCGGCGTCCACTTCCCGTGAATACGGGCATCCAGCGCGTCTGAGTGCGTCTCTGGTTCGCTCAAATTGGTAGACGAATTGGTAGCCAACGAGGCTGCGCCCGAGCTCTCCTCGACGCCGCCAGCGCCATGACCGTCAAGGCAGTGGGGTGCCAGCTTCGAACGTTGACTCTACCCCACGAGCACCGAGTCCTCCTTGGCCCATTGTGTCGAGGGCCGGTAAGACTCTCAAACGGGGCGGACCGATCCTCGGGGGTCAGGCCACTGGTGACGCTTGTTGGATCCGGTGCTCCCGTCTCGGACAGATGCGGGGCCGTCGACGGACACGGGCGGCGCATCCGTCAGCTGGTTGAAATTCTGCTCCGCCATCGACACTGCATCACCGCAGCCGGGGAGATGATGTCGGACCTCGCCCGGCGGCGCAGTCGGCGGCGCCGGCTGTCCGCGAGCTGCGATGGCGCTTCCGACGTCGGCTGCCGCCGGCTTACGCTCCGTCCGGGTCCAGGACCGCACCCCGGCGGAGCGTCTTTGGCACGCAGGTCGAGGGGGATCGCTCTATCACCTCGAGAATCCGCGGGAATCCCCGGGAAGTCGAACGCGTGTCGCACGTCGAATGCTCGACGGCCGCAACGCGGCGCTGCATGCCCGCGACAGCCGCCAGCGCCGACGAACTTGGGGCGGCCATCCTGGCGCGCGCTGGCGGCTCGCCTGACGGCCCGCCGCCGGTGCCCCCCAGATCAAGACAATCAAGCTGGAACTGATTCTTCTTCTCCTGTGTTGAAGGCATGCGCTCCACGTTCGCTCCGCCTTGCACAGATCCTGAAACGGACCCAATCGGCACGGTTCGGGCTCAGCACCCGGCCCGAGACAGCCCACCGCGTAGGCACACGCACAAGCTGCACAAAGTCGCGAATCGCCAACAACCACGTGCGATTCCCAGCCCTCAACGCCCTGTCTCGTCCAGAAGTCGGGCAGAACTTCTTTCGCAAATTCGCGCGCCTGCGCCCATCACCACCTCAGGTGCCGCCGTCACCGACATCTTTGATGTCCGTCAGGACCACTCGACAGAGCCGACGCGAACCGGCTCTTCCAGGTCGCCAACCGCCGTTACACACGGTCCTCGACGATCATCACCGGCACCAAGATTCACCGAGTGGGTCGACATGTTCAGCGCCGAAGTGCTCGCCAGCGCGATCATCGACCGCCTCCTGCACGACGGCGAAGTGTTCGCCATCCACGGCCCAAGCTACCGGCTCAAAGGCCGCTTCACCGGCCGATCCGCCCGTGACGGCCTGAACTGGCCCCACCTCGCTGACATCTTTCGGTGCCGCTCGACAACGTCCGCTACGCGCTCCACGGCCTCGCGAGCACAGCCTTGGGTCAGCCACTCGGATGCGCCGTCCCAAGTCGAAACGGACGCTCGGTTATGGTTCCGCGGATTCCGTGGCTAATTCCGCCTGCGGCTCGCCCTCCCGCACCTGCGAATGGTTCTCGATGTGGAACGACGCCCGAAGCAAAGCGTCCTTCAGTAGCTTGATCGTGTCCGGGTCAATCTGCGAGGCCTTGTGGCGCGCCTGCCACTCTGCAATCGCGTCGTAAGTGCAGTCGCGGAAGTAGTTGAGCGTACCGCGGGCGCCCTCAAGCTGGCGCCAGTGAGGATGGTTGGCGTTGATCACTACCGAGATCCGCTCGTCCGAGGTCGCATCGACAGCAACATACGGATCGTTTGGGGAGGCCTCCATCGTCAGGTAGAGGGAGACGCTGATCTCTCCGATCGATACCCGGCAGGCGGGATTCTCAGGATCGACCGTCTCCGAGAGCGGCTCGAACGCCTCGCGAAGGGCCTCAGGTGCTGGTACCGGCCCGAGTTCAAGGGTGTCCAAAAGCTCACCCGACTGAAGCTCGGCTTGGAACTCGCCGAGTGCCGTCTTGACCTCGAGCTCCGAGGGGCCCCTTTCTTCGGTCTCACCCTTCCTACGGGTCTTTGCCGCGAGCACGTAGTCCCTACAGACGTCAGCCAGGAGCCTCTCCACCTGCTCTTCCTCGTCGCCCATCCAAAGGATTTCGTCCTTTGTGTGGCTCACGGTGAAGTCATCGAGGTTGATTTCGCCGGTCACTCGCTGGTTGACAAGATCATTCGATCCTTCGATCTGCCCGTAGATGGTGCTCGGCCGCCAAGAGAGCGGCCACCCGCGGACGACCCGATCGCGACGGAGGATCGAGAAACCCGCCTGTGCGCGGCTTCCGCGTTCAAGCACCCCCACCCAGCCATGAACCCTCTTGCCGTTGACCTCGAACTCGAACCGCTTCCTGTAGATAGTCCCATCCGCCGCCTTGACGAACCTATCATCGGATTCGTCCCATTGCAGACGCTTGCACTGCCAGAACAGATCCAGCCGGCCCTCCCGCAGGTCGACGCGGTACATGGACCTGAGGAAGTCCTTGATCTTGCTGAGCGTTCTCGTCTTCCACGCGTGGTGATGCTGGCTCACCTCGATCACCGTGTAATGCATGCGCGCATCCTTTGGAGCCTCACGAAGCTCCAGGTTGGTTTGGCCTTTGGCGACCTCTTCAACGTCGACCGTGACTTCGTACTCGGTTACCTCGCCAAGCTTCTTCGTCCGAACCGTCCACTTGTTACCTATCCAACACGCTGCGGTCTTCATTCCCATCCCGTATTCGCAGCGCCCCGAGGGATCCTCCGGAGGAAGGCCAACCTTCAACGCTCGCTCAAGCTCCTCTCGCGACATACCCATCGCGTTATCCGCGACGCGAAGGATGTCGTTTTTTGCCTCGTAGGTGATCCGCACCGCAAACCGCTCCCCATCATCCGCCAACGCTTCGTCGAGCTCCCGCTGATGGTCGCAATAGCTCTGCGTCGAGTTATCGACGAACTCGGCGATCGCATGCCAAGGCGTATAGGACAGGCGCTTGTACGAGCGAATCGCGCTCACCCCGAGATCAAACGTCAGCTGCATCCAGACCACTCCTACCGGACAACGCGAAACTCGAGCCGCTCGCCGTCGACCCTCACGAGATCAAACGTCGTTGCGCTCGGGTCCAACGGGTCTGACGCGGTCGGCATCAGCCATACCATATCAGCCTGGTCCACGCGCGTCCATGTCGCGGCGCGACCTTCGACGAAGATCTGAATCCCTTGCCCGCTCACTGCTCCCATCGAGGCGGGAGACTCAACCTCAAGCCATTTAGGGAACAGCCGAGAGCGGCGACAGCGACTGACCAGGTTTGCCGTGACCTCGGGTAGCTGCCCCTCCACGTACAGGAGATGACGATTCTGGTTAGATCGGTACACGCGCACAACCACCACCAAGGCTCCATAAATCGCGAGGCTCGCGTTCCACGCCGGAACGTGCTCGTTGACGATCACGAGCACGTCGGGAGCCCGGCCCAGCATCATCTCGTGTAGGAGTGCAGCGTCAAGCCGTCCTTCTTGGGCGGCCAGGTAATCCGCTTCCGGGGCACCGTATGTGGCGTTCGCAAGAATCGCGACTTGCGGAAGGACATGCCCCTCGAGCGAGTGGTGCGCAAGCTCGATCTCCACGACCCACCACCGGCGATAGTCCTTATCGATCAGAGCGTAGTCGGCCTTGCAGCTGCCCTCTTCAGAGCTCACCGTTGCCTTGAAGCGCACGAACCAGAACTGTGGGAAAAGATGCTCCGCCTCAGTTGCAATCACGGTCTCGTATTCGCGCTCGCGAAGTGCCGACGAGGAGAGGGCCTCGAAACGCTCACCCCTGCTGAAGATCGCGCTCATCGTGTGCGCTTTCCGGTCATCCACCTGGTCTCGTCCGCGCCCGTCCGTCGTTTGGCTTCCCTCAGCAAGCGACGCTCCTCAACCTCGGTCGCGTACAGCGTGTAGACCAGCGCTCGGTTCTTCCCGGGCGCCGGTCTCAACACGCGGCCCAAACGTTGGATCCGTTGCCGCTGACTGGCGGTGGAGCTCGCGACGATCGCGACCCTGCTCTCAGGAACGTTCATCCCCTCATCTAGAGCACGGCAGGTCACGAGCACGTCGAACAGACCTCTTCGATACATCCGCAGGTTGTCCTGGCGCAGCGGACCGCCTAAACCTGAGTGGTAGAGCGTGACGCTGTGCCCGCGCTCGCGGAGCAGACGGTATATCTGGTCGGCTGCCGCAATCTGCTCGTGGAACACGATGACTCGATCGCCACGATGCGCGTCAACTAGCTTCACAGCCACGGGTATGCGCATCACGGCACCCGCGGCGACCCGTGCGCGCTCCTGAAGGAGCCGTGCTAGCTGCTGGGAAATGGGTCCTCCCTCGCGCTCGCGGCGCGCGAGCGAACTAATCCGGCGCGTGAGCGCCTCGTAGCGCTCCTGCTCCATGGCGGTAAGATCAACCGAGACGTTGATGAGCTCGTATCCCGCGATCACCCCCTCAGCGCGTGCTCGAGCGTAGTCGTACTTGTAGATGACCTGTCCCAAAGCTGGAGCAATGATCGCTTCGTGGGCATCGTCGTACTCACGCTCGGGTGTGGCTGACAGTCCGAGCGTCGCCACGTAGACCCCCTCGAGCAACCGAGCGTTCGCTGGGCTCCCAGCGCGATGGCATTCATCCACCACCAGAAAGGTCGGGGCGACCTGCGCCAACGCTGGCGCATTCTCACGCGCACTAACCAGCGTAAGAAGTGTCACCGGATGCGACTTCGAGGGAGCGCGTCCCTCGGCGAATATCCCGATCTCCGACGACGACACGCCGAGGTCCTCCTCGAGACTGACCGCCCATTGGTCGACCAAAGCAAGCGTAGGGACGACCACCATCACCTGACCGGCCGGGTGTCGTGTCTTATACTCAACCATAGCGAGTTCTGCGAGCGCCGTTTTCCCAGCGCCCGTGACTACAGAGACGATTCCTCGCATTCCTGCGTCGCTCCAGCGAGCGAGTGCTTCTGCCTGCCATCCACGCGGCTGAATACGAGACTTCCACATCGATCTGGTGCGCAAGCTATCCCGTGTGACGCACAGGCCGATCCAGGCTGTCGAACCTGTTGCTATCCGCTGGATAGTCGGACTCCTGCGGCTATAAGCCCTAGAGCTCGCTCATCGGGCCTCCATGAAAAAGAGCATCCGTTCATATAACCCAGCCGCGTCGTCGTCGGCAAGCAGATAAGCGAGTTCGAGGGCCAGCGAAAGTTGATACCTGACATGAGGCTGCGTAGATGCGTGGACTGGATGTCCAACATTGAACACGATCTCGCGAGGGCGGTTCCGGATCACGATCGGCGGATCCTGCGGCCCGCCCGCCGCATACGACAAGCGGTATTCGACGCCTCCAATGCGCACTCTCGGCTCAGCTATCCCGGGTCCAATAGTGGCGCGGACCTTAGGCTCGTTCTCGCTGAGATCGAGCTCATAGCCGAGATCTCGTGATGGCCGATCGTCGTCCACGATTACTTCGACCCCGGACGCGGCGATGGAGTCGACGATGCTTTGACGCCTACCAAGTATGCCTCGGCCTGACTCCGAACTGGGTAGTCCGCGCTCACCTGCGTCGGACAAGACCCCGGCCGCGTGCGCGGCAAGGCTTTGGACCGCACGGACTGTACGGGCGTGAGCCTCGAGGAGTCGGCGTACCTCAACCTTCTGCCGCTGCGGCCGCTGGACGCTCGAAGATTTGAACTCAACGATTGAGCGGCTCATGAAACGCTGCACGGCCCGGTAATCGGCGCATTCCCGGTTGAACGAGGACCGATCGATATTGATCAGCCGCTCGCGATTGACGTCCCCGAGGATCCAGACTTCTCCAGTGATGTACTTGCGGAAGCCCGGGTCGGCTGTGACATCGAAAAATGTGTGCTCCTCGACCGCGACGTTCTGAACCCGCGCAGTAACCCCAGCCCAGCTGGCGTTTGCTCGCCTTTGATTCAGAAGGAACCCGGCCACCGTCAGCTCGCGACGCTGGCCAGCGCTCTCTCGCACACGCAGAGTCTTTAAAAGTGGCCTGGGCGGGCCGCTCCACTCTTCGACGTTGGCTCGATCATCTCCGTAGGACCGCCGCCGCAGCTCGATGCCGCGCTCCCAGGCGCTGTGCGCATACACGCGCGTAGACCATTCCGTCACGTGCTCCTTGAGCACAGCTACCAGCTCGGGGGATACTCGCTCGAGCGCCGCGGTGAGCCGGCTCTCCTGCCATGGCAGCGGGAGGATTCGCCGAAGCGAATCGAGCAAGCGATAGAACGCCGTCGGGTCCTGCCCAATGGTCCAGACATCCTCATTGACGCCCTCGAGGCGAACCCGGGTGAAGTGATCATCGGCGGAACCGTCGTATGCGAACTCCTCGGCAAATCCGGCGGCGAGCTCGCCGAGGTGGGTGCAGCGCTGATCGCGCGCGAATGCCCACGGGTGCTCGATTCGAGCACGCGTACCCGTGGGGTCGCCTGCGCGCTTCGTCTCTACGACGGCTGCATCTGCGTACTGCAGCAGAGCGAGGGATCCGATGCCGATGCGGCCATAGCGGGTGCGGTCGCCGAACTTGGTCGAACCGCCGAGGCTCATGAACTGCTCGCAGAACTCGCGCATGCTCATGCCGATGCCGTCGTCAAGCACCGTTAGCTCGCGGTGGCTCTCCACCCGGGAGAGATCGAGATCGACCCTGGTGGCGTCGGCGTCCAGTGAGTTGAGCACTGCCTCCCGCAGGGCTTTCGGAAAGCTGTCGTACGTCTGACGACTTAGTTCGGGTAACAATCCTGCCCTCGCGACATAGCGGAGCGCGACTCGCCCCCCGAGCTGGTCGTCTGGGGGATGCGCGATCTCATGCAGTGCGGTGTCCTGTCTAGCCAGCGTCATGGTTTGCTCCTCGGTGGTTCGACGATCTGAAGCTGCAGATGCTCAAACCGCGCGACCGATCCTGCTAGGTACTCCTCGTCGATGTCGACGCTCAGCCACCGCCGCCCCAACGACTCAGCTACCGCCCCGGTCACGTTGCTCCCGGCAAACGGGTCGAGGACCAAATCATCGGTCTCGGTGAGCAGGTTGATGAAGAAGTCCGGAATCTCCGCCGGGAAGCGAGCGGGGTGGGCTCGGAGGTTCCGCGCCCGGCATGCGTCAAGGTACTCGCGGTCGTTGCCCGTGTTCGAGATCGCCAGCAGGTTGGGTGGGATCGCCCCGCCCCGGTCCTCAGTGAACCCCTCCCGGATCACGTGGCCCGATGGGCGGCGACCGCGGTTGTAGGCGCCGCTTTCGATCAACCGCTTCATCGACTCGGTGTATTCACGCAGCACACGGCGGTTGTCGGCCTTGGGGTTCGGCGCCTTGGCCAGCCACCAGACGTAGTTGACTGCGTCCTTGACGCGCACCCGCTCGACCGTCACCCACTGCGCGGGACTTGGCAGCCGAGCCGGGTTGTACCAGTAGAAGTCTTGCGCCAGCACGAACGGGCGAGTCGGACGACGACAGAGGCTCACTAGCAGCTCAAATGCGTAAAGGCTCTTCACGGGCTTCCCCGCTTCCCAGGCCCCCCCAAGGTCGAGGACAAGACTTCCGGTCGGCTTGAGCACCCGCCAGAACTCGTCCGCAAAGGGGAGAAACCAGTCCTTGTAGCTTTCCTGGGTCTCGTTCCCGTACTCCTTTGGGCGCTGAAGTGCGAACGGGGGCGAGGTGATGATCAGATCGACCGAGTCATCCGCCAGACGGGCATCGAGCGTCTCGATCGCGTCGCCGACCCAAGCTTCCCCAAGATCAGTCTTGTACGCGAGGCGGGGGCCATCATCAATCGGTCTTGCCGAGACGCGTGCCACGGCGGGATCGTAATTCCCCGCCCTGACGTTTCCCGCTCGCGACTCACCCACCGCCCCCTCGCTGGCATCCTGGGCCGATGAGCTCGGCGCCGGAAACCGGGACGCATGACCAGGAATGATCCGGGGTTGACACCCGATAATGATCCTCATTAGTTGAGAGTCCGCGGGCGGACGTCTCCACCCCCTGCATTGCTACAGCTGTCCTCATCCGGCCGGTCTAGGAGATCGCGTCGCGCCACGATCGCTGCAGCACCGTGATCGGCTATCTGCGCGACGCAAACCCTGCCCGGAGCACGCGGCATCCTGCCGCGCGCTCCGGGCAGCCAGCTGACTTCCAGGCGGAGGGGATCGCTCGATTGATATAGCTGCTCGAGATCGGCTGTACACACTGGCTCGCCCCCACACCACAGACCCGCTAAACGATCTAATTGCCGACGCGCCGCTTCGGTCGCATGCGTCCGCTCGCCGCAAACTCATGCGCCCACCGCTCGATCTCAGACCGGAGCCAGAGCATGCATCGACCTCGTCCGAGGCTCACAACCGGACGAGGCATGTCCGGATAGCGGTGCTGGTAGACGCTGACTGTGTTGGGCGCGGACAAGCCGAGTATCTCGGCTACGGCGCGAGCGTCGACGAGATCCTCGGTGTCGACGACCGGGGTCACGTTCGAGACCGCAGCGATGGGTCCAGTTCCATCCGACGCATCGTCTAGATTATAACCATCATCATCTAGGCGGCCCCGGCGGTGTTGCAGCACACCCCGAGGCCTGGCTAGAACCTATGAAGGAGGTCCCGGCATGCAGAAGGCTACGCCCCCTCCCTGGACGAAGTCCAAAGCAAGGCGGCGATCACAATCGAGCAGGCGGCCGCCAAGCCGCTCGGACTGGGGCGCACGGCGGCCTATAACGCCGCGCGATGAGCCGGGCTGCCGACCCGCCGGCTCGGCCGTCGGCTGCTGGTCCCCGTTCCCGCGCTCCTGCAGTGGCCGGGAGCTGCGTGATGCCGGGCCATATCCCACAAGCGCGTGCGGACGGATCGGTGCAGCAAGCAACGCACTTTGTGGTATGCCGTGGTCGACCTCGGGGTCGATCAGCGCGGACAGTCCCGGCAGAAGTGGCACAGGGGCTTCCGCACCCGCGGGGAGACCGAGGTCGCGCGGGCAAGGCTCGTCGATGAGCTGCACCCGGGCACATACGTCAGTCCGACCCCTACGGCGCTGTCTGAGTGGGCGATCGACAGCTGGCCGCCGATAATCGCCACGCGGATCAAGCCGAGCACGCTTCACTCCGGCGAAACCTGGAGATCCACGTGCTCCCCGCCCTCGGCGCAAAGCCGCTTACGCAGATCACGCCAGTGATGCTGAACACGCTCTACTCCAGCCTCGCCTCCCCGAGCTCGGAGCGCGACGAGCTGAGCGCAAAGACGATCGGCTACATCCACACGATCATCCACAAGGCGCTCTCTGACGCCGTCGACGCCGACCTGCTGGCGCGCAACCCGGTCGCGCGCGCCAAGCCGCCGCGCGCCAAGCCGCCGCGCGCCAAGCCGCCGCGCGCCAAGCCGCCGCGCGCCAAGCCGCCGCGCGCCAAGCCGCCGCGCGCCAAGCCGCCGCGCGCCAAGCCGCCGC
>Ga0209061_1004615_pt1 | contig 13037 bp, 8 predicted proteins | sample Coa_R1_10_FD_187157 | JGI IMG/M metagenome (GOLD analysis project Ga0209061, IMG submission 187157) | Surface soil microbial communities from Centralia Pennsylvania, which are recovering from an underground coalmine fire - Coalmine... | ecosystem: Environmental > Terrestrial > Soil > Unclassified...
TGTACCGGATCCCGCTGCCGCTGCCGGGAGACGCGCTGCGGGCGGTCAACGTCTACGCGCTCGCTGACGGCGAGGGGGTCGACCTGATCGACGCGGGGATGGCGCTGGCGCAGGCCAGGGAGCGGCTTACCGCTGCGCTGCGGGAAATCGGGTGCGAGCTCGGCGACGTCCGCAACTTCCTCATCACGCACGTTCACCGCGACCACTACACCCTCGCGGTGGAGCTACGCAGAGCACAGGCAGCCCGGCGCGGTACCGTCTCCCTCGGCGAGGGCGAGCGGGCGAACCTCCAGGCCATCCGTGACATCGCCAGGGGCTTCAGGGAACGCGACTTCGCCGCGGAGTTGCGCAGGATGGGCGCGACGAACCTGGCAGCCCCGCTCGGCACCGGGCCAGGGAACCACAGGCCGGACGCGGCCGAATGGGAGGACCCCGACCGCTGGCTCACCGACGGGGCCGAGCTCGGCCTGCGGTCGCGGACGCTGCACGCCATCCACACCCCAGGCCATACCCGTGGTCACCTTGTCTTCCACGACGCACCGGGCAGCCTGCTCTTCGCAGGGGACCACGTGCTGCCCCACATCACCCCGTCGATCGGCCTCGAACCGGTCCGGAACCGGATGGCGCTGCGCGACTACCTCAGCTCGCTGCGGCTGATCCTCACGCTCCCCGACGCCAGGCTGCTGCCCGCGCACGGCCCGGTGCGCGACAGCGCCCATCAGCGGGTTCACGAGCTCCTCGCCCACCACGAAGACCGGCTCGGGCAGACCGGCCAGGCGGTCATGGAGGGCGCGCGCACCGCCTACGAGACCGCGCGGGCGCTCCGGTGGACCCGGAGGCGGAAGACGTTCACCGAGCTGGACCCGGTCAACCAGTGGATGGCCGTGGGCGAGACCGCCGCGCACCTGGAGGTGCTCGTGGCACGCGGCCAGCTCACCCGGCGCTCAGATCCTGACGGGACGGACCGCTACACCCCGGTCGCTGCGGCGCCGCGCGCAGGGACCGGGATGCCTGACGGGCAGCCCCGCCGGGGCTGGTGAGGGCAATGCGCCGGCAGCCGCTCCCCAGCGGCGACGCGAACGCCGGGCTGGCAGGGCAGTCTGGGGAGACGTGACGGCGCGCCCAGTGCAGCAGGCCCAGTGCAGCAGGCTCAGTGCAGCAGGACGGCGGCGTCGGCGGCGGTGCGCATCAGCAGCTTCCCGACCCGCGCGAACTCCGCCCGGCTCATCCTGATGACGGGCACGGACACGTTCACCGCCGCCCGCACCGGGGAACGGCCCGCGGGGAAGGCAACGGCGACCGAGCACACCGACTCCTCGCTCTCCTCGTTGCTGGTCGCATATCCCCTGCGGCGGATCTCCTCCAGCTCCAGATCCAGGGCAGCACGGCTGCGGATCGAGTTGCGCGTCAGCCCCGGCAGTTCTTCGTCCGGATACAGGCGGCGCAGCTCATCCGGCGGCAACTGGGCCAGCATCGCTTTGCCTGTCGAGGTGCAGTTGGCCGGCATCGACTGGCCGAGCCGGGAGGCCACCCGCACCGCCTTCGGGCTTTCGATCGCGTCGATGAACCGCACCGCCGCCCCGTCGAGGATGCCCAGGTGCACCGTCTCCCCGAGCTCGCGGTGCAGCCCTTCCAGCACGGGCCGCAGCGTCTCCCGCACGTCGAACCGCTGCAGGACCGAGAACGCCACCCCGGTCAGCGCTGTCCCGGCGCGGTAGGCCCGTGACCGCGCCTCCTGCCGCACGAACCCCCGGTACGCGAGCATCGCCAGCAGCCGGTGAGCCGTGGAGGAGGCCACCCCGAGGTACTCGGCCACCTCGGTGAGCCGCAGCTCGCTCCGCTCTCCCAGCAGCAGGAGGATCCGCAGCGCGTTGTCGACCGACTCGATCGGGTACTGCGGGACGGGACCTGCGTGGCCTCCGGGTCCCGGAGGCTCCCCGCGCCCCGCCGATCCCGCGGGCCCCCCAGCCGCCGGCGACCCACCGGTACCGGTTTTCTTCATAGCAGAAGGTTACACAGCGCTGAGGATGACTCCCGGAGTGCCAGCAAGGCTCAGCGGGTGGGCATCCGCGGGGCACACCATTCCCGGGCCGTGCTGTGCTGGTGTACGGTACGGTCCTGCGGGTATCCCCGGCCCATGACCGAGCCGAACGAGAGCCCGCAGGCCGGCGTCGCCGGGGCACTCCATGACCTGTCCGAGCAGACCAGGATTCTCGTGCGCCACGAGGTTGAGGCGGCGCAGCGCGAGATGCTGGGCAAGGCGAAGGCCAGCATGCCCGCGCTCGCCTTGGCGGCGCTCGCCGGGGCACTCGGGTTGCTCGCCGCCGCCTCCTCATACCGGTTCAGCCTGCGGCTGCTCGAGACACGGCTCCCGCCAGCGGCCGCGGCCCTGACCGCGACGCTCGGCTACGGCGCCGGCGCGGCGGCCGCCGCCGTGCTCGCCGCCCGCCGCCTGCGCGAACTGCCCCCGCTGTTCCCGGCCGAGACCGTGCGGCAGGCGGGCGAGACCATCGCGGACGCGGCACGTGAGGTGGCCGGCTGAAAGCCGCCCCCGGCCAGCCGGGGCATCACAGCACCGCGAGCATGCCGCCGTCGACGTAGACGACCTGGCCGTTGACGAAGTCCGAGGCGCGGCTGCACAGGAAGATCAGCGTGCCGGCCAGGTCCGGCAGCTCTCCCCAGCGGCCCGCCGGGGTGCGTGACCGCACCCACGCGCTGAACTCCTCGTCCGCCACCAGGGGCGCGGTCAGGTCGGTCGCGAAATAACCCGGGCCGATCGCGTTGACCTGGATGCCCTTGGGGCCGAGATCGGCGCACATGCCCTTGGTGAGCATCTTCAGGCCGCCCTTGGTCGCCGCGTACGCCGCGATGCCGGGCCGCGCCAGTTCGCTCATCAGCGAGCAGACGTTGACGATCTTGCCGCTGCCCCTGGGCACCATCCGGCGTGCGACCTCGCGGCCCACGAAGAAGGCGCCGCTCAGGTTCGCCGCGAGCAGCGCGTCCCAGTCGGCGTCGGCGACATCGGTCAGCGGTGCCCGGTGAATCGCGCCGGCGTTGCTGACCAGGATGTCGAGCGGCCCGGCGACCTGCTCGGCCCGGGCGACACCGTCCGCGACCGCCCCGGGCGAGGTGACGTCGAACGCGATCGCGTGCACACGGCCCCCGGTCCGCTCAGCCAGTTCGGCGCGGGCGCGTTCCAGCCGGCCCGGGTCACGGCCGTTGAGCACGACAGTGCAGCCAGCCTCAAGCAGGGCGGTCGCGAGGGCGCGCCCGATACCCCGGCTGGACCCGGTGACCAGCGCCACCCGGCCGGAGATGTCAAAAAGCGGATGCTGCACGCCAGGCTCCCTCTGCGCGGCTTGTCATAGTGTGCCAGGCGGGCGGGCTCCGCGGGCGCCGCCGGGCGTCACTGACCGGCCGCCTTCGGCACGACCACGAACTGGCGCAGGGAGAGGTCGCGGAAGGTGACCGGGCCGCGCGGGCCGGGCACCTTGTCGATGTTGATCCCGGTCTCGGGCACGGCCAGCAGCTTGAAGCCGTCGAGCAGCCGGGGCGTGGCGTTCCAGAACGCGCCGGTCCCCGCGTAGGAGCTGAGGAACTCCCGCGCCGCGGCGCCGTCCTCCGTGACGATGGACGCCGCGAGACCCGAGGTCTCCTCGTTGGCGATCCTGGCGGCGTCGGCGGGCCCGTCCGCCGGGGCGATGGTGACCGTGGCCTCACGGCCCGCCTCGAGCGCCCATTCACGGCCGAGCGGGTGGTCATGCGGCGGCAGCGATGCCGCGATGCCCAGGCGGCCGAGAAGCGCCGTCATCTCCGGTACCACCTCGTCCCAGATAGCGCGCTCGACGAGCAGCAGGTTGAGCCTGTTGCAGACGCCGAGGCGGTCGAGGCTGGCCTCGACGAGGCTGGCCGCGAGCGCCCTGTCGGCGGCTGAGCCGACGTAGACGACGGCCCCGCCGTCCGCGTGCGCGAGCGTCCTGACCCCGTATCTCGCGGCCTCGCGGGCGAGCTCCCGTGTGCTCGTGCCGCTGCCCCGCAAGATGACGAGGGGGATCAGGTCCGGCTCCCTGACCAGGGCGCGCGCGAGCACCTGGCCGCTCTCACGGACGAGCACGATCGCGGCGGGGTCGAGCCCGGACCCGCGCAGCGCGGGGGCGATGACCTCGTCGGTGATCGCGATCGCCGACCGGAGCGCCGCGGAACCGGTGCGCAGTACGCCGGCGTTGCGCGATTTCACGAACTGCGAGGCGATGTCGGCCACGACGTTCGGCCGGGCCTCGAAGTTCGCGCCGATCACGCCGACCGGCCTGCGCCGTTCCTCGGCGACCAGACCGCCGGGCAGCTCGCGGATCACCCGCCGGGAGGGGTCCGCGGGAACGTCGGCGAGCGCGCGGAGCTGGGCGGACATCGCCGCGAGCCGTGGTTCGTCGAGCCGTAGCCTGTCGAGCAGCGCCCCGGTGAGGCCGCCGGACCGCGCCGCCCGCATGTCCTGCTCGTTCGCCGCGATGATGGCGGCGGCGCGGCTCTCCAGCTTCCCCGCCATGGCGCGAAGTGTCCCGTCGATGACGCTGGCAGGCACGTCCGCCAGCGTGGCAGCAGCCTGGCGCGCGGCACGCCCCGCCGCCCGGACGAGCGACCGTGCGTGCTCGTCGGCCACACCGGCGTCGCCGCCGGAACCGGGTACCCCGGCCGTCCTGGCTGCCAGGCCCTCACCGTTCACGACCGTCTCATCCCTCATGGCAGTCTCGCCGCTCATCGCCGTCCTCCCGCCTGCCCCATGGTACGGGCCCGCATCCCCGGGGCGCAGCGCACGGACCCGTTCGGCATGGGAAGGCACCAGCCCTCCGTGCGCGGTACCTAGCGGCACCCGGGGATGCCGACTGGAGGGCGGCGCCTCCGGCCGGAAAGGGGCGGGGAACCCGCCCGTCCCGCGGCGTTCCGCCGGGATCACTGGTGCGCTGGCGGCCGGCCGTGGATGATGATCCCAACGGAGCGCCGCAGGCCCCGTCCGCGGCGGGAACGGCCACGGGCATGGCCGGCATGCGGGGCCGGACGGAGGGAGCACGCCATGACGCAGGAGCCCGAGGGCCCGTTCGTCCCGCTGCCCGGCAGCGAGCGCGAGCCGCTGCCCGGGATCCAGCCTGCCGGGCCGCTGGAGGACTCGGAGCGGATCGAGGTGACGCTGGTGACCCGGCGCCGCGCCCCGCTGCCCGGCGGCGCCGTCACCGGTCCCGCCATGCTGGCCAGGGAGGATCTGGAGCGCAGCTACGGGACCGATCCCGGCGATCATGACCGGGTGCGCGACGTGCTCGGCCGCTACGGCCTGGAGGTGACCGCGGCGGACCCGGGATCCCGCCGGGTCAAGGTCGCGGGAACCGTGGCGGCCATGTCCCGGGCGTTCGGCACGTCGCTGCGCCGGGTATCCAGCCCGCACCCGTCGGGCCGGGGCCGCGTCGTCCACCGCTACCGGGAGGGCGGCCTGCACCTGCCCGCCGAGCTGGACGGCATCGTCACCGCCGTGCTCGGCCTGGATGACCGGCCCCAGGCCCGGCCGCACTTCCGCCGCGCCTCCGCTCCCGCCGCCGCCACCTCGTACACCCCCCCGCAGGTGGCGAGGGCGTACCAGTTCCCGGCGGGTACCGACGGCACCGGTCAGGTGATCGCGGTCATCGAGCTCGGCGGCGGCTTCTCCGCCGCCGACCTGGACAGCTACTTCTCCGGCCTTGGCGTCAAGGCCCCGTCGGTGACGGCGGCAAGCGTGGACGGCGCCGTCAACACCCCGGGAGGCGACCCGTCGGGCGCCGACGGCGAGGTGCTCCTCGACATCGAGGTGGCCGGCTCGGTGGCGCCGGGCGCCGCGCAGGTCGTGTACTTCGCCCCCAACACCGACCAGGGCTTCGTGGACGCGGTGACCGACGCCGCGCACGCCGCGACCACGCCGACCGCGATGAGCATCAGCTGGGGCGAGTCGGAGGACTCCTGGACGGCACAGTCCCGCACCGCGCTCGATCAGGCGCTCGCCGACGCGGCGGCGCTCGGCGTGACCGTCTGCGTGGCATCCGGTGACAACGGCAGCACCGATGGCGTCAGCGACGGGGCGAACCACGCCGACTTCCCCGCGTCCAGCCCGCACGCGCTGGCCTGCGGCGGAACCCGCCTCGCCGCCGATGCCGCGACCGGCACGATCACCTCGGAGACCGTCTGGAACGACTCGCCGTCGGGCGGGGCAACCGGCGGCGGGATCAGCGACGTGTTCCCCCTGCCCTCGTGGCAGGCGAATGCCGGGGTCCCGGCGCCCGGCGGCACCGCAAGGCGCGGGATCCCCGACGTGGCGGGGAACGCCGACCCGCAGACCGGCTACCAGGTTCTCGTCGACGGCCAGCGGGAGGTCGTCGGCGGCACGAGTGCCGTCGCGCCCCTGTGGGCGGCGCTCGTCTGCCGGCTCGCGCAGGCGAGAGGCGTGAAGTTCGGCCTGATCCAGCCGTCCCTCTACGCTGGCGTGCGGCCGGGATCCGACGTGCCAGGCTTCAGGGACATCACCGTGGGCAACAACGGTGCCTACGCGGCGGGGCCGGGATGGGATCCCTGCTCGGGGCTCGGCACCCCCGAGGGCAGTGCCCTGCTGGCCCGGCTGGCGGGCTGAGCCCTGCTGACCCGGGGGACGAGCCCTGGAACCCTGCTGACCCGGGGGACGGCCCCCGGGACTTCCCGGGTTCCCGCTGTGGTGCCCGCCGGCAGCGCCGGGCCGGGGGACACCCCCGTACGCCGGCTCACCCTGGCCGCCGACCCGCGGCCGGCGGGCGGCATCGCCGCACTGGCGGCTGCACACCTGGTGCCAGTTATGGCAGCGTGAGGCACACGCCGAGTGACCCGATATCCACGCATATCCCGTTACCGCGTCCCGGCGACGGTGGTGCTGGGCTGGGCAACGGCGACGGATCGCCGGCTGCGGCCGCGGGACTGGGGACCGGTGACGGAGCCGGCGGGGAAGCCTGCGGGGCCGGCGCTGACGACAGGCCAGTGTCCACGGGAGCGGTGCCGGAGCCGGCCTGCCCGGCGGAAGCGGTGCCGGAGCCGGCCTGCCCACCCGCCGGAGCGGGCGGGGCAACGCTGCCGGCGTTCAGCACCCGGCGGGCGGTGAGGCCGCCGGAGACACTGGCCGCGCCCGGCGTGCCGGCCTTCTGGCTTCCCGCCGGGCGGGACGAGCCGGAGGCGCCCGGCGAGCCCTGGGGTGGATCCGCCTCCCGCGCCCCATGACCGGGAAACGGGAGCGCTGCCTGTCCCTGGCCGGGTACCGGCCCCTGGCCGGGGGACTGCGGCACGCGCAGCACGTGAACGGATACGGAGGACAGGAGGACGTACATCACCGTCATCGCCGACAGGGCCATGACGGGAAGAGCGCTTCCCGCCGGATGGACGCGCACGACGGCAGCGCAGTTCCCTGCCGTTGCCCTGATCCGGTCCACGGTCACTGCCAGCGCGAGCGCCGGCAACGGCAGGGCGGGGCTGTGCCCCATCCGCGCGCTGTGCCGCAGCCTGCGCAACGCGGCACGCCGCTGCGCGGGTGTCAGGCCGGGCAGCATGTGGATGACCGTGTGACGGCCCTCGGGCTCAGCTTGCGCGTAAACACCCGGGGACAAATCACGGTAGCGGATTCTGACCACGACTCAGTCTCTTAACGCGCGTTTGTGTCCAGTGTCCATATTCCTGAACGCACGCCCCCCCACTGAGGCGCTTGCCTACCGCAATATAACACGGCTGGTTCCCCTGATCACCGCGAACGACACGGCCACCCCGCACGATGCAGCGACGACACCGCCCGGCGCAGGCCGGCACGTTCCAGCCCGGCCCCTGGGGTTCCCGCTGGCCCCACCGGGCACTCCCGCTCCCGCGGCGTGTCCACGCCGGCCCGCCCGCACCCGGCACTTCACCGTTAACAACCCATATTCATCTGTATAATGATACTTAACTGGTAAGTTACTGTATGCAACATTAATAAATAAAATATACTTTTCAGTGTCTTGTGCTGTTTCGTACTGGACTGCGGCACTGAGACCGGCGGCGCGCGACGCGGGCGGCCTGATATCCCGCCGCTGGCGGCGGCGCTTTCACCCGCCGGGACCCGGGCAACGGCATCCCCGCACGCGTGGCACGCTGGGGTCGTCTCCCTGCCCAGCACCGAGCACCGGGCTGCGGCACCTCCAGTGTTCCCGTGCGGCTAGGCTCCTAGAGTGATTTCCGCCGAACGGGCGGCTGCTTCGCGTGACCGGCAGCGCGACGATGCGGTGCGGGGCGGCATGGCGATGCGCTGGGCGCTGGCCGTCGCCCTGGCCGGCGGCCTTGCCCTGGCCGCGGCCTTCCCCCCGGCGGGCATATGGCCGCTCGCGGCGGCGGGGCCCGCGCTGCTCGTGATCGCGCTCCAGGGCAGGAGCCTGCGCGGGTCGCTGGTGACCGGGCTCGTTTTCGGCCTCGCCTTCTTCCTGCCGCTGCTCTCCTGGGTACTGAACGTCGCCTGGTACGCATGGGCAGCGCTCGCAGTCGCCAGCGCGGTGATTTTCGCCGTGCTCACGATCGCGCAGCGCCTGCTGCTCACCCTTCCCGGCTGGCCGCTCGCGGTCGCGGGCTGGTGGGTAGCCGCCGAGGGGCTGCGTGACCGGTGGCCGTGGGGCGGCTTCCCGTGGGGCAGGCTCGCCATGAGCCAGGCCGGTTCACCGGCCGCAGGCTGGGCGGCGGTCGGCGGCGCTCCGCTGCTCACCTTTCTCGTCGCCCTGACCGGGGCGGTGCTGGCGTGGCTGCTGACTGAGGCAGCGCCGCGCCTGGCAGCATCGTTCCGGTACGGCCAGCGCCCGGGACCGCCCGGGGGCACCGGGCCTGTACCGCCTGCCGCCGGTGCCCGCGGAACGCCAGCAGCCGCGGCGTTCCCGCGGCTGCTGCGGCGGGCGGCGCCCGCGCTCGCCTTCGCGGCAACCGCGGGCTTGGCCGCCTCAGGCGCCGCGCTGCCCGCCGGCCCGCCTGCGGGCAGCCCCACGGTGACGGTCGCCGCCATCCAGGGCAACGTCCCGCACGCGAGGAACCTGCCGCAACTGCTCAACGACACGGTCGTCACCCGGAACCACGCGGCGGCAACGCGGGAACTGGCCGCACAGGTCAGGGCCGGGCGCAGGCCCGCGCCCGGCCTGGTGATCTGGCCGGAGAACTCCACCGACCTCGACCCGTTCGAGTACCCGGCCATCTATGCAACGGTTGCCGGCGCCGTGCGCGCGATCGGGCGGCCCGTCCTCGTCGGTGAGGTCCTCTATCACCCGGTGCGCAATGTCGGCCAGCTCTGGCTGCCGGGCCGCGGCCCGGCAGCGATGTACGTCAAGCGCAAGCTCGTGCCGTTCGGCGAGTACATCCCCCTTCGCGGCCTGCTCTCGCACATCACGTCGCTGACCGCGCTCCAGCCCGTCAACTTCACCCCGGGCCACCGGGCCGTCGTCTTCCGCACCGGGAAGGTCAGGCTCGGCGACGTCATCTGCTATGAGGTCGGCTTCGACAGCCTGGTGCGTTCCGAGGTGACGGCGGGCGCGAACCTGCTGGCCGTGCAGTCCAACGACGCGGATTTCGAGATGGACGGGCAGCGCGGCGAGACAGAGCAGCAGGTCGCGATGGCGCGGATACGCGCGATCGAGAGCGACCGTTCTGTGGTGTACGCCTCGACGACCGGCGAGAGCGCCATCATCACGCCCGACGGGAAGGTCATCTCCCGCAGCGGCCTTTGGCGGCGGGCGGTGCTTGAGGCCCGTGTGCCGCTGGTCACCGGTCGCACGCTGGCAGACGAGGTAGGGCCGTGGCCCGAATATGTCATCATCGCGCTCACCGCTGCCGCCCTGCTGCTCGCAGCCTCCCGGGAAGCCCGCAGGGCCGCCCTGCGCAGGCCCCGCGGGACTGACGCGGTGACCGGCGCCTGAATCCGCCGATGACACCGGCCCCGTGTCCCGCCGGGCGCAACCTTCCCGGCGCCGCGGCCGTCTTCAGCGGCAGGGGCCAAACCCCATGAGGGCGGTGCGTGGCACCGCATATTCTGCGAGCCCGTGAGCATGACCCGCCAGCCGATGGCGATGGGCACCGGCACGGGAATGAATAGTGCGAGCTGTGGCAAAGGCACGGGCTCCCTGGGACCACCAGGGTTTGCCGGAGACCTGCTGGAGGAGGATCAGATGCGGGGCAGCCATGGGACGCCGCCGGCGCGATGGTTCAGGTGGCCGGCGGGCATCGCCGCTGCCGCGGTGCTCGGGATCGCGGCCTCGGCATGTTCGGCTGGCGGGCCAACGGCTGCCCAGGTCAGGGCCAGCGCCCGGGCGAGGGCCAGCGCCGAGGCGAAGGCCCAGAGGGCCCGGGCTGCCGCGCTGGCGGCGGAACTGAGGATCACGCCCGCGAACGGCACGCAGGACGCCAACCCCGCCGGCGGTATCACCGTCACCTCGGCGCACGGCCCGCTGACGAACGTCACGGTACGTACCTCCGGCAGCCCTGTGCACGGCAGCCTCAGCAACGGCGGCACGGTGTGGCACAGCACCTGGGCGCTTGATGTCTCGCAGAGCTACACGGTGACGGCGACCGCCAGGGAGAAGGGGCACGCCGTCCGGGAGACGAGCACGTTCCGCACGCTCACCCCGAGCCGGACCTTCCAGGCCCAGATCTACGAGGGCTCCGGCCAGACCTACGGCGTGGGCATGCCGATCATCTTGTACTTCAACCAGCGGATCACCGACAGGGCCGCGGTCGAGCGGGCGCTGCAGATCCGCACCTCGAAGCCGGTGACCGGCGCGTGGTACTGGGACGAGCCCTGCAACATGGCCGTCACCTGTGCCTACTTCCGGCCGCGTGACTACTGGCCGCAGAACACGACCGTCACCTTCACCGGGCACCTGAACGGGGTCGAGGGAGCACCCGGGGTCTATGGCGACCACACCCTCAGCCAGACGTTCACGATCGGCACGTCGCTGATCGTCGTGGTCAGCACCACGAGTCATCACATGGCCCTGTACCGCGACGGGCGGATGATCGACTACTGGCCGATCAGCGCCGGCAAGCCGGGCGACGCCACCCCGGAGGGAACCTACCTGACGATCGACAAGGGCAACCCGGTGGACATGAAGGGCCCCGGCTACAACATCGAGGTGCCCTGGTCGGTCCGGTTCACCTGGTCCGGCAGCTACCTGCACGACGCCTACTGGTCGGTCGGGGAGCAAGGGTTCACCAACGTCAGCCACGGCTGTGTCAACATGCCGCCGGCTGACGCGGAAACCTACTACAAGATGGAAGTGCCCGGTGACCCGGTGACGATCACCGGCAGCCCGAGGGCCGGCACCTGGGACAACGGCTGGACCGAGTGGTTCCTGTCCTGGGATCAGTACCTCAAAGGCAGCGCCCTGCACGAGGCCGTCGAAGCCGGGCCGGGCGGAAGCTCGTTTGTGAACCCTGCATCGCTTCCCCCGTCGACCGCTACCGCCCCTCTCCAGACCTCCGCGCCGGGCAATTCCAGAGCCTCCTAGCGCCGCACGTCAGCCGCCCGCACCTCGTCCCCGCGCATGCGCGATCCCCGCGCATGCGCGCCGTCACCGGCCGCATGCCGCCCCCGGCCCGCCGCCTGGACCAGCAGGGCGCCTGCTGCTGACGCGGCTGGGCGCCCCGGGGATATCCCCGGGGCGCCCAGCGCCAGGGTCGCTGCCAGACCCCGCTGTCGCGGCAGGGCCAGGGTCAAAAGCCCGCCTTCGCCGGCCGCTGGCCGAATTGCCCGGGGTTCTGGCCCATGCGGGCCCGGCTCCAGGCCGAGTTCGCCGCTCCTGGCGACGTCCCCCCCGCTGATCGTGAACGCCCTGCCGACCCACGCGGCGCCGGGCTGGCCATCCCGCTGGGGCTGGCCTTCCCGCCCGGGCTCGCCTTCCCGCCCGGGCTCGCGGATGGAGACGCCATCCCGACCTGGCTGGCCGGGGTCTGGTTCATCACCCTCAGCATCGCCCTGACAGTGACGCCCTGCCCGTTCTGGACGAGCCTGACCGTGTTCTTCAGCCCGAAGTTGGCGCACTTGAGGTTCATGAACGAGTTGCTGAGCCTGGTCGCCTCGAACGTGAACAGGTTGTTGGCCATCGCGGGGACCGGAGACGCCTTACCGATAAAGTTCCCTTTGTTCCGCATGATGAACTTAGTCTGGTTATTAAGCATGTTGGCGCAGTAGTTGGCTGGTGAGTCCGGATTCGACGCCGCCTGGGCGTTGGCGGCGGTCATCGGCGGCTGATCGACACCCTGCCGGTAGAGGTTGGTCTTCTGCAGACTGAACGCTCCGTTCACCAGCGTCATCGGATCGTTGAGCGGAACGAGCGCGACCGGGGCCTGCTGGTCCTTGGCCGCCATCAGCTCATCCAGCGTCTGCGAGGTACCCGGCTGCCCGGCATTGGACAGGTCGGGCGCGGTCATCGGCTTGCATCCCACGGCCGGGTCGACGAACCCGTCGAGCAGAGCGTTGTCGCTGCCGTTGCTGACGACCATGGCACCGCCCAGCATGGCCGCGTTGGCCGCGTTGTCCTGCGCCGTCTGCCCGTTGCCGTTGACCAGGTACTGCGTGGTCACGTTGTCGCTCTGGTCCTGGTCGATCAGGTTGAAGCTGCGCGTGGTCGGGCACGGCTGGCCGTTGTTGGTCGTGCCGAGTGCCGGGATCGCGAGCTTGCCGGCCGCCTCCGCCGCATTGGCCGCCTTGTAGAAGGCCGGGCTGTTGCAGGCGTGCACCTGGCCGAAGTTCGACCCGCCGAGCCCGTTGACGCACTGGCCCTGCGCCACAGAGTTGGTGCCGGGACTGTTGATCAGCGTCAGGGTGTTGCCGTTGAAGCCGACCATGATGTTGACCACGTCACCAGCGGCCAGTTTCGGCACCGCCGGCGTGACGGCCGGCTTCGTTCCCTGGGTCGTGACGAGCGGCTCGTACGTATTGAGCTGCCCGGTGGCCGGGTTGATGATCGTGGCCTGCACGAACGCCCCGAGGTTCACCGCGTTCGCCA
>Ga0209061_1004616_pt1 | contig 13036 bp, 9 predicted proteins | sample Coa_R1_10_FD_187157 | JGI IMG/M metagenome (GOLD analysis project Ga0209061, IMG submission 187157) | Surface soil microbial communities from Centralia Pennsylvania, which are recovering from an underground coalmine fire - Coalmine... | ecosystem: Environmental > Terrestrial > Soil > Unclassified...
GGGAATTATCCCGGTGGTTTACAGGTCTGGGCGGCGACCGAGGGGGGGCCCTGAGCCGGGCCCCTGCCCTGCCACGTTACTTCAGACGATATCGTGGGTTTAACCGAACATTCCCGCTCAGACTGAAGCGCTAGCTGCTGGCTGCGCCCAACCCTTGGAAGGCACTACGCGAAGCGATTGCGCGCAAGACCACGTTGACCTGATTAGCTTTAACGGCGGCAAAAAGCGAACCGCTCGGCACTAAACGCCTCCTGGTACTCGTCCTGAGGGTGGTTCCACGCCGAGTCAGAGTGCAAAGGCTGGGCGTGTCAAAGTGAGCTTTGGTTAGAGCTGCGCGATCCTTATCTTTACGGTGCGAAGACTTTTACAGGTCTAGAAACCTCGACCAGAAGCTTCCGCAAGCTCGGTCGCTCTTGTCGGCGTGACATCCCTCGCTTCGTACCTGGGTAAGCGCCGCACGCGCGCTGGGCAACGGCGTGTCAGGACTCGTCGCGGTCAGGGTCAGCACGCTTTGACGATCGGGCGTTTGGTTGCTGCTCCAGCCGCCGCCGAGCGCGAGAATCAGGTTGACGTTGGCCTGCAACAGGCTTTCCTTGATGTTGATTTCGGTCTGTTCGGCACCCAGGGCGAGGGTTTGCTGGACCACAACCTCCAGGTAGTTGTTGGCGCCCAAGGCATAACGCTGGTAGGCGAGCATCTGGGCATCCAAGGCGTCCTTAACCGCCGCTTGTTGCTGAGCGTCTTCTTGAGTCAAATATTTGATATTGGACAAGCCGTCTTCGACCTGCTCAAACGCGTGTAGGACCACGGCGCGGTAGGCTTGCACCGCCTGATGCCAGCGCGCCACGCTTTGTGCCAATTGAGCGTGCAGCAGGCCGCCCTCGAAAATCGGCGCGGCCACTGACGGTCCCATCGACCATAAGCTCAGCGGCCAAGCGACCGGGGTCAAGCCCGAAGAGGAGAATGCGCTGAACATGCTGTTAATCGAAATGTTGGGGTAAAAGGCGGCTCTTGCCACTCCGATTTGAGCGTTGGCCGCCGCCACCCGCCGTTCGGCCGCGACGATATCAGGGCGGCGTTCCAGTAAGAGCGAAGGCAGGCTGGAGGGGACCTCTGGGACATCAATGTCCATCACTCGGGGCCGGATCGAGAAGCCTGGCGCCGGTTTGCCGACCAGGGCAGCAATCATATGTTCATAGACCGCGCGCTGAGCCCGGATGCCAGATTCCTGCGCTTGCGCCGCTTCGAGCTGAAAGCGGGCCTGGGCCAGCGGAAGATCTGATTCGATCATTCCGGAAGTGCGCATTTGCACGACCTGCAGATATTGCTGGTAGGCTGAAACCGTTTCCACCAGCAACTGCACGTCGTCATCGATCTCGCGCAGGGTCAGATAGGCGCTGGCCAGCTTCGCTTCCAGGCTGAGTTGGGTCCAAGCCAGCATGTCGGCCGAGGCTTGAGCGTTGGCGACACCGGCAGCCACTTGGTTGTGAATCTGGTCCCAGAGGTCAACTTCGTAATGAATCTCGGCGAACAATGGGTTGGTGCCGTAATAAGTGGGTTGGAGCGGAACTCCCGGCAAGCGCCCCATCGAAGTTGCATCGGGTGTCGTTAGTCCGAGCGCGGTTACAAAAGGAAACAGATACGAGCGCAACGCCATCGCCTGATCCTTGTAGGCGTCGTAGTTGGCCACCGCCGTCAACAGATCGGGATTAGCGGCGAGCAGTTCATTTTCTAGCTGATCGAGCTCCGGATCACGGTAAATCAGCCACCACGGGCCACGCGGCCAGTTGGGCGCGGCCGGCTGCCATTGGATATCCGAGTAACGTGCTGGTAACACGCCCAGCGTTGCGCTTGGCGCCTTGTAGGCAGGGGCCAAGTTGCAGGATGACACCAGACAAGCGGCAACGGCGAGAGCAATCAAGGGCTTCATTTGCTTGCGTCGGCTATCTCTTCCTGGCTACGCTCCAGACCGGGGAAGACTCCGTGATGGCCGACTACCCGCACCCGGTCGCCGTCGTTAAGCGCGTCGGGCGGGCTATCGATTACCCATTGGCGCGCCGACAAGCCTGCCGTCACAATTACATTGGCGCCCATGTCGCGGCCGATCGTAACGTTTTTCAAATGGGCGCGGCCGTCGGCGCCGATCACTGCCACTTGCAGGCCGTTGTCCTGAAAGATGAGCGCGCTGCTAGGTATCTCCACGGCGTTGGGACGGGGCGGCAGCTCGAAGTACACATCGGCATAGGTGCCGGGATAAAGCTCATGTTTGGGGTTGGGCGCCCACAGTTCGACCAGGAGCGTGCGCGAGGCCAGATTAATCGACGCCGCGGTGGTGTTGACCACCGCCGGGAAGGAGCGGCCGGGCAATCCGGGCAGATGGAGTTCGGCCTTCATGCCGACATGGATCCGCGCAGCATAGACCTGCGGTACTCGCACATAAACCCGCATCATGTGAATGTCTGCCACTTCGAACAATTCCGGCTGATCCGACACCCCGTTAGCCCGCACGAAGGCGCCTACGTCAGTGCGCCGGGCCGTCACTACTCCATCGAAGGGCGCGACCAGATCCTTGAAGCCCTCTAGCGCGTTGAGCCGGTCAAGCTCACCCTGGGCGGCCAGGGTCGCGGCGTGTGCGGCACTTAGATCGAGGTCGGTGACGTCGGTCTCCTGGCGCGACACCGGCTCCAGGCGGTTATGGGCGCCGGCGGCCCACAAAGCGTTCCAGCGGGCGGCGGTAATTTCGGCCAAACGTTCGTTGGCCTTGGCCTTGGCCAGCATCGCCTTTGCCTGTACGACGTGAGCGTCAAGCTCGGGGGTGTCAATTACTGCGAGCAGATCGCCTTTTTTCACATAGGCGCCGATATCTTTGTACCACGCCTTTACATAGCCGCTGACCTGACCGTAAATCGGGGCCCAGTACCAGGCTTGGATGTCGCCGGGCAGCACCAACGGTTCCTGCGTCGCGCCGACCTGCGGCCTGATCACCGCGACGGTGGGGATGGCCGCCGCGCTGGTCTGTTGGGCCAGCGTGGTTTCAGCGCGCTTGCGCTCGACGATACCCCAAGCCGCCAACCCGATTGCCAACACTAGCGCGATTCCCCCCAATAGGCGCAAAGCTGCGAAGCTTGGCTTGTCGTCGAGCTCTTTTTGGACCGGCTCCTTCATTTCCTCCATCTCATCTCCTCTATCCAACAAACCAAAACTGATTCACCCCGGGGTTTGCTCGGTTTGCAAGCGCTGGTGGTCCTGACCGCGATGGACGATCGCGAACACTACCGGCACGAAAAGCAGAGTCGAGACGGTAGCGAAGCTCAGTCAGCCGATAACGGCGCGGCCCAGGGGCGCGTTCTGCTCGGCACTCAGCGCCGTCGGCACCATCCCGATGATCATCGCGCCGGCGGTGATCAGCACGGGACGAATTCTGGCCACGCCGGCCTCCATCGCGGCACGAAAAGGGCTGGCGCCGTCGGCCAGCCGCTCGCGCGCGAAGCTGATGACCAAAATGCTATTGGCGCTGGCGATACCCATACACATGATCGAGCCGATCAGCGCCGGCACCGATAGCGTGGTGTGGGTCAGGAACAGGATCCAGACGATCCCGGCCAGTGCGGCGGGCAGGGCCGTGATGACGACAAAAGGATCGAGCCAGGACTGGAAATTGACCGCGATCAGCAGGTAGACCAGTAGGGCTGATGCCGCCAGTCCGGCGAACAACTCACGGTAAGCGGTAGTCATGATGGTTACCTGCCCGCGTACCGCGACTTGAGCGCCCGGCGGACGCTCGGGGGCTTCCTGTTTGATAATTCGCTCGATATCGCGGTCGATTGCCGCTAAGTCGCGCCCCTGCCGGTTGACGTAGATATCGATGACTGGCTGGGCGTTGTAGTGCGAGACCACCGAGGGCGAGGGGGCGGGCGTAATCGAGGCCAGCGCGCCAAGCACTTCGGGGGTGGTATGGCCAGGCGCCATCCTGACCGCGCTTCCGCCGCTAAAATCGGTGCCGCCGCCGCTCAGCGTGGTTACGCTTTGATACGGGGCGTGGTTGTGATTGTCGAAGCCGTTACCGCCGGTGACCGGCATGTTGTACAGGTCGGCCAAGGTATCGATCCGGTATTGCGGCATCATCGTCTGCAAGGGATACGAGACGCCGGTTTTCCAATTGAGCCAAAAGTTGGGCAGCAGTTGAAAGCTGCCCGACAGCTCCTCCAGCAAGGCGCGCGCAACGTCGGCCTGAGTCAAACCGACCATTTGGGCCAGGCTGCGGTTAACCTTGATGTTGAGCATGGGATAGTTGAAGCGCTGGAAGATATGCACGTCTGCCGTTCCCGGCACGTATTTGATGCGCCTTTCCAACCGCACGGCGTAGGCGTAGGTGGCGTCGCGATCGGGCCCCTGCACTTGCACGTCGACCGGGGCAGGCGCGCCGAAATTAAGGATTTGAGTGGAAATGTCAGCCGGAAGAAAAGAAAATATCACCCCCGGAAACTTGACGGGCAGAATTTTTCGCAACTGGGCCACATATTGCGCCGTTGGCAGATGATCCTCTTTCTCCTGCACCGTGATGTCGCCATCTTCCGGGCCGACGGTGCCGGTGTTCTGGTAGGCCATGTCGATCGGGCTGTAAGGCAGGTCGATGTTATCGATGATGCTTTCGATATCGGTCGGCCGCATCACCTGGCGAATCACGCTTTCGATCCGGTCGCACAGCCGCGCGGTGTCTTCAATCCGGGTGCCGGTGGGTGCCGAGACATGCAGCAGGATCGCGCCGCCGTCGACCTGCGGAAAGAAATTGCTACCCAGCCACGGCTCCAGCATCGCCAGCGAGAGTACGATGAAAACGAGAAAGCCGGCGATGAACCGGCAGCTATTATAGAGCACGCGTTCCAGCAGCGCGGCATAGTGCTCGCGCATCCGGTTGAAGCCGTGCTCGAAGCGTCGCTGAAACGCTACCAGCGGATTGCGCGAGCCCACCACTTCGGCATACTCGTTGCCGCCATGATGGTGGACATCGAGCCAGTAATGGGCCGTCATCGGCACGAAGCTAATCGACAAGATAAACGCGCCCGCCAGGGCGTAGATCACCGACTCCGCCAGGGGCACGAACAGGAAGTGGGAGACTCCGGTCAGAGAAAACATGGGCACGAACACGATGCAGATGGCTAGGAGCGAGACCATTGAGGGAGCCACTATCTGCCGGGCGCCATCGAGGATCGCGTTCGTGATGTCCTTGCCCTGTTCGAGATGGTAGTTGAAGTTTTCCAGGGTTACCGTGGCCGCATCGACCAGGATGCCGACCGCCAGCGCCAATCCGCCCAGGGTCATCGAGTTGATGGTCTGTCCGGTGGCAGCCAGAACCACCAGCGAAAACAGCGCCGACAGCGGAATCGTCGTGACGATGATCAGCGTGGAGCGCCAGTCGCCCAGAAACAGCAGAACCAGCAACCCAGTGAACAGGGCCGCCAGCACCGCCTCGCGCACCACGGCTGCCACCGCCTCCTTGACGAACACCGACTGGTCGCCAAAGGTATGGATGCGCAGCGCTTTGGGCATTGATTCCTTGAGCAGTGGGATCATCCGCTTGACGCCGGAGACGATATCCAAGGTCGATTCCGAGCCGGCCTTGAAAACCGGCACTAGCACCGCGCGCCGGCCGTCGACCCGGACCAGGTTGGTCTGCGGCGGCGCTCCATCATGAACGTAGGCGATGTCGCGCATGTACACGACGGTTCCGTTAACCCGCTTGACCGGCATGTCGTTGATTGGTGCGATGGCCACCGGGCTGGAGTTCAGCCGGATGTGCCATTCAAAGCGTCCGATCTTTTCGGTGCCCGCGGGAATGATCAGATTCTGATTATTCAGGGCCGCGGTAACGTCGGCCGGTGAGATGTCGTTTTCCTGCATCGCCCGCAAATTGAGATCGGCCTCGATGTGTCGCCACAGGCCACCATAGGGCAGCGGTATGGCCGCACCGGGCACGCTGGCGAGCTGAGGTCGCAGGAAATTGTTGCCGAGATCGAACAGCACGAATTGCGAAATGCCCCGGCCCGACAGGGCCAATTGCAGGATCGGCACAGTCGTGGCGTTGTAGGCCAGGACGTAAGGCGGGGTGGTCCCCGGGGGAAGAAACTTCAGCACGGTTTGCGCGGCTGCGGTGACCTGGGCTTCCGCCGCGTCGATATCGACACCGGGCTGGAAAAATATCTTGATCACGCCATAGCCAATAACTGCCTCCGATTGTAGCGATGCGATGTCGTTGACTTGAGTGGTGACCATCCGCTCGAAAAAGTAATTGATTCGTCCCGACATCTCATCGGGCAGCAGGCCATTGTAGGTCCAGACCACCGCCACGATAGGAATCTTGACGTTGGGAAACATGTCGATTGGAGTATCAACGACGGCGCGCAACCCGGCCAGCACAATCAACACGACCATCACGATCACCGTAATTGGCTGGCGCAATGCTATCTTGACAAACCACATACAACCCTTCGCCTACTTGCACGATGGAGCAAGCTTCGCTTTCACACCTTTGGCAGATGTGGCAGCAATAAACCGTTCCACTGTCCCTTCCGTCGGGGCACAACGTCCGTGCCTACTCCCAGCCAGGGCAAGGCCCGAACCTTCGGCCGTTTGGCACGGCTTCGCCGCGCTACTCCGTTGGAGCACTTTGCTCAGCGTTTGCCGCGAACAAATCCGCGTTCAAACGGCCGCTGACAATTATTGCGAGTTTATCGGGCGCCCGTTAAAGCGGCGCCAGCCAACCAAGCGCGACCGGTTCGTCGCCGCTGGCGTGCATCACACGCCGCGGCCCAAGCGCGATTAGCAACTGCGAAGTAGCCACCGAGCGGCCCGCCCGGTTCACAAATTGAGTGAGCGGCTCGCGACCGGAAACGGTTGCCAAGGAAAAGAAACTGATGAAAACGGGGCGGAGCGCAGGTTGCGTAGCCTTGGTCTCAAGAGCCGAGTCGACGGCGTCACGGCAAGCCCAGCTTACATGCCGGGGATGACTGGAGACGGGCTTTGGAGTCATGGCATGCGCCACGATCAGCAAGCCGCTCCATACGAGCAGCACGAATAGAATATCGAAAAACGGTCTCTTTCCCACGTCCATGAGAACAATTTAATGTTACCCCAGCGCAGCACAGGAGACAATAATTGCGGCCGAATTCCACACGGCGCGTTGCACTTCGTTGATCCTGGCCAAGACCTTTCCTCCCACAGTTTGCTTCGCTGTAAGCAGCAAAGGATGCGGGTAATGGGATATGAGCTGGCATCTTTAGTATCTCTCTCGTGCCTGACGCCACGGGCGAAAAATCGCGAGCCGGATGAAGTCGCGATCTAATTTGCGCGTAGCTCTTGAGGCGCCGAGGGCCTTCGATCAGTGCATGGCCGCCCCACCGTCGACCATCAGCATCTGACCGGTGATGAAATCGCTGTCGGCGGAGGCAAGAAAGATCAACGTGCCGACCAAATCCTGAGGCTGCTCCAGGCGCTTGAATGATTGTGCGTTGACAATTCCTTGGGTACGCTCCGGGATCTTGGCGAACTTCGCGCTCACCCGCTCGCTCATGGTCAGACCCGGCGCCAGCGAGTTGACCCCGATCCCCCAATCACCGCAGGCCCGTGCCATCGCGCGCGTCATCGCGATCACCGCACCCTTGGAAGCGACGTAGTGGAGAAATTCAGGCGTGGCGCTGAAGAAATTGCCCGAGGCCAGGTTGATAATCTTGCCGTAGTTCTGGCGGCGCATGATCGGCACCACCGCCTTGGCACATTCGAAGAAGCCGCGCACGTTGACCTGCATCATGCGATCGAATTCCTGCGAGCTTATCTCCAGAAACGGCTTGGGCTGAGTCTCGCCTGAGATCGAGGCGTTGTTGACCAGAATTTGAATCCCTCCCCATCTCCCATCGACTTCCATCACCAGCGCGGCGACCGCGGCTGGGTCGGTAACGTCGGTGATACGCCCCAGCGCGTTACCGCCTGCGGCGGCGATGGCCGCCACCGTGGGCGCCGGGTCCATCACGTCGCAAACCGCCACGTTGGCGCCTTCGGCAGCCAGCGCCTTGGCGAAAACCGCGCCTAGCCCTTGAGCCGCCCCGGTTACGATTGCTGTTCTCCCGCTTAATCGCGCCATATAGCGTACCTTCCTTCGGCGTGCTCCTAATTGAGGGCCGAGCCGCCGTCCACCACGATCGTTTGTCCGGTCATGAAATCGCTATCGGGGGACGCCAGAAACACCAAGGTGCCAACCAAGTCTTCGGGAACCTGTTCGCGCTTGAAGCAGCGCGTGGCGATAGTAGCCGCGGCGTTGAAGCCCAGTTCCCGCCCCTTGACCGCCTCGCTCATGGTCAGGCCCGGCGCGATGCAATTGACCGAAATTCCATCGCCTCCCATCTCCCGCGCCAGCACCCGTGTCATCGCGATAACCGCGCCCTTGGACGCAACATAATGAAGCAGGTTGGGTGTGCCCTTGAAGGTGGTGCCCGATGAGATGTTGATTATTTTGCCGTAATGCTGGCGACGCATAAGAGGAGCCACTGCCTTGATGCATTCGAACACGCCGCGGGTGTTAACCGCCATCATCCGATCCCATTCCTGTGAGGTAATCTCGTAGTAGGGTTTGGGTGTGATGCTGCCGAACATGGCGGCATTGTTGACCAGTACGTGCACGGTGCCGAAGCTATTCTCGGTACGGCGCACGAAGGCCTCTACCGCCTCGGGCGAAGTGACGTCGGCGGCCATTCCAAGCGCCTCGCCGCCAGCGCGCTTGATCGCCTCGACCGTAGCGTGCGGCGGGTCGAGGTCGCACAAGCTGACTCGCGCGCCCTGGGCCGCCAAGCCCTTGGCATAAACCGCGCCGATGCCTTGCGCGGCACCAGTTACGATTACCACCCGCCCCGATAGTCTACTCATCGTTATGCTCCTGAAATCCGCGGAAAAGATTGCAGCCGGCCGCCAGGCGTCCCCCCCCGGCATTAAGAGCGCTCCCAAAAAGCGCTCCGATAACGTTGAGCTGGAGCCGCTCGAGCACGCCTTGTGGGCTGGTTTTACCTGCGCAAGCGCGCGCCCGCAAGGGCACTGCGCCTAGTGATTGGAACGACGGGCGGCGCGCGAGCCGCGCGCGGGCAGGCTGGGGGGCGGCGGCGGTTTGCGCCCCAACGCGATCAGGTCGCGGCGGATGGAGGGGTTGTGCGGCTCGAGTTCCAAAGCGCGCTCCAGGTAGCCGATCGCGCTGGGAATACGCTCCAGCATTACGCAAACGCCGGCCAACGAATGCAACAGCTCAACACTGTCGCCCAATACTTCGCGGGCTCGCCGTAGTGCCAATAACGCCTCGCGCGCCTGCTTGAGTTCAGCCATCAGCAATCCCAGTTGATGTAAGGCGTGGCCGTTGAGGCTGTCCAGGGCTAGCGCCTCCTGGTACATCGACAAGGCGTTGCGCGGCGCCCCCTTGCGCCACAACTCCGTGGCCGCCGCCGCTAAGCGGCTGGATTCCTCGCTGAAGGGGGAGCTTTGAACCTCTACTCGCACCCGGTCGTGCATCATCTCGGTGGCCAGGATCCGGGTCTTGGGGCCCAGGTAATCGGCGATACGCCGTACAATGCCGGCCGGACCGTCGTCAGGCTCCAGGAAAATCGCGCCGATGGGATCGCCAATGTGGTCGTCGCGCACAATCGTCAGGCGGCGGCTGCGCACGTGGGGCGGCTGGCTGCTGCTCACCCTTCCCTACACCCGTTCGTTGGGTTCAAACAGCTTGCGGTGCTCGTCTAGGGCGAAGCGGTCGGTCATCCCTGCGATATAATCGGCAATGACGCGCGGCACCGGCTCTCCCGCCTCGCTCATTTTTCGAATCACGTGGGGCGGAATCTGGGCCGGTTCGGCCATGTAGGCCTCGAAAAGTTGGCTCAGCAGCCGCTCTGCCTTCTTGTTCATTCGCAGGACGCGATAGTGGCGATACAGCCGCTCACGCAGCGCCGCCTTGAGCTGGCTGACCTTGGCTGCCATCGATGGGCTGAAGGCGGCGAGCACCGCGCCGGCAGCGCGCACCGCGCTGGCACTGTCGATGCGTCGCTCGGTAAGCTGGGCCTCGGTGTGGGCCACCAGATCGCCAACCATCAGATCGATCAGCCGAATTACCAGCGGATAACGCCCATTACGAGCGTCGTGCTCGGGCGCCCGACCATACTGATTGTGTACCTCGTCGACGGCCTGAATGATCAGGGCACAATCAGCTAGATCTTCAAGCGCAATCAGTTCTGATTTCAGTCCATCGTCCAAGTCGTGGCCGATATAGGCAATTTCGTCGGCAAGGTCCACGATTTGGGCCTCCAGGCAGGGAAAGGTCTGCAAATCGAATTCGCGGGCGGCAGCACGGCCGGTGAAGTTGGAATGTTTGATAATTCCTTCGCGGACTTCGAAGCTTAGATTGAGGCCGCGAAAATTCGGATAGCGTACCTCGATCCAATCCACCGTACGCAAGCTTTGCGCGTTGTGGTCGAAGCCGCCGTAAGGCGCCATTAGACGGTTTAGCGCAGCTTCGCCGGCGTGGCCAAAAGGCGGATGGCCCAGGTCATGAGCCAGTACCACCGCTTCCGCCAACTCTTCGTTGAGCCCCAAGCTGCGCGCCACCGTGCGCGTAATCTGGGCCGCTTCGATAGTATGAGTCAGGCGGGTGCGGTAATAGTCGCCCTCGTGATTGACGAAAACCTGAGTTTTATACTCCAGGCGGCGAAAAGCGGCGCAATGGATAATGCGGTCGCGATCGCGCTGGAATGCGGTGCGCAGGGCGTGCTCAGGTTGCGGATAGCGTCGCCCGGCGCTGTCGCGCGAACGCATCGCGTAGGGAGCCAAAGTCTGCTCTTCGAGTCGTTCCAATTCCTGGCGGCTGCGCAACATAGGCTTTAGCGTATTGTATCACGGCGCTGCTAATCCTCATAAGCCGTGCTGTCTCAGCCGAGACCATGCGCGCAGGCCGCCTGTCGGGCTTTATCTAGTATCGGCAATAACCATATAATACCTGGGGTTTTGCCGAGGTGGGTGGCGGGCGCCGGAAAAGAGGGCTGACGGTCGTATGTACAGCGTTGCTGTTATACGGCTGCTTTCACGCGGCGCGGCCGCGCCCCTTACCCCCACCCCAGCCCGCCCGGGTGGGAAGCAGCGTGGTGGGGATTGCATCCTGGTACGGCCCCGGATTTGACGGCAAGCGCACGGCGGATGGCGAAATCTACGACCAGGAACAGTTGACCGCGGCCTCCTTGGTGTTGCCTCTGGGGACTCACGTCTTGGTGACTAACTTAAGCAACGGGCGCACGGTCGAGGTGAGAATCAACGACCGTGGACCCTACGTCAAGAAGCGCGAGATCGATTTATCCCACCGCGCCGCCACGATTCTGGGCATGCTGCGGCCGGGCACGGCCAAGGTCCGGGTCACGGTGTTGGGAGCGGCGGCCGAATCGCCGCTCGCGCAGGGCGGTTACTTGGTGCAAGTCGGCTCATTTTCCGACGCCGCCAACGCCCGGCATTTGCGCCGGCGCTTGAGCCGACGATATTCCGACGTGCGGATTGACGAGATCAGCGCCGGCCGTCGTCGCTATTATCGGGTACGGATGGGAGTTTTTGCCGATCATGCCAGCGCTGTGCGGCGCGCCGAGCAGACCGTGGGAATGGGCCTGCCGGTAATTATTGTGCGACAATGAGCGTGGGACAACTCACAGGTTGGCGTGGGCTTTTGTTGCTGGCTGCGATGGTCGCCGTCGCGGGCTGCGCCTACGAATTGGTCCGCGCCAAGGGCGTGAACCGAGTGCAGGCGCAGAAGATCGAGGCCGGGCTGGAGCGGATTCGAGGTCTGAACTTCATCCACCCTGTTCCTCTGGTGGTGGAATCCAGCGCCAGCGCCCAGCGCGACATCGCGGCGCAACTGGAACGAGACGTTGGCGCGCAGGAGTTTCGTCGTCAGGCCCAAATCGGCGCCTGGCTGGGGCTTTACCCTCCCGGGATCGAGCTCAGACAACAGACTTTAGCCCTGCTCAAGGATCAGGTGGCCGGTTTCTATGATCCCGACCAGGGACGCATGATTCTGGTGCGCGGCGCGATTGACTTGGGTTTATGGGATGCGGCGACGCAGTTTTTGCGCCGTCGCGACATCTTGGGGGAACTGTTGCTGGCGCACGAGCTGACCCACGCTTTGCAGGATCAACACTTCGATCTGAAGGACAAGCTGAGCGCTCTCAAGGACAACGATGATCGCGCCTTGGCGCTTAAGAGTGTGGCCGAGGGCGATGCCACCATCAGCGGGTTTGCCTATATCAACGGGGGTATGGACGCGGTTCAGATTAACAAACTGGTCGCCCGCCTCTCCGATTTACCGCGCGTCTTTGCCCGTCAGGCGAGTTCGGTTCCCGAGGCCCTGCGCGCGCCGATGGCTTTCGAGTACAGTGCCGGCGTGCGATTCGTGGCCGCCGCCATCGGTCGAGGGGGATGGTCGGCGGTCAACGCGCTCTATGCCAACCCGCCGCAGTCCAGCCAGCAGATTTTGCATCCGGCGCTGTACTTCGACTACCCCACGCCGCCCAGCCATTTGGTGCTACGCGGTTATCGCACCGCCCTGCCGCAATGGCAGGCGGTCGATAGCAACACGCTGGGCGAATTCATGCTTAGGGTATTGCTGCGGCGAGTGTTGGGCACAGGCACGGCAAGCGATGAAATCGCGGGTGCGTGGGCAGACGACCGCATGATTATCCTGACACGCGGGGACGCGCTCAGCCTGATCTGGCTAATCCAATTTCGTGACCCCGCCGCCGCCAATCGCTTCGCCGCTCTGTATGGATCGGCCCTGGCCCGTCGGCTAAGGCAGGTGGTGCCGATGCAAATCCTCGCGCGCGGTTCGGCCGCGCTGCTTATGGTCGGTGCCGCCAGCGCGAATTTTGCCCAGGTCCGACAGGCGGTCTTCGCTCGCTCGGAGGTGGAAACGGCACGCCCCTTGCCGCACCCACTCGCGCCACCGCTGCGAACTCAAGCTGGAGCTCCGTTGTGG
>Ga0209061_1004617_pt1 | contig 13034 bp, 12 predicted proteins | sample Coa_R1_10_FD_187157 | JGI IMG/M metagenome (GOLD analysis project Ga0209061, IMG submission 187157) | Surface soil microbial communities from Centralia Pennsylvania, which are recovering from an underground coalmine fire - Coalmine... | ecosystem: Environmental > Terrestrial > Soil >...
CATGTCGTCGAGTTGCCCTTCGGCGTCCAGCCCGATCAGTTGTCGGCGCAAGAGATCCGCGAGATCCTGGCTCCAGCAATGCAGCGACGATTAGCGCTTCGGTAACATTCTTAAATGAGGCAATACGATAGGGAAAAATAATTGTCGTTGACCGGAAAAAATAGTTGACGCTGGACAGATACGCAAACCTCCGTTGATTAGGGTCATTTCCTACTATTTCCGCCGCATCGGTGGACCCGCTGAAGTGTCTGTGGGCCTCCTCGGGCTCGCTTTGATTTCCGCTGATCCCTTGCGATTGAGATCGCGCCCTCGCAGCACCTCAACCTCAAACGGAGTATTGCCCGAGGCTTGGTGAAGTGTAAATGCCCAGAGGTGCAGTCCACCCGGGCTGTCCTGAGGGACAGTGTAGGAGGCTACCGCAAGGATTTGAGGCCGATAGCTCGATCATGTGAGCGAGTGGGCCGAGAATCCGCAAGCCTGAAAATTCTGTTTGTGCGGTTTGGTGAGTGTTGGCGGATCTGCTCGGGGCTGTCGACAGGATCGCAAATTTCTGCGATATTCCTGTAAGGGAGTCCGATATGCCCCGAATTCTCCACCGCTGCTCATTTGAATTCATGCGCGAGCACGAGGCCAAACTGGATACCCAAAATCCGCCGGTTGGATGATCTGGGTGAGCAGAACGATCACCTTGTCAGGCGGGGACGGAGCAGCGCTAGCTATAGCCTAGCTAGCGGCGTATAGCCCATCCGGGGAGGCGCAATTTCCGGAGCGGCAAGAGCTCAGTAGTAGAGATGTCTACGGAAGCTCTCTGCTAACGCGCGGTGAAGCTGCCCCGTCCGCGGGGGGGGCGTGAGGAGTTGGCTGTCGTCCATTGCCACCTCCTGCGCCGCCATGCCCGCAAGTTCCGTGCGGTTGCTTGCATCGTAGATCAATAGCAACTGGCTTACATACCACTTGACGGTGCGTGGTGAAAGCCGGAGCTGGTCGGCGATTTCAGAATTGCGCAGCCCCTTGCATAACAACAGGAGGACGGCTTTATGACGTGCATTAAGCCGTCGAATTATCGAAATATTAATAGGCCCTGGTTCCATATTTTTACCTCCCGTTAAATACGATGTTAAACATGACAGCGTTGCGGAATAATTATGGCGCGATTCATATAAAATCCGGATCAAAAAAAGTACGCTACAAAGTGACATTGGATACAAATACAAATGCGCCATACGGTCTTCACCGGAGCACCACGCACACCCGGCTCGTAGCGCACGGCGAGGGTAATCTTAAAGAATAGTGCGCATCGCTCTTCTCCAGCTCGACACCACCGCCGGAGACCTTCCCGGTAACGCCTCGCTCATCATTCGCGGCGTGCGGCAGGCACAGTTTGCCGGCGCGGACCTGGTGGTGACGCCGGAACTGTCGCTGATGGGCTATTTGCCGCGGGACCTGCTCATGAATCGTGGGTTCGTGGCGCGCAGCGGGCAGATGCTGCAGCAGATCGCTTCCGAGCTGGCGGGCGGGCCTCCTGTACTGGTAGGGACGGCCATTCCCAATCCAGCCGAATGGGGCCGGCCGCTATATAACAGCGCGGTGTTACTGCATAAAGGTGTAGTCGGCCAGGCATTCCGTAAGACACTGCTGCCCACCTACGATGTCTTCGATGAAGACCGCTACTTCGAGCCGGAACGCGAGCCCCAGATTTTGGAATGGAACGGCTGGCGGCTGGGCATCAGCATCTGCGAAGACGTGTGGAACGACCGCGATTTCTGGGCACGGCCGCGCTATGCCAAAGACCCGATCGAAACCCTAGCGCAATCGGGCGCGCAGGCCATCCTGAATCTCTCGGCATCGCCCTTCTGCGCGGGCAAGCAGCAGTTTCGCGAGCGCATGCTCGGCCACATGGCGCAGAAATATGGCCTGCCGCTGGTGTATGTAAACCAGGTGGGCGCAAACGACGATCTGATTTTCGATGGCCGGAGCTGCGTCTTCGACGCGCAGGGGCGGCTGACCGGGCGCGCCGCGGGCTTTCGCGAAGATCTGCTGCTGGCGGATCTGAAAACGGGAGCCAGCGCCATTGCCGATGACGATTTCGAAATCGAAGCCGAGATCTGGCACGCGCTGGTCCTGGGCGTGCGCGACTACGCCTCCAAAACGCGGTTTTCCAAGGTGCTGCTGGGGCTTTCCGGAGGCATCGATTCGGCGCTCACCGCGGCGATCGCGGTAGAAGCGATGGGCGCTGGGAATGTGCTGGGAGTGCTGATGCCCTCCTGCTACTCGAGCAAAGGCAGCGTGGAGGACGCGCTGGAGCTGGCCCGGAATTTGGGAATCGAGACGCTCACGCTGCCCATTACCGAGATCATGCGGATGTACGATTGCGTGCTCGCCGACGCCTTCCGCGGCCGGCCGGCCGATGTGACCGAAGAAAACATCCAATCGCGGATTCGCGGTAGCCTGCTGATGGCGGTCTCCAATAAGTTCGGGCCGCTGCTGCTGACCACCGGAAACAAGTCGGAGCTGGCGGTAGGCTATTGCACGCTATATGGCGATATGAACGGCGGCCTCTCGGTAATCGGCGACGTGCCGAAAACCATGGTGTATCGCGTGGCACGCTGGCGCAACCGGCGGCGGGCCGATATTCCGGAAGCCATCCTGACAAAGGCTCCTTCAGCGGAACTGCGGCCCGATCAGACCGATCAGGACACCTTGCCGCCTTACGACATCCTCGATCAGATTCTGGAGCTGCACGTGGAGCAGTGCCAGTCGGCCGAGGAAATTGTGGCACAGGGTTTCGACGAGCAGACCGTGCGGCGCGTGCTGCGCATGGTGCGCATCGCCGAATTCAAGCGCAAACAGGCCGCGCCGGTGCTGAAAGTGACCTCGCGAGCGTTCGGGACCGGCTGGCGGATGCCGATTGTGCGGGGGGAGTAGGTCAACTTCAGGCAGCAGCTACGGGGTGCGGATGCGGTTCGCTAGCTTGCCGGATCGGAATACCCAAACACCGTGCTCTTTCTGAAGGCCGGGCGAACGCGCACCGGTGCGCTCCTCATTGCTTTCGATCTCCAGCGAATCGCCCGGGCCTATGCGCAGCGCTTCGCGGACCGGCTTTGGCTATACGAGGCGGCCCGCCTTGTCCAGCGTCACAGTGGCATTCACAATTGGATTTTACCCTCCGCCGTTGGCATAAAGACCCAGTGGGTATTTGACCCAATGACCCCATGGGTACACACTGGAATTATGGCCGATGTAAAAATCCGCAAGCTTCCCGAGTGGGTAGTGGATACGTACCGGGCGCGGGCGCATGCGGCGGGACGTAGTTTGGAGGAGGAGCTCCGCTCGCTATTGACCGAAGCGGCTCTCGACCGCCAGCGGGAATTCCGGCGCAAAGCCGAAAAATTCCGGTCACGGCTGCGCGCCAAGTATGGACAGCTCTCCGACAGCACTCCCGGCATTGTGCAGGACCGGGAGAAACGCGGGTGACGGTTGTTGATGCCAGCGTCGCGGTGAAATGGTTCATCGAGGAACCGGGGACCGAAATGGCGGCGGCTTTGCTCTCCGGCCCGGACAACCTGATTGCACCCGCCTTAATCCGGGTCGAAGTAGCGGCTGCAATTACACGCAAGGTCCGTATTGGCGAAATCGACAACAAAGAGGCCGAAGAAGCCTGCCATTTGTGGATCGGGGCGCTGGCAAGCGGTGTTCCTATGCTCAGCCCGGACGAAGAGAATCTGGCGAGTGCCATCGAACTGGCGCTCCAAATCCGGCATCCTCTCCAGGACTGCATTTACCTGGCGCTGGCGCGCCGCACCGGCAGCATGCTGATGACGGCGGATCCTAAGTTTGCAAAAAGAGCCCGCGGTTGCTACGCGAAAGTCGAGTGTCTCGGCTAAACTCGGCTCACCACGGCAGCGCCTCCGCATCGCCGACCGATTCACCCAGCCGCAAATCGAAGTTCTCAGGCTTCCACTGCGCGACCGCGGGGCGATGGCGGGCGCCTGTTCCCGTGAGCACGTGCAGGCCTCCGCGCAGGCCCGCGCGATATCCGGCTTCGAGGTCGGAGAGCTTATCGCCCACAATCCAGGAAGCGCGCAGATCCAGGTTCAGCAGCGTTTGGGCCGCGAGCAACATACCGGGACCGGGTTTCCGCGCCGGGTGCGCGGGGTGCATCCAGGGCGCGACGCCTTCCCGGTGATAGGGACACGCGAAAACCGCATCCACGTACGCGCCGGAGTCCGCCAGCATCCGCGCTATGGCCTCTTCCACCGCGGCGAACTCGTGCCAGGTGTAATAACCGCGCCCGATGCCGGACTGATTGGTGACCTCAACCACGGCAATGCCGCGGCGGTTGGCGGAAGCGATCGGAGCCGCTGCGCCGGGTATCATGCGCACATCGTCCGGGCGGCACAGATAGCCGGGATCTTCCACGATCACTCCATCGCGGTCCAGAAACAGCGCCGGCCGCGGGACCCCGGCAGGAGGTCCCGCGGCCCAGAGCCAGATTCCCAAAACCTCGTCAAAACAGCCGCGGACCATCGCTTCTAAAATACCGTGGCCCCGGCCCTAACACGAACCCATCGAGCCATCGGCCGGTTCGGAGGCAGCATAGCTGTAAGGAACACCAGGCTGCCTCGGCCGCGCCATCCGATCGTCTACTATTTCCGGATGAGTTCAGCCACGCGCCGCTCGTGCTCGCGCGCTCTGACCGATTCGGGGCTAAGGAACTCATAGCCGGTCGCCGAGCCGGTAACCCAGAGCTTGTCCAAAATATACTCGCGGCCATCGCTGTGGAACGTCAACTCTGTCTGGTTGGTAGGCAGAACCCGATACGCCGGCACCGCACTCAGGAGCCCTTCAAACTTCGTTCCGTCTTTGTATACCGCAAAGACTCTGGCCGTGCCGGAAAGCGGTTGCAGCATGTAATTGCCTGGCGCCAACTGCTGCTCTCCGGCCATAACGGTATAGGGAAGATGAATATTGATGTGATCAAACGACTCCGCCTTGGCCTGGAAAGACATTGCGGCCACGGCAAGCAGAGATAACACGAATACACTTACAGTTCGCATCCCGAAACCTCCTGCGTGACTTTTGATAGTGTTCTGAAGCGTTAGGCCCGTGGCGGGCCGGACTCTATCGGGGCTTGGCTGCCCCGCTTACTGGCTTCACCTAGATAGGCGCACAACTCCGAAGTGGGGTTACTACGGGGCGCATGGGTCTTTGTAGCCATGCCGAGGATCGCGAGTGACTCGATAGCGGCGCCGCTCCAGCCATCGAAGGGGTTGCGGCCGAGAGTGCGAGGATTGTGCAGACTTCCGAGGGCCAGGCGCCGCTGGTTGTCACTCGAGCGTTGACGGCCGCCCGGTTTTTAAGCACCCCCGTCATCATCGTCCATCTTCTGCCGTTCGGGAAGCATGCGTTGGTGAAGGATGCGGGAAATGAGCACGCCGCCTGCTTCTTGCCGGTAGAACACAATATGACGGCCGTGTTCGATGCGGCGCAAACCGGGGCGGATATCATCACAGGCCCGGCCGAGCGCGGGGTTGGCGGCGATTTGTTCGCAACACCCCTCCAGATCGTCCACATAGCGAATGGCCTGATCCTCGCCCCATCGATCAAGGGTGTAGCGGATTATCTCCATTAAGTCCGCCTCCGCCAGGCGGGAAAAGCGGACGCTGGCCACGGCTTACCGCCGCCTTTTGCGCAGCTTGAATTGTTCCCGGGCACGCTTAAACGGATCGCCCGCAGCAATGCCGCTGGCATCTCCTTCATCGATCGCGGCGCGCAACGCGGCGAGCCTCAGGTCGTACTCCCGCTCCTCACGTTCCAGGACCCGCAACGCGGCTCGGACTACCTCGCTCGCGTTTTCGTAGCGGCCACTTTCAACCTTTGCCAAGACGAAGCGGTCTAGCTCATCCGTCAGATTTACATTGCGGGTTGGCATAGTAGGATCCTCAGCCGAACATCGCCCCTTACAATGGCAGTTTAGCAAAGATTGCCAATGCGCTTTAGTTTTCTGAATGTTCGGGCTGGGCCTAACCAGGCCTTGTGACACACCTTTGTAGGTTCACCCTAACTGCTTTGCAGCGACGCCCAGGTGCGAGTTATCCCTGAGCCCCTCTTCGCACACCGCCTCTTTCTTCTCCAGCCACATCTCCAATACCAGCAGCGACCACAGCCAGGTCTGGTTGTCTCTCCGCCTTCTCTGGTGTTCTTCCAGGAGCCGCCGCACAAACGGTCCGGAGATAATGCCTTGCTCCAGAAACCGTTTCGCCGTCAGACGGCCCCACAGCATCTCCCGCAGCGAGCCGCGAAACCACTCCGCCAATGGCACCCCGAATCCCATCTTGGGGCGCGTAAGCAACTCGGGCGGAAGCCGGTCGCCAATGGCTTTCAGCAAGATCTGCTTCCCTCTCCCACTCGCGATCTTCCACGCATTGGGCAGCGCCGCCGCCATTTCGGCCAGCTCGTGATCGAGCAGCGGGCAGCGCACTTCGAGCGATGCCGCCATCGACATCCGGTCCACCTTCACCAGCATGTCTCCGGTCAGGTTCGCCGTGGCTTCAAAATACATCGCCTGCGAAAGCAGATCGGCGCCGTCCGGCAGCAGGCAATCGGCGAATGTGCGCCGGAGCCACTGGCCATCGGCGGGCAGCATCCAAGCCGGCTCGAGCAGCCGCTCGCGCAGGAAGTAAGGCGCGTAATTGAATTCGAAGTAGCGCTCCACCGCGCTCGGCCGGCTCAACATCCGCAGATAGTTTTTGCCGTAAGCAGAGTACGGCAGCCAGCGCGCGATGCGGCCCATCAGCGGCCGCAAGATCCCGGGCAGACGGTCCAGCTTGCCTTCGCTCACCGCCAGAAAGCTGCTATAACCGCCGAAGAGTTCATCGCCGCCATCGCCGGAAAGCGCCACCTTCACGTGATTCGCCGCGAACTCGGATAAAACCAGCGTCGGAATTGCGGAAGCATCTCCGAAAGGCTCACCCAGGTGGTCCACCACTCGCTCCACCAGGCTCACCGAATCCGGCCGGACCAGAATTTCGTGGTGCTCGGTTTTGTACTTGCGGGCTACCATCGCCGCATACGGCAGCTCGTTGCACGAGGCCTCCTCGAAGCCGATGGAAAACGTCTTCACCGGCTCGGCTGACTGCAATGCCATGGAAGCCACCACCGAAGACGAATCGATGCCGCCACTCAAAAACGCCCCCAGCGGCACGTCGGCGATCATGCGAACCCGCACCGCTTCATCGAACTTTTCCCGCAACCGGCCGGCCGCCTGCGCTTCCGCCAGTTCTTGGGGCGGCTGCGTAGCGGGAGGCGGAAGCCGCCAGTACTGCTCCCGCCGCGCCGCGCCGCTCGCATCGTATGTCAGCCAACTCCCGGCGGGCAGCTTGCGAATCGCGCGATATGCCGTGAACGGGTCCGGAATGTAATTGAACTGAAAGTACAGCCGCAGACCTTCCGGATCGGTTTCGAGCGGCACGCCGGCCTCGTGCAGGCAGGAGATTTCGCTCGCGAAATAGATCCCTTCCGGCAACTCGGCATAATAGAGCGGTTTTTTGCCGAAGCGATCGCGGGCCAACAACAGCCGGCGCCGCGCCGTGTCCCAAATGGCATACGCGAACATGCCGCGCAGGCGGCTGACTCCGGCCGGTCCTTCCTCCTCGTAGAGGTGCACCAGAATCTCGGTATCGCTTCGGGTTTCGAAGCGATGCCCGAGTTTTTCCAAGTGACTGCGCAGTTCGCGGTAGTTATAAATTTCGCCATTAAATACCACCCAAACCGAGCGGTCCTCATTTGCGATCGGCTGGTGGCCGCTGCTCAGATCGATAATGCTCAGGCGCCGCATGCCCAGCGCACACCCGCCGTCGATATAAAACCCTTCGTCGTCGGGACCGCGATGGCGAATCCGGTCGCACATCGCGCGCACCATGGCAAGCTCAGCCTGTTTCTCGCGCAGCACGAATCCGGCAATCCCGCACATGGTTCGATGTCATCCAGCAATGTACCACCTCGAACCGTCCGTTACTGTGTGCAAACTCTTGCCGGTTCCCGGAGTATCGCTGGAGCCAGTGTAGGATGGAAAGTGCCGTATGGCCGAACGCGTAGCGCCTGCTCATCCCCCCACCAGCAAGAGCAAACGATTCATGATGAACGTCCTGTGGAGTTGGTCCGGTGTGGCTACTAACCTGGCCGTCGCGCTTCTGCTGAATCCCTACATGATCCGCAAATTGGGGCCGGAACGTTACGGTATCTGGGCGCTCATTTTTACCGTCATCGATTACTTCTGGTTCTTCGACCTTGGCCTGAACAGCGCCGTCGCCACTTTCTGCGCGCGTTATTGGGCCAACAAGGAAACCGAGCGGATCAACGAAGTTATCAACACCGCCCTGTTCTACTTCTCCATTATTTCCGTGCTGGCCATGGCGCTCACTTTCACTCTGGCCCACAATGTCGACGGTTTCTTCCGGGTCTCCCCTCAGTACCGCGCCGAATTCGCCACACTCATTCAAATCACCGGAATGAGTTGGGCCATCTGCATCGTGATGAACATGTTCGTTTCGGCGCTGGAAGGTTTCCAACGTTTTGATCTGGAGAGCCGCGTATGGGTCGCCACGCTAGTGTTGCGCTCGCTGGGCTACCTTCTGGTGCTGTGGCTGGGCTATGGTCTGGTGGAAATGGCCGCCGTCTATGTACTGTTCCAGCTGCTTAGCTATATCTTCAATGTCCGCTACTTCCGGGGCGCCTTCCTCGAGTTGCGCTTATCCAAAACACTGGTGAAGTTCTCTGTTTTCCGCGAAATCGTGGCCTACGGCCTGAAAACTTTCTTCGCCAACGGAGCCACTTTGGTCTTGAACCAATCCGGCCCGGTCATGATCGGCCATTATGAGCCCACCCAATTTGTCGGCTTCTATACTCTGCCTTCCCGCATTTTGCAGTACGCAGGCGATGCCGTCTCGCGCGTCGGCAATATCACCCGCTCCAGCGCCGCCGAGTTACTTGCTTTGGACGATAAGGAATCCGTCCTCCGCCTGGGCGTCTACTCCAATCGCTATTCCCTCACCTTATTTATGCCGCTGGCTGTGCTGCTGGTAGTTTATGGGCGCGAGCTGATTCTGCGCTGGGTCGGCGCCACCTTCGCAACCTACAGCGCGCCGCTGCTGCCCATCTTCCTGGTATCCACTTCGCTGGTGCTGGCCGGCCAGTTCAACTCCAGTTCTCTGCTCTACGGCATGAACCGCCATGGCGCCTACGCCCGCGGAGTCATCTTCGAAGCCGTGCTCAATGTCGCCGGTATGGTTCTGGTCATTCCACGCTACGGAATCATGGGCGCCGCTGTCGTCGCTTCCGGCCTCATGCTGCTCGTCCGCGGAATTTATACACCGCTGATTGTGAGCCGCAGCCTCAATTGCAGCTTTTTCGAATACATGCGCCGCATTTATGTCCGCCCCATCCTGACCGGTCTGCCCGTCGCCTCCATGGCCTGGGCTTTGAAAATGCGCGCCCTGCCCGGCCGCTCCTGGTTCGACCTGTTTGCCGCCGCTGCGCTCGTGGGCCTGACGTACGCCGCCCTCGCCCTGTTCACCTGCATCGAACCAGAGCACCGCAGCCTCCTGCTCGCTCGCATCCCCTTCGTAGGAGAGCGGCTGGCCGCGGCCGTGGCCGTGTGACCGGGCGCAAGATTCGGATAGCGCCCAGGCTGGAATCGTCTCAAACTAAAATCATGGACCCGAAAACCGCCCGCATCCGCCAAGCTTGCGATTACATTCGCTCTCACCCCGACGAACCGCTGCGCCTGGCCAACCTCGCGGCTTCGGCAGGACTGAGCCAGTTCCATTTTCAGAGAAGCTTCAAGTCCTCCGTGGCCGGACTGACTCCCCAGCCAGTTTGCCGAAGCCTGCCGGCTCAAAGAGTTCAAAGGCCAAACTCCGCGTGCAGCCTTCGGTTACCAATGCCATCTACGAAGCGGGATTCGGCTCCGGCAGCGCATCTACGAACGCGTCAATAACCGCCTCGGTATGACGCCCGCCGCGTATCGCTCCGGCGGGCACGGCATCACCATCTCCTCCTATGTATGTGTTCCATCCCCATTAGGCCGGATGGTGATCGGCGCCACCGGCCGCGGCCTGTGTTTCGTCCAGTTCGCCGATTCCGACGAGGACCTCTTCCGCATGCTCCGTGCCGAATATCCCGCCGCCGCTCTCGAGCAGATGCGGAAACCCTACCCCAAAGAATTCCACCGCTGGATGACTTCGCTCGAAAATCATTTACAGGGCAAGGAGCCTCACCTCGACCTCCCCTTAGACCTCCGCGCCACGGCGTTCCAGATGAAGGTCTGGCGCTACCTGCAATCCATCCCGTCCGGCAGCGTGCAGTCCTACTCCGAAGTAGCAGCCGGCAATCGGCCATCCCTCCGCCGTCAGAGCCGTAGCTCGCGCCTGCGCGAGCAACCGTGTCGCGGTGGTGATCCCCTGCCATCGCGTAATCAGCAAATCCGGCAACCCCGGCGGGTATCGCTGGGGTGTTGAGCGCAAGCGCAAGTTGCTGGAACGGGAACAGGCGGCGGGCAACAGAGTTAGAGGACCCGGTATTAAGTTAGTGGGACTGCCGGAGTGCCGGTTCGCTACTCATTTCGGTCCCATCTCGTCATAGAGGAGATCGCCGGGAGCGCCGGACGGGAACGGCTCTTTAAGCCGCGGCGCGCAATCCTTCCCAATTGCCAGTAGCCGATTCGCAAGCCTGGCGCCGCGCTTCCGCCGCAGCCGGTCCACCTGTTGCCGCAACGATTCGGCAATCGCAGCAGTTAAACTCTCCCCCGTGAACTCCGCCACTTCTGGCCAGACGCTCCGTTTCGGCATTCTTGATGTTCATGTAAAAACCACGATGTTAGGATAAGGGCTTCCGTCACCGTTGTTCCGGGACGTTTCGGCGTCCAGAACGGAACCGGGCCTGGGGTGGCACCCAGACCCGGCAATGTGTGGACGGAAAGGAGGTGTTGCCCGTTGGTGACACTAGCAATCACCGTTACTGCCGTAATAGCCATTACGGTAAACGATAACGGTCCGCGTTGAGCGGCGCCGTCGTCGTAAGTAACACGAAACCTGCGGGTCGGATTTCTGGCCCGCAGGCCCTCCTTAACAATATCTCACTTTTCAGATGGCCTCGTGCGTAGCCCTCGCGAAATCGCGTTCCGCCTCAAACAAGAATTCGCCAACCTCCTGCTGTGGCGCTTTCCCCCTTCGCTCTCAACCCTGCCGCCGCCTCTGAAACTCCCACCCTCCGTCGAACACTTACAGCCCACTGTCCCAACCGCCGAAATCCTCCGCCTTGCCGATGAGACCCTCCAACACCGGTTTCCCATTTTCGGCGGCATCCTCGAAACCGGCCCCGATATTCGCTGGCGCCGCGACTACCTCCACGGAATCGAAACCGGCCCTTCCTATTTCCGCCTCATTCCCTATCTGGATTTCACCCGCGCAGGCGACCACAAGTACATCTGGGAACTAAACCGCCACCAGCATTTGGTCCTGCTGGCGCAGGCCTATCATTTCACCGGACGCACCGAATACCTTCACGAAGCGCAGATACAACTCACTGACTGGCTCGCTGAAAACCCTCCCTTGCGCGGCATCAACTGGACCAGCGCCCTCGAAGTAGCCTTTCGCGCTCTCTCCTGGGTGTGGCTCGATGCGCTCGCCGGCGCCGGGCTGCCCACTGACTTCCGGCGAGTCTTCCTCAATGCCCTATACCTTCACGGCTGCTTCCTCGAACGCAATCTCTCTATCTATTTCTCTCCCAATACCCACTTACTCGGCGAGGCCGTCGCTCTCCATACCCTGGGCGCGCTCTACCCCGCCTTTCCCCGCGGCCTCCACTGGCAATCGCTGGGACACCAGCTACTGGAACAACAAATGGAGCGCCAGGTGCGCGATGACGGTTCTCACTTCGAGCAGTCCACTTATTATCATGTCTATGCGCACGATATGTTCCTCTGGCATGACTTACTAGCCGATACTTCTCCTAAGTACAAAAGCAAGCTCCAGCTCATGGAGGAGTACCTTGACGCACTCCGGGGACCTGCAAAAACCATCCCCCTGATCGGCGATGACGATGGCGGCCGTTTCTTCCTCATTTCTGGCGAGCGCCCCGCCTCTTCTCACGAAAACCGTTCGCGCCTGTTTCCCGATGCCGGCACGGTGGTAATGGCAGCCGGCGATATTCAAATCGTTATCAAAGCCGGCGGCTTCGGCCCCGGGAGCGCCGGACACAGCCATTCCGATGCGCTCAGTTTCGTCTGCCGCCGCGGCGCCGATTGGCTGCTGGTCGATTCCGGCACTTACACTTATCTCGACCCGGAATGGCGCGACCGTTTCCGCGGCTCCGCGGCTCACAATACGATCCGCATCGATCACCATGACCAAGCCACACCCACCGGTCCTTTCGGCTGGGCCGGCCGCCCCGATGTGCGGATTGTGGACTGGTCCTCAACCGAGGACCGCGATTCCCTGACCGCCGAGTGCCGCTATTCCGGCTTTACCCACCGCCGTCGCTTGCTCTTCCTGAAACCCGACGCACTTTTCGTGCTGGACCAGGTAGAAGGCCCCCCGGGCGAGCACTTAGTCGAACAGTTCTGGCACGCAGCCCGTCCGGATACCTTCCAACAAATGGCGTTCTCCCATAACTCCGAAGCCATCGAAACCTGGCACTCGGATGTGTTCGGCAGTAAGTACCCGGCCCCGGGGCGCGTGGTCGCTTACCGCGGTTCCCTGGCGGTAATTTTGGCTGTGGCGATTAGCTTCCATGCGGAGCCAGGTCGTCTGGTGATTGAGGAAAGTGCTATGCAACCTGCCCTGGCGCTCTGGCTGCGCGACGGCACTACACTGCGGGTACGATTCTAATGTGACAGTCAGTCCGAAACCACTCTTGTCCAAATTAGCTCCTCTGCCACGTGAGCGTAGTGGGTGGCCGGGGCTGGCGGAAGCCGCGTTAGTCTGAATTTGAGTTCAGGCCAAGAACCAAATATCAACTATACGGAGACTTCCGCC
>Ga0209061_1004623_pt1 | contig 13008 bp, 17 predicted proteins | sample Coa_R1_10_FD_187157 | JGI IMG/M metagenome (GOLD analysis project Ga0209061, IMG submission 187157) | Surface soil microbial communities from Centralia Pennsylvania, which are recovering from an underground coalmine fire - Coalmine... | ecosystem: Environmental > Terrestrial > Soil >...
CAAAATATCTTCCTAACCGTTGTGGCTAGGAGGAACTCGTCTTCCGTGTTTGTCATCACCAAAAACATGAGAGATCAGTCCTTCTGGCCATAACCCTTTATCTTACTGGGCTTAACTTGACGGTACCTGCCTAGAAGGTAGATGCCAATTTAAGGGCAGACGACCGTATACATTGCTTTGTAAGAGTTTAGAAATCGTTTCGCGCAAGAACACTCAAGGAATATGGAAATCTCTCTTTGAGTTCAAATCGCAAGGCATTCGGGGTAAGATATACAGCTGCAGTCTGTAATCGATCAGCTCTTTTCTTGTTTAGCATCGTCCTCCTGATAATCTTGTTCGTTCACAGACTCTCTTACTTTCTTCTGCCACAGTTGCTCAATCTGGTAGGAAGAGTAACCTCTGTCAAGGCCTTCCTTCTCAGATTCCGAAATGCTGTTTATCAGGTCCTCTGTATATTTTGACCACACCTTGCTTGCGGCTTCCCTATCGAATTTCTTTCTTGGCATCTTTCTCTGTCTCCCTTTCTTTCTAGGGTCCAGATTAGTAAGGTAAACGTGCGTGGAGACTGTGGTACCGCGTGAATTTCGCTACTTGCCTGGTCAAGTCGTTTCACCCTTTCCAATCATTTCCTTAATCCATTCTTCATCCTTGATGGTTGTAAAGCCTCCGTGACCAGGGTACACATCTGTTGGCGGAGGGAGTTTCAAGAGCTCATCGAGGGAGCGGATCATAGCGTTCGGGTCGGCTCCAGAACCATCTACTCGGCCGTACCCTCCGGAAAACAGAGTATCTCCAGAGAAGAGTTGTCCTCTCTTTTCATCGTAAAGGCAGATCGACCCCTCGGTGTGCCCCGGAGTGTGCAGAACCTTCAAGTTACAGGCAGAGCCCAACGCGATCTCCTGACCGTTTACCAATTGAACATCCGGCTCAATGGGCTTTTTCGTTATGCCTAATTCAACGGACGCTTCATCTTCCGAAGCGAGCCTGTAAGCATCTAGTTCGTGAATCGCAAGTTTTGCTCCCGTCTGAGTCCTCGAACTTCATCCTCCGCCGTGTGGTCAGTGTGCCCATGGGTGTTGATTATCATCTTGGGTTTCAGGTCGAGTTCCTTCAGTCTGCCCAAAATCGCTTGAGCTCCCTGTGCCACGTCGATGACAAGGGCCTCGTCTGAGCCGTCCTCGAAAACTATGAAGACGTTGTTTCCAAGAGGCGGGACGACGAGAGCCTCAATGCGCAGCGAGTCCTTCCTAATCGAGCGATGAGAAACATTTTGCATTTCTTTGGTTTCTCCACTACAAGATCCCCTTTTTACCTTTCCTTGTCAAGGATGAAGCTACTCAGGATCAAACCCTCTTTCATCTTCATCTTCCTCCGCAGCGCTCTCGTACGTTGCCCGATCTTCTGATTCATCCTGTCCGTCATCGCTGCTCATCAACTTCGCGGAATCCGCTATCCTCTTCATGTTGTATCCGATGATTACACCTCCAATGACCATCAGGTAGGGCAGAATGGTCACGCTCGTCCGGTAGAATTGCGAGCCGGAACACAGGTTTCCAAAATAGAAACTACAACCTTGGGAGGGCCACGTTGAGACAAAGAAGATCGGCAAAACAAGTAAAAGAGAGCCAACGACGAAGGGAGTCAATATAGAGCGCATTCTTAGCTGTCCACCGGTCGAGTCGGGTAAACGCGAGGGCTTTGAATAGTACGCGTCGCCATTTCTCTTTCTTTTCAGAGCACTCTGACCTCTGATTTGAGTCCGTCGATTACGAGACGGGTCCCACTCTTGAACTCTTTGATTGAATCTTCTGTCATGTCATAAAGAGGGATGCCCGCTATCGCGCAGCCGGATGCCGTGATTATGTCTGCATTTTGGTTGATAATAGCCTTTGGTGCCTTGCCGCTTCGCTTCAGTCTGTATATCACGTAGGCACCAACTGAACTCCCGACGCTGTTCGGAAAGACCAGAATTTTCCCGGCAAAGCTAGCGCCGCAAAGTTCATGTTTTGAGTCGATTATTGTTCCCTTTTCCGGGTCCACGCCCTTCAGGAAAGCTATGGGTTGCGTGGTTGAAAGCACGGTTGCACGCGCGTTCCCTTCGACGATGCAGCGAACACGAAACGACTGTTTCACGCGATGTTCTCCTCCACCAGAGTGCGGGAATCCTTAAGCGCGACGTCGACTCCGTGAACCCTCCTCATATAGTGCGCGCCCTTGCACGAATCCGTTTCGACCGAGTGAGCTCCTAGGGATGAGATTAGAGGGGTAAAGTCAGCGCACGCATCCCTTACAAATGTCGCTCCCGCAGACTCAATGACCTTGGAGTAGCCCCGCGATCTAGCAATCTCGTACACCTTCGAAGAACAAAATACCACGCACTTCTTCTTGAACTTCTTCCCAGCAAGCGCTCTGCTCAACTCATACAGTTCTTCGATTGTCATCTGTGGGCACCCGAATACAATAAGATCTCCGCCCTCAGACGATGAAAGATCCGAAAAATTATCCTCATACTCCTTCTCGGTGAAATCTATGGTTTCCACCTTTTCCCTCGAGCCCAATACAAACATCCCGGAGCTTCCTGTCGTACCTATAGACGCACTAAGCGCTTTTGCTTCATCGACTTCTAGTTTCGACCTAACGCCCTGGAATCCAATTACACCCTCCACCTTTGTTCCTGCAAAATACCCGAGGAGCCCATAATCAAGCGACCCTCCGAACTTCTTTTCCCTCTTCTCTAACCTTACCCTGATATTCTTCTCCGGTCGTCTATTTTCATCGATGTGCAACCCCGAGAAGACGGTCTTGCCTGTGAGGGCAGATGCAAGGGCACTGACGGCGCTTTCTCGATTGGTGCGTAACCCGAGGATCGAATTTGCGTATATCGCTGCCGAAGATTCTGCCCAAGCTACGTGCGACCCCGCAGAAGGAATCTTATACGATTGATATGGCACACAAGTGAACGAGTTTGCAATGCCTAGCTTTTCATAGCAAGCATTGATTTTCAATTGCTTCTCTGCATAGTCAGAGGATATCTTCAGATCGTCCCAATTCTCGATGTCCATCCCGCAGGGATTCACAGTGGTGAAGACCTTGAATCTCGTTCCCTTGGAGGAGCTCACCTTTTGAAGGAATTCGAGCCCATAATCTCCTATTGTGAGGTAGGATACGCCGGAGACATGCGCCCACTTGATTGGTATCAGTTTCTCCGCTCTACTGAGTCTGCCCAACGCAACGAGCACCCTGTAGGCCATCTGCATCGACTCGCCGTACTCCCCGGCGAGTGCACGCTCTTCATTCGGTGAGAGATACATATTTTAACTGCTTGACCTTCCTTCCTATGTAGGCCCTGGTTCCTGACTCTTCCATCCAACATATCATAACTTTCTGTTTCAGGAGAAGCAGGACAGACGGCAATCCTCCCGTCTTATCAAGAAGCGCTCGCCTGGCTTTTGGAGGAGCTGATCGAGGAAATTGTCAGTCTTGCTCTTTCGGAAACGGACATTTCAGCTCTGCTGAACTTCTCTCTGTCAGCTTTTACTGGCAGGGTCGCATCCAGGCCCATTTTGCTCGTGACACCGAGTTTCCCGCTCGAAGGATCTAGGCTCGACCCTCTGGCTCCGTTTATCACTACAAGGCCGCTTTGAGCCTGGAACCTCGTTGCAAGAGCCCACTCCACGGCGGCAAGGTCAAATGGGTCCACGTCGTCGTCAACGGCGATCACGAGCTTGATCGGGTGCGAAGCAGCTAGGCAGTTCAGGATTGCAGTCTTTCCATCGCCGTCGTTCGACTTTCCAACGCTAACCACACAGTGGAAGTACCCGTTGCTTGCGGGAGTAAGGTTGACTCCCCGTATCTTCGGAACGGATCTCGAAAGTACGTCGTATATCTTCAACTCCTGTGGAAGGCCCATAAACAGCGCATGTTCCGAGGAACTTGCGACGATGGCTTGGTAGACCGAGTCCTTCCTAAAGTGCATCCTGTCAAGTTTGACGATCGGCTGATCGCGCACGTCGTCATACGTCCCTGTAAGATCAACGAACGGCCCTTCTGGTGCAGCCTCCCTCGTATCGAGCCAACCCTCAAGTAGCACTTCGCAGTCCACGGGAACGGGTATGTTAGAAAGCTCCGATGAAGTTAGTTTCAAAGAACTGTTCGCGAGCTTGTTTGCAATTGAGTATTCGCTGACCCCAAACTTTGTCTGCAACGAGGAGGCAGTGAAAACCGGAGGCGGGGGGCCAATGATTATGCTAACCCTGACTCGCTCACCCGAAGCCTCTCCCTTGATCTGGCTAAGATGTCTTGGGACGATTCTTGCGACCACTTTGTCTTTGTCCAAGACAAGCATCCTGTGGACCGATAAATTGACTGCATCGGAGCCGGGGAATTTCGCCGCGACGACACCAGCTGTGAGGTATCTTCCTGCTTCCCGCTCAAAATGTTTGAGCACCGGAAGCTTTGAAAGATCGGCATCCCCATTGTAATCCCAATCGCTTCTCTTGAAACCGGTGACAGAACCTATGGACTCGGAGGGATGCTCTGACGCTCCTTGAATTGTACCAGTCAGGGCTTCTTTCTTGACTCCCAGTCCGAAAGACAACAACTCCTTCGTTCCGTAGAGGTTTCCAGCTAATCTGAGCGAATGTCCTTCTACGTTTTCGAAAAGGAGCGGTCGATCCTGCTTGCTGTAGAGAACAGAGGGTATCTCAAAATCGGTAGAGAGGGTATCTTGTATTTGCGTCAGGAGACCGTGCTTTCTGAGTTGATCTAGGTACTCCCTCAAACAGCCGGAGTCAAGTCCCTGTCCAGCATTTTTCGAACTTTGTTTATCAGTGTTTTCATCGTCTCAGCTTCGATTTCCTCGCGTAGGTACAGAGAAATAAGGGCAATTCCTCCCAGCTTGTCGGCCAGCATTTCGCCGAGCATGCTCGCGAGCATGCTTCCCTTTCTCTCGGGAATGAGGGAGGATGAAGAAGCTACACGCCTATCAGTCTTAACCGAGAGCGTAATCCCACCAAGTCGTGGGTTGGGGTTCTCTGATACAACTGCGATACAACCGTTGGTCTCGATAAGAATCTCAATTACAAAGACCCGGCCATTGACATTGCAGCTGCCGTATCTGAACCTTGACGAAAGCATCGGATCGTAGCTGATCTCATTGTGCCGCTCATCAGCAGAATCACTCAAATCTATCGCCTAAAAATACCAGCGTGAAGACATCCTTCCCGAACAATAGGAAGCGGTTTTTGTACTATTGAATCTTTAATCTCTATCCTAACCGTAGAATAATCAATCGTTGTCATTTTTAGAATCGAATGGTACTTACAAGGCAAAAGGTGAACGTGATTTCAAATGTCAACCGCTGATATAAAAGCAAAGTCAGAGGACATCAAGGGCAAGGCAACTGAGCTAAAGACAACGTTTAGCGAGAAAGTGCAAAGACAATCCCAGAAAATGGGCGAATCGATGGATAACGTGAGAACGCAGCTTCAAACTTACGGGAATCAGATTCAGGAATATCTGAACAACATCCAGGCCGATGTGGAAAGCTACAAGTTTGCCGTGGAGAAGAAGGGCGAGGGTTTGGCCATAGATATCGCATTCAAAGCCACGATAAGGTCAAGAGAGACTGCTGAGACTACGGCAACTCCAAGTACAGGCGGAGCGATGTATTCGCATTAGGGTAGCAAACATCTGAACAGCGGATAGGAATTAAAGAGCGCTAGTCAACCGAGTGCTGGTAGCACAGGCAACTGCAGGTGATTCTCAAAGGTCGTCGTGCTCTGCGGCTTCGCTTCGGCGCTAGACCATTGATGCCACCTGGGCTAACAAGCTATTCAGCCAGAAGCGGAGACTTGCGTCTTCCCCTGATGGATGACTTTTTCCATCGAACAAAGGCTGCGATTTCAAGCTCCTAGGATATCGAAAATCGTGCTATGGTTAGATAACGAAACCTCTACAGTAAGGAATTGATTCGTTAGCAAAAATGGAAATCACCGATGATGAAACCTGGCAAATTCGGCGGTTATCAAACTCGACTTCCGTCCGCAATCTGTCGGAAGCAATTCACAAGAGCTTGGACGAGGAGACCATTTCCAGGATCATTTCCAGCTACCTATACTTCAAGTCAAATGGTCGACCCGACAAGGATTTTGCAGCATACCTGGGAACAAACGAGTTACGGAACACCCTGGCCATAGCACTGAATGTGATTGGTGCAATGCTGCCTGCACTGATCTTTGATAAGGAGTTCCGGGTTCTGGCCATGAAGACTGGGCTGAACAAGGGCATCGAGATAGGAAGCAAGATGACCGAGGGAAAGGTTGCCGAAGCCCCTACGAAAGGCAGAACATAAAGTAGAACCGGTTTTCTCTCCGCAAGAACCACCTCTTCCAGATCAAAAATCTTCAAACAAGGAAGAGAGACAAGAAAAAATGGGAATACAATTTAAAGGGCCATTGTTAGGGCGCGCCGTAAGAAGTTTTTTGCCCTCTGAGCCTGAAAAAGTGGGCCAGGTTTACGGCAACTAGTGCTATCAAAAAAATCTGAAAGAAATCTAGCGATGGTATTCCTACGAGCGTTTGGCAAGTTTGATAACAACGTGTCCCGTCTAGCCGAAAGGTCAGCGGGGACAATCTGAGAAGAATCCCTGTTTCGCCGAAACTCTGGTTCATGATTGCTGGGTATACCGAGTACTCGAGATAGGCAGCGACAAGGGCAAGAGCCATCAATATGAGGTTCACAAGTATGAACCGCCCGTCCCAGTACCTCCGAGTGGACGAAGTCGGGGCGTTTGGTACAGCGGCAGTTGGAAGGTCTGACGGGGTCGAAACAAATGCAGGCGCGCTAGGTTCGGACTGATCTTCTCTAGACGATTTCAATTTCAATCGGGATCCACCTCTCACTTCTTTGTCCTGGAATACAGCGTCGTTGACTTTAGGAATCGGCTGTGCATTATTTTTTAGATCCCGTTTTTAGCCTTCCTCTTGCGAGCCAATACAATCTTGGATGGTTCTGAAGTATGTCGGACATGTTGTGCTTGCGCAGGTAAATCCGGATAATCTCATTTATCAGCAGGTAGATTGAGGAAAGCAGAAGCCATGTTAACGGAACGGTCAATTCCATGTAGCCCAACTCAAACGCCGCAAGAAGAACCCATAGAATCGTTGCAATAGTATGACCAGCTACGCGAAACACGTTTCGCTTGAAATCCAGCTCAACGCGGATATACATTGTGACCGCTGAAGCAACAATTACACCGGCGATGAGCTGGTCAAGATATGTCAAGTTGCCAGGAGCGCACGTTGCCCCTTTAATCGACCTCGAAATAGAAAAGTGTGTCCCCTGATTAGTCCATTTTCTACTTCGAAACCCAAAGTTACAAAACCACTAGATGCTTTTTCGGGTATGAGTTGAAGATCTATGAAAACGGCGAATGTGTGGGATGTTAGCGAGTCTCTTTGGGGGAAATTTCGTCGTGGCACAGCCTTGAATGCTAAGAAACGGCAAACGCAAAATCACCGCTTTCGTTTTCGTTTAGTCTCGTCGTAAAAATCGCATTGAGATAATCCGACACCTTCGTCTGGGAAAGCTCCTCCAATTTCGAGACAGATCCGTCCACGAGTTTTGCAGTCGAAGCTTTGGTAGGAAGCACAAATCCCGTTTCGATGTTAGCAGTTTCCGGTCCGTGGTTGTGGACTTTGATCCGAACACTATCCTGGGTGGAGTTGAGGCTGAAATCGAATTTGTTTTCCCCGACGCGGACATTTTGAATTCTCAGCTCTTTCCAAACTTCTCCGATGAATGGAACGACACTGAGTTCCGCGTTTTTACCTGGCGTAGGCCGCGGAGCGATTCCAAAAAGTCCTTGGACCATACTGGTCAGAAACATGCTGGCGGACCACGCCTGAATGAAACAGCCGGTAGGCTGGACAGGGTGCTGTCCCATGGGCGGCATGTCTCCGTAGAGCACTTCCTTGAAGTAATTTGACCCCATGTCGAGAGCTGAAACAAACCTCTGAGTGGTTGCGAGGCCTTCGTTGAACATGCCTAGCCTAAATTCGGACAATGCTACCCAACCGGTACAGAATGGCCATACCCCTCCCTTTTGATAGGATCGTGGGTCATAGTCGGGATCTTTCTTCGACCTTGTCCTGACGCCCCAATCTGTCATGAACTCGTAGCCCTCGATCTTGGAAAGTACTCTGTGGCTTGTCTGTTGATCTGTCACCCCCATGAGCACCGGAACAACCGAGTTGATCGTTATCGATCTGTTTGGCTCACCGGTGGGCTCGATTGTATCGTGAAAGAACCCCAGACTGTCGTTCCAGTATCTTTCCATAATCAGATTCTTGAGTCGCGTACCCTTTTCGAGCCATTCGCGAGATCTTGACTCATCGCCGACCGTGCTTGCAATGTGCGACCCGTCGAGTAAGGCTCTGCAAAAAATAGCCTGGACGTCCAGTGCGGATTTTCCCCTGTAGTAGGAGTCCATCCAAGTGGTGTCGATCAAGAAACCCTCCGGCCCGTGCTCCATGAATCCGTCGCCGTCGCGATCTCCGTCGATGCTCCATTCGATCGCCCTAACGATGTTGTTGTAAATGAACTTTACAAAGTTGATGTCTCTAGTCCAATCGAGGTAATTGCGCGCGGCGACTACGAACAGGGGCGTAGCGTCGGCCGAGTAGTAGTATACCGTTCCCTCTGTCCGGATCTCATGAGGTATCTCTCCTCGGTAGTATGGCTCTCTGAGCATGTCCTCTCCGTTAGCAGGCGCCTGAAATCTAGCGAGGAGGTTCAGATTTTCTCTGGCTCCGTCAAAGTCCCCGATAGATAGCAGCCCGAAGGTAGCCCAGCACATGTCTCTGCCAAAGTAGATTGCAAAGTGGGGCAAGCCAGCGAAGGTGCCTGTTCCGAAGCCGGGCTGATAGTGCTCTAGCATATGCAGGTTGACTTTGGACCACCTGAAAGCTCGAGTCAGCGCGTTCTCTGGATGAAGAATTTCGACGGTGTGTTCGAGGTAGTCTTTGTAGAGCATCGACTTTTCAATTGCGAGAGACTCGAAATTGACCATCGTGTAATTGAATTCGCCAAAAGCCTCCTGATATGATAGAGAACCCCCGGTGAGACAAAGATCAATCTCGAAATCACCGCCGCCGCTTCTTTCGCCGCTTTTTGGCCAATACTCACCCTCAATCTGTTCCGCTTCCCACTCTTCCTCTCTTTGTTCCTCCATAACCTCGTATTCGAGAAGGACGCTTCCAAAACGCGGCTTGTCAACGGAGGGCAGGTGTTCCGTGAGAATAGGATAGTTGAACTTGTCAAAACCGAGGTACTTTTTCCTTGCCTGCCTGTTCGCTCCGAAGATTCCAATCCAGTCCGCATGGCGATAGTGCTTTGCTATGACGGAAAAGTTGTCTTCGTTGTACAAGACTATTTCCTTCCGAACTTTGTACTGCTCGCCTGCCTGCTTCACTTCCCACATCAAGTTGAATTCGCATTCGGCGAGGAAGCGTAGTTTTGCCATTATGGAGGCAGAAGACCTCATGGGGCCATCAAGCCTTTTGATGACGAACCTCCAGCATATCGATTGCCGATGCTCAGGAATGAACATCAGCTCCCTCACCCTGATCCCCAGCTCCGGGATTTCGTATGTACGTTCAACATGGGAAAGCTTGGTCACAAACTCTACAGCGTATTGGTAAAGGAAGTAGACCTTGCTTCCATCTGAAACTGCAAAATGAACCCTATCGGCTAATTTGATTGGGAGAGACCAGACGCCGTGCCATCTCCCCTCAAACTTGCCCGATTCCATGCCTATGGCGTAGGTGTTTTTGCCGACTAGCGTGAAAGAATTTGACAAATTCTTCGAATCGGACCATCTATAGGTAGACTCCTCAATCTCAGAATCATCGGTTATACGCAACATCATATTCTCTGACCAGTCGCACCTCAGAAATAACTGGCTCTTCCCTTACATCTCTGGATGCCTTCAATTCTTCTTCTGAAGGCGCGGGGGAGAGAGTACAACTCAGTCTTTTTCTTCATTTAAAGGAGTTTGCGGTGGAATCTCCAAAGATTCGATCCTTTCGTGTCGATCTGAAATTTGATTGGCAACAGATTGATAGGTCGCAATTAGTTTAGGTAGGACGACCCTTGTGTCAAACTTCTTCTTTACCCATTTTATACCATTCAACCCCATTTCCGCTTTGAGCTTTTCGTCGAGGAGGATTTTCGTAATTGCTCTTGCTGTTGCATGCGAGTCATTCTCAGGAACGAGCAATCCTGCTAGTTCATCCGGAACTACTTCAGCCACTCCATTGATGTTTGAGGTTGCGCCAACGACAGGTTTGCCAGCGGCCATTCCCTCAATAAACACCATTCCGAACGCCTCGCGCGAGGATAGGCTGACAACAATGTCGGAGGCTGCGAACACAGAAGGAAGCATCTCGTTGGGAACGAAGCGCTTGAAGAAGAGAAGGCTATCTTTCGCACCCATCTTTTCCGCCATCTTCTTTAGCCTTCGCTTGCTCCTTTCTACCTCGTTTGTAAACACGTTATCATTTCCTAGCAGCAATACTTTCGCATCCGGTATCCAGTCCAAAACCTCCGGCAACGCCCTCATCAAGAGGTCCAGCCCCTTGCCTCGCATCGCGTCGAGGATCAGGTTTCCCTCCCTGCCCACAAGCCTCGATGGATAGAGTATGATTGGCGAGTCTTCTTCGACCCCAAGCATTCTTCTTACTGTCTTGCGGTCGGCTGCTCTGTACCTTTCAGAATCGACCATATTGGGGACGTGGGCAACCCTATCAGCGGGCACGCCAGCTTCCATGAGTTCGAGGGATATGCGCTTTGTAACGGTGACTATGCGATCCAGCGGAAAGTAAGTCAAGACGTATTGAGAGAAGATATCGTCGGCGTCGTTGTGAATCGTATTAACAACAGGATGTCGTTTCCTGTTCAGACTATTCAAAAAAGCCAGTAGGAACATCGCGTAGAACCGCATCTGATAATTGTGGAAGTGCACAACGGAAGGGTCGAATTCGTCGACTAGATTCTTGAAAAGGGTCGATACCTGAGAATACCTGAAATCATCCGCCTTTATGACACCGTTCGGGGGAACTCGCAGGAGGTCTGATCTTATTATCGTGACCCCGTTACGCGTTTCTTCTCTAGGAGTCTCACTTCCGATAGAGCTTGTTAATACCTGCACCTTGTGCCCCGACTTTGCAAGCGCTTCGCATGTGGTGTCGAGAACTGATTCAACCCCGCCGATTACTGGATTGAAAAAAGGGCTGACAATTTGTATTCTCATTTTGACAGGCATTCAACTCGTGAGGCAAGTTCAATCCTTGACGGATGGCTCCGTTCTTCGTTTTCGGTAACAGCGCTGAGAGAGCCGCAGTTCATTATTTCTCTAATTTTATTCGAGAACCCACATTGGATCAACAAAAAATTTCAAAAGAAAAACATGGGCGTGGACAGTTATATCAATTGTCGAGAATTTGGAGTATGTTCAAGAAAATATCGAATGTCGATTTTGCCTGAGCATTGCACATTACAGGAATTGAAGATAGATTTTAGAATTGCACTGGAAACTACCTTTGCTTACAGAACGAAGTCGGAGACAGGAATCCCCCGGTTGAATGTGACAGATTTCTTACGCAAGCAGGAGTTTCTCTCAATTCTTGAAGTTACGGATTCGCCGGTGATAACCGTCTTTGCAGCCAAATGGTGCGGATACTGCCTGAGGTTCATAGATCTCGCAAAGAGCGTTGATTTTGGGAAAGATCGGAAGCTTTACCTTGTAGATGCAGACAGCGATGATGGCTCGCTCTGGGATGAATACAATGTGGCGATTGTTCCGACAATTGCAGTATTTCAGAGAGGCCAGATTGTCTTCAGACAGGATGGTAGAAGCATGGTTGGGCTTGTAAAGGGAGACTTGGAGAGGGCGATCAATGCGGCTGAAGCAGCTGACAAGCTCTAGATGATCCACGGATAGTACGCGAAGACTGTCAGGGCGACCGCAGCGCAGAAGGAAATTGCCCATCTGGTCTTGTCCCAATGGAAGACCATCGTTCCGTCGAGAGATCCGAATGGTATAAGATTGAAGATGGCAATCCAAGAGTTGAACATCGCAAGTTCGAGAAAAGCAATACCGAGAAGGGAGGCGCTGAGGCGCGATAGAATCAGGCAAGCAAAGCCCAGCGCCAAGTTCAGTCCGGGACCGATCAGTCCAATCGCGCCCATAATCTCGCTTCGAGCAGTTCCCTGAATATTCGTCTGGCCGGGAGCCAAGAACTTGATTGGAAATAGGACGCTAACAATGGTCATCATCAGGCCGTAGGCATTTGTCCGAAATTCCGCCCACATTCCGTTCCTCCGGGCGAGAAATTTGTGGGCCATCTCGTGCCCAAGGAATGAGACAACAAACCCCGGTACTAGCAAAAGGAGCAACCAAGAGTGGGCAGTGAACAAAAGCATGTCGACACTCCAGCTGAGAGAGAGCCCGACGGCCACCATGACGGCTGTTGCAAGCAGGATGTGTTTCTTTTCGACCTCTGAGAACAGGCCAGCGTACCTCAGCCTGAACCTGCTCCGACCAGACCGTATGCTCGGAAAGTACTGGTTCTCATCCTTTCTGCTCCCACTCCTGGGAGACTGCTGAATTCTGGCATAACCAGGATGAAGTGGACCTCCAACGCGCGGGCAGGCATGATTCTCCGGGAGACGGTGCTCACCGCAAAATGACTCGCCGCAATAATTGCATCTGAATGGGAGGCCTTCCCCTTTGTCACGCTCGCAGTAGTGGCAAAGCATACGGCAAAAGCAGGATTTCCTATTGGCTCATTATCATATTTACTCTTATCGGTAATTCTAACTGGTACCGTCAAGTTAAGCCCAGTAAGATAAAGGGTTATGGCCAGAAGGACTGATCTCTCATGTTTTTGGTGATGACAAACACGGAAGACGAGTTCCTCCTAGCCACAACGGTTAGGAAGATATTTT
>Ga0209061_1004624_pt1 | contig 13008 bp, 11 predicted proteins | sample Coa_R1_10_FD_187157 | JGI IMG/M metagenome (GOLD analysis project Ga0209061, IMG submission 187157) | Surface soil microbial communities from Centralia Pennsylvania, which are recovering from an underground coalmine fire - Coalmine... | ecosystem: Environmental > Terrestrial > Soil >...
CATGTCCAGCGAGGGCTTGCGTATCTGGGATACGGCAAGCGGCGAACCCATCAGCCCACTGCTACGAGCCGGAAATGTAAGCGACAGTTGCCTTGCTGTCGCTTACGCTTCCGGCTTATTGGCCGACGATCGGCCTGTAGCAGAGCTGGTACGTATGGCGGAGGTGTTGAGTGCAGAACACATGGCGAACTCTGGAGAAACAATCCCTCTTGATCTCGTCGCATGGAGCAAGGCATGGCAGGATCTGCGGACAAAGTACAGCAACGATTTCACACCATCGCCGCAGCGCCTGGCGGCATGGCATCATCGCGGCGCTGAGGAATGCGAGCAGCAACATCTATGGACGGGTGCTTTACGACATCTCGATTATCTAATTTCTGCCGGAGCATCGGCCGATCTGTATGCACGCCGCGGCCGAGCCAATCTTGAATTGCGGCGCTGGGAGGCGGCCCAATCGGATTACACACAGGCGTTGGCCGGGGATGGCGAACGTTGGAACTTATGGGCCGGCCGCGCCGCGGCCGAGGCCGCACTGGGCCATTGGCACGAGGCAGCGGCGGATTATTCCAAGGCTATCGAGCGTAAGGGCAACCGAGCGGAGCTATGGGCGGCACGGGGCCGCATCGAGGCCGAACGCGGTGACTGGCGCAAGGCTGCCGCCGACCTGGGCCAAGCCGTCCATCTGGGTGAACCCAGTGCCACCGTCTGGTGTCAGCACATTCTGGCCTTGTTAGCCAGCGGCGAGGAGGCGAACTATCGTCGTTGGTGTGGGCGGCTGGTGCAGCGCTTTGGCGATAGCAAAGACGAGGCAGTGTTCCAAAACATCGTGTGGACGATTACCTTGGCCGAGGGCGTTGTGCGCGATTGGAAACCCCTGTTAGAACGTGCCGAACGAGCCGTGAAAGCAAATCCCCAAGCAACCAGCCAGAGGCGACCATTGGCCATCCTGCTGTATCGCGCTGGACAATTCGACGCCGCTTTGAAACGATTGCACGAGATAACGGAGATGCCTCATTCTGAGCCTGTGGCCCGCGACTGGTTGGTAAGGGCAATGGCCGCACAACGCTTAGGCCACACAGAGGAAGCAAAGGAAGGGCTAGTTAAGGCAGAGCAAAGCCGCCGTGATAAGGCCAAAGATAAAAAAGAAACCTGGGAGGAACGTTTGATTTACGAGATCTTGTACCGCGAGACCGAGACGCTGGTGAAGGGAGGTAAACGTTGATCGCCAACCGTGGTGGTGCTGGCGGAAGCCTTAACCTTTGGTACGCCGCTCGCCGTAGGATGAGGCGGTGCGTCGTCCGCCGCACGCGGGTAGGCGGCTGGGAGGTAGTAGACCAAGCGAACGAACTGGCTGCATGAGGGTGAGATTTCCACGGAAAGTACAACGGATTAGCCTTTTCCCGAGAATAGGTCCTCTAAAGCTGCCTGATAATCCGCAGGTGTGTTCAGGTTGCGAAGCGACTGAAACGTTGGGTCCACATCGGCAAGCTCCTCCGGCTGAACAATTCGGGTTGGCATTTCCTCAAACAGAAACGCCGGTCGTGGGCGATTCTCAGCCAGCAAACGCGCGGCCGCAGCGGCAACTTCGATGCGATAGACGGCAGCCAAGGGATGCCGATAGCCACCGACCTCCGGCACACAGATGGCGAAAGTGCCGAGCAATTCGACAAGGCGGCGAACGAAGGCAGGCCGCAGGAAAGGGACATCGCACGAGGAAATGTAAGCAGCGTCAGCCCGACGGTTCAGCGCCTCTAGACCAGCAATCATTCCCTGAAGGGGGCCACGTCCTGGTTGAGCATCGCGGACAATTTCGATCTGCGTAGGCAATGAAGGCACATCTTGACCGGGAGCAGCGACAACCACGATGGGGGCTACGGCTTCGCCCAGCAGACGAACGACGCGCGGCAGCATCAACTCATGGCCGAAGGGCAGCCAGGCTTTTGCCCGGCCCATACGGCTCGATTGTCCGCCGCAAAGAACAAGGCCGCCGATTTGTGGCATTAAACAGCAACTCCAGCACATTGCTTTACCAGGGGTGTAGCAAAGAGTATTCTACGTTGGAGTGAAGTTTTTTCTTTACTCAATCCTTGGAGCGCCGCGCATGAACGTTCTCACCATTACCCGTGATTTTGGGGCAGGCGGTTACGAGACCGCCGGCCGCCTGGCGGAAGTGCTAGGCTGGGAGCTACTCGATCGCGCTCTGCTGCATCAGGCGGCAGCCGTGGAGCATCTGCCGGACGAGGAGTTGGAGCGCCTGGATGAAAAAGCCGTCAGCCTGGGCGATCGCTTTCGGCTGCATTCGCCGCACCAACATTACTTGCACGGCTTGCGGGAAGCGGCGCTTCAGGCGGCGGCGCGGGGCCGGGTCGTCCTGGTAGGGCGAGGCACGGGACATCTGCTGGCCGACAGGCCCAACGTTTTACACGTGCGCCTGGTGGCGCCGAGAGAATGGCGGGCCAGGCGTATGATGACGCGAGAAGGCTGGACCTGGGAGCAGGCATTGACGCGCTGTACTGAGGAAGATCGCAACCGGGAGCGCTTTACACGCTACTTCTTCGGCGATGCTCCCTTCCAGGCTGCGCGCTATCATCTGACTTTTAACACGGCGCGCGTGCCGCTCAACGATGTGGTTGCCGTTGTGGCGGCGTTGGTGCGACAGGACTGGGCCTTGCCCCCAGCCACGTCCGCTGCCGGCGCATCGGTGGCGAGCGCTTTGGGGTCGCGGGTCTTGACCCTGACGCCGGAGTTAGGGGCTGGCGAAACCAGCTTCGCCCCGGCCCTGGCCGCTCGGCTAAGGCTGCGTGTCCATGACCGCGATGTGCTGCACCAATTGGCCGAACGCCTGGGGTTGTCCGAAGTTGAAGTGGAGAAGATCGACGAAAAGCCGGCGGGCATTTTCCAGCGTTTTCAGCCGTACAGTCTGTATCAGCGCTATTTCGAGACCCTGGAACAAATTCTCCGAGCGTTTGCGGAGCAGGGTGATGCGCTGATCGTGGGCCGGGGCGGCCCTTGCTTCCTCCGCGATCATCCCAGCGCCTTTCACGTGCGCCTGGTGGCCCCCCTGACCATTCGTGTGCAGCGCGTCATGCAACACCGCTGGCTGAACGAAGGACCAGCACGCAAGCTCATCGCCGACAGCGACGCACGGCGAAGCCGTTTCTATGAAAACTACTTCGGTATCGATTGGACCGACGCCGAACAATATCACCTCATCGTCAACAGCGGCTTGTTGGGCCCCATCGCAGTGGACGCCGTCGCTTTTGCCGCCGAGCGGCATTGGAGCACCAAAAACGATTAGGTGGTTAGCCCCACGTCTACGATGAGCGGCCGGTGTAAACCAGCTGGTTCATACGGACCGCTTGCCATAGATAGACATGCGACTAACCACCTAGCAAGCGCGGCAACTCTTCAACAAACTTGCTGCGCGGCAACACCGGATCACAACCAGCCGAACGCGCTGCCCGCAGCCGCTCTGTGTCTATGTGTGACCCGTAGGCTGCCACGCGCGGCAGTGAAGGACAAACCTCGGCCAAGCGGCGGAACAGATCGGGCAAGTCAAGCCCTGGAAAAGCCAGATCGAGCAGCACGCAAGATGGCGCTTCCGAGCAGGCGAGATCCAAGAGTTGTTCGAGGGAGCGGGCCGGTTTCACGGTCAGGCCCCGAGCACGAGCTTCGCCGGTGATACGGCTGGCAAACAGCAGATCATCACACAAAAGCAATGCAGAGGGCATGGTATCTCCGAAGTTTTGACGAGCGGGAAGCGCAAGCAACGGCAGGTCCGCTGTCGCTTACGTTTCCGACTCATCTTTACAAACCCAAACGGCCCATTTGTTGATAAGCGTACAGGATCGTCCACGCTTTGGCCTCGATTCGGGCCGAGCGATCATCGCACAACTGGCAGATGGCGGCGAAATCAAGAAACACTACTTCCAGATCCTCTGAGGCATTCAGCTTCGGTTGCGTTTGCGGCGTAGCACGGGCATCGACGAAGATCATGGCCACAGCTTCATCCGTCAGGCCGCTCGACGAGTACAGCGGTTGCGTGACCCGGCGGACAGTGGTGATCTCCAGTCCCGTCTCTTCCATCAGCTCGCGGCGCGCGGCCTCTTCGATGCTCTCACCCGGATCAAGCAAGCCAGCCGGGAAAGCGAACGAATAATCGCCGACGGGCACGCGGAACTCTTTGACCATCACTAGCCGCGGCCCCCCCTCATTCCCTCCCATTTCGGGGGGAATGAGGGGAGGATGCAGCACGGGCACAATGAGGACGGCATCGGCGGCGCGCTCGCTGCGGGGCTGGGGCTTGCGCGAGGCGTACACCCAACGGCCGGTGTGGCCCTTATGCTCGAACGTGGCCGCGTACAGGTTCAGCCATTTCTCATGTGTGAGTTGTTCAATCTTGTGAATGTGCATACTTAACTGCTATCCCCGAATGAATCGCCAAGACGCCACGATGAAAAGGGAGAAAAAAGAAAGGAACCACCCTAAGCAAGATCCTCTCTATTCCTTTGCTTTCATCCCTGCTCTCTTTTTTTCCTCCCTTGGTATCTTGGGCGTCTTGGCGGTTCATGTCTTTTGCGCCCTTAGCTTCTTAGATTGCCTCAGGTCCGCGTTCGCCGGTGCGGATGCGGATGCAGTCTTCCAGCGGCAGAATGAAGATTTTGCCATCGCCGATACGCCCTTCGGGACCGGTGCGTCCGGCCTCCATGATGGCGTTGACAGTCGGCTCGACAAAGTCTTCATTGACGGCAATTTGCAGCTGCACCTTACGCAGCAGGTTCACCGTCAATTCGTGGCCTCGGTACACTTCGGAATGCCCCTTCTGCCGGCCAAAGCCCTGCACGTCCACGATAGTGAGGCGGAAAACCTCGACTTGGTTGAGGGCTTCCTTGACGGCTTCCAGCTTAGACGGCTGGATGATGGCGAGGATGAGTTTCATGGCTATTTTCTCGTTTTGCATTCCCTCGCAGAGCGGGGATCGTCCCTCTTGATGTTACGGCAAAAGATCGACGACGGCGAGAGAAACTTTGGGACTTCGCAGTTTCCGGTAGTGTTGGGTTGCGGGGCATGCCGGCAGCGTGCCCCGCAACCAAACACTACCCGGCTTGCTGAATATTTAAAGCACCGCTCGTGGAGCCATTTATGACCTAGAGTTCATAGTGGGAGATAACAGGCGCCGGCGACGGCTGATTGGTTCTTGAAGAGAGGTTCACACGATGAGGACACGCAGAATAACCCTCGTTTCCATGCTCCGCCTGGGAACGCTCGTGTTGTTGCTCGCCCTGGGCGGTTGTCGGGCGCAGGTGGCGCCCCCAGAAGATAGGACGCCCGCAGATACGACAACGCACCTGAGCGACAAGATCGATATTTCGTTGACCGATTGGCTCCAGCTGCCGCGCGCAGAGTTGGCCAAGCGCGTCGAAGAATGGACCCAGACGGTCGGCAAACAGCGCGAGGAGGCACGGAGCAATGTCGAAGCGGTACGGCTGCTGCCGCAACTGCGTCCGCCGAGCATGGCGATCGGCTTCGCCATGGCCACATTTTCGCCGACAGCCGGCTTCTCGCTGCCCCCCTATCTGAAAGAAGGGCAGAAGGACGCCGCAGTCGCCCTGTATCTGGCGCGCCTGGGGGATGGGGAAGCGGCCCGGAAACTCGCCGATCCAGCCGATAAGGAGTTGCTGGCCAAGATCGACGCTTGCCGCAGTGAACGTAATTATCCCATCGAATGGACACGGCTGGTATCGTTGGTGCTGCAAAATGCCGAGTTGAAATTGGCCAAGGGCGAGCTGGACGGCGCAGCCGAATTGGTTCAGCTGCATCGTCAGCTGCGCTCGCTGCCTCTCCCACCGTCACTGGGGGCGGCGTTGTTGCCGCGCGGCCGGCAAGCACTAATGGTGGCAGCCGCCGCCTGGCGCGAGCCGCACTGGAACAAGACCGCCCTGGCCGCTGACATCGATGCCGCCCTCACCGATTGGGGTGAGGCGCCCGATCCGGTTTTCGGTTTCCAGGATGCATTTTTAGGATTTATCGACTCAGAAAACCAAAAAGTAAAAACCGAAAACCGGATTGCCCAGACGCCCCTCGATGTACAGCGCGCTCTCGATTTGCTCGCTCTGCCGCTGCCGAGCGAGGGGGCCGACGGCGTCGCCGCATTTTTTGATAGCAAGCAAAACCTGATGGAAGTACTCGTCGTTTATCGCCCGAAGCTGAACGAACTATTCCCGGAGCCGCGGCAGTTGGCCTTGCCACTTATCGAACGCGGCTACAAAAGTGAAGGTGATGCGGAGACCAGCCCTGGCCTGATGCGCCAGAGCTGGATAGGCGGTGGCCTGTCCTACGAAATCGCCCTGCTGACACGCGGCAATATCGGCGGTGCCGTAGTCTGTGTCCGACGAGCAGAACGTGTCAACGCCCCGGTGGAAGAAAACACAACCGGGGCGTTGACACGCCCCACGCGCCAGACAGACGATCTGCGCAATTTCGGTGCCGTTCACCTCGATCGCTCTTTTGAGCAAAATCGGCTCAACCTGGCTCCCGATCGCACGGGCCCATCGTTGGAGATCACGGACGCCGCCAAGTTAGCCACGATCACGCAGCCAGCGCCGAAGCACGCGTTGGCCGCTGCTGTCCTCCAGCGTGAGGCGAACGAGGATCTGCTGGCCAAGCTGACGCTGCGCTGGCCGGCTGAGCAAAACCACAATGCCCTTAGCCAGCTAGCTCTGCCGTTGTGGGCCGCTTACGGGCCAACTCGTTTGCAAAGCATCGAAGAAGCTGGTGGCGGACGATTTGTGCTGACCTGGCAGAACGCGACCACACGATTGAAGCTGAATCTGCCCTTTGAGGACAAAGCGCCAGAATTACTGGTTGAGGACAGCCGCGGTTCAGCCGCCTTGCCGGCTCGCGTTGAGGCTGCCGCAGAATTCGATCGCCAGGAACGTCAGGAACGAATCGCCGCCGGCAAGCCGCGCCAACGTCTGCGGCGTTCCGTCCAGCTGCTCTCTCACGGCATCGAGGACCTGCAGTTAGGGCAGACGCGCGAACAAATATTGGCCATCTTGTCCGGAGCGCATTCGCTCCGCGTTCAACCGCTGTCCGATGGTCTGAACATTCTTGTTCTCAATGAGCCGCCCGCCACGGCAACCTATTGGCCGCGACAGCTGTTCGTTCGCTTTGGCACTGACAATCGGGTGACAGAGGTCCGGATTCGCTATCAGGAACTTCCCACTACCCGCTCACAGCACCAGCAAGGGCAAGAGTCACCCGTGCTGGCACTGCGGGCGGGTGAGGGGATTCATGACGCCCCGCAAACGCTGCCGCCGACCTGGGCCGGACTCTGGACCGATCTGCCGCCACGCAAGCAGCCGGTACGGTATCGTTGGCAAGATGATGTCACCTGTTTGACTTATCAGCGTGATACCGGTGGTAGCGAGATGATGTTGTACGATCGTTCCGCTTCTTCCCGCGCCCCGCTACAGTTTTGCCGTCGCGGCGTCGAAGGCTGTGTTCTCGGCGATAGTCAGGCCGAGGTGCGCAGACGCTGGCGCATCCGCAATCCACTGCTCGCCTCCAACGGCGCCGAAGTACTTCGGATGCCAGAGAATAGCCCCTACGACGTGCTTTTAGTCTGGTACGCCAACGCTAAGGTATCGCGGCTGATCGCTCGTCATCGTCAGCCCAAAGCGCTAAAGGTCGAAGAGATCGGTGCAGCGTTGCAGCAAGCCTGGGGAGCGGACCTCGATCATCTCGGCTTCCTTCGCCGTCACGATAGCGCTCAGGGGCCAGTATTGCAGTCCTACGGCTTCCACGACGATCGCACGCGCGTTCGTCTGTTCGCACAAGAAACCGAGGTAGGCATTCGCCTGTTTACCGAATGGCGCGACTGGCCGATCCCCGCGCGAACACTGGCGTCCAAGTGAGAAGCTTTCCGAGCCACGACTGTTAGAGAGCAGTGGGTTGCCCGCTCCCTAACGGTCGTGGCTCGGAAAGTTTCACGAAAGTTTGTCGTTTACTCCGCCGCAGCGCTGACCGTGCCGGTTTGTCCCATCAGATAACCACGCAGGTCACAGAAGATTTGCGTACAGACATTGCGAAAGGCCAGGTTGGCACTGAGGTCGGTGCCGGGAGAGCGAAAGAGGACCGTGATACGCAGCTGATTTCCGCGATTGGGATCGGCGTGCTCCATGCACAACTCCATGTCGATCGTGCTAGCTCGGCGGCCGATCCCCAGCCAGGACAGTCCCTGGCGCGGCGCCGTATAGGCGCTGCCGCGGCCGCCGAAACGGACGCGAATGCGGCCCGGCACACTCTCAATCACCTCGCCACCGACATCGTGGATGAAGCCGCGCAGCTTGTACTCGGCGATGCGCTCCGGCATCCAGGCTTCCAAGGTATGGACCACGGCGAACGGATCACGCGGCACGCTTGCCAGTCCATTCGGGATAGGCACCGGCACGGTGCGGTCAATCGGTTTTGACGGCTGCCAAGGCGCGTTCTCCGGCGAACGGCCGGCGTCCGCTGGCTGGTGGCCGTCTTGACCAGCCGGCTGGGAGGAGTTTGACCAGCCCGCGTCGGCCGGCCGCTCCCGACCAGCCGATGACGGCGGCCTACAGGCCGGAACGCTCGTCAGGGCCGCTTCATACAACTCGGCCAACTCGCGGGCGCAGCGCGGCCGGTCGTCCGGCTTCTTGGCCAGGCAGCGGCGCACCACCTCTTCGATGGCGGGCGGCATGTCAAGCTCGACGATGGACAACGGCGGCGGCTCTTCGGTAACGTGAGCCAGAAGCAAATCCATCGTCGATCGGCCAGAGAACGGCAGCCGGCCCGACAGCAGTTCGTAGAGAATGACGCCGACACTGTAAAGATCGCCGCGGCCGTCCACGTCCTCGCCGCGCGCTTGTTCGGGGCACATGTAGCCTGGTGTGCCCACGGCGAATTCGGTGTGTGTCTGCGTGATCTTGGTGAACTGGTCCGGCGTCAGCATTTTGGCCAACCCGAAGTCCATGACCTTGAGCAACTCATAGGGTGTGTCCGCATCGACGATCATCAAGTTGGACGGTTTCAAATCGCGGTGGACGATGCCCAGGGCATGAGCCGCTTGCAAGACTTCGCACAGCTGGTAGAGCAGCCGGCCAACACGCGCCGGCGTGAGCCGGCCATTGTTTTGCAATACTTCATCAAGGCTGATGCCGCGGATGTATTCCATGACGATGCATGGTCCCTGCGGATCGTTGAGGGAAGCATCGTACAGAGTGACGGCATAAGGGTGCTGGAAGCGAGCCATCAACAGCGTTTCGCGTGTGAAGCGCTCGCGGAACTTGGGGTCGGCGGCGATGTGGTCGTGCATGACTTTGACCACCACTTGCCGGCCCAGATCGAGTTGACGAGCCAGGTAAACCCGGCCCATGCCGCCTTCGCCGAGCAGGCGAATCGTTTCGTACCGCCCCATGAAAACACGGCTGCGCATGGAGTATCTTCCGCCCATCCCAAGGAGTGGGAAACTCTGTCTGCTGCAAGTGTAGGTCACAAAATCCAGACGCGCTGAAAGCGTAGGGCACGCTAGCAACGTGCCCTATGCTTTCAGCGCATCTGTGAGACGCACTCGCCGCCCCTCGATGCGTAAGCGGCCCTGGGCAAACCACTGGATCGCTTGCGGATAGGCTTCACACTCCGCAGCAAACACGCGCGCCGCCAAGCTCTCTGGCGTATCGTCATCAAGGACCGGCACGACGCGCTGGGTCACGATTGGACCGTGATCGTATTCGTTATCGGCGAAATGCACGGTGCAGCCGGACACCTTTACGCCGCGCTCCAGAACAGCGCGATGAACCGCCAGACCGTAATAGCCCTTGCCGCAAAAGGCCGGAATCAACGCGGGGTGGATGTTCAGGACACGATTGTGGAAATCATCAGGGATGTGCAACAGCTGGAGGAAACCGGCCAAACAGACGAGATCGACGTCGGCCTCCCGGCAGTGTCCAAAAATACGCTCGCTGAACGCTTCGTGCGAAGGACAAGATTTCCGTTCGACCACGAAGGCGGGGATGTGGGCCTGGCGGGCGCGAGTCAGTCCGAAGGCATCAGCTTTGTTGGAAACCACAACGGCGATTTCTGCGCGGAGGATGCCCTCGGCAATGCGGTCGAGGAAGTTTTGTAACGTGGTGCCGTTGCCGCTAAGCAGGACAGCCAAGCGAATGGGATCGTGCATGAGAGGCCTCGTTGTTGCTTTTTGAAGTTGTGCATTCTCAGGTTAAGGGTAAGTATCTCCTTCGAATGTGAATGAACTGGAAGAAGTCTTCCATAAACTCGACATCGAACCCGCTAACGTATATGGACTGCACGGAGTACTATATGAGTTTTTCCCACCTTTTGTCGGTAAGCGCTCCGCGCTTGTGGCCGTTCTCCTCAGCAAGCGGATGCCGGAAACGCACACGAGCGAGGCATCAAGTCACTGCGACCGGGTTGATCATTGCCCTGGGGAGGTGGGGCGTTATATGCTTGAAGAATGGTTGCTCAGCGAAAATGCTCCTGAAAATCAGCGGATTCCCGGCATGGCCCTGGCAGCTATTCTTGGTGAAGGCAATGCCGCACGAATGTTGGGTGTATCACGATACTATCTTAACCCCGAGACGGGCATGGCGGAGTTCGCCTTGGTGGTGAGCGATGCCTACCAGCGTCAGAGATTAGGCCGTCATCTGATGCAGCGCCTGATTGCCATCGCTCGGGAACGCGGGGTCAAGCGTCTTGTTGGGCAGGTGCTTGCCGAGAATCGGCCCATGCTCGACTTACTGCGTTCGCTAGGTTTTTCACCTTCAACGCCTGTCGAAGCTCAGGTCATCCCAATGGAACTGGTTCTTGCGGAGGCAGGTTTCCAAGCCAACGGAAGGACGTTTCTTTAGGCGTCCTTCGTGTGTTTCTTTTCCGCTCAGGGTCCCCCTTCAACTGTGCGATTTAGCACACCGCTGGGACAAGCAGTATACTGGCGCTGCTGCCTGTAAGAGACGGAATACCCGAAACATCCCCTTTTCAAAGCCGTTTACGCGAGCCAGTTCCCCCTTCTCTCTCAACGTTCGGCACAATATTTGCTTAAATTTAAGATTAATTAGATATCTTTGTCCACAACGCGAGGTTTGCTCTTATGCGTACCACGGCAGAATGGATTGACGGTCAAGTACAGATCCCAGAACTTTTGCGCGCTGCGCCGCAGGTGCGGCCGGTGCTGGACCGCTATGGACTGAAAGGCTGCGGCGGGCCGATGGGACCGGCAGAATCGCTAGCGTTTTTTGCGCGCGCTCATGAAGTTTCCTTGCCGCGTTTGCTGGCGGAATTGCGTGAAGCAGCGCAGCCAGTCCCCCACCCCCTTCCCTTACCCTTGACCGACGAACCTTCGCGCAGCGATACCATCTATCGACCGTTCTTTAAGGCGGGCATCGTGGTAACGCTGAGCTTGGGTGCTGTATGGGGCGCGTACTTACTCGTCCGCATCGCCTTGAGCGGCTCGTTCACGGCCGCCGGATTGCACGAAGTCAACGCTCACGGTCACGCCCAGATTTTCGGCTGGGTGGGATTGTTCGTCATGGGCTTCGCCTACCAGGCTTTTCCTCGCTTTAAACATACGACGCTGGCCCATCCCAATCTGGCGCTGGTTAGTTTCGCACTGATGCTGGCCGGCGTCGTTGGACGCTCCTTGCTCGAACCCTTGGCCGGCGTGATGACATGGGCAGGGCCGACCGCCGTCGCTGCCTCAATGCTGGAAGTGATTGCCATTATCCTGTTTATCGGTATTCTCGCGGCCACATGGCGATCCGCTGGCAAGCCGCTGGCCTTCTACGACTACTACATCCTCAGTTCCCTGGCATGGTTCTTCATGCAAGCGATTTATGAGACCATCTACTTCGCCGCCACTCTGGAAGCGAGCGGACGCGAAGAGTTGATTGGGCTGGTAGCGACCTGGCAGGGCGCGCTACGTGACATGCAGATCCACGGTTTTGCCTTACTGATGATCTTGGGCGTCAGCCAGCGCATCTTCCATCATTTCTACGGTCTGCCGGCGCCAAATCAGCGACTGAGCCTCACCGCCCTGATCTTCCTCAATGGTGCTATCCTCGGTGAAGTGCTGGGCTTGATCCTGCACTCCGGGGGCGGCTTCATCTGGATCGGAGGGTGGTACGCCTCCGTCCTGGTACTGACGGGAACGATTGCGGTTTTGGTGTGGAACTGGCACATTTTCGGCGCGGCGGAAGATCCGGATCGTACCTTGAAGTTCCTCCGCGCGGCTTACTCCTGGCTGCTGGTATCACTGGCCATGCTTGTCCTGCAGCCCCTGCATCAGCGCATCCTGATCCCGTGGCTGGCCTCCGACAGCGAAGCGGCATATCTCCACTTCTCACATGCGTACTTTGGCGCCACTCGCCATGCCATCACCGTCGGCTTCATCAGCTTGATGATCGTCGGCGTCGCCGCCCGCGTCGTGCCCACGCTCAACGGTGTCGATCCGCGCACGCTCCCCAAACTCTGGGTTCCGTTCCTGCTCCTCAACACTGGCTGCGCCTTGCGGGTCGTCGGTCAAACACTGACAGATTTCATCCCGATGGCATTTCCCATTACAGGTATCAGTGGGGTGCTGGAAGTGCTGGGGCTGACGGTGTGGGGCATTCACTTGTGGCGGATTATGTCTGGAAGCTTCGCTCGTGAGATGCCCGAGATGCCAGCAAGTACAAACGCGGATGGCGTCATCACCGAGACGGATCGCGTCGGCGCAGTCCTGGATCGTTATCCAGCTTTGCTGGATACGTTCCTTGCCTTTGGTTTTCGGCCTCTCGCCAATCCGTTGTTGCGGCGAATGATGGCGCGGCACATCACCATTGCCTCGGCGTGCCGCCGTCTGGGTGTGGCGGTAAAGCCCTTTATCGCGGCCCTCAACGAATCCCGCTCGCAGCAAGCGGAGCTTGCAACGCCACCGCGCTCTTGGGATGACTCAGGTGAAAGGAGAGACAACAATGTTTGAGCGCG
>Ga0209061_1004629_pt1 | contig 12989 bp, 8 predicted proteins | sample Coa_R1_10_FD_187157 | JGI IMG/M metagenome (GOLD analysis project Ga0209061, IMG submission 187157) | Surface soil microbial communities from Centralia Pennsylvania, which are recovering from an underground coalmine fire - Coalmine... | ecosystem: Environmental > Terrestrial > Soil > Unclassified...
ACCTCGCGGCAGAACATGATCACCGGGGCCCAGGGCATCCCGCTTGTGGTGACCCAGACGTTCTCGCGCAGGTAGTCGCTCGGCCTGCGGGCGATCGGCTTGATGGCCTCGTACCGCCCCGTCCGCACGGTGCCTGCGTGCATGTAGTCGAGCCGGTAGAGCCAGAACGGCAGAGCTTCGCCGAGGTGGCCGACGACGATCCTGAGCCCGGGGAACCGGTCGAACACCCCGGCCGTGATGATCCGCAGCAGGTGCATCCCTGTCTCGACACCGAAACCGTAGATGGCCCCGTCGAGGCCGGCGTCGAGCAGCGGCTGGATCATCCTCCGCGACGGGGCGGTGGGATGCAGGTAGACGGGGGTGCCGAGCGCTTCCGCGGCCTCGAAGATCGGCCAGAACTTCGGGTCGTCGAGGTACTCGCCGTGGGTGTGCGAGTTGATGATGACTCCCTTGAAGCCCAGTTCGCGCGCGCCGCGCTCGATCTCCCTGGCGGCGGCGGCCGGGTCCTGCGGTGCGACGGCGGTCAGCCCGGTGAACCGGTCCGGGTGCCGGCGGCACGCCTCCGCGAGCTGGTCGTTGGCCAGCACCGCCATGCCCACGGCGCGGTCACGGTCGAGTACCTGGGTGCCAGGCGCGGTCAGCGAGATGACCTGACGGTCGATCCCGGCCGCGTCCATGTCGGACAGCCGGCGCTCGCCCAGGTCCGCCAGCCGCGCGCGGACCGTCGCGGGATACTCCTTGTCGCTGCGCATGAAAAAGCCGGACAGGCTCACGAACCCCGGATCGTCACATGCCCCCTCGTCCAGCATGCCGCGCCACAGCGCCATCAGCTCCGGCGGCGCGAACGCCTCCTCCGTGGCGATGCGCAGATACCCGGCGCCTCCCCCGGTCCGTGGCCGCTCACCGCTCATCCCCGCTCCTCCGGTTCTCGCTGGCCTTCTGCTGCGCCGCCCGGTGCGCGGCACCGGCCCGGGCACCCTTCCACCATCTGCGAACACGCGGGTGCCATCAACAGGCCCGGATCACAAACTTTGCCGGGTGCGGCAGGCCCGGCCGTCAGCCGCGGCCTGACGGCGGATCCGGCGCCGGCGCTCACCAGTGGTTGACGTGCAGGACGTCGTCCAGCGGGCGGCGCGGGGCGGGGCGGAACGTGTCGCCCGTGTAGTAGGCGGTCGGGATGAGCACGCCCTGCCGTATGCCGTCCGGCAGGCCGAGAAGCTCAGCGATCTCCCGCTCGTAGGCCAGGTGCAGCGTGGTCCAGGCGGTGCCGAGCCCGCGGGACCGGCAGGCCAGCATGTAGCTCCACGCCGCGGGCAGCAGCGACCCCCAGAGCCCAGCCTGGCTCTCACCGTGCCACGGCGCGTCCACCTGGATGCAGGCGATCACCTGCACGGGCACCTCGCCCATGTGCTGGCCGAGGTAGGCGGCGCTGTCCCGCACGCGCCGCAGGACGGCGGCCTCGTCCCGTCCCGGGGCTGCCCCGCCGGAGCCTCTGGCCTTTCCGGGGCCGGACGGCCCGCCGGCACCTAGGTACTTCTCGGTGGAGCGGCGGTAGAACTCGCCGACGCGGGCGCGCGTGTCCGGATCGGTGATCACCAGCCAGTGCCAGCCCTGCCGGTTGCTGCCGCTCGGCGCCTGCAGGGCGATCTGGAGGCATTCCCTGACCAGGCCGAGCGGGACGGGGCGGGTGAGGTCGAGGCGCTTGCGTACCGAACGGGTGGTGGTCAGTAGCTCATCAGGGCTCAGCGGCAGCGTGGTCATGGACCGTATGGTTTCACGGGCCGCCCCCGCCCGGGTGGGCCGGGAGGGGCGCCGCGGTCCGGCGGCGCCGCCCGGCCGCTTTTCTCCTGCGGGACTGGCACCACGCACCCGTCCGGGTGACGGACTCGATGACGGTCATCCGCGGCGGGCGGTACCGGGGCCTCGTACGTCAGCCGGGACGCCGGGGCCCAGTATCGCGAGGCGCCGGGCTCAGTATCGCGGGGCCTCGATGCAGCGCACCCCCTCGGCGCCCACGGTGGCCGCGTGCCGGGTGTGCGGCGCCAGCACCATGCGGTCGCCCGGACCCAGGTCGGCGTCACCTTCCTCGGTGTGGAACACGATCCCGCCGCGCACGCAGTAGAGGATCTTCTCGTAACCGTGCTCGTGCCAGGCGTAGGTGTCACCGGGCCCGTTGCCCCACCCGTGCGGGGTGAGCCCTTCGGAACGCAGCCTTCCGGCCAGTTCCTCCTCACCCGGCGCCGTCCCCTGATGCCGCTCGACCTGCACGCCCATCGCATCTGCCTCCTGTGCTTCCTGCCGGCTGCGGGCCGCCCGCAGGCCCGGGGCTTCGTGCTGGACCCGGGCACGTCCTGCCAGCTCCGAATCTACTGGCCAGCCGGCTGCCTGCCAGGCGGCTCCCTAGCGTGACCCGGAATGTGTAAATCATCACACCGGGTCAGCAGATGAAGCTGCCGCATCCGGGCAGTGGACAGATAAGGGCACAAACAGGGGGCTCACGGCAGGAGGAAGACATCCCAGCCGGCCCAGGAGCCGGCTGCCGCGGAGAAGGTGACCAGGGCGTGGCACGTGGTACCGGGCCAGGGACGCACGCGAGGGAAAGCCAGCGCCTGACCGAGGGGATCTCCCTTCAGACCCTCCGCACGACGCCCCGGTACGCCTATCTCGTCGCGGTGGTGGCCGCTGTCGGCGGCCTGCTGTTCGGCTACGACATCGGTGTCATCTCCGGTGCGGAGATCTTCCTCAAGCACGCCTTCCACATGAGCGCGTCCAGCGAGGAACTCGCCGTCTCCGCGGTGCTCATCGGCGGGATCATCGGCGGGCTGATCGGCGGGCGCCTCGCCAACGCGATCAGCCGCCGCAGGGCGCTCATGGTCATGGCCGTCATCTACGGCGTCGGCGCCATCCTGACCTCCATCTCCCCCTCGTACTGGTTCTTCTTCGGCTTCCGCGTCCTCGTCGGCGTCGCGGTCGGCGCGTCCTCGATGATCGTGCCGATGTACATCGCCGAGCTGTCCCCGACGAAGATCCGCGGCGGCCTGACGCTGCTGCAGCAGCTCTTCATCTCCGGCGGCATCCTGGTGTCCTACCTGATCGACTACGGCTTCGCCGCAGCCGGCTGGGGCTGGCAGCCGATGTTCGCCGTCGCGGTGATACCCGCGGCCATCCTCGGCACCGGCATGCTCTTCCTCGACTACTCGCCCCGCTGGCTCGCGATGCGCGGCCGCTGGCAGGAGGCGGAGCGGGTGATGGGCCGCATCAACCCGGGCACCAGGGACGAGGAGATGGAGATGCTCCGCAAGGACATGGAGGAACGCGAGCGCACATCCGGCTGGGAACTGCTGCGCCCCGGGCTCCGCGGCGCGCTCATCGCCGGGATCGGGCTCGGCATCTTCCAGCAGTTCACCGGGCCGAACACGGTGCTCTACTACACGCCCACGATCTTCAAGGACGCCGGCGTCGCCGCGACCTCGAACGCGCTGGTGTCGACCATCTACGTCGGTGCCGTGCTGTTCGTCTTCGTCTTCCCCGCCATCGGGCTCGTCGACTGGCTCGGCCGCAGGACGCTCTTCTACATCGGCCTGTCCGGGATGGCGGCCATGCTCGGCGCGCTCGGCGTCGTCTTCCACTTCGGCGCGGCCGCCTTCGGTCCCGAGGTGCTCGCGATCCTGCTGATCTACGTCGCGTTCTACTCGCTGAGCATCTCGCCGCTGACCTGGCTGATGAGCGCCGAACTGTTCCCCAACAGGCTGCGCGGGGCGGGGGGCAGCGCGACCTCCGTGTCGGTCTTCGCCGCCAACTTCGTGATCGCGGAGACGTTCCTGAGCGAGCTCAAGCTGATCGGCACGCCGGTCACGTTCTGGATCTACGCGTTCATCGCCGTTCTCGCCATCGTCTTCGTCCGCCTCGTCATACCGGAGACGAAGGGCAGGCCGCTGGAGAACATCGAATGGTACTGGACGCACGGCCGCCGCTGGAGGTAGCTGGAGGCAGAGGTATCATCCCGGGGCCGCCAGGCCGGTTCTGAGGGCCCTCACCATTCGGCGAAGGAGCCGTCGGCGTGGCGCCATACGGGGTTGCGCCAGCGGTGGCCGGTCTCGGCGGCCCGCCGGACCGCGGCCTCGTCGACCTGCACGCCGAGCCCGGGCGCCGTGCCGCAGACCGCGTAGCCGCCGGTGAAACCGAACGGCGCCGGGTCGACCAGGTAGTCGAGCAGGTCGCTGCCGGTGTTGTAGTGGATGCCGAGGCTCTGCTCCTGGATCAGGAAGTTTGGCACCGCGAACGCGAGCTGCAAGCTGGCCGCCAAGGCGATCGGCCCGAGCGGGCAGTGCGGCGCGAGCGCCACCCCGTAGGCCTCGGCCATCGCCGCGATCCGCCGCACCTCCGAGATCCCGCCGGCGTGGGACACGTCCGGCTGGGCGACGGCGATGCCGCTCGCCAGCACGTCACGGAAATCCCACCGCGAGTACAGCCGCTCCCCCACCGCCAGCGGCACCGACGTGGCGGCCGCCAAGCCGGGGAGCTCGCGGGCGAACTCGGGCAGCACGGGCTCCTCGACGAACAGCGGGTGCAGCGGCTCCAGCAGCGGCAGCAGCCGCCGCGACATCGCGGCCGACATGCGGCCGTGGAAATCCACCACCACGTCGCGGTCCTCGCCCACCGCCTCCCGCACCGCCGCGAGCCTGCCGACGACCTCCGCGGTGCGGGCCGGCGTGTCGATGTGCTCCAGCGCCGGCGAGCCGTTCATCTTCACCGCGGTGAACCCGGCCTGCACCTGCGCCCGCGCCAGCTCCGCCACGCGCTGCGGGCTGTCGCCCCCGATCCAGGCGTAGACCCTGGCCCGGTCGCGGACCGGGCCGCCGAGCAGCCGGTGCACGGGCACCCCGTACGCCTTGCCCGCGATATCCCACAGCGCCTGGTCGATGCCCGCCACCGCGCTGGACAGGACCGGGCCGCCGCGGTAGAAACCGCCCTTGGTCAGCACCTGCCAGTGGTCCTCGATGCGCAGCGGATCCTCGCCGACCAGGTAGTCCGACAGCTCGGCGACCGCGGCGCGCACCGTCTCGGCCCGCCCCTCCAGCACGGGCTCTCCCCACCCGGTGACCCCCTCGTCGGTGCCGACGCGCAGGAACAGCCACCGGGGCGGGACGAGGAACGTCTCCAGTGCCGTGATCTTCACCTGCCAGGTCTCCTTCCGCCTGGGTGAGCACCGCGTCGTGGCCGTCCCAGCAGGCCATGTTAACGAAAGCGTACCAGTTCTAATTAATTATGAAAATACCTTGACATGTTCTCCCGCCGGACGCACACTGTGACGTTAACGAGCCAGATACTTCTCAGCACGCGCCTGATTACTTGCCGACATGCCTTACGTGCCGGCACGACGTCCCGGCGCCGCGTCAGCGTGCCAGCCAGGGGCGCGCCGGTACACCGTAACCGCCGGGCCAACCCGAAGGAACTCGCCATGCCTCACCGTTTCCTCCCCACCCGGCCGGCCGCCGGGAACGCCGGCCGCCGGCAATGGGCACGTGCTGCCGGGCGGCCGTCCAGCGCTGCCCGGCACCGGGCCGGGATTCACCGTTACCCGTGGTCCGCCGGGGCGCTGCTGTGCGCTGTCGCGATCGCGGCCCTCAGCGCCTGTTCCAGCGGGCAGACCTCCACCAACCCCAACACGTCCAGCAAGAAGCACAGCGGCGCGATCACCATCTCCTACATCCAGAAGCAGGGGGACCAGGCCTACTTCGTCGACGAGATGAGCGGCGCCCAGCAGGAGGCAAAGCAGCTTGGCGGCGTCAGCATCATCCCGGTCAACGTGGGGATGGACAACACCCAGACCGTCGCCGCGGTGAAGAACGCGATCGCGCGGAAGGTCAACGGGATCATCATCGTCCCGCCGGACGGCTCGACGGGACCGCAGGACGCCGCGCTCGCGAAGGCTGCCGGGATCCCGATCATCTCCTCCGATGACGAGGTCTGCACCACCAGTCCCAACCCCGACAAGTGCCCGCCCGGCAAGCTGCTGCCGCGGGTCGGCTTCGACGCACAGCAGCTCGGCACCGCGGTCGGCAAGGAGGTCGCCGTCCTGTTCAAGAAGGAGAGCGGCTGGAACGCCAGCAATACCCGCATCCTGGAAGAGTGGCAGTTCAGCACGTCGGTGTGCACGCCGCGCGTCACCTACGCGGAGAAGCTGTTCCGGAGCAACGGCGGCCCGGCCGCCGCCAGCATCCCGGCGATCACGGTGGACACGGACAACACCACGTCCGGTGACCCCTCCTCGGCATTCAGCAAGACACAGTCGACCATCAACGCCTACCACGGCATCAAGCACTGGATCGTCTGGGGCTGCAACGACCAGAACGTCCAGGGCGCCATCACCGCGCTCTCGGACGCCGGCTACAGCACGAGCGACATCCTCGGCGTCGGCCTCGGCGGTGACGTGGCCTGCAAGGACTGGCAGTCAAGCGCGCCGACCGGCATGAAGGCCGCGCTCATGTTCAAGGGCCAGACCGTGGGCGCCGATGCCGTCAAGGCGATGGTGGCCCACCTCAGGAACGGTACCCCGTTCCCGCCTGTCACCGCCGTCAGCTTCACGATGGCGAACAAGTCAAACTGGAAGTCCACCGGGTTCGTCTGTCACTGACAGCGGGCTCACCTGCCACTGGAAGCGGGCCGGGCCCGGCTAGCCCGGGCCCGGCCCGCAGGCACCCGGCCCGCGACCAGGAGATCCACATGACCAGCGGCACCGCAGGCCCGACCCTGCGGCTTGAGCAGATCTCGAAGCATTTCTCCGGCGTGGATGCGCTCTCCGGCGTATCGGTCAGCCTCCAGGCAGGCGAAGTGACCGCGATCATGGGCGAGAACGGGGCGGGAAAATCCACCCTGCTGCGCATCCTGGGCGGTGACTACCTGCCGGACAGCGGCCGCATCCTGCTCGACGGCACGCCGCTGCTGCTGCGCTCGCCGCGGGACGCGCACCGGCACGGCATCCGCATCATCCCGCAGGAACCGGAGATCATCCCCGACGTCTCCGTTGCGGAGAACGTCTACGTCGGCAGGCTGCCGCATCGCGGCCGCCTGTTCGACCAGGCTGCGCTGCACCGCGCGGTGCAGCGCGACATCGCCCGGCTCGGCTTCGAGCAGGTGCTCGCGCCGGGCATGCTGGGCCGCCAGCTGTCACCGGCGGGCCGGCAACTCGTCGAGATCCTCCGCGCGCTGACCGGCCAGGCCCGGGTGATCGCCTTCGACGAGCCCACCTCATCGCTCACCGACCACGAGGTGGACCTGCTGTTCCGCCTCATCAGGCGGCTGCGCGCCGACGGCTTCGCGATCGCCTACGTCTCCCACCGGCTCAAGGAGGTCTTCGAGATCGCGGACCGGGTCGTCATCCTCCGCGACGGCGCCTTTGTGGCCGAGCGGCCGGCGGCCGGCACCTCGGAAGGGGAACTTGTCCGGCTCATGGTGGGCCGCGATCTGACCGGGGTCTTCGAGCGCGAGCCGGTCCGCGGCGGGCGCCCGGTGCTGGAGGTGCGCGACGTCACCACCGATGACGTCACCGGCATCAGCCTGACCGTGCACGCCGGCGAGGTAGTCGCGCTCGCCGGCCTGGTCGGCGCCGGCCGGTCCGAGCTGGCCCGCGCGATCGCGGGTGATTTCCCGCTGCGTTCCGGCCAGGTGCTCGTGGACGGCGCGCCGCTGCGGCTGCGCCAGCCGAAGGACGCCATCTGGGCGGGCATCGGCCTCGCCCCCGAGGAACGCAAAGCCGACGCGCTCTTCCTCGAGCAGAGCGTCAGGGACAACATCACACTGGTCATGCTCAGCCGGCTCAGGCGCTTCCGGTTCATCCGCCGCTCCGCCGAGCGGAAGCTTGCCGGGCAGTTCACCGCCCGGCTGCGGGTCCGCACACCCTCCCTCGACCAGGTGGTTAAGAACCTCTCCGGCGGCAACCAGCAGAAGGTGGTGCTCGCACGCTGGCTGGCCCGCCGTCCCAAGGTGCTGATCCTCGACGAGCCGACCCGCGGGATAGATGTCGGCGCCAAGGCCGAGATCTACCACATCATCGCCGACCTGGCACGCGACGGCGTCGCGCTGCTGGTCATCTCCTCCGAGCTGCCCGAGGTGCTGGGGCTCGCGGACCGCATCATCGTCATGAGGGACGGCCGTGTCGCGGGCGAGCTGACCAGAGCCGAAGCCACCGAGGAGAAGGTCCTCGCCCTCGCCATAGCCGAGGATGCCGCCGCCGCGGGCGGTGATGCCACCGGCGCTTCAGACAATGTCCCCGCTGTGCCGCCAGGAGAACAGTCGTGACCAAGCCCGTCACCCCCGCTACCCCTGCCACGCCCGCAGCCGGCGAGGAGCGCCCGGCCGGGCCCGCCATCACCGTGTGGCGGCTGCGGCTCAGCCGCCAGGGGATCATCCAGAACCTCGTGCTCCTCGCCGTCATCGGCGTGCTGGCCGCCGCCTTCGACAGCCTCAACTCCGGGTTCCTCTCCGGCGCCAACATCAGCGCCATCGGGCAGAGCGCCGCCGTGGTCGGCGTGCTCTCGGTCATCGAGACCGTTGTGATCATCTGCGGTGTGCTGGACATCTCGGTGGGCGCGCAGGCCGGCGTCGCCTACGTGATCAGCGCAATGGCCTTCAGCGGGACGGGCAACGCGCTGGAGAGCGTACTGGCCGCGATCGGGCTGGGGATCGTGCTCGGCGCGGTGAACGGCGTGGTGATCGTCTACGGCCGGGTGAATTCGATCATCGCCACGCTGGGCACCTTCTCGGCGTACAAGGGCCTCGCCCTCGTCATCTCCGGGGGGCAGTCCAAGGGGTTCGTGCTCGCTGACCCGTTCTACATCTTCATCGCCCGGGGCTCACTGCTCGGCGTCCCGTCCACGGTCTGGATCTTCGCGGTCGTCTCGGCAGCGATCTACGTGCTGCTCAGGTTCACCGACATCGGCCGCAACATCTTCGCGATCGGCGGCAATGACACCGCGGCGCGCCTCGCCGGGATCGACATCAACAAATACCTCATCGCGATCTACGCGCTGACCGGCGTGGTCTGCGCGATCGCCGGCATCATGATCACGGCCAGTGCCGGGTCCGCGCAGCCCACGACGGGGCAGACCGGGCTCGAGCTGCAGGCGATCACCGCCGCCGCGCTCGGCGGCGCGCTGCTGACCGGCGGCCGCGGCGGCGTCGGCGGCACCGTGCTGGCGGTACTGCTGATCAGCACGCTCATCAACGGGCTCACCTTCTTCGGGGTGAACAGCTTCTGGGAGAACATCGCGCAGGGCGCGATGCTCGTCGCCGCAGTCATCATCCAGAAGCTGCGCAGCGGCGAGCGCCGCGTCGGCAGGCCGACGTAGCGTCATCCGCCGAGCCGGATCACCGCGACACCGCGTACCGGCAGGTGTGCCCGGTCAACCGGGCGGCCCGGATCTGTCAGCAGGTCGGGGCCGGCCTCGGGCAGTGCCACGGTCACCGGCTCCGGCCCGTGGTTGAGCAGGAACAGGTACCGGGCCCCGTCGCCGTGCCGCACCGCCGCCTGCACGCCGGGCGGCAGGCCGCCGAGCACGGGCCGCACGCCCGCCTCGGCGCAGATCCTGCCGAGCAGGCGGCCCGCCGCGTCCGCGCCGAGCCGGGTGCCCGCATACCAGGCGGCGCCAGAGCCGGCGGCGTGCCGGGTGATCGCGGGACGGCCCGCCAGCTCACCGTCGGCGAAGACGGCCTCGGCGGTGGCGCCCTCCAGCTCGATCCACTCCGACCACAGCGTGCCGTCCGTCCGGGTGCCGTCGGCGAAGCGCACGCCGATCCGGCCGCCGTCGGGCAGCGGCCAGAACTCCTCCACGCGGAGGCCGAGCAGCGGGCGCAGCGGCCCGGGGCAGCCACCGGGATGGACCCGGTCGCACGGGTCGGTGACACCGGAGAAGAACGACACGAGAAGCCGCCCGCCCGCCCGCACGAAGCCGGCCAGGTTCGCGGCGGCGTCCTCGCCGCACATGTACAGGCTGGGCGCGACGACCAGCTTGTAGCCGGACAGGTCAGCGTGCGGCGCCGCCACGTCGCAGGCCACGCCGGCCCGCAGCAGCGGCGCGTACCAGGCGTGCTGGGCATCGAGCTGGCGGAGGGTGGACGGGTGGGAGCCGAGCTCCAGGCCCCACCAGCTGTCCCAGTCGAGCAGCAGCGCGACGTCGGCGCGGGCGGCCCTGGTGCCGAGCAGCTCGGGCAGGGCGGCCAGCTCCGCGCCCAGCTCGCACACTTCGCGGAAGATCCGGGTACCCGGCCCCGCGTGCGGCACCATCGCCGAGTGGAACTTCTCCGCGCCCCCGGCACTGGCGCGCCACTGGAAGAACATCACCGCGTCGGCGCCCTGCGCGACGGCCTGCCAGCTCCACAGCCGCATCAGCCCCGGCGGCTTCGGCAGGTTGCGCCGCCGCCAGTTCACCGCCGACGGTGCCTGCTCCATCAGCAGCCAGGGGGCGCCGCCGCGCAGCGAGCGCATCACGTCGTAGGTGTAGGCGGCGCCGGCGTATGCGCCGGCGTCGCCCGGGTCGGGGTAGCTGTCGTTGCTCACCACGTCCTCGTGCGCGGCCCAGCGGAACTCGTCAACCGGCGGGTGCACGCCGATGAAGTTCGTGGTGACCGGCACATCCGGCGTGATCTCGTCCAGGACGCGCCGCTCGGCCAGGAAGCACTCCAGCAGCGCGTCGGAGCAGAACCGGGCAAAGTCGAGGTGCTGGGCGGGGTTGCCGAACGTCGGCGCGACCCGCGGCGGCTGCACCTGGGCGAACGAGCCGTACCGCTGCGACCAGAACGCCGTCGACCACGCGTCGTTCAGCGCCGCCACGTCCCCGTACCGCTCGCGCAGCCAGCGCCGGAAGTCCTCCGCCGACACCGGGCAGTAGCAGGCGGGCACGTGGCAGCCGTACTCGTTGCCGACATGCCACATCGCCAGCGCCGGGTGGCCCGCGTACCGGGTGGCGACCTGCCTGGCCAGCCGCGCGGCGTAGTGCCGGTAGACCGGGCTGGACGGGCAGTAGTGCTGGCGGGCGCCCGGCGACAGCCGCACGCCGTCGGCGCGGACCGGCAGCGTCTCCGGTGCCAGCTCCGCCAGCCACGGTGGCGGGGAGGCGGTCATGGTCGCCAGGCACGCCGCGATGCCGTGGGCGGCCAGGCCGTCCATCACCTCGTCGAACAGGCTGAAATCGAACTCGCCGGGCCGCGGCTCCACGGTGGCCCAGCCGAAAATGCCCACCGACACCATGGTCACCCCGGCGCGGGCCATCAGCGCCAGGTCCTCGCGCCGCACCTCGCGCGGCCACTGCTCGGGGTTGTAGTCGCCCCCGTAGGCGATCCGCCCGATCCGGCTACGCCACGCCGCCATCCGTTCGGCTGCCCGCCGCTCCGGCACCTCCGTCACCGCTCACCCTCCTCACCTGCGCCAGCCGTTCACCTGCCTTCATTCAACGGCTCGCGGGCGCGCCGTCCCGCGGGCGCCCCGGCGGCGGGTTGCGTCATTCCTGGGAGCGTTGGGCGGTGCCGATCACGTTGATCTCGGCGGCCGAGACGTAGCCGTTGCCGGCCTGCACCCCCACCAGCCTGACGTAGCGCACGCCGCCGGCGGAGAAGCTGGCCTGCTTCTGTGCCTCGCTCAGCGCCCACGTGCCGCTGCTGACCTGGGTGAAGTTCGTCCCGTCAGCGCTCACGTAGACCTCATAGGAGGTGATGATGCCGTTCGGGTTACCGTCCTGGCGCGGGAGGTAGAGCAGGCCGCGCACGTTGTAGACGCCGCCGAGGTCGAGCGTGATCGACTGGGGCGGGTACGCCCGGACCGGGCTCCACTCGGTGTGCCACAGCGTGGCGGGGTTACCGTCGATCGCGTTGGACGGCGGGTAACCCGGCTGGTAGCTGGTGGCGGTGGCCGTCATCAGGCTCTGCGGGATGAGTTCCAGGTACACGGGGACCTGCGAGGTGGAGACCCACTGCTGGCCACCGGACCGCCACGTGACGGCCACGGTGGCGTAGTACCGCCCGGGTGCGGCTGAGGCCGGGGCGGTGAGCTGCCAGGCCACCGGGGCGGTCTGGCCACCGTTGAGCGTGCTAGGAGGCGCGGTCACGGCCGTGGCCGTCCATCCCTGCGGGACCTGGAGCTGTGCCGACACCGCGGTGGCCGCCGGCGGGCCTGGGTTGGTGACCGTGGTGCTCAGCGGGATGGAGCCGCCGGCCTGCGGGATCTGCGCCGGGTCCGGCGTGATGGGGCCGATACCCGGCTGCTCGCCGTTGGCCGGCATCTGGTTGACCTGGAGGTTGTCGAACTGCGCCGTGTCCCAGGGGGATACCTGCAATCCGACCTGGCCCATCTGGTAGGCGCCGTCCACGGCGGACCCCAGCGCGTGATGGTCGAGGAACGCCGTGATGGTGTCGCCCCGCAGTTCGAGCCCGAGGCGGTACCAGGTGCCCGCGCTGAAGGTGGCCGTGCCGCTCGCCAGCGTCGTGTCCGCGCCGCTGACGTCCTGCTTGTACAGCGACCACTGGCCCGAGGTGCCGATCCGGAAGTGGTACCCGGTGATCGCGTTGGCGGGCCCCAGTGCCCTGCCGTCGAGTTCCACGTAGCCGGGCTGGGTGAGCAGCGCGTCGACGCTGGCCCGGTAGTTCTGCCACGAGTTGGGGTCGCCTGTGAGGGTGACGGGATAGTTGTCCCAGCCGTTCCACTGGACAGGCTGGGCGGTGACGTTCTGCTGGAGGCACATCCCGCCGGGGGGCGGGGCGGCCTGGTTGCCGCTCCCGGCCAGGCACGGGGCCGTCTGGAACGAGCCGCCCAGGTCAGACAGGTACCGGGGGGTCGTGCCCGCCGGGTATTCGTCGAAGTTCTCCGAGTATGGCAGTGCCCACGGCTGGCTCGCGGGTGCCGTGGCCGTGCCCTTGTGCTGGCCGGTGGTGGTGGTCAGGGTGTAGACGTAGCCGGGCTGGAGCGTGAGGCTGAACGACCCGTCCTGCGGCTGGAT
>Ga0209061_1004631_pt1 | contig 12988 bp, 15 predicted proteins | sample Coa_R1_10_FD_187157 | JGI IMG/M metagenome (GOLD analysis project Ga0209061, IMG submission 187157) | Surface soil microbial communities from Centralia Pennsylvania, which are recovering from an underground coalmine fire - Coalmine... | ecosystem: Environmental > Terrestrial > Soil >...
CGGGCAGAGCCGCGTGCAGATCGCGTGGCAGCGATTGGTCTTCCCCGACGCATCGAGCATGGACCTGCCCCGGATGCCGGGCGCCGACAGCGCCGGCTACTCGGGTTTCACCGACGAAGTTGATCATCACTATCTCCGCACCTTCGGCACGGCCACCCTGCTGAGCCTCATCAACGCTGGGCAGATGGTCGGACAGATGGGCGCGTTCGGCGGCGGCTACGGATTCGCCGGGCCAATGGGATACGGCTACGCCGCGCCGAGCCAGTGGGCGCTGATGGGTGAGATGGGCGGCTCGGCGGCGAGCGGACAGATGGGAGCGGTCGGGCAGCAGGCGCTTCAGCAAGGCATGAACAGTTCGCCGACGATCGATATCCGGCCGGGCTATCAGTTCAACGTGATGGTGACGCAAGACCTGGTCCTGCCCGGACCGTACCGAGGCGATTAAGTGAATCTCTCGAATTCAGGAAAGGAGCGAGTCGCATGAAGCTGAAACTGAAAGACAAGGAACTGCCGCCGGAGCAGCTCAGGCTGACGCTGCCCGGCAACCTCAAGGCATCGCTGGACGAGTATCTGCTCTACTTGCGCGACACGTCACATCGCGAGGCCGAACTGAAGGAGGTCGCGCTTGAGATGCTGCGCCAATTCGTCGAGACCGATCGGGATTTCAAAATGTGGCGAAAGCAACGGGCAGGGACGGAGCTGTCTGGAGTCCAGAGCGGGGTGGTGAGAGAGCGGCAGAACGGGGCGGTCGGGGCGAAAATTTCGTAGGGCAAGATAAAGGGTTCCCCGTACCGTGGTGCCTAAAATGGCTGTTTTGCCGCAAATGCACTCGACTTTTTCGCCCCGTACAGGGCAAAGTGCGCCCCGTACTTTTCGCCCCGTTCTGCCGCTTGCGTTCGGAGCGCTGCTGGCGGCGCTGATTCTGGGCTTCTGGCTGCTCGGTCTGCGCATCGCGCTCACCGACAGCGCCTGCCCACCGGGCATCTACCGCGCAACCGCACTGCGGCCGGGAAACCCGCTCGTGCGCGATGAATTGGTGCTGGTCTGCCTGCCGGAAGACCTTGCCCGCTTTGCGCTTGCGCGCGGATACCTCGCTCGTGGCGCAGGCTGCGGCGACGGCATTGAGCCGGTCGGCAAACGGGTCGGCGCGCTTGCCGGCGACACGGTCGCACTCGCGCCGGATTACGTCGCGATCGACGGCAAGCGGCTACCAAACAGCGCAAGCCGGAGCAGCGACACGCGCGGCAGACCAGTTCCGCACATCGTTTTCGGCAACTATCGCGTCAGGCACGGCGATGTGTGGCTGTTCGGCGAGGACGACTCGCGAAGCTGGGACTCGCGCTACTTCGGTCCCGTCCCGACCCGGGCGGTGCGCGCGGAACTCAAGCCGGTGATCACGTGGTGAGCGATGGCTGACGGATTACATACGCGCGAGCAAGGACTCAGGCTCCATCACCTCGCCAATCTCGGCGGCCTGGTCGCGCTCGCAGGACTCGATCGTGAGCCGCCCGACCTGTTGCTTGGAGCGTTGCTCCGAATGGCCGGAAGCCTGGCCGAACTGCCGGAGCGCGGGCGCGCGGAGCTTGCATCCATGGGCGGCGAGAAGCTGAACGAGCGCGCGAGCGCCAAGCGCGCGTGGAAGTCGTGGGCGCGCGCTAATCGGCTTCACAACCTCACCCTGTCCGAGGTGCAAATCCGACGGATTCTCGCAGCGCTCGGCCACGGAAAGCCAGTTGCCGAAGGCGAGCGGCTCTGCCGCCAGATGCTAACGCTGCTCGACGGGAGGGCGGGCGATGAGTGATCTGCTCAGAAGCGATCTCTGGATGCGCCCGCACCCGACGGGCGCACGCGGCGAGCGCCATCCGCACGGACCCAGGTTCTGGTGGACGGGGTTGGGCAAGCGCGGCGCGCGAGCGTCCCGCCACGCCGGCCGGCTCAACACGCAACTCGATCGGCGCGGCGCAATTACCACCGGCCAACCGCGCGCCTACATGCAGCGCAGCGTCGTGAAGGTTTCGTACTCGCGCAACACCAAATCGGCATCGTGGGCGGCGCACGGGCGCTATCTCGCCCGCGACGGCGCGCAGCGCGAGGGCGAGAAGGGACTCGGCTTCAACGCCGAACGCGAGGACGTCGACCTCGCCAAGCTGCTCGGCGGCTGGCAGAAGTCAGGCGACGAGAGGCTCTTCCGCCTCATCGTCTCGCCGGAGAACGGCGCCCGGCTCGATCTCCGAGAGCACGCCCGTGAGCTGGTTGCACAGATAGAGCGCGATCTCAACACGCGGCTTGAGTGGGCGGCGATCGACCATCACAACACCGACAATCCGCACCTTCACGTCCTGATTCGCGGGCGCGACGACCACGGCCGGGCGCTGTCAATCGACCGCGCCTACATCCAGTCGGGCATCCGTACGCGGAGCGCCGAGATCGCAAGCCGCGAGCTTGGACTACGCGCCGAGCGCGACGTGCTAGAGGCGCGCGGAGCCGCAGTCAAACGCGAGCAGTTCACCGAAATCGATCGCGAGCTTCTTCGTCGCGCCGGCGGAAAGCGCATCGTCAGCTTCGACGGCGGGCAGCCGCGCGGCGAGGCGTCACGCGAGCGGCGGGCGCAGGAGATGGCGCGGCTTAAGTTCCTCTCGCGGATGGGACTAGCGCACAAGACCGGCTCGGCTAGCTGGCAGCTCGCGCCCAATCTGGAGCGCACGCTTCGCGAACGGCAGCTCGCAATCGACATCATCAAGACCAGAGCGCGGCATCGCAGTCAGATGCTCGACAAGCGGGCGCCGCTGGCTGTCACAAGGCTTGCGCCAGGCCAGAAGCTCACCGGGCGCGTGGTCGGAACGGGGCTCGAAAACGAGGCGCGCGACCGCCGCTACATGATGCTCGAGGCGACCGACGGCAAGCTCCACTACCTGCGCCAGACGCCGGCGATCATCCGCTACCTGCGCCAGACGCCGGCGATCATCCGCGCGCGCGGCGCGGGAAAGATCGGACTCGGCGAGGTCGTGACGCTCGAAGCGCGCGAGTTCCAGAAAGACGGGCGCAGAGTGAACTACCTCCGCGTCGAGCAACACGGCGAACTGCGCTCGATACAAGCCGACAAGCAGATCGGCAATCGGCTCGATCTTGACGCGCTCAAGACTATCGAGCGCGACGGGCGGATCGGCATGCGCGGCTGGAAGGGGTTTGCCGCGAAATGGCGCGGGGCGATGAACGACCGCTTGCCGGTGCTGGAGCAGGCCGGACTTATCGTCCGTCACCAATCGGCCAGCCGCAATTACTTCGTTCCGTCCGGTGCCGAACAGAAGCTTCGCGCCGAGATTGCGGCGCGCGAACGCCGGGAGCGGCAACAGCAAAATCAGAAGGAGCGTACACGCTAATGGCTGCAACATCTCTACCGTACAGGCCGCCGGGTAATCCGGCGGATCGCGGGCTCACGAAGATTATCGCGGCGAGCGCCGGACTCATCGCTTTTCTATCGCTGTGGGTTGCGACCCAGAGAGCCGCCGCGATGCTTGGCTACGCGGCGCCGCTGGGTGAGCCGCTCACGAATCTCCCTCTCATCGGACCCCTATACGTGCCGTGGGCGATTCTTCTGTGGGCCTGGAAGTGGCGCAACGCGGCGGAAGCGAGCGCGGTCTTTGCGAACGCCATGCGCCTGTTCGAGTATCCGTCTATCGCCGCCGCGCTGCTTGCGATGGGAGCGGCGCGGCTTGTCCGCGGAATTTCGCCGCGCATCCATGATCTTCACGGCTCCGCCCACTGGCCAACCGTGCGCGAGGTCAAGGCCACCGGGCTCCGCGACGCCGCGAGCGGCGTTTATGTCGGCGCGTGGCGCAACGGAAGCAGAACCTACTATCTCCGCGACGGCGGCCCGGCTCACGTGCTCGCCTTTGCACCAACTCGCAGCGGCAAAGGCGCCGGCATTGTCGTCCCCACGCTGCTGGATTGGCCCGAGAGCGTCGTGGTCCACGACATCAAGGGCGAGAACTGGGCGCTGACGGCCGGCTGGCGGCGGCGCAACCTCGGCAACCTCTGCTTCAGATTCGATCCGACCTGCACCGACGGCACGGCCGCGCATTTCAACCCGCTCTGCGAAGTGAGGCTCGGCGACGAAGAGGTCAAGGACGCGCAGAACATCGCCGACCTCCTGATCGATCCGTCAGGCAACGCCCCGCGCGATCATTGGGATCTGACCGCTCATGATCTTCTGACGGCGGTTATTCTCCACGTCCTCTATTCCGAAACTGAGAAGACGCTCGCGCGCTGCCTGAATTTTCTCGCGCCGCCCGATCGCAGCCAGGATGACGCGCTCAAAGAGATGACCCAGATACGCCACCCGCGCGAAATCACGCACGCGGTTATCGCCGGAGCGGCCCAAGCAGTCCTGAGCAAGAGTCCCAACGAACGCGCGTCAGTGCTGAGCACGGCGGTCAGGTCTCTTAACCTCTACCGTGATCCGATTGTCGCCGCCAATACCGCCGACTCGCACTTCGCCATCGCCGAACTGACGCATCACGAACGACCGGTGAGCCTTTACCTCACTGTTCCGCCGTCGGACCTCACACGCACGCGCCCGCTGATACGGCTGCTGCTCGCACAGTTGGGCGCGCGGCTCACCGAGCGGCTGCATACGCACGACGGCTCGCCGCCGCAGCGCAGACTCTTGCTTATGCTCGACGAGTTCCCGGCGCTGGGCCGGCTCGACTTCCTGCAATCCGCGCTTTCATATGCAGCGGGTTACGGCATCAAGGCCTGCCTCATCGCCCAGGATCTGTCGCAGCTATACGCCGCGTACGGCCGCGACGAGTCGATCATCTCGAACTGCGCGGTCCGAGTCGCCTTCGCGCCCAACAAGATCGAAACCGCGCGGCTGGTCTCCGAGATGGCTGGCGTGGCCACCGTGCGCCACGAGCATCGAACCTATTCGGGAGGCGGCACGAGCGTTTCTGAGCCCTCGATGCAGCGTCCGCTGCTGACGCCCGACGAAGCGATGCGGCTACCCGAAGATGCCGCGCTGATCTTCGTCGCCGGCCATCCGCCGGTTTACGCGAACAAGATTCGCTATTACGACGACGCAGATTTGAACGCGCGCTCCAAGATTCCGCCGCCGCTCCACTCGGACCGAATCGAGCACGAGCATCAACGGCCGGAGCTGCCGCCGAAAGCCGTCATCACAAACGGCGATGGCACAAACGGGAATCAAGCCGCTGCCACCCCTGCTGACCAGGACGAGCGCGGTGCCCGTGAGCGAGAGAAGGCCGAACTGTCGAAAGAGTGGCCGTTCAAATGAGAAAGCCCGCACACGAAGTTTCCTGCTACCTGACCCAGGCCGAGGCCAGGGAGTTGCGCGAAGAGGCCGCGGCGCGCCATCTATCGCTCTCGCGCTACCTGCGCCAATGCCTGCTTCACTACCGCGCGCTCAACGCCGGCGCCGACGGCGGAATGCGGCAGCTTTCGATTGCGCTGGCCGACATCGAGGCGCGCCTCGCGCGCAGCGTCGAAGGTCAGAGCAAGCGGATAAGCGCGCTTTACCGGGAGCTTCAGGTGCTGTTCGCGATGATTGACCGCCTCGCGTTCATTCTTTCCGTGCATACACCCGAAGTCCCCGACCAGCAGCGTGACGCCGCGCTCGCGGCGGGCGCCCGGCTCTATAACAACTGGCGCGACGCCGTCATCGAGATGACCGAGACCGGTGCCGCCATCGATTCGTTCAATCATCACAACCACGAGGGAGAGAACCAAGCCGAGGATTCCGATGAGCCTTCAAGCGATTCAATCGGCGCGGCTCGATGAGCGGCTGCGCCGCGAGCTTGGTCCGGCCGTGCTGGCCGCGCTCGATGACTCCGACGTCATCGAGATTATCCTCAACCCAGATGGGCGGCTCTGGCTTGAGTCGCACGGCAAGGGAATGCAGCCCACCGGGATCACCATGTCGGCCATTCAGGCGGAGCGGCTCATCGGCACGGTCGCGTTCGCGCTGAACACCGTGGCAAATGATGCGCATCCGGTAATCGAATGCGAGTTGCCGCTTGACGGCAGCCGCTTTACCGGCTGGCTCCCGCCTGTCGTCGGCGCGCCCACCTTCGTCATCCGCAAACACGCGCGCCTCATCTACACCCTTAACGATTACCTGCGCGACGGAATCATGAGCGAGCAACAGGCCGATACGTTCCGCAGGACGATATCAGCCCGCGAAAACATCGTGCTTGCCGGCGGTACGGGTTCCGGTAAGACGACTCTCGCCAACGCTTTGATCCACGCGATGGTCCGCGCCAGCGGCGACAATGAGCGCTTCGTCATCATCGAAGACACCCGCGAGCTTCAGTGCGACGCGCCCAACGTGATGCAGCTCCACACCTCGGCCGCCGCCGACTTGACCTTCCTGACCCGGACCACGATGCGCGCCCGGCCCGACCGCATCATCATCGGGGAGGTGCGCGGCGCCGAAGCGCTCGGCCTGCTCAAGGCCTGGAATACCGGTCATCCGGGCGGCGTCACCACCGTGCACGCCAACAGCGCCGCCGCGGCGCTCGTCAGGCTTTCGAGCCTCGTCCAGGAGGCCAACGTCCCGCCGCAGCCGGATCTTATCGCCGAGACGATCCATCTGCTCGCTTTTATCGCGCGAACGCCCGACGGTCGGCGCGTCACCGAAATGGTCCGCGTCGACGGCTACGATTCGCAGCGCGGATTCAAACTCACGCCACTGGAGGGAAGACAATGAATCTCCAATTCTTGTTCCTTTATCTCCTCAGCAGCGTCGCCGCCTGGGTTACGTTCCGGAGAATCAAAGAGCAGGCCGAGCCGACCCTTTTTGACTGGATCGCGTTTGGAAGTCTCGTACTGCTCATGGCTCAGACCCTCACACTGGCGCTGAACGTCAAAATGTGGATTTGACCGAACGTTTCACAGGAGGTGTGCAAATGCTGCACTCGAAAATCTTAAGAAAGTGCGCGAAGTGGATCAGGTGGATCGGGTACGCGTACGGGGTCGTCACTATAGTGTGGCCGGCTCAGGCGCTCGCCACCACCGGCATCGGCGTCCTGCCGTGGGACCAGCCGCTCAACACCATCCAGATGGATCTGCAGGGCACCGTTGCGCACGCCGCGACCACCATCGCGGTCATCGCCGCCGGTCTCACCTGGACCTTCAGCGAGCATGGCACCGGCGCGCGCAAGATGTCGGCGGTCGCCCTTGGCGGCGCCGGGGCGCTCGGCGCAACCCAGCTCATGATGGCGCTCTTCCCCTTCGCTCCGGCGATTCTCTGATGGAACTGCAACGCACGCCGATCCATCAATCGCTGGTACGGCCCATTCTGCTGGCCGGGGCTGAGCGGCGGCTTGCGATCCTCAACTGGCTCTTCATGGCGGCGCTCATCTTCGGCGTCGGGCTTCATCTCTACACGCTCGCCCTCGCAACTCTGCTCGGCACCGTTGGCCACTGGGGACTGAGACAGGCGGCGAAGTTCGACCCGCAACTCAGCGAAGTCTATGTCCGCCACCTCCACTACCAGCGCTTTTACCCGCCGAGTGCTGACGTGACCGCGCCGGTCGCGCCGGTACATCCGGCGGTGCCGCAGATAAGAAGGTACTGAGCCATGCTTTTACGGGAGTTCAGAGACTTGCGGCGCAGGCGCGAGCGGCTGCTCGGCTTCTCCGACCTGCTCAACTATGCCGCGTTGGTTGATCCGGGCGTGACCCTGCTCAAGGATGGATCGCTGCTCGCCGGGTGGCGCTATGCCGGCCCCGATCTAAATTCCGCCGGCGCGGAGGAGCTGACCGCGCTTTCGCATCAGGTGAATTCTGCGCTCGCCGCGCTTGGCGATGGCTGGGCGATGAACGTTAATCTGATCCGCCACGCGAGCGCCGGATATCCGCAGCCGGGAGCGTTCCCAGACCCAGTCACCACGCTCATCGACGAAGAACGCCGCCGTCATCACACTGCCGAAGGGCGCCACTTCGAAGGCGCACTTGCCCTGACGCTTACTTGGACGCCGCCGACCGAGATGCAGTCGCGGGCGGCCGGATTATTTTTCGAGAGCACGGCACGGAGTACCAACTGCGAGCAGACGCTCGAGTTTTTCAGGAAGAGTCTTGCCGAATATGAGGACGCTCTCAGCGCCCGGCTCGCGCTTGCGCGCATGGACGACCCCACCCTGCTCGCGCATCTGAACACCTGTGTCACCGGACGCCGCGAGCCCATACGGCCGCCCGAAGACGGGAGCTATCTCGACGTGCTGCTCGGCTGCCACGAGTTCCACGCGGGCTTCCGTCCTATGCTCGACGACCTTCATATCCGCGCTATTACAATCGTCGGCTTTCCGGTCGCTTCCTGGCCCGAGGTCACCGCCTTCCTCGATGAGTTGGCGCTCCCCTATCGCTGGTCCAGCCGTTTTATTTTCCTCGACCCGGCTGAAGCCGAGCGCGCGCTCAAAATCCAGCGCCGCAACTGGTTTCAGAAACGCCACGGACTCGGCGGCATGATCAAGCAGGTTTTCAGCAACGGCGCGGCGCAAAGCTTCGAAAACCGCGACGCGGTCGCGATGGCGCACGACGCCGACGAGGCGCTGGCCGAGGCCAGCTCATGCCGGGTCCGCTTTGGATACTATACGAGCGCCATCATCATCATCGACGAAGATGCCGCCGTCGCGGACGCCAACGCACGCGAGATTGCCAAACAGCTCCAACACCACGGCTTCCCCGCACTCATCGAGCATCTCAACGCCAACGAAGCCTATCTCGGCTCGCTTCCCGGCCACGGCTACCGCAACGTCAGACGCCCGCTCATCCACACCCGCAATCTGGCTGACCTGATTCCGACCACCAGCGTGTGGGCCGGCGAAGAGGCCAACCCGTGCCCGTTCTATCCGGAGAACAGCCCACCGCTGCTCTATGCCGCGACGACAGGCAGCACGCCCTTTCGGCTCAACCTCCATGTTGGCGATGTCGGCCACACGCTCATCTTCGGTCCGACCGGGTCCGGCAAATCGACCCTGCTCGGACTTCTGATCGCCCAGTTCTTCCGTTACCCCGACGCCCAGGTCTTCTGCTTCGACAAGGGACTCTCGGCCTTTGTCCTCACCGCCACTGCCGGCGGCAGGCACTACGACTTGGGCGAGAACGAAATCGCCTTCTGCCCGCTCGCCCGCGTCGATGAGGAATCGGAGCGCATTTGGGCGATTGATTGGCTGGAGATGTTGCTCGCCCTCCAAGGCGTCGCGATCCTTCCGCAGCATCGCAAAGCCCTTTGGCGGGCGCTTGAGCTGTTGGGTGAAAGCCAGCCCGACGCGCGCACCATCACAGACCTCATTCGGCTCCTCCAGGACCAGACGCTGCGCGATGGTCTTAACTTCTATTCGGTTCATGGCCCGATGGGCCGCTTTCTCGATGCCGACCGCGACGGAATCGAAGAGAGCCGGTTCGTCACATTTGAGATCGAGGCGCTGATGGCAATGGGTGAGAAAGTTCTGCTTCCGGTCCTCACCTATCTGTTTCATCGCATCGACCAGCGACTCGACGGGCGTCCGACCCTGCTCGTGCTGGACGAGGCGTGGGTGATGCTCGCCAACGGAACCTTTGGCGCCAAGGTCGAGGAGTGGCTGCGCACGCTGCGCAAGAAGAACGCCGCGGTCGTGCTTGCCACTCAAAGTCTCGTTGAAGTTGCCAACTCGCCGGTTCGCGACGTGATTCTGGAATCGTGCCCGACCAAGATTCTGCTGCCCAACCCGGAAGCGCAGAACCCGGCGACCAGCGAACTCTATCGCAAGTTCGGCCTTACCGACCGCCAGATCGAGATCATCGCCGAGGCGGTCCCCAAGCGGCACTACTATTACCTCTCGCCGCTGGGCCGGCGGCTGTTTGAACTGGCGCTCGGACCGGTGACGCTCGCTTTCATCGGCGCCGGTTCGAAGGCGGAGATTCTCGAAGCTCGCCGTCTGATCGCCACCCTCGGCCGGTCATGGCCAGTCGAATGGCTTCGCCCCCGCGCTCATATCGAATGGGCGGAACAGCTCGCGAAATCGTACGGACCGACAGAATCCCCGATTCGCGAACTGACGAACCGCAATGGCCATCCGAACGGCCGCTACTTCAATCAAGCTAACGGCGCCGCCATCACACCCAATGAAGGAGCGAACCGACATGGAACGATCCCGTGAGTTTGTCTTGTGGCTGGTCTGCGCGCTGCTCGTGTTGTTGTGTCTGCAATTCATCGCACCGCGCAGCGCTCACGCGCAGTTCGGCGGCACGCAGACCGTGTTCGACCCCGCGATGTTCGCGCGCCAGTTTCAGCAGCTTCAGCAGGAGACCCAGACCCTCGCCGCCGAAGCGCAGCAACTTCAATACATGATCAAGAACACCACCGGCGGGGCCGCGGGCGTATGGCAATCGGACCAATCGATGCTCGACGAACTGGGCGGGCTAATTCAGCAGCAGGGCGGTCTTTCCTACTCGCTTGGCAATCTGCAAGCTCAATTCCAACAACAGTTTCCCGGCTACGCCGTACCGCAGAACCCCGACCAACAGGAAGCGCAGAACATCGCGACGACGTTGAACACTCTCAACGGCACGCTGGCGGACGCCCAGGGCCAGGCGCAGAATTTCGCCAACGAGCAGGCGCAATTCGCCGAGTTGGAAGGTATGAACCGGACCGCAACCGGACGCTTGCAGGCGATCCAGGTCGGCAACGAGATCGCTCTTCAGCAGGCGCAGCAGATTCAGATGCTCCGGCAGTTGGTCGTCGCGATGATCAACGCCCAGAACGTCGCCGCCGCCAATCGCATCAACGGCGCGGCGGCGGAGGACGCCTCGGTCCAGCGCTGGCTCAGCGCCGGGCCGACGGTTCCGTTTTCCTCCACCATGCCCGACAATGAGCTTACCAATTTCGGCTCGCCGGCAAGCGGAGGACCGCAATGAAGAAGCTCATCGTCTGCGTCGCGATCGGCGTCCTGTTCTGGACGGGGTGCAATCGTCATTCCGGAACGAACGGCGACGATCCGGTTTCCACGCTCGCGTCGCCCCAGGCCGCGACCAATTACGATTATCCGTTCTGGAACGACCAATTTCAGCGCAAGACCGACGCGTGGCAAAAGGCGCTCAGCTTCTGCAACCAACCCGACCACAAGTTTCTGATCAACTGTCAGCCCGTGCTCGCCGTGGCCGCTCCGCGTGTCCCGTTTTCCACGGGCGTCGAGCACCCTCTTGGCATTCCGGCATTTGGCCCTAGTGCTCAACCCCAACCGACACGTTAGGAACGAGTCATGACGAACCTCGACAATATAGCCCAAACCTTTCAGTGGGCGGGTCAGCGCTACATGGCCATCATGCAGCCCTTCGCTGAGAAGATTTTTCTCGGCTTGGTGCTCATCGAGGTCGTAATTACTTGCGTCCACTTTCTTGCGGACCAGGCCGAGCCCATGCGCTTGCTCGCCGAATTCATAAAGAAGTCACTGGCGCTCGGATTCCTCTATGCGATGATCGTCAATGCTCCTGTTTGGTTTAGCGCTATCCTCCAGAGCTTCACGGAAATCGGCGGCCAGGCAGCAGGAATCCCGGGGCTAGATCCAAGCGGGGTCTTCAACAACGGCCTTGCCATGTTTCAAACGATCTACCGTGGCTTCGCGAGCCTCGGCTGGTTTCACCTCACCATGGCCTCTCTAATAGCCCTCGTTGCTGGCCTAATCATGTTCCTCTCGTTCGCCCTGATAGCAGGCCAAATGGTCTTGGCCGTTTCCGAGGCTTACGTCGGACTGGGCGGCGGCATCGTCCTGCTGGGATTCAGCGGTTCGCGCTGGACCATCAAGTTCGCCGAGAATTTCATCGGCTGGATCGTCGGTGTCGGGGTAAAACTCTTCTTTCTCTATCTGCTGGTAGGCGTCGGGATGACCATCACGGCCGGCTGGAACTCGGCGCTCAGCGGTTGGACCGTAGCCGACCCGACGCTCCCTCTTACCATTGCGGGCGGCGCGCTCATTTTCATGTTGCTGAGTTGGGAAATTCCGAACGTCGCGGCCAGGATCGCCGGTTCCTCGGTAAGCCTCAACCTCGCCCACGCCTTCGAAGCGGGAATGGCCGGTTATGGACTTGGCCGAATCCTGAAGAGCCGTGTTTCTTCGGATGGCCAGCCAGCCGCGACGCCACTTTCCCAGAACCTCGACGCCGGCGAAAAAGCTGCGGCCAACAACCAGGCGCCCACGACGAAGCTACCCGCGCTGTCTCCCAACGGGAATGGGAGTGCCGGCTCTCCCTCGAACTCGAACCGCACCGCGCCCGCCGGTAGGGCTTCATCGACTGCTCAGGCTCGCCAGAACGGCAGCCGCCCCACCCAGCAGTATTCATCAGGTAGATCGGTTTCGATCTAGGAAACAAACAATGGAAGCCAGAGCTGCTGTCTTTGCCAATCGGATCGAACAGCGCATCTTCCTTCTGCGGGGTCAGAAGGTGATGCTCAGCGCCGACCTCGCACATCTCTACGGCGTCGAGCCCCGCGCTTCTCGTTCAGGCGGTCAAGCGAAACATCGACCGCTTCCCCGCCGACTTCATCTTCCAGCTCAACCACGAAGAATTTCTCAGCTTGAAATCACAGATCGTGACTTCAAGCTGGGGCGGCCTCAGGCGCGCCGCGCCTTACGCGTTCACCGAGCAGGGAGTAGCGATGCTCTCAAGCGTTCTTCGGAGCAAGCGCGCCATCCAAGTCAACGTCGAGATCATGCGCGCCTTCGTTCGCCTGCGGCAAATGCTTGCCTCCCACGCCGACCTCGCCCGGAAGCTCGATGCGCTCGAAAAGAAATATGACGCGCAATTCAAGGTCGTTTTCGACGCGATTCGCGAGTTGATGACGCCACCGAAGCCAAATCGGCGCAGAATCGGCTTTGGCTCGGATTGAGTTTAGAGAGCGCCCCCGGCGAACCCCTGAAGAGGTCCGCCCGCCCGAACGATATAGAAACCCTCGGAGCGTTACCCCTCTCGTTGGTTCGAACCACAACCTTTTT
>Ga0209061_1004636_pt1 | contig 12976 bp, 9 predicted proteins | sample Coa_R1_10_FD_187157 | JGI IMG/M metagenome (GOLD analysis project Ga0209061, IMG submission 187157) | Surface soil microbial communities from Centralia Pennsylvania, which are recovering from an underground coalmine fire - Coalmine... | ecosystem: Environmental > Terrestrial > Soil > Unclassified...
GTTCCTCGGCGCGAAGCAAGCGGCAGCGCGCCAAGCAAGCGAGCATCTCGGCCTCGCCTGTGCAAACAACGGCCACCCGAGGTGCCTGCTTGGTGAGCTCATTTGGGTCTATGAGCTCCATGACCCGCTCGAAACCGATGGAAAAACCGCACATGGGCAGGGCTTGGCCCCCAAAGCGTGCCGTCATGGCGTCGTAACGGCCCCCGCCGGCGAGAGAGTAACCGACGGCCGGGTGGGAGACTTCGAAGATCTGGCCGGTGTAATAGCCGATCCCCCTCACGAGCGCGGGGTCGAAGAGCGCGCTGAGACCGGCTTGCTGCAAGGCACCTAGCGTGCTGCGGAGGCCGGCGACCACTTCGGGCATGTCGCCGGCGAGGGCGGCGGCTTGCTCCAAGTCGGCGTCTAGCGCCCAAGCGACGAGCGCCTTTGCCTGCTGCTCACCGAAGTAGGAAAGGTCGCGGACAACTTCCTCGGGGCGGGCGGCGCCAAGCTTGTCGAGCGCGACGTAAACCGGATATGGGTCTTCCAATGGGCCAAAGTGGGCCTCTACCGCTCGGCGCAGCAGGCGCCGGTCAGACAGCCTCACCGTGCAGCCGCTTATGCCTAGCTTTCCCAACGCCTCCAACCCGGCCGTAATGAGCTCGACTTCGGCCGCCACGCTCGGTTCCCCGATTATGTCGATGTCGCATTGCGTGAACTCCCGGTAGCGCCCGCGCTGAGGCCGTTCAGCTCGCCAGACCGGGCCGACGTGAGCGGCCTTGAAGGGCATGGGCAGCTCGGCGAGGTGGTTGGAGACAAAGCGGGCCAGAGGGACCGTGAGGTCGAAGCGGAGGCCTGCGTCCGCGAGCTCCTCCCCCTTGGCGAGCGCTTCTTCGAGCCTCGCTCCGCGGCGGAGGACTTTGAAAATGAGCTTTTCGTTCTCGCCGGCGCCCCCGCCGGTCAATGTGGCGAGATCTTCTAACGCCGGGGTCTCGATGGGTTCGAACCCGTAAGCCTCGAAGACGTCGAGTATGCGCCCGGCCACCGCCCGGCGAAGGCGGGCCGAGGGGGGGACGAAGTCGCGCGTTCCTCTAACCGGTTGCAGCCGCTCTGGCACTTGGCTAGCCTCGCCGATGTGGTAGGCGCGGCGCAAGGCGATATCGCGGCCCATGGCGTCGTCGCCACCGGGCTGCACAAAGCTTACGGGCCGGTAAAAGCGCTGAGCGGCGTCGACTTGGAGATCCCCGCGGGCCAGACGGTAGCTCTTTTGGGCCCGAACGGCGCCGGCAAGACCACGACGATCGACATCGTCCTCGGGTTGCTGCGGCCTGACGCCGGCGAGGTGAAAGTGTTCGGCCTGCCCCCCGGGGCTGCGGTGAGGGCTGGCCTCGTGGGAGGGATGCTGCAAGTCGGTTCGTTGGTCCGTGACATGACCGTTCGAGAGCTTGTGAGCATGGTCGGCGGGCTGTACCCGAGGCCGCTTTGCGTAGACGAGGTGCTGGAGGCGACAGGTCTTTTGGAGATATCGGGCCGTTACACCCAGGACCTCTCCGGAGGCCAGGCGCAACGGGTGCGTTTTGCCATAGCTGTTGTGGGAGACCCGGCGCTGCTCGTGCTCGACGAGCCGACGGTCGCGCTGGACGTGGAAGCCCGTCGCGAGTTCTGGGCCTCCATGAGGGGTGTCGCCGCTCGGGGCAAGACCGTGCTTTTCGCCACCCACTATTTGGAGGAGGCGGACGCTTTCGCCGACCGCGTGGTGCTGATGGCGAGGGGGCGAGTAGTCGCGGACGGCACGCCGAACGAGGTGAAGGCCAAGGTGGGCACGCGTACCATAAGGGCGACGCTGCCGGGCCCTTCAGTCGCCGAACTGGTCGCGCTCCCCGGTGTGGCGGCCGCCGAGCGGCGGGGCGACGACGTGGTGCTCCAGTGCACAGACTCCGACTTGGCCCTGCGAGCCTTGCTCTCGCGCTTTGGCGAGGCACGTGGCATAGAAGTGCGGGGCGGGAGCTTGGAGGAGGCGTTCGTGGAGCTGACCTCAGGACAACCAGAACGAGCAGGGCGAGTAGGGGCCCCGGCGTGAGCCCTGCGGCCGTCGGCACCCTGGCCCTGCCGAGGCGCAAGGGCGTAGGCCTAGCGGCTCTCGGCTACTTGCGCTACGACCTCATAAAGGTTTTCCGCAACCGGCGCTATTTCGTCTTCAGCCTCGGGTTCCCCCTCGTGCTCTACGTCGTGGTGGCGGGCTCCAACCACCACGCGTCCTTTTTTGGCGTCCCCATCAAGGTGTACTACTTGACAGGCATGGTCTCTTGGGGCTCGATGAACGCAGTCACTTCAGGTGGAGGCCTCATTTCGCTCGAACGCGCGGTGGGCTGGTCCCGGCAGCTGCGCATCACCCCGCTGCCGGCTTGGGCCTACATCGCGAGCAAGGTGGTGCGGGGGTACGTGACTGCATGCGTGGCGATCGTGGTCTTGTACATCGCGGCCTTGGCCATGAACGCCCACCTGCAGCTCGACGGCTGGCTCATCATGACCGGCCTGGTCCTAGTGGGCTTGGCCCCCTTTGCTGCCCTAGGGATCACGCTCGGCCACACCCTTCGGCCCGACAGCCTGGGGCCGGCGCTCGGGGGCATCAGCGCGCTGTTCGCGCTCCTTGGCGGGGCGTGGGGCCCCATCGCCGGCAACAGCGGCACCTTTTTGGAAGTCGTGAAGCTCCTGCCCTCCTACTGGCTCGTGCAGGCGGGCGCAGCCGGTCTCACCCGGTCGGCCTGGCCCCTGGAGGGCTGGCTCGTGGTCGCCGTGTGGACGGCGGTGCTCGGCTGGGCCGCCGCTCTCGCTTACCGGCGCGACACCGCCCGCGCGTGAGGGCCGGCTTTCTTGCCCGCTGTGGGCCATGGCGCCATGGGGTCTGTGTACAAGTACGATTAATCGGCTATAGTGGGGCGCGTGCCGGTAAGGACCACGGGCAGGGCGCCCGGTGAGGCTCGCTCGCCTGCGAGCGCGCGCCGGGTTGGGCGGGCGGCCAAGCGGCGCGCCGCTTGGGGCTCGGTTTCTCGCGAACTAGTCGTCAGCACCGCGCTACGGCTCGTGGAGGCGCGGGGTTACGAGTCGCTCACTCTTCGCAACCTGGCGGCCGAGATGGGCGTGGCCCCGATGACCATTTACCACTACGTAAAAAGCAAGGACGACCTTTTGGACGAAGTGGTGGACCGCATGCTCGCTCGCGCCTGGAGGCCGGCCGCGAAGCTGGAAAAGGGGTGGCGGCCGTGGGTGGCGGAGGCTGCCGAGAGGTTCCGCCAGTTCCTCGTGGACGAGCCGGCAGCGCTGCACGTTTACCTGACGCACCCCGTCGTGTCGGCTCAAGCGCAGGTGCGCATGGCCGAGATGCTCGAAGCTTTGCGCCGTTCGGGCTTGGACGAGCCAGCGGCGCGGCGCGCCTACGCGGCCTTGCACACCTATACGATCGGCTTTGCCGCCCTGCAGGCGTCTCGTGCCAGCTGGGAGCCCGAGCCGGGCACCAACTCCCTAGCGTTGCAGCTCGCCGCTTACACCACGGCGCGCCAGTTCAACGAGGGCTTGAGCTACGTACTCGAGGGGATCGAGCGACGGGCCGCCGCCATCGCAAGTGACGGAAGGGCACCCGCCGGCGGTGGCGCGCTGAAGGCGTCGCGGGGGCCGGCCCGTTCCCAATGAGGCCGAGCGCCGGTCCTAAGCGCCAAGCGACTGGGCCTGTTCAGCGCCCTGGGGGCGGCCGGCGTGCACGCCGGCGCCGCACGGGGACTTACCGCCCTTGTGGCGAGAGCCGTCGAGATGGCCCGCGACCTGTCGCCGGGACCTGACCCGGGCCACCTGGCGCGGCCCACCGGAGCGGCAACGCCCGGACCAGGCGGCCCCGGGGGGCCAACTGGGGCCCTGGCGTCGGGGCAAAACGGCCGCCGGCGGCTAACTGGGACGGTGACGCCGGGGCGAGGCCGGCGCCGGCCGTCGGGGAGGGCGGCGTGGCGAAACCGGGTCAGCCTGCTGGCCAGGCGTGTAAACGCCCTGTCTTACATGCCGAGATGGCTCCTGCTGGCTTCTTTGATAGGAGTGATCGCCGGCTTGGGGGCCGTAGTGTTCTACGCGGCTTTGAGCTTCGCGAGCCACGTCTTCCTGGGCCTCCTCGCCGGCTACAAAGTGCCCGCTCCAGCTGGCGAGGGCGGCTTCGCTGGCTCGGCGCGCTACTTGCGCCCGTGGGCCGTCCCCCTCGTGGTGGTGCTGGGCGGGCTGCTCGCCGGCTTTTTAGTGTTCACGTGGGCGCCAGAAGCTGAGGGCCACGGGACCGACGCCGCCATCGCGGCGGTCCACCACAACCCCCGCGGCATCCGGCTGCGTGCGGTGCTCGTGAAGATCGTGGCTTCAGCGGTCACGATCGGCTCGGGGGGCTCAGGGGGCCGCGAGGGCCCGACGGCTCAGATAAGCGCCGGTTTTGGCTCGCTCATGGCCAGGTTGCTCGACTTGTCCCCCGAGGACGGCCGGATCGCGGTGTCGGTGGGTATCGGTTCGGGCATAGGGGCGATCTTTGGTGCTCCCTTGGGCGGCGCGGTCCTGGCAGCCGACATCGTCTACCGTGACGACTTCGAGTACAGGGCGCTTTTGCCGGGAGCTTTCGCGTCCATTATCGCTTACGCGATCTTTGGGGCGTTCTTCGGGTACCGGCCACTGTTCAGCGTGCTCGGCAGCTACCACTTCCAAGTGCTTCAGCTTGCCTGGTTCGCCGTCATCGGCCTCTTGGCCGGGGGAGTTGGGCTTTTGTACTCGCAGTCGTTTTACGCAGCGGCCGGCTTGGCTAGACGCCTGCCTTTGCCACGCCAGCTGAGGCCTGCGCTCGGGGCAGCCTGCACCGGCCTGGTAGCGTTGGCTCTCCCCGAAGTGCTGGGCACTGGTTACGGCTGGGTGCAAAAGGGGCTCTGGGGGCAGCTGGACCACGCCCCTTTGTACATAATCGTCGCCCTGCCTTTCGCCCGCATAGCAGCCACCGCCTTTTCGATAGGTAGCGGGGGCTCCGGCGGGATTTTCGGGCCTGGGATGGTCATAGGCTCGTTCACAGGCCTCGCGGTTTGGCGCGTGCTGGCCTCACTTGGGGCGCCCGGGGTGGGCCACGACCCGGCGCCGTTTGTCGTCGTCGCCATGATGGCCGTGTTCGGGGGGATTTCTCGCGCCCCGCTCGCGATCATGATCATGGTGGCCCAGATGACCGGGACGATCAGCATGCTCGCACCGGCGATGGTCGCAGTCACGATCGCCTGGTTCATGGTCGGGCGCGCGGGCGACAGCATCTACCGCTCGCAGCTGCGCACGAGGGAGGACTCGCCGGCGGCACGGCTGCGCTTCGGGCTCCCGCTCCTGCCGACCCTACGGGTGAGCGACGTCGCCAGCCCGCCCAAGGTGGTCCTGGAAGAGGGCACCAGCCTCGCCCAAGCGTGCGAGCTATTGCGCTCGGGGTGCGTGCCCGGTGCGCCGGTGGTGGACGCCGGAGAGAGCTATCTCGGCACCGTGGAGACGTCGCGGGTGGCAGAAGTGGCGGCGTCGGCCCCCGAGCGCAAGGTGGACGCAGTGCTCGACCCGACAACGGCGACGGCCGCGGTGGACGCCGGCCTCGAGGTGGGGCTCGAAGCCCTCTTCAACGCTGGCGGGGGCTGGGTGCCGGTGACGAGCGGCGACAGGCGGGTAGTGGGGATCCTCTCGGCGAGCGACCTCATAAAGGGCTACCACAGGGCGCTCGACGCCTACTCGGGATACGTCTACAACGTGACTTCCCACGCGGTGGCGATAGAAGAGCGGGTCGGGAGGGCGTCAGCTCTAGCGGGGAAGACGGTCCGCGAGGCCGGCCTGCCGCCGAGGTGCATCATCGTGACAGTCCAGCACAACGGCACCTTGAGTTACGCAACTGGCTCGACCGAGCTGGCGGTCGGTGACACCGTGAGCGCCCTCGTCGCCGAGGACCAAGCCGCCACCGTGCGCTCCTTGCTGCGGGGAGAGCCTGACCACGAACGCCAGGAGCCAGACGAGCGCGTGCCTGGCTGGCCCCGGGCGGGCACATCGGCCATGCTGGAGGGGTGACGAACTCCAAAGCCGTACCGGCAAGAAGAGGCCCGGCCCACCGGTTCCTATCTGACGGGGGGCGCCGGACCCGGCTCGTAGCCACGATCGGCCCTGCTTCAGATCCGCCGGCCGTGCTCGCAGCCATGGAGGAGGCCGGGATGGACGTAGCTAGGCTGCCGCTGGCGCACGGCACGCTCGACGAAGCCGTGGCGCGGCTGCGCCGGGTACGTGAGGCTGCCCCCGACGCGGGGGTGCTGGTGGACTTGCCGGGACCGAAGATCCGCACTACACCGTTCCCCGAGGGGGGCGTGACCCTCGTACCGGGAAATGTGGTGCGCCTCGTCCCCCGGGACCTCGCGCCGGCGAGCGACGAGGTTGCTATCGGTGTCTCGGTGCCCGAACTGGTCGAGTCGCTTCGCGAAGGCGACCGAGTCGCGCTCGGCGACGGGGGAGTGGTACTTGTTTGCGACGAGCGCGAGGGCGAAGGGGTGAAGGCCCATGTCGTATCTGGCGGCAAGGTCCAAGGTAGGCCCGGCGTGACGGTGCCGGCTTCGCGCCTTTCGCTGAAGACCCCGACGCAAGAGGACCTCGAACGCCTCGAGGTCTTCCTCTCCGAAGGGATCGAGAGCGTGGCAGTTTCCTTCGTGCGCAGCGCCGCCGACCTCGAGACGGTGAAGGCGGTAGTCGGGCCGGGCGTCCTCGTGTGCGCCAAGATCGAGACCCCCGAGGCCCTCGGCGACATCGACAACATCCTCCGAGTCGCCGATATCGTCATGGTGGCCAGGGGCGACCTCGGCGTGCGCGTGCCTTTGGAGGAAGTGCCGCACATCCAAAAGGCGCTTATACGTTCCTGTATCGCGTGGGGGCGCCCGGTCATCACGGCGACGCAGATGCTCGAGTCGATGGTGAGCTCCCCGGTACCCACCCGGGCAGAGGTCACCGACGTCGCCAACGCGGTGTTCGACGGTACGAGCGCGGTCATGCTGTCTGCTGAGTCGGCCGTAGGGGCAGACCCGGTCAACGCCGTTGCCACGATGGCTCGCATCGCCCGCCGGGCCGACCTCGACTTCGACAGCTACCAGTGGGGCCGCAACCTGCCGGCGCAGCATTTCGCCTCCGAAGGCGCGGTCGGGGCGCGCATAACGGCAGCGATCGGGGCGGCAGCGTGGCGTGCTTCGGTCGAAGAGAAGGCGTCTGTGATCATCGCCTGCACCAACAGCGGGGCGACGGCCAGAGCGATCGCTCGCTTCAGGCCGGCGGCACCTATCGTCGCCGCCACCCCGTTCGCTTTTACTGCTCGCCAGCTCACCACGAGCTGGGGCGTGGACACGGTGATCGTGCCTGAGGCCAAGTCGACCGACGAGGCGGTCGAAAACGGCGTAGAGGCCGTGCGCGCCGCTGGCTACACCAAGGCCGGCGACCTCGTGGTCGTGCTCGCCGGCTCCCTCCACGACCCCTCTCCGGTCACCGATACGCTGCGGCTGGTCCGCATCTACTAGGCGCAGGGCGCCGCTCTACTAGGCGCAGGGGCCGCCGGCGCCCCTCGCACCACCCGGGTCAGCCCCAGGGGCGAAGCTGCCGGTGCCTGCCCTGGTTACGGCGCTCGTGGCTGCCTAAGTGACCGCCGGCGCCCAGGTGTTTCAGTACGCTTGCTGAACAGTGGCTCCGTCCGGGAAGGCCGACCCAACTGAACTGCTGGTTGGTGAGCCGCACAGCCCGGCCGGCGGGACGACGCTGGGCGCAGGTCGGAGCCTCGGGAGACTGCGGCAGCGGCTAGCGGCGACCGATGGCGCCCCGTCGGCGGAGCCGGCCTGGATCTCTTACTGGCGCCGGCCCGTCCAAGGGCCCGTGACCGCCCTTGCGCTGCTCGTGCTCACCTACATCTTGGTGTTCGGCACGCTCACCTGGCGCCAACAGTCGAACTATGGGACGTTCGGTTTCGACACTGGCATATACGACCAGGCGATATGGCTCCTCGCGCACTTCAAGGACCCCTTCGTCACGATCAGGGGCCTCAACTACTTCGGCAACAACGTGGACCCTATAACGGTGTTGTTCGTGCCCGCCTACTGGCTCGGCGCAGGGCCGCACTTCTTGTTCGTGGCGCAGACGGTGTGGCTCGCTGCGGGTGCGGTCCCGGTGTGGTTGCTCGGGCGCGACACCTTCGCGAACCCGTGGCCCCCCGTTGCGCTTTCGGCTGCCTATTTGGCTTACCCCTCGGTGGAGTGGGTCAACTGGTGGGCTTTCCGGCCGGACGCGCTTGCAATAGCGCCGTTGATGTTCGCTTATTGGCTGGCAAGGCGCCGGCGGTGGGGTTGGTTCTGTTTCGCTGCTGGCCTCGCGTTGTCGTGCAAGGAGGACGTGGGCCTAGCTGTACTGGCGCTTGGCGTAGTCATCTTGTTGCGTGACCGCCAGAGGCTGTGGGGCTTGGTCACCGCAGCGGCAGGCGCCGGCTGGTTCGTCTTCTGCACGAAGGTCGTTATCCCGCTCGCCAACGGCGGCGGAGAACCGTTTTACACCAGCCTCTTCGCAGGGTACGGTAACTCGGTCTTTGGGATCCTGGGCAACCTGGTCGTACATCCCACCCGTTGGATGAGAGCCGTGGTGTCGCATGCCAACCTTAGTTATTACACCCAAGTGTTCGCACCTGTCGCCTTCGTGGCCATCTTGGCACCGCTCACCCTGCTCGTAGGGGTGCCGCAGCTGTTCGTCAATGCGATATCTACTCAGGGTTACACGAACAACATTCACTTCTATTATACTTCTATAGTATTGGCGGGCGTGTTCTTGGCGACCGTGGAGGCGTGCGCGAAGTGGGGCCGCAGTGCTGGTGGCCGTCGGTTCCTGGCCGGCGCTGTGTTCGCGGCGGCGCTGGCCAGCAACGTAGCGTGGTCCCCTTCGCCCATAAGCGTCCAGTACCACAGGGGGGTGTGGGCACAGGCCACTTCGCAGGGGAAGGTGATCGACGAGGCGATCAAGGTCGTGCCGGCGCGAGCAGCGGTCTCGGCCAGCTACAACATCGACGACCACATGAGCCACCGCACCTTGATCTTCGAGTTCCCGAACCCATGGGAGCCTGCCAACTGGGGCCTGAACGGCAAGGACGACTTGGTGAACCCCAACGAGGTTGATTGGATAGTCCTCGACAAGGCCACGCTCACCGGCGCCCAGTTGGGCCTGCTGGAGGACCTCGAGCGCTCGCAGTTCGCTAAGGTCCTCGACGAGGACGGGATTTTGGTGCTCCATCGCGTTCGTACGGGACTGCCCAACGACCACAACTGGCCGTGAGCAGATCGGGCCGTTGGGTGCCAGCGTACGGGTGGGCAGCGAAGCTACGGAGCAAAGGTACAGAAAGGATGTGCCCGTGACAGGCGTTTTCACGCTCGGCGAGCTCACTAGCAAGCCCGCCGTCGACGCGCCCCACTTGTTGGCGCCGGTGACCTTCGAGGCTCTCGAGAGGCTCGGCTGGACCGGCTCGGTCGGGGTGGTCGAAATCGACGCCGAGCTTTCCGATACGGCCAAATGCCAGGACGCGTACCGGCTGCCGCCGGCGAACTTGGCCAACTGTGTCGCCGTTGCCGGTAGGCGGGAGGGCATCGAGCGGGTGGCCGCGTGCGTAGTTCTGGCTACGACGCGGGCGGACGTGAACGGCGTAGTTCGGCGTCTCTTGGACGTGCGCAAGGCGTCGTTCCTGCCATTGGAGCGTGCGGTCGAGCTGACCGGCATGGAGTACGGGGCCATCAACCCGATCGGGTTGCCACAGCAGTGGCGGGTCTTGTTGGACCAAAGAGTGGTCGCGACCGACGTGGTGCTGGTCGGGTCGGGGCTGCGCGCGTCCAAAGTGCTCTTACCTGGGGCGCTTCTTGCCGAGCTGCCTGGGGCAGAAGTGGTCGCCGGCCTCGGGCTGCCGGCCGCCTAGAAGTTCCTCCAAGGAACCAGCGCCCGAAGGCCGTGCTGGCCTTGTCTCGACCGGCCTAGACCTAGAAAGAGTCTGGCATCCAAGGGGTGGGGCCGGCGAAGAGCGCTGAGAGAGCTCCTATGCGCGGGTCGTCTTGGTCGAGGCAGCCGAGAGCGACGAGGTCCGAAGGGCCGGCAAAGCCGCTGTAGAGCGCCGAGAAAAACCGCACCGGCAAGGGTTTCCCCGGCGCGGTGGGGGCCGGCTCGACCGATGCTCGCCCCCCGCTCACCTTGAGCCGCCATGGGCCGGCGTTGGCCGGGAACATGGCGTCCTCTATGGAAAAGACCACTTCGGCGTCGGCACCAGCGGGGTAGCCGCGCGCCTCTAGCGCTCGCGCCACGTCGAGCACCCGGAGCATCCACCGGCTGACCGACGGGGACATGGCGAAGCCATTGGTGGAGGCGGCTAGCCCGATGGGGGCTGCGGTCGGGGCCCCGGGCCAAAGCAGGTAGCCGGCCGAGTTCTCGAAGCGGCGGAAGTAGCCGAGGAGGGCGTCGAGGGCGCGCGAAGAGAGGGCCACGAAGTGCTTGGCAGTAGCCACCACTGACCGGCGCTCGGAGTCGTAGGACGTGAAGTAGCTGGCATAGCCCTCTACGTTCGCGGGACCTGGCACGACGACAGTTCGCTGGTGCAGGCCCTCCCCCTGGTGGGCGAGGGCCCGCCTAGCCCAATTAGAGGGGCAGGTCCAGTCGACCGGGCCGTTGTGCTGGGCGGCAAAACGGCAAAAGCAGGCTCTTAGCGCCGCGACGCTTTCTTGGTCTGTCACGTCGGCCAGCTCGACCCCGGTGCGCGAAGGCGGGAGATCGGCAATGGGGACGAGGAAGCTCGGGTGCAGTCCGGCGTACTCGTAGCCGAGCTTGCGGTAGAGCTGAGAGTTGGCCGGGTACAGCACCGAGACGGCGTCACCCGTGGCCCGCCGCATTATGAGCAGCTCGCGCACTAGTGCGCCGGCCACGCCACGGCCCCGGTGCTCAGGGAGGACAGCGACGCCGTACACACCGGCACCTCGCACCCTCGCCCCACCGAAGAACTGCTCGAACTCGTGCGCGCCGGCCGTGCCCACCACACGTCCCGCTTCGGTGGCGCACAAGGCACCCAAGACCGGCACGTCGGAGGGGCTTGGCTGCGGGCCGTTGAACGAGAAGGCCCTGACCAAGCCGATGGCTTCGCGGTCGGCCTCTGTGGCGGAGCGGATGTCGAGCACTCGAGGCAGGTTAGCCTAGCGTTCAGGTGTTCGACATGAGACCCCTCACACTGGCTCTGGGCCCGGTATGATGCGCCCTTGACACCACGGTTACCGAGCAACCGGTGGGGGAGCGCCTTGGGTATATGAGGACGACGGACAAAAGTGCCTAACAACCATTCCGCTCAGCCGGAAGAGGACTTGGTCCGGCTTTACCTTAACGATATAGGAAAACACCAGCTCCTTACAAAAGACGACGAGGCACGCCTGGCGCAAAAGATCGAGTCGGGCCGGGCGGCCAAAGCCGAGCTCGCGGCAGACAAGACCCTCACTCCCCAGCGAAAGCGCGAGCTGCGCCGAGCTGTGCGCGAGGGGGAAGAGGCTGCTGAGACGTTCGTGAAGGCCAACCTGCGCCTTGTCGTTTCGATAGCCAAGAAGTACCAGGCGGCCGAGTTGCCCCTGTTGGACCTCGTGCAAGAGGGGAACCTCGGGCTCATGCACGCAGTGGAGAAGTTCGACTGGCGCAAGGGCTTCAAGTTCTCGACGTACGCAACGTGGTGGATCCGCCAGGCGATAACCCGCGGGATAGCCAACACGGGGCGTACGGTCCGGCTGCCCGTGCACGCTGGCGACTTGCTCACCCGTGTGACCAAAGCCCGCGGGCGCCTCGAGGGCCAGCTAGGGCGCCGTCCGACGGCGGCGGAACTGGCTTACGACTTGGAGCTCGAAGAGGAGAAGGTGATCGAGATCCTGCGCCACGCAGCTGAGCCGCTCTCGCTCTCCGAACCGCTCCGTGAGGACGGAGACGCAGAGCTAGGCGACGTGGTGGAGGACCGCTCGGCGGTGTCGCCGTTCGAGGCCGCCGCCGCCTCGCTGCTTTCAGGCGAAGTAGGCAAGATGTTGATCGCTCTCGACGAGCGGGAGCGGGAGATCCTGCGGCTGCGTTTCGGCTTGGACCGGGGCGAGCCCCGCACGCTCGACGAGGTCGGCGAGCACTTCAACTTGACGCGAGAGCGCATACGCCAGATAGAGGCGCGCGCCATGTCCAAACTGCGCCACCCCTCGACCGACAGCGGCGCTCGCGAGCTACTTACGACCTAGCGCGGGCGGGGGCCGGGCGGCGGCCACTAGGCGATCTCGTTGGTGGCGGCCCTCGAGCTGCTTACGGACCTGGGCAGCCCGAGGCGCCCAACGCCGTGAGACCTGCTAAGGGCGGCCTGCAATGAAGTCGGGCCCGCGAGGAAGCCTTACGTGGGGAAGTTCGCAAGGGTGAACGGGCGGCCGAAGTGCTCGGGCAACTTCGCCAGCACGAAGCTGAACAGCAGTTCCCGCTTGGTCGTGGCCAGCACTATGGCTGCTTTACCGGAAACTCCCGCCGGTGCCATGGCGACCTGGTTGGCTGGGAAGGTCCCGGTAAAGGCAAAGGCGCAAACCCGGGACCCCACCGGCGGCGGCTTGTAGGAGGCCGAGGGGTTGTGCGGGAACCTCTCTCGGACCAGGCGTGCCAAAAGCCGCGGGCTGACGAGCTTGACGCCCACGAACTTGTAGCTGTTCTTCGGGGCGTTGAGCGCGCCCTCGGCGAGCGGCAGGTCTTGGTAGCAGTTGGCGAGGCCGACGGGAGTTGAGATGTGGGGTGAACAGCCGGCCAACGCGCCGGCGATGAGCACTGCGAGCAGGCCCGAACGGGCCGCACGCCTAAGCTTGGCGACGCTCAACTGGCCCGTACCTCCCTCCCGTCTCGCCAGGTGCGCCGGCGCCGTGCTCTTTGCCCGCCGGGG
>Ga0209061_1004639_pt1 | contig 12973 bp, 12 predicted proteins | sample Coa_R1_10_FD_187157 | JGI IMG/M metagenome (GOLD analysis project Ga0209061, IMG submission 187157) | Surface soil microbial communities from Centralia Pennsylvania, which are recovering from an underground coalmine fire - Coalmine... | ecosystem: Environmental > Terrestrial > Soil >...
GCACCCGGCCACCTGGGCGGGCAGGTAGGTGGCGGCGTCCCGCGCCGGCAGCCCGCCGAGCGCGGCGTCGGCGAATGACACCACGGGGTTCAGGTGCGCGCCGGACACCGGCCCGAACATCGCGATGATCGCGAACAGCCCGGCGGCGGTTGCCGCGGCGTTCTCCAGCAGCTGCTGCCCGGTGTTCCCGGGCGAGAGCTGCTGGGCGGCGATGCCGGAACCGATCACGACCGCGGCGAGGAAGGCGCTGCCGAGGAATTCGGCGGCCAGCCGGCGCGGCAGCGGGACGGGCGCACTGGTCACGCCGCCCATCTTGACGCAGCGATGATCACTCAGTCAACATTGAGTCAATGAATATTGATCAGAATGCCGGCCTGGAGCGCCGGGCCGCGGTCCACGCGGCACTGGCCGACCCGGCCCGGCTGCGGATCACCGACGCGCTGGGCGAGGGGGACCTGTCGCCGTCGGAGCTGGCGGCGATGCTGGCGATGCCGTCCAACCTCCTCGCCCACCATCTGCGCGTGCTGGAGGAGACCGGGATCATCACCCGGCGGCGGTCTGAGGGTGACCGCCGCCGCACCTACCTGCGGCTGGTCCCGGGCGCGCTGGACATCCCGGCCGCCGGGCCGGCGCGGGCCGCCCGGCGGGTGCTGTTCGTGTGCACCGCCAACTCGGCCCGCTCACAGCTGGCCGCCGCGCTGTGGCGCCGGGCCAGCAAGGTGCCCGCGGTATCGGCCGGCACCCGCCCGGCCGCCGCGATCCACCCCGGCGCGGTCGACGCCGCGCGGCGGCACCGGCTGCCGCTGCCCCGGCTGCGGCCCCGCCGCATCGGCGAGGTCCGGCACGACGGCGACCTGATCGTGACGGTCTGCGACCTCGCCCGCGAGGAACTCGGCGACCTGGCCGCCGTGCACTGGTCCGTCCCCGATCCGGTGCCGGCCGGCGACCCGGCCAGCTTCGACGCGGCCCTGGCCGAGCTGGCCAATCGCGTCGGGCGCTTCGCTCCCCGCTGCGCAGCCGTAGCCTGACACGCCGTAGCCTGACACGCCGTAGCCTGACCCAGCCGTAGCCTGACACGGCGGCTACGCTCTGTCCCAGTCCGGCAATGCACGGCTGCCGCGGTAAACCCCGCGGCACGACCGCTGGGAGCGGCGTTGGCTGAGCTCATCACGTGGTACGACGTCCTCGGCGTCACAGCCGGGGCGGCGGGGGACACGATCAGCCACGCGTACGCGCAGCGAACGGCCCAGCTGCGGCCAGCCCTGGTCGCCGGGGCGCCCTCCCCCGTCGTGGCGGCCGCGGCACGCGCGCGCGAGGCGGTCCAGGCGGCCTGGCTCGTTCTCGGCGACCCGGACCGCCGCAGCCGGTATGACGCGGAGATCGGCCTGCGCCGCAGGCGCGGCCGGGGCTTCGCGCGCGGACCGCACCAGTACGGGCAGGACCCCTACGACGCCCTCCGCGCCGCCGAGATCCTGATCGACGGCGATCACTGGCACGCCTTCAGCGCGCTGGCGGCCTGGCTGGCGCTCGGGCCCGCTCCGCCGCCGCCCGCTCCGCCGCGCCGCAGGCTGATCGTCCCCGACGTGCGGGGACTGTTCTACCGGTCCTGCCAGGCCGTGGTCACCATGGCGGGGCTGCGGCTCGAGTTCACCCGGCTGACGCCGGACCCGCTGCCGGTCGAGGGGCTTATAGTCGGCCAGTCACCGGAGCCGGGGACCCGGGCCAGGCGCCAGGACTCGCTGACCGTGCAGGTATGGCACCCGCCGCGGCACCGCTCAGGCCGGTGAGCCCGCGCCGGGACCCGGCGCGGGCTGGGTGGACTGGCGGACGACGAGCTCGGGTTCGAAGATCACCTGGCGGTGCTGGTGGGCGTCGCCGTCGGCCGCCTCGTCGAGCAGCAGCCGGGCGGCGGTGTGCCCGAGCTGCTGGCGCGGCTGGCGCACCGAGGTGAGCGGGACGGCCGCCGCCGCCGCGAAGTCGATGTCGTCGTAGCCGACGATGGAGATGTCCTCCGGGACCCGGATGCGGTTGCGCGTCATTTCCTGGAGCACGCCCAGGGCGATCAGATCGTTCGCGCAGAACACCGCGCTGGGCCGGGCCGCGGCGGGCAGCGCGGCGATCTCGGCGCCCGCCTTCTGCCCGGCGGCGACGTTGAGCCCGCCAGCGTCGATGACCTCCAGGTCCGCGGCGTCCCGGCCGGCGCGCCGCAGCGCGCGCAGCGCGCCCTCACGCCGGTCTGCCACCTGGCGGATGGCGGGCGGCCCGGACAGGTAGGCGATGCGGCGGTGGCCCGCGGCGAGCAGGTGGGACACGGCCAGATCGCCGCCAAGGACGTCGTCGACGGCCACCGAGCACTGGCCGCGGGAGGCGGACCTGCTGTCGACGAGCACCACGGGGGTGCCCCGCCGTTGCAGCCGGGCCAGCCGGGAGCCCGCGCCGGCCACCGGCGTGATCAGCACGCCCTGGACCCGGTGCTCTTCGAGCAGCTCAAGGTGGCGCTTCTCCTTGCGTTCCTGGTCGTCGCTGTTGCACAAGATGACCGCGTAGCCGGCCTTGCTCGCCTCGTCCTCGACGCCGCGCGCCAGGTCGGTGAAGAACGGGTTGGCCACGTCGAGCACCACCAGGCCGATCGTCCGGCTCCGCCCGGCGCGCAGCTGCCGGGCGGACTCGTTGCGGACGAAGCCGAGCTCGGCGATCGAGGCGTGCACGCGGTCGCGGGTCGAAACGGCCACGATCTCCGGCCGGTTGAGCACGTTGGAGACCGTGGCGACGGAGACGCCCGCGTGCGCGGCGACCTCCCTGATGCTGACAGGCACGTTCACCCGCTTCTCAAGTGGACTGACAGACAGTCTCGGGTGCGCGGTTGGAACGTGTCAAACCCGGCGCACGGGGCCGGGGGTGCCGCTCAAACCCGGCGCACGGGGCCGGGGGTGCCGCGCACCGGGCGGGCAGGCACACAGGCCGGCACGCGGGCCGACGGGCGGGCCGGCACACGGGCCGACGGGCAGGCCGGCACGCGGGCCGACGGGCGGGCCGCCGGCCTCAGCGGCGCCCAGGAGCCCTCGCTCCCCGGCGGCGCCAAGCACGACGACGCGGGCCGCACCGACAGCGGCGGGCTCATCGCCGCGGGCGCGGACATGCCGGCCGCCAGCGGCGGCCGCGGCCGGGAATCCGGGCCGCTCATGGGGAAATCCGGGCCGCTCATGGGGAAATCCGGGCCGCGGCGCGCCGCCATGCGCCGATGCCGCCCGACGGGGAGTAGCGCCGCAGTCCCAGGCTGCCGCGCAGCAGCGCGCGCATGCCGTCGAGCGATCCCGGCGCGGCGCCGAGGGCGCGGGCCTGCACGAGCACGTTGCCCAGCGCGGTGGCCTCGGCCGGGCCGGCGACGACCGGGAGGCCGAGCGCGTCGGCGGTGAGCTGGCACAGCAGCTCGTTGCGCGAGCCGCCGCCCACGATGTGCACCACGCCGGCGTGCCGGCCCGACAGTGACTGCGCGGCGAGCAGGGCGCGCCGGTATGCCAGGGCCAGGCTGTCCAGGATGCACCGGACGAACTGCGCGGGCGCGGCCGGCGCGGGCAGCCCGCGGCCGGCCAGCCAGGACGCGATGCGGCCGGGCATGTCGCCGGGCGGCAGGAACACCGGGTCGTCCGCGTCGACGACGAACCGCAGCGGCTTTTCCGCGGCCGCCGCCGCGAGCAGCGGCTCCAGCGGAGGCGAGCCCCAGCACCGCAGGCACTCCTGGAGCAGCCACAGGCCGGTCACGTTGCGCAGGTACCGGACGGTCCCGTCGATGCCCGCCTCGTTCGTGAAGTTGGCCGCCCGGCTGGCCTCGGTCAGCACCGGGGCGGCCAGCTCCATCCCGGCCAGCGACCAGGTGCCGGAGGAGATGTAGGCAAAGTGCGGCCCGGCGGCCGGCACCGCGGCCACCGCCGACGCCGTGTCGTGCGACCCCACCGCGATCAGCGGCGTGCCCCGCAGCTCCGGGCCGCCGGCGGTGACCGGCCCGATGACCGTACCGGGCTGGCGCAGCGGCGGGAACAGCCCGGGCGGTATCCCCGCCCGCTCGATGACCCCGGTCGCCCATGTCCGCGAGGCCACGTCGAGCAGCGCGGTGGTGGACGCGTTCGTGACCTCGGCGCCCACCGAGCCGGTCAGCCAGTACGCGAGCAGGTCCGGGATCAGCAGCAGCGTCTTCGCCGCGGCCAGCGCCGGGCTCCCGGCGGCGGCGGCGAGCTGGTAGATCGTGTTGAACGGCAGGTGCTGTATCCCGGTGGCGGCGTACAGCTCGGCGAAGGGGACCGCCGCCGTGACGCCCTCGGTGCGCGCGTCCCGGTAGTGCACCGGGTTGCCGATCAGCGCCCCGGTGGCGTCGAGCAGGCCGTAGTCCACGCCCCAGGAGTCGATCCCGGCGCTGGCGAGCGGGAACGCCGACGCGGCGGCCGACAGGCCGGCCAGCACCGACCCGTGCAGCCGCAGGATGTCCCAGTACAGCGTGCCGCCCGCCGTGACCGGCTCGTTGGGGAACCGGCTCACCTCGCGCAGCTCCACTCCGGAGCCGGACACCCGCCCCGCGATCACCCGGCCGCCGGACGCCCCGAGGTCCGCGGCCGCCACCACCGCCTCGGTCATCGCAGGAACGCCGCCGCCACCCCCGCGTCGACCGGGATCAGCAGGCCGGTGGTGAGCGACAGGTCGCCTCCGCACAGCGCGAACACCGCGGCCGCGACGTGCTCGGGCAGCACCTCGCGCCCCAGCAGCGTGCGCCGGGCGTAGAACGCGCCGAGCTCGGACTCGGGCACGCCGTACACCGCGGCCCGGGACGCGCCCCAGCCGCCGGCGAAGATCCCCGAGCCGCGCACCACCCCGTCGGGGTTGATGCCGTTGACCCGGATCCCGCGGGAGCCGAGCTCGGCGGCGAGCAGCCGCACCTGGTGCGCCTGGCCGGCCTTGGCCGCCCCGTAGGCGACGTTGGACGGCCCGGCGAACACCGCGTTCTTGCTGCAGATGTAGACGATGTCGCCGCCCATGCCCTGGGCGGTCATGACCTTGGCGGCTTCCCGGGAGACCAGGAACGACCCGCGCGCCATCACGTCGTGCAGCAGGTCCCAGTCATCGGCCGTGGTCTGCTCCAGGGGCTTGGAGATGGACAGGCCCGCGTTGTTCACGACCAGGTCCGCCCCGCCGAACGCCAGCGCCGCGGCCGCGAACGCGGCCGCCACGTCGGCCTCGCTGGTCACGTCCGCGGTCACCGCCGCGGCGGCGTCGGCGGAGCCGATGCCGTCGGCGACGGCCTGCGCGGCCGCCCCGTCCCGGTCGGCCACCACGACGCACGCGCCCTCGGCGGCGAGCCGCCGCGCGGTCGCCCGGCCGATGCCCGACCCGCCGCCGGTGACCAGCGCGATCCGCCCCGCCAGGGGCTTCGGCTTCGGCCGCCGCCGCAGCTTGGCCTCCTCCAGCTCCCAGTACTCGATGCGGAACTTCTCGCTTTCGGGGATCGGCTGGTAGGCGGAGATCGCCTCGGCGCCGCGCATCACGTTGATCGCGTTCAGGTAGAACTCGCCGGCCACCCGCGCGGTCTGCTTGTCCGCGCCGAAGCTGAACATGCCCACCCCGGGCACCAGCACGATCGCCGGGTCGGCGCCGCGGATCGGCGGCGAGTCCGGGGCCGCGTACCGCTCGTAGTAGGCCCGGTATCCTTCCCGGTAGGCCGCGTGCAGCTCGCGCAGCCGCGCGACCGCCGCCTCCAGGGATGCGTCCGGCGGCAGGTCGAGCACCATCGGCCGGACCTTGGTGCGCAGGAAGTGGTCCGGGCAGGACGTGCCGAGCGCGGCCAGCGCCGGGTGCTTCTCGCTCGCCAGGAACTCCAGCACCGCCGGGTGGTCGCTGAAGTGCCCGAGCTGCGGCCTGTCGGTGGAGGCGAGGCCGCGGATGACGGGCGCGAGGGCCGCCGCCCGCGCCCGGCGAGCGCTTTCCGGCAGCGGCTCGTGGATGATTTTCCCGAACGGACGCGCCGTTCCCCGCTCGTCGATGAACTTGCTCGCCGAGTTGATGATCTCCAGCGAGTGCGCCTCGCACTCGTCGCTGGTCTCGCCCCAGGCGGTGATGCCGTGGCCGCCGAGGATGACGCCGATGGCCCGCGGGCGCTCCCGCCTGATGGCGGCGATGTCCAGGCCGAGCTGGAAGCCGGGCCGCCGCCACGGCACCCACGCGACGCGGTCCCCGAAGCACTCGCGGGTCAGCTTCTCCCCGTCGGCGGCCGTCGCGAACGCGATGCCGGAGTCCGGGTGCAGGTGGTCCACGTGCGCCGCCTCGACCAGGCCGTGCATGGCGGTGTCGATCGACGGCGCGGCGCCGCCCTTGCCGAACGCGCAGAAGTCGAACGCCGCGGCCATCTCGTCCTCGCGCCCGACCCCGGGATAGACGTCGGCCAGGGCGCGCAGCCGGTCCAGCCGGAGCACCGCCAGGCCCGCCTCGGTGAGCGTGCCGAGGTCGCCGCCGGAGCCCTTCACCCACAGCAGCTGCGCCGGCTTCCCGGTGACCGGGTCGGTCGCGGTCCCCTTGGCGGAGGCGTTGCCGCCCGCGTAGTTGGTGTTGCGCGGGTCGGAGCCGAGCCGGTTGCTGCGCGCGAGCAGCTGCCTGACGACGTCTTCCATCGGTGTCAAGCCCCCCAGCCCGCGGGGGAACCCCCCTTCCGTTCGGAAATGATCTTCTCGCCGTAACCCGAGGCGAGATAGGCGGCGACGGGATCGGGATCCAGCCCCATCTCCTCGCGCACCTCGGCGAGCAGCGGCCGGACGTCGGTGTTGTAGGCGTCCATCAGCACGGCGTTCGCGGCGAGCACGTCACCGGACAGCTGCGCCGCCCGCAGCGCGCCGAGGTCGACGAGCAGGGCTTTCGCGGCCGCCTCCTGCACGTTCATGACCGAGCGGATCAGGGCCGGGATCTTCGGCTCGATGTTGTGGCACTGGTCGAGCATGAACGCGACCCCCGCCTCCGGGGCCAGCGCGCCGGCCTTGACCACCTCGTGCATGATGCGGAACAGGCCGAACGGGTCGGCGGCGCCGGCCATCAGGTCATCGTCGGCGTAGAACCGGCTGTTGAAGTCGAACCCGCCGAGCCGCCCGGCCCCGAGCAGCAGCGCGACGATGAACTCGATGTTCACCCCCGGCGCGTGGTGGCCGGTGTCCACGACCACCATCGCCCTGGGGCCCAGCGCCCGGCAGTGCAGCAGGGCGGTGCCCCAGTCGGGCACGTCGGTGGTGTAGAACGAGGGCTCGAACAGCTTGTACTCAAGCAGCATGCGCTGGCCGCCGCCGAGGCGCTGGTAGACCGCCGCCAGCGCCTCGGCGAGCCGGTCCTGGCGCGCGGCGATGTCGTCCTGGCCGGGGTAGTTGGTGCCGTCGGCGAACCAGAGCTTGAGGTCCTGCGAGCCGGTGGCGTCCATGATGTCGACGCACTCCAGCAGGTGGTTAAGCGCCTTCTTGCGCACCTTCGGGTCCGGGTTGCAGACGCTGCCGAGCTTGTAGTCGTCGTCCTGGAAGACGTTGGCGTTGACCGTGCCGATGCGGATGCCGTTGTTCCTGGCGTGCGCGGCGAGGTCCGCGTAGTCGTCGACCTTGTCCCACGGGATGTGCACCGCCATGCTCGGCGCTACCCCGGTGCAGGCGTGCACCTGGGCGGCGTCGTCGGCCTTCTCATACGGGGTGCGCGGCACGCCGGGCTGGCCGAACACCTTGAACCGGGTCCCGCTGTTCCCGAACGCCCACGACGGCAGCTCGATCTGATGATTCTTCAGGGTGTCCTTGACCGCGGCCAGGTTACGCATTCCGTTTCATCTCCTAATGAAATCAAGGCAGAATTCCGGCGATCCGTGAGCACCCTCGGGTGGCAGCCCCGTCGCGCCTGGTGTCCGGCGGGCATGTTCCCCGGCCACGGTAAATTCGGGGAGCGGCATCGGCTGCGGTCGGCTGTCTCACGCTGCGGCGCGCGCCCCCTGCCGGGTATGGAACGTTTCAATTCCTCAACAGTCTGCGAGGCGCCTCGAAGGGTGTCAATGCGCCGCCGACACCGAGGCTGAATCGTTATAACCATCATGTCGCGGACGCGGACCGGCTGATCAGGAATTCGGTGCTCCGCCGGGTCCACTCTTGCTCGATCCGGCAGGTTTCCTCCATGGTGCCTGCCCGCGGCAGCCAGTGTTCGACGATCTGGTTGATGCCTCGCGCGTCCGGTCGCACGGACCGGGCCATGCCGTCATAGTCGAGCAGCCCGGTCCCGAGCGGGCATCCGGTGAGCGAGAAGCCGACCCAGCCTTCCCGGCGAGTGAACATGAAGTCCTTGACGTGCATGTTCACCACGTGGGGAGCCACCTCCCCGATGACGTACGCGGGCATCTCCAGGCGCGCTATGCAATTACCCGGGTCGAGGCACACGCCGAGGTTCGGGCTGTCCGCGCCTTGTATCACGGTCAGCAGGTCCTTGGTCGGCACCTGCTCGTAGGTTTCCAGGGCCAAGGTCACGCCCTGGTCACGGTAGCGCGGCATAACCTGCCGCAGCAGTCCTACCGCCTCGGCGGGTGAGGGCTTGCGATCGGCAGTGTGCAGCATGCTCCGCACCAGGGAGACGCCGAGGATGGCGGCCAATTCGCGGTACCGCTCCAGGTGCGCGGGGGAGATGCCGCGGGTGCCGAGCTCCAGCGTGATACCCAGGTCTGCCGCGTGGCCCCGCAGGCCGCGCAGCCGGGTTCGTGACATCGACTCGATCGCCGGGTAGTCGCATATCTGCAGGACGCTGGCGCCGAGGCGCGCAGTCTCTTCCAGCATCGCGGTCAGGCCCAGCGGCCGGGGCGCGGCCTGCGATGAGCGCCAGAAGAACGCGTAGGTGCTCAGGCCGACAGCCATGTCACCGCCTCGTCAGGCCGCTGCACGGGGGCCGCGATGGCCTGCGCCTCGTCGAGGATCGCCTCGACCGCGGCCGGGTCATGGGCGAACCGGCCGAGGAACAGCCCGTCTACGCTGTCGCTCACGCTGGCAAGCAGGCCGCGGCCCGCGCTGCCGCCGTAGATGACGCGGCTGCCGGCGAACCGGTCTCGCGTGGCCAGCCACCGCCGCAGGCCGGCGGCGACCTCCCGGATATGCTGGACCGGAGCGGGCTCGGACCGTCCGATGGCCCATTGCGGCTCGTAGGCGAGCACGACCCGCCCGCGGGTACCGTCCGCGGCATCGCCGAGCACCTCACGCGCCTCCGCCACGCATGCCGCCGCGGCCTGCCGCGGCGATGACCGGCGCGGCTCGCCGACGCAGAGCACGGGGATGAGCCCATTGCGCCAGCACGCCGCCACCTTGGCGGCAGCCGCCGGGTTGTTCTCCCCGAACAGGCGCCGCCGTTCGGCGTGCCCCACCTCCGCGTAGCGGCATCCCATCTCACGCAGCAGGGCGCCGCTCACCTCGCCGGTGAAGGGGCCAGAATCCTCGCTGTACAGGTTCTGCGCGCCGACGCCCACCGGCGTCCCGGCGAACATCTCCAGCGCCGGGGCGATCATCGGCGCGGCCGGGAGCACGAACAGCTCAACCGCGCGACGGGTGACCGCCGGATGCCGCGCTGCCAGCCCGGCTACCGCGCGGCACCAGTCGACCGTATGCCGCTGCCCGAAGTACATCTTCAGGCTGATGCCGATCGTCAGCACTGGCCAGCTCACCCGTTTGCCGCCGCTGTCTCATACGCGGAGATCAGCGCGACCTTCTGCCCGGAAGCCGACGACTCATCGAAGTCATACGTCAGCCATTCGCGCACCAGGCGCCTGGCCACCTCAAGGCCTATGACGCGCTGGCCGAGGGCCAGGATCTGGGCGTTGTTGCTAAGCACGGACCGCTCGACCGAGTAGCTGTCGTGAGCCGTGGCGGCGCGGATGCCGGGCACCTTGTTCGCGGCGATGGCCACGCCGAGCCCGGTACCGCAGATCAGTAGCCCGCGGTCGGCTTCGCCGGCCGCGACCAATTCCGCCGCCGCGATCGCGACCTGCGGATATGCGGTGTGGCTGCCGGCGTCGACGCCGGCATCCAGCACCGCGGCGACTCGCGGATGCTGGCCGAGATCGCGCTTGAGGACTTCCTTGTACTGATAGCCGGCGTCGTCGGAGCCGATGACGATCCGCAATGGATTGCTCATGGTGATTTCCTCTTTCGGCTTCCCGCGCAGGCCGCGTGCATGACCGGGGCGACGGCGCGCAGTACGAGGGCAAGTGACGTGGCGCCGGCGTCGGGGTTTCCGGCGCTCCTGGCGGCGAGCGGGCGCGCGCGGCCTACGCGCGGAACAAGGCCGGCGGTGGCCTTGGCGGCCGCGTCGGCGGCGACGGCCGCTTCGGCCCACGCGCCGCCGAGCGCAAGGCCGGCATCGACGCGCGCGGCGAGCACGGCGGCAAACGGCACGAGCACGTCGACCAGCGTCTTGTCGCCGGGAGCGGCTCCCCCGGCTCGCATGACCTCCGAGCCCCAGTGCCTGACCGCGGCCACCACGGTTTCGGCGGCCGGGGCCTCCTCGTCGCCGATCACCTCGCCGAGTGCGCGCAGCCCGACTCCCCACAGCGCCCCCGAAGCGCCGCCGGAGGCATCGGCCCATTCGCCGGCGGCGCGGGTGAGCACGGTACCCGCGCCGGCGCCGCCGGCCGCCGCGGCGGCGGCCGCGGCGGCGGCGGCGTGCGCGCCGCGGCGCATGGCCTCACCGTGGTCGCCATCGCCCGCTATCGCGTCGATGCGCCCAAGCTCGTCAGCGGCGGCGTCGATGGCGTGCCGTGCCGCGTCGAAGGCCGCGCACACCGCCCGCGCGGCCGCGCGGGAGGCCGCAGCCGCCGGCGGGAGGGGCGCCGCCCCCGGGTCAGGTGCCTGCGCGGCAGGTGCCGGGGCCGCCGGAGTGACGGCGACATCCGGCCGGGGCAGCGCGCCCTTCCGGAATCCGGGAGCTTCGGCCGGCGCGTGCCACAGCTCGGTGAGCTCCTCGGTGAGCCAGCACAGGGTGAGCGACACCCCCGCCATGTCAAGGCTTGTGACCAGCTCCCCTACCTCGGGTTCGACGACACGGACGCCGGCCCGGCCGAGAAGCTCGTCGACGCGGCGGTAGAGGACGAACAGCTCCTCGTATGTGACGTTGCCGAGTCCGTTGAGCAAGGCCACGGCGTGCCTGCCGCCGGCCCCGCCCGTACCGGGCGGCAGTTCGCCCAGCAGCCTGGACACGAGCAGTTCGGCCAGCTCGTCGGCGCGGGGCAGGTCGGCTTCGCCGATGCCGGGCTCACCGTGGATGCCCATGCCCACGGCCATCCGCTTCGCCGGGATGGTGAACAGCGGGTCCTGCCTGCCGGGCAGCCTGCAGCCCGCGAACGCGACGCCGAACGAGCGTGTGCGCTCGTTGGCCAGCTTCGCGAGCCGCGTGACCTCGGCGAGCGGGTAGCCGGCGTCGGCCGCGGCACCGGCGATCTTGAGCACTACGAGGTCCCCGGCGATGCCCCTGCGGCGGGAGACATCGTCGGCGCCGGCGCTTGAGACGTCATCGGTGACGACAACCTGCGCGGCCTCGATGCCCTCGCCTGCCAGCCGCCGGAGAGCCGCGCCGAAATGCAGCACGTCCCCCGCGTAATTGCCGTAGCAGAACAGCACGCCGCCGCCGCTGTGCGCTGCTCTCGCCAACGCGTATACCTGCTGCGCCGATGGTGAGGCGAACACGTTGCCGACCACCGCGCCGTGCGCCAGGCCGCGCCCGACGAGCCCGGCGAAGGCGGGATAGTGCCCGGATCCGCCGCCGGCGATAACCGCGACACTGCCGGGGCCGGCGGGCACGGCGCGGATGACTCCGCCGGGCGCAAGGCGCAGCAGATGCCTGTTCGCCGCGGCGAGCCCCTCCAGCGCCTCCCGCGCGAAGTCCGACGGGTCGTTGAGGACACGCGTCATGTCGTGACCGGGACGCCGGCCGCGGCCGAGTCCGTGCCGTCGCGCCTGACTCGGCCGATCCGCAGCATCCGCGCGATCACGCGGTCGAGTTCAGCCCGGTCGAAGACCTTCTTCCAGTCCTCCCTGATGATCGACTCGCGCCCGTAGTCCATCGCGATCAGGCATGCCTCGGAGAACGGGTTTGAGCCGCGGAGCGAGTTCGTCAGCGCTACCTGAGCGTGGCCGAACAGCATCGCCTTGGCGGCGGCCTCGGGGACGCCCACCGTGGTGACCGTCTCCTGCAGCGCTTCCCTGAGAAGGCCGCTGATCATGCACGTGATGGTCTCGACGAGCGTCGGCTCCAGGAAGGCGAGCTGCTCCACGGTCACCCAGTGCACATCGAGCACCGGCGCGTACATCGCCCGCACCACTTCCTCCGCGCGATCGCGCGCCGCGGCTCCGCCCGACTCGATGGCCGCCACCACGTCCTGCGGTGCCGCCACGCCGCCGAAGGTGTCGGCCCACTCCCGGGGGCTGGTGCGCTCGAGGAAGACCGACGGATGGCAGGGATGCGCGACCGCCAGGTGGACGTCCGCACGCCGCGCGAGAACGCCGGCGTAGGCGGCGGCCGGGTCCAGGGTCAGCACTATCGAGCCGGGCTTGGCGGCCGGGACGACGCTCGCCGAGATCTCGCCCAGCAGCACATCGGGAACCGCCAGGATCACCACGTCGCTCTGCGGCACGGCGTCCATGGCGTCGGTGAGCACTCGCCCCGCAGCGCGGACCCGGTCACGCGCCGTCGGAGAGGTCTCCGCGTAGAGCGTTGTATACGGAGTCCGGCCGAGATTGGCGGAGACGCGCATCCCCATCTTGCCCCCGGCTCCCACGACGGTGACTGTCATACCTTCCGGCATCGCCCGCGGGTCCTTTCTCTCACGCTCTCTCACGCCACCGGGGCCGCGCTCACGCCATCGGGGCCGCGGCAGAACCGACCGCCTACAGGTCGGAATGCTAGTTCTGAAACGTTAAAACAGTCAACAGGCTGTCCGGCATTC
>Ga0209061_1004640_pt1 | contig 12972 bp, 10 predicted proteins | sample Coa_R1_10_FD_187157 | JGI IMG/M metagenome (GOLD analysis project Ga0209061, IMG submission 187157) | Surface soil microbial communities from Centralia Pennsylvania, which are recovering from an underground coalmine fire - Coalmine... | ecosystem: Environmental > Terrestrial > Soil >...
TCGGCAGGACTACTTCCCAAAAAATGGTATGATTAAACCAGACTGTTTCTCCAGGCGCTGGTCCTGCCTGGGGCAGACTTATAGCAAAGAGGGTTCTGATGTGTACTGAACAGTCGGATCGCTTTTCTGATCGGGAAGCACAGACAACCGAAGAAACGTCGAGGTGTTTCGAGGGGATCCCCGGAGTAGAGATCCAGGCACTGACGACAGCCGAGGCCATAAAATTCCTCGAGTTTTCCCCTGATGCTTTGCTCATCATTGATGCCAATGGTTCGATTGCCATGGTAAATAATCAGGCAGCGCGCTTGTTTGGCTATACACAAGCTGAACTGCGTGGCCAGCTTCTGGAAATCCTTCTGCCCGAACGTCTGCGCGAGGCGCATGCTGTTCACCGACGAGGCTATATGAGTACTCCACGCGTGCGCCCGATGGGGGTTGGTCTTGACCTGTTGGGGCGACGCAAGAACGGCAGCGAGTTCCCGGTGGATATCAGTCTGCGACCAGTGCATATCGAGCGGAGACTGCATGTGGTAGCAGCTATCCGCGACATCACCACCCAGCGCTTACTGGAACAAGAACGCACCTTCCAGGCTACGCTTCTGGATCTGGCACACGATGCTATCCTGGTGCGCGATCAACTCGGTCGGATTCGCTCCTGGAGCCGGGGAGCAGAGGACCTTTACGGATGGAATGAGCAAGAGGCATTGGGGCGCGTGAGCCACAGCCTGCTTCAGACGCAGTTCCCAGATACGCGAGCAGCAGTCGAGAAGGCTCTGGAACGCGAAGGACGCTGGGAAGGGGTGCTGTTGCAAACCTGCCGGGATAGGCGTCCCGTCACGGTAGAAAGCCGCCAGATCCTGCTGCGTGATGAACATGGTGAGCCAACAGCGATTCTAGAAATGGACCGGAATAGCAGCAAACGTCTCTATCTGGAACAGGCATACACGCCGGCTCAGGTGCAAGTGCTGCGAGAGCGCACGTTTCTGCAACAGGTATTGGACACGCTGCCCAGCGGCATTGCAGTGGTACATGGACAAGATGCGCGCTTGCTGCTGGCCAACCAGGAAACCGCACGCGTCTGGGGCGCTGTGTGGCCGATTGGGCAACCAATGCAAGCCTTCCTGAAGATGCACCATATCCTCCTGAACGATGTACAGGGCCGATCCCTCGCTCCAGAACACTGGGCAGCCCTGCGGGCGTTGCGCTCTGGAGAAACAGTCAGGCAGCAGCAGGAAGTTATCCGCCAGCCTTCCGGGGCAAGCCTTCCTATCCTGGTAAATGCGGTTCCCCTGGCTTCTGCCTACTGGCAGAGTCTGGGAGCGGATCGGTCATCTCCCTCTTCGTCACCGGATCAGCAGGAAGAGCCGCTAGCGCTAGTAATCTACCAGGATGTGCGCCTTCTCAAGGAAGCCGAAGCTTTCAAAGAAGAATTTATCGGCATTACAGCCCACGAACTGCGTCAGCCGCTCGCCGTGCTCAAAGGATCAGTTGGAACGCTGCTGGTGCAAACGGCACGGGGACATGGGGCGCAACTTGCCGACTGGCAACAGGAGATCTTACGAGAACTGGACCTGGCAACCGACCGCCTCATCGACCTGACCGATGATTTGCTCGATGTCTCGCGCCTCCAATCTGGTCGCCTGTCGTTACATCGCGTACTCACTGATCTGGCGTCCCTGACCCGGCGCGTGGTCGAACGCTTCCAACAGGCTGCGACACAGCACCAGGTGACCTTTTCCACGACGGAAGTCAATATGCCCGCCCTTATTGATCCCCGGCGTATTGAGCAAGTGCTGACCAACCTGCTCGCCAACGCACTGAAATATAGTCCACAGGGAGGGCCGGTCAGCGTCGTTCTGGAAAAAAATGTGGCACGTTTGATGGCAGAAATCCGCGTGAAGGACGCGGGTATGGGGATTCCTGCCCGTCAGCAAGCCCATATTTTTGGGCGCTTTATGCGTGCGGATAACGCCCAGGCCGCCGGGATCAGTGGCACTGGGTTAGGTCTCTATTTGTGTCGCGCGCTTGTTGAGCAACATGGTGGTCAGATCTGGTTCGAATCGACGGAAGGGGTAGGATCGACGTTCTTCCTGACGCTTCCCCTCGAACCCACAGCAACAAGCGGACCGCTGTAACGGGGCGAAGCCAGAGCAACGGTTCTCTTTGGGAGGCGGGAAGACGCATTTGCCGGCTCGACCGTGATTGGTCGCAATATGCTTGAGACCGCGAATGGCGATTGGTAGGTCGAAAATGGCCGGTTTACTGGGCAGGATGCGCGAGCTTGCGAGCGATCACGGTTACAATACGCTGATAAAAATAGACCGCTTCCTGACGGCGAAAGGGACGGGTTCCGCTGAGATCCTGACGCTCATCTTGCTCGACCAGTTCGCGAACGAGCGATGCCTGTTCCTGCGGAGTGTGCGCGTTCTCCAGCCAGGATTCGAGTGCCTGTGTCAGATGATCAGTGACAACCTGCTCGACTTCCAGACCGCAAGCGGTAAAGAGGGCCAGCAGCTCGCTGAGAGGCAGCGCGCGGGTATGCGAGGGGTCGCGCAGTTGTTCAAAGTGATTCTGGTAAGCAGCGCGGGCGGGAAACTCGCTGGTGATCAGGTCCTGAATCACGACCGTTCCCTGCAATTGGCAGACCCGCGCCATCTCGCCAAGCACGCGCCGGGGTTCTTCGCAGTGATGAAGGGCATAGCGAGAGACGACAACCTCAAAGGTATACGCGGCAAATGGGAGGTGCTCGGCATCGCCCTGTTGGAAATGCAGGGTGCTGAGGCCCCGCTCCTGGCGCATTTGCTCAGCCAGCGCGAGCGGGGCCGGGGTAAGATCGAGTCCCACAACTTCGCAGCCGGCTTCTGCAAAGGCGGCAGCGACATAGCCGGGGCCGGTTGCCACATCCAGGACACGCGCCCCCAGTCGGGGGCGCACCGCCTGAACAAGAGCAGCCAGACGATCAGGGTTGGCAATGAGCGGGCTGGCTGCGTATGCCTGAGCCTGCTGTGTGAATTCTTGAATTACTACTGCTTTGTGAGCCTTCAAAAAAGCCTCTTTTCGTCACGCCTAACTCAAACGTACTTCATCTCCACAAAGCGGCTACGCAGCGCGTTGACCTGCGCTTTGACATCTTTGCCGCGAATCGCGTCGTGCATCAACTGGGCCAGTTCGCCCATGGCTTGCTCATCCATGCCGAAGCGAGTCATTTCGGGTACGCCGACACGCAGGCCGGAGGGATGGCGCGGGTCGGTATCGCCGGGGAGCATGTTATAGTTCACGATAATGTCGTTGGCCTCCAGGCGCTTCGCAACTTCGACACCGCCACCCCACTCTGCCACATTGACGGCAATCATGTGGCTGCGCGTGTAGCCGAATTCGCGTGCTTCGACAGGCGTGCCCAGTTCATCCAGGCTCTTGCCCAGCACCTGGGCGTTGCGCACAATTTGCGCCGCGTACTCGCGCCCGTACTCCTGCATCTCGCGAATCGCTACGACCAGAGCGGGTAGCGAATAGAGATGGTGATTGCTGGAAGAGCCTGGGAAAACGCCACGATCAGCAGCAGGCCAGAACTTTTGCTCGGCTTCGGGGTCAAGATTGCCCAGAATGACTCCGCGTTGCGGGCCGGGGAAGGTTTTGTGTGTGCTGCCGGTCAGCCAGGTCGCTCCCTCGTGCAACGGGTCCTGGAACTGGCCGCCAGCAACCAAGCCAAGCACGTGCGCGCCATCATAGAGCAGCGGAATATTTTTCGTCTTGCAAAAGGCCGCAACCTCCTCGACCGGTTCAGGAAAGAGGAAAAGGCTCTTGCCCATTACCACCAGCTGCGGAGAGGTACGGTCAATCAGCTCGATAGTCGCTGCCGCATCTACGTGATAGTGGTCGGGCGTCAGCGGCAGGTAGTGCAGATTGACAAACTTATCGCTCCCAACTTTGAGAGACTGGCCGCGATTCTGGATACGGCGACCAAAGACCCCCACCGGGCCATGGCTGATGTGGCCGCCGGCATCCGTTGAATTGGCGATAACCGTATCGCCGCCGCGCAGCCAGCCCAGCGCGATTGCTGTGTTGGCCGCGTTTCCACTGATCGGACGCACATCGGCCTGTCTGGCCCCAAAGAGCGCCTTGATCTCTTTCTCGGCCAGCAGCTCGATCTGGTCAATGTAGCGAGTGCCCTGATAGTAGCGATTGATCTGCTCGCCCTGGTTCGGATGTCCCTCAGCATAACGGCCCATCAAGTCAGAGATCTGAACACGACGCACGGCAGCACTCGGCGTGTTCTCACTGGCAATCAAGTTGATGGTTTGTGTTTGGCGCCAGGTCCACGCCCCAGCAAGTATATGTTCAATATCAGAAATATCTATGGTCATAAGTACCCGCTCCCTCTATGGTGTCATATCTGGGTAAAATATCCCCTTCAGTATAGCACAGCGCGTGAAGTGCGAGAGAATCGATTTTTGGCAGGCATTCCTAACTTGCCCAGAAACAGATTCTGGAGAACCCGCCAGAATGCTTGTCCGACAGGGTTACGCCGGCAACGCTCGCATGATAAAATAGTCTGGAACTCACACTGTTGCTTTTCTAAACAAAACATCGTCTTGTCTACGTGTTATCATAGGCACAATGGAATGTCAAAAAAGCAATGGGGAGTCGTGGCAAAGAAGACGGTAAAACGCCTGACACGTTTTCTTTGTCTCCTCTCATTTGATTACCAGAGAGATTCTAAGAGAAAGGGAACCCGGATTCAGTATGCGAGCCTTTTTAAGCGAGACTCGCTCCCGTCGCACCAGTTGGCTCAAGCCAGACAACATAGATTATTATCTATGTAAACATATCTATATGTTCATTCAGGAGGGACTATGCGTATTCTCATTCTTGGCGGCGATGGTTATCTTGGCTGGCCGCAAGCACTCTACCTTTCCAACAAGGGGCATGATGTTTTGATCCTCGATAACTTGATGCACAGGCATTTCGACCTTGAACGCAATTTCGCCAGCCTGCTCCCCATCTATTCTCTTCACGAACGGGTCGCCGCCTGGAAAGAGATCTCCGGTCGGCAAATCCAGTTTACCATCGGCGATGCGACAGACTACGACGCGGTGGCGAAGATCTTTCGTGATTTTCAGCCAGAGGCGGTTGTGCATTTCGCCGAGCAGCGTTCCGCGCCATATTCTATGATTGATCGCAAGCATGCCGTCTTCACACAAACCAACAATATCGTCGGCACGCTGAACGTCCTGTACGCCATCAAGGAATTCGCTCCCGACTGCCATCTGGTGAAGCTTGGCACGATGGGCGAATATGGTACGCCAAACATCGATATCGAGGAAGGTTTCATCGAGATTCATCATAAAGGGCGAAGCGATATTTTGCCCTATCCGAAGCAGCCAGGCTCGTTTTACCATCTCAGCAAGACCCACGACAGCCATAACATTATGTTCTGCTGCAAAATTTGGGGCATCCGCGCCACCGATCTGAATCAGGGTGTCGTCTACGGGGTTGAAACCGATGAAACTATACAGGATGCGCGTCTGGCCACACGCTTCGATTACGATCAGGTCTTTGGCACTGCTCTGAATCGCTTTTGTGTTCAGGCCGCCGTTGGTTATCCTCTGACTGTTTACGGGAGGGGCCAGCAGACACGTGGATACATTAACTTGCGAGACACGATCAGATGCATTGAGCTGGCCATTATCTCACCTCCCGCAGAAGGGGAGTATCGGGTTTTTAATCAAATCACCGAACAGTTTTCACTAATCGAGTTGGCCGATAGGGTTATCAAGCATGGTACGCAATTAGGGCTGGAAACCCGCCTCAAGCACTTTCCTAATCCCCGAGTCGAGGCCGAACAGCACTACTACAACGCTGCGCATACCAGGTTGCTTGAACTTGGCCTCGAACCGCATCTCCTGACCGATGAGGTGTTGCACGCCATGATCAGCCTCGCCATCAAGCACCGCGAGCGCATTGACACGAGCCTGATCATGCCGACAGTTGATTGGCGCGCGACTAAGAACGAGGTCATTCCTACGGAGGGCTGACCATTCAGGAGAGAAGTCGATCAATAAGTGACTCTATCGCTTGATTGGCCTGCATGTTCCAGGCGCGATACGCCCGGATGCTACTCACTTTTTCCGCAATCATTGCCGGGTTGCTTGCAAGCTTTGTAAGCAACTCGCGCAGGGTGGTTGTTTCCAGGCAGATCCAGCCCAGATTATATCGCTCGATAAAGCGCAGACCAGGAGTTTCCTGGCCGGGGATAAAGGTAGTCACGAGAAAAGGTTTTTCAAGCATAAAGGCTTCAGTGATAAAACTGGCTCCGGCTTTGCCGGCGATGACATCCGCCACAGCCATAAAGGGAGCGATTTCCTCGGTAAAAGCTAGAACATGTACCCGTGCAGTTCCGGTGTAGCGGGCCAGCATTTCTGGATTGCTCCCGGCTGCCAGAATGATCTGGATTGGCGGGTCCAGCGCCAGAATATCCCCAACGAGTCTATCCACGCCGGCAGAGCCTTTCGCTCCGCCTTGCAAGAAGAGCGTGAACAGAGCTGGATTGAGTCCCAGATCAGTCAATACTTCTTCCCTTCGACCAGACGCGTTATTCCAGAACTGCCGACGAACTGGGCGACCTGTAAGATAGAGGCGATCTTGAGCAATGCCCTGCTCCAGCGCCTGGGCGAAAATCTCGCGAGTTGGGGCAAGGTAAGCGTCGGCCCTTTTCTCTACAAACCACGTCATATGCAGGCTCTCAAGGTCAGTGAATTGAAAAACCAGGGGGACGCGCTGACTACTGTGCCTATTAGCATAGGCTGCTACAGAGGAGACCAGCGCGTGCGTAGTAATAATAAGCTGGGGGCGAATTTTCTGGATGATTTTACTGAAATGCCTGTGGCTCAGAAGCACCAGAGTATGTTGCAGCAACCAGGCGGCAACTTTGTTATCAGTTAGAGCAAACTGCCAGGTCAACAGCCTCACAAAATGGCGGCTGGCCAGGGTGTAACCACGCTCAACCAGAGGAGACTGCGGGTCCACAATCAGAACATTGTAGCGTGCCCCCAATAGGTCACGCAGTGCCTGAGCGAGATTCAGATGCCCGCCGCCTGAACGTGAAACAAGGATCAGGATGGTCGGCTGGACGCTTTTGGCCACGTTACCTCTACCTCCTGCACCTGTTCATCTATGCCTGATTCTATCTTATTCGGCTTCGGCTCTTGTGGATCGGCGCTGAAGTCAGTCGGATTCTCCTTTTGCTGGTGCAGATCGTTCCCCTCAGCGAGAAGAACGGGCCTGCGCGGGCGAAGCCTTCGGATTACAGCAATTGTAACGGCGAGAGTCACCAGCGAAACCAGCATCAGCGTAGAAAGCGTGCCAGAAATATCCCCTGCTTCCTCCCAGCCCGCGCCCAGGAGATAGCCAACGCCGAGGGGAATCACTGCTCCCAGCACCTGGCCGCTCACGTCCCAGAAAAGAAATTTTCTGTAAGCGTACCGTTCCGCACCGGCCAACCAGTTAATCGGGCCGCCCAGCACTACAATCAAGAAGCGCGAGACAAAGACCGCCCAGGCCGCCCGGCGCCTGAAGTACGCCCGGCCACGCGCCAGTGAATCCGGAGAGACGAGGCGCCAGCGCTTCTTTTTCTCCAGCCAGAGCAACAGAGGGGTTCCAAATTTCCAACCAATGAAGTAGCCCAGGTTGTCCCCCAACACAGCGGCGCTGAGTGCGACGGGGAAGAGGATGAAAATATTGAAGTCACCAATGGCGGCAAGAGCTCCGGCGGCATAAAGCAAGAGATTCCCTGAGATTGGCGCGCCAACAGCAGCAATGAACACGATTGCCCAGAGGGCAACGTATCCATACCGATGCAGGACAGCAATAAAGAAAAAATTCAATTGTTTGTCTCTCCTGACGTTGACGCGCAATAGTTGTTGATGCGAGATCACAACCTTTGCACTGATTATAGCAGAGCCGGGATGCCCTTAACAGATCGAAGGACTAGCATACCATTCAGACGCATGGCAAAGCAAATGTCTGACATCTGGATGGCAAACACGAACGCCATCAGGCTGGCGAACGCCGAACAAACGCTCTACGATGGGGCGATGCCACTTCGGGCTCCGCCCCATCTGGCTCAACGTGGTTCTCCCCACTTTTGACAGCGGGCGCAAACTGCGCGGTGTAGAGCCGCTGATAAAGCCCCGACTGGCGCAAGAGCGTTTCGTGTGTGCCTCGTTCGACAATCCTCCCTTCCTGGACTACCAGGATCTGGTCTGCGCGCTGGATGGTCGAGAGACGATGGGCGATGGCGATCACTGTGCGCCCGCGAACCAATGTTTCCAGGGCTGCTTGAATGCGTCGCTCCGCCTGCGAATCAAGCGAACTTGTTGCCTCATCCAGCAGGAGGTAGGGAGCCTGACAAAGCAGAGCGCGTGCGATGGCAACGCGCTGTTTCTCACCGCCGGAGAGACGATAGCCGCGTTCGCCCACGACGGTTTCAAGACCATCTGGCAGACGTTCGACCAGGTCGCGCAGTTGGGCCGCTTCGATCACCTCTTCAACCTGCTCATTTGTAGCGTCGGGGAAGCCATAGCAAATGTTCTCGCGCAAACTGGCGTGGAAAAGGAACACTTCCTGGGTTACGACTGCTACCCGGCGGCACCAATCCTGGCGAGCCATTTCCATGAGTGGGATACCGTCCAGGCTCACGGTTCCACTGGTAGGATCGTAGAAACGCGCTGCGAGAGAGAGTATGGTCGATTTGCCTGCGCCGCTGGGGCCAACCAGTGCGGTCAACTGGCCCAATGGAGCGGTCAAGCTGACGCTGTGCAGAACTTCTTTCGCATTAGCTGTGCCCGGATAACTGAAGCTCACTGTATCAAACGTAATTCCCTCCCTGGGAGTTTCGGGCAAAGGTCGCGGGTTTTCTGGCTCTGGCACGCTGATTGGCAGGTCGAGGTATTGAAAGACGCGATCAAAGAGCGCCAGACCACCGAGCAGGGTAGCATTCGCTCCAGCCAGTGAAGAAGCAGGCGCATAGAGCTGCGCCAGATAGGTCGCGAAAGCCACGATGGAGCCCAGAGCAATCTGGTTGGTTATCACCAGGTAGGCTCCATAGATATAGAGTAGCGCGGGTCCAAGCGCTGCCAGGCTCTGCACAGCAACGGAGAGCCATTGGCCTTCCAACAATTGTTCAACCTGTGTCTGGCGAACCTTGCTATTCGTTTGATCAAAGCGGGCCGCTTCGCGTTTTTCGGTGCCGAAGCTTTTTACCACAATTGCTCCTGAGAGACTGAGCGTTTCCTCAAGCACAACCGATAGCTCGCCTAGGGCTGCCTGCGCGCGCTCCATAGCCGTGTAGCGGCGGCGCCCGAAATGCAGGACAGGAAAGGCGAAAGCAGGGAGCGCCAATGCGGCAACCAGAGCCAGTTGCCAGTTAATCACTGCCATAACGACCAGCGCCGCAATCAACGTCACCAGATTGGCAATGGTTCCCAGAAACGATTGCGTCAGCACCATCTGCAGGCCATTTGCGTCGTTGAGGAAACGCGTGTGAATCTCACCGGCTCGCGTCCAGGTAAAAAATTCCAGTCCAAGCTTTTGTGTGTGCTGATAGAGATGTTCGCGTAGATCGGCGATCAATCCTTGAGCAATCACGATGCTCAGGTAGTTCTGTCCAAGACCCAGGACTGCTCCTCCTACGGGCAGAAGGAACAGGCCGCTACCCAGCAAAAGCGCAAGCTTGAAGTTATGGTGCGGGATAGCGATATCAATAATATTCTTAATGAGCAGTGGTGGAATCAGTGCCACCATCACGCCTAACAGCATGACAAACGTACCAAAAACCAGCCGCCAACGATACGGGCGAAGATATCGCCAGACACGCACCAGTGTTTTCCGAACGTCAGGCGTGCCCTCGCGCAGATAGCCTCGCGAGCGCTGTTGCTGCCAGAGACCTATCATTGTTCCACCCATGCCGCCACCCATTCCCATTCCACCACGACCAGAAAATGCCATAGTTTATTCCTCTCGTTCGAGGGCCGGGCCATCCAGCATTCCAGCCCATTTTCAGTGTTTGGATGGAAGATCCTGTGCCGGTGCATGCCTGTTCATCAGACACAGCAAGCGGGCGAGCATTGCGCGTTCCCCCTCGTCAAGACCTTCCAGGGTAGAGCGGACGCGCGCAAAAAAAATGGCGTCTGCTTCGCTCAAGGCTCTCTTGCCTGCGGGGGTCAATGTAACGTAAACCTGGCGCTGGTCGCTGGATTGGTCACGGGCGCGCTCCGCGTACCCCAGCGCCTCTAACTTATCAAGCATACGAGTCGTGCCGGCTGTGGTCAGGCCCAGCTCTTCTCCGAGATCGCCAACTCTTCTTCCCTGCTCTGGACTCAGCAAGCGTAGCATGCGCCGCTGAGGCCGCGAAAGCGGGCCAAACTGCCGTCCCAATGAAGCATACCAGTTGTCCATTTCGTGCGCGATTGTCACAATTTCACGAGGGTCGGTCTCATTCATCAGGCACCCTCCGCACTCCTTACCAGTTGACTAACTTAGTTAACAAATTCCTTAAAGGACTATACCACATCTTTACCGGATGAAACAAGAAGCTCCTCCCTATTATGAGAGTTTCTGTTTCGGCTCTCAGTCTACGGTGTTTCTATGACAGAAACGTGAATATCGGGACCCTCTTTTGTCATTCTTCCGTCACCTGAAGCACGATGCCTACCTACGCCGTGATAGAATCAAGGAACGAAAGAAAACGGGAAAGGACAAGGATAGGCCTGGATGAATGCAAATAGTGCAAAGGCTCCTCCTCTCGCAGGGAAGAGCCGAATCTGGCTCCGCATGGCAATTGTGTTGCTTGCCGCAGTGCTGGCGGTTGCTGTTCCACTGCTGGTGTTGCATCTTTACCAGCAACCGGCTACCAGCACAAATAGTCAAGGGAGTACGGGGCCGCAAAGCTTCTCAGTTACGGCAAATGCAGTGCTGAGTCTCAAAGAGCAGAGTGGGGATGTGTCCGTGTATCCCAGCAACAATAGTATTATCACGGTGCGGCCACGCAAGCATGGAACCGTTGTTGCCCCAAGTTCGCAGAGTGTCAGGATACTCTACAGCCAGACGACGAGCGCGCAGGGAAATGAGCAGATCACCGTCACAACCGATCCCTGGTTTAGTGATACCGACTTTTATATCACAATCCCTGCTACGACGGTTGTCCAGATTGCTCTCACTGATGGATCGATCGATGTCCACACCGGTCATGGCCTCACAGCGAACACCAGTAGCGGCAGTATCGAAATGGATAGCATCCAGGGACCAGCGAAGGTAAGCACCACGAGCGGAGATGTCACTGCTGAGAATATCACTGGTCCGCTCACTATAGCAGATCAAAGCGGTTCGCTCCACTTACAGCAGATCAAAGGGCCGGTGCAGGCGACGACTGTGAGTGGGGATGTCACCGCTCAGGATGCGACGCTCAGTGGACAATCAGTGTTGCGCACGCAGAATGGCTCTGTCCATTTTTATGGATCACTTGATCCGCATGGCTCATACAGGCTGCAAACAACCAGTGGAGACGTTGATGCCACCCTCCCGGCTAACGCCGCTTTCTCGCTCAGTGCCAGCACGGTCTCTGGCACAGTGCAGAACGATTTCGGCGCGAACGTGGTTGGCAGCGCTCCACGCGCGCAGATCTTCATGCAAACGCGGAACGGCTCTATTGCAATTATAAAGGTGTGAGATATCTGTTTGCTTTGCTGCAAAGGACTGCGTTACCGTCTTGACGGCCTCAACGATGACCATCTATACTCTGCACATGAGAAGAAGGCGCGTGATATCGGCGCTCGCATTGCTGCTGGCGCTAGTAGGCATGCTGGCGCTGGCAGCATGCGTTCCGGGGGATCTTGGCAACGAAGAAATTGCCTTTGTCCGCGATGGCAATCTGTGGACAATCGATCCGAGTGGAGCGAATGCTTTTAAGGCCGTAGCCCAGAGCACCCCTGTACTTGGCTACGGCCTTTCGCCCGATCATCAGATCTTCGTCTTCCGCACGCTTGATAGCAGTTTTGCGAAAACCTCCGCCGGCGCTCATCTGGCAGTGAATCCTATCACGGGGCTGGCTGGCGATGTGCCCGGCGCGCTGAACACGGTTGGCATCGACGGTGGTTCTCCCATCCCCATCATTCTTTCCAATTCTCACCTCGCTCGTAGCAACGCCTGGTGGAGTCCTGACGGCTCCCGTTTGCTCTATCGCGAGGGTGCCAACTCGGCGCTGACCTCGCCCGACCTGGTCACATGGTACATGTCACAGGATGACCAGCCCGTAGGGATCGCGCGCAAGCTCCTGCCTGGCACTTTCTCCATACCCTCGATCAATACCGCTAGCTCTCTGGTTGTAGGAAATTCTGGGCAGGGCATCTATACAACCACGCTGGCAGGCACAAATTTCACATTTGTACAGCGCGGCGTTCTGCCGGGCCACCCCTTGCCGGCCAGCCTGGAGCGGGTCCTCTGGCAGCCGAATCACCAGAACCCGGCTCTCCTGTATGCGCTTATGCCGGAGATCTCGACCAGTACGCAGGGCCAGTTTGAGCTGGTCCTCCGCCAAGCCAACGGGCAAACGCGCGTTCTGGCAAGCTGCGACTGTCGCCAGTTCGCGTGGTCGCCGGACGGCAACCGCGTGCTCTACAGCACCGACCAGGGCTATACCGTCCTGAACGTTCAGGACGGCACAAGCTTTCATTTCGAGGCCGAACATGAGGCCGTACCCTACTGGTCGCCCGACAGCCGGGCGCTGCTGCTGGACGGTTTGCACACACTGACCCTGGTGCGTCTGGCCAGCCAGCAAGTTCAGGTGTTGCTCAGCGACGGTAGTGCTCCGGTGATGACAGATGGGCCACTTCCCGGCAGTGTTGCCTTCCTGCAACCGGTCGAGAACAGCCTGTGGAATGTTGATGGGCGGCGCTTCGTCGTGGAAACGCGCGGGCG
>Ga0209061_1004641_pt1 | contig 12970 bp, 16 predicted proteins | sample Coa_R1_10_FD_187157 | JGI IMG/M metagenome (GOLD analysis project Ga0209061, IMG submission 187157) | Surface soil microbial communities from Centralia Pennsylvania, which are recovering from an underground coalmine fire - Coalmine... | ecosystem: Environmental > Terrestrial > Soil >...
GCGGCGAAAGCATTTCAGGCATTCGGCGACATCGCGCTCGATCAGGCGTTCAGCCGGCGCGTCGCCCTGAAAATCGGCGCCGGCACCGCGTTCAACACCGCAATGGGCTCGAAAGCGCACTACCTGGCGAGCGGGATCGACTACCGCATGTAGCTGGCGGCCGTCAGAATTCGCCACGTACCGCCGCCGGATGGGCGCTCAGCAGCGAACCGCATGCCATGACGAGCGCGCTCGCACCAAGCACCGCACCGGCGACGATCAGCGGGAGCCGATAACTCCCGGTCGCGCCGAGCAACGCGCCGGCGACTGCCGGCCCCACGATCTGCCCGATGCCGAAAACCGTGGTAAGGCGGCCAATTGCGACGTGACTGCGATGCGGTGCGAGCTGATGGCCGAGCGCATTGGCAAGCGCCGTCACACCCATGAAGCTTCCGCCAAGGGCGATCGCCGCGAGCGCTACGCCCAAAGCGTTTGGCGCGGCAAGTGGCGCGACGGCGCCGATCATCAGCACGGTCAAGGCAATGACCAAGGCCTTGTCTTTCCCAAGCGCGACGCCGATCCGGCTCCACACGACGGTGGAGGGCATCGCGACGAGACCGACGACGATCCAACTCGCTGCCGCATACGGCGTGAGTCCCGGCGTCATCGCGATCATGGCGACGAGAAACGTCGCCGGGATGATGTAGCCGATACCTTGCGCGCCATACGCCGCAAGCAGCCACCAGTAGAGCCGCGGAAACGGTCCACGTCTGTTTTCGTCCGGCCGCGACGGCGTGCCGGCGCCGTCATCAAAAAGCCACGGCAGCGTCATGGTGCATGCCGCGGCACCGAGCGCGGCCATGCCGATCCATCCCGCTTCCCAGCCACCGTGCGCGCCGAAAAACGGCACCGCGATCGCCGACAGCGCGATGCCAAGCCCGACGCCCGAATACGAGATCGCCACCCAGTCCGGCCGCCGCTCGCGCGCCGCGCGATCGAGTACGATGCTGGAGCCCAACACGAACGCGAAACCGCTCGCGATACCCGTCGCGAGGCGAGCCGTCATCCACAGGGCGTACGATGGTATGACCATCATGCCTGTCGTGACCACGACGCAGGCGAGCGTGATCCGGACGGTTTGGACCCGGATGCGCCGAAAACCGGGCGCCGTCGCTGCGAGCGCGCCGATCAAATAACCGGCCAAATTGGCCGATGCGATGAAACCTCCCATCGCCGCGGAAAGTCCCGCGCCGTTTTGCATGAGCGGCAAAAGAGGCGTGTATGCGAAACGCCCGATTCCCTGCGCTACCGCCATCACTGCGACGGCAGCGGCAAGAAAGCGAAGATCCGTCGTCTTTACGGGATCGCCGTCATCCGAAGCGTCATTTGTCTCGCGCTGGTTGGCGGGCGACGGCGCTGCCCCTGCGGATCTGGCTGATTAATTTTCGATCGCCGTACAAATCCGCGAGCACGACTTTTACGGCAGCCGCCATGGGGATTGCGAGCAGCACCCCTACGAATCCGAAGAGTACTCCCCCCGCCAAAAACGCGAAGATGATAACCGGCGGCGGCAGCATAACGTACCGACCGAGGACGAGCGGCGCCAGTAAGTTGTCGATCGACAAGCGCAAGCCGGCCGCGAATGCGGCGAAACCGAGGAGCAATTCCGGCGTAGCACGCTCTGCGACGACCAGGCCGAGCAATATCAACGCCAGGGCAGGGCCTACCATCGGGATGCACTCCAGCAGCCCCACGACGAGCGCAAGCAAGATTGGCTGCGGAAGATGGAGCACGAGCCCGGTCACGATTCCCGTAACGGCCATCGCGTACAACACGATGACAATGACGCCACGAACGTAGTTGTATACGACCGGCTCGACCTCGGCGGCCAGCACGCGAACGCGGCGGCGATGCTTCGGTGGCATCAGCCAAAGCAATCCGTTGCCCAACTGAGGGCCCTGAAAGAGGAAATAGCCGAGCAGCGCAATCGTCACGAAGAAACCGATGAGGCCGGAAATTCCGATCAGGCCGGCGGCCGTGAGGTTTGCCGGGTTTTGTGCCAGGGATCTGATTTCGGCCGTTGCGCGCTGTGTCAAGTGCTGCGCGCTTATCGTGGCCCCGACCAGATGAATTGTTTTGGACCTGAACATGGCCCGCAGCAGATGCTCGAGCAGATTGGGCAGGTTCTCCGCCAGGCTCAAGAACTCGGGATAGACGTACCGGTAAATCCCAATGCCGAAAAGGCCGAAGAGGGCCAGATAGGACAGATAAACCGCCAACGCGGCTTGCCAATGCCTCCATCTTTGCACGCGTTTGAGCCAGCGCAGCAGCGGCGCCGCTAAAAACGCGAGCGCAGCTGCGACGCCGAACGGTAAGACGACGTAACGCAGCAGGTAAAAGACAAACGCGAGAACGAGAATGACCGTGACACCCGCTGCGACGGTCATCCAACGCCGCTGCTCTTCGATTGCGTAGCCGTCCGTGGGCCGGCGCCCGGTATTCGGCTTGGCTTGCTCTTCGCGAATCGTCGGAGTGTCGGCCATCGAAGTGATCATCCCCCGATGGCGATGCCTCCAAGCCGTGGCAGGGTGTCGCGTGTGCTTAGATAACTGCGACTGCGCATGCAGGTTGGGATACCCGGTCAGGTGGCGATCGTCGCCGGGGCGTCCGGTTCGATCGGTTCAGCCACGGTCCGCGCTCTCTACGCCGTCGGTATCAACGTCGTCCTGACGGCTCTGTACGACGAGACACTCGATACGCTGGCGAATGAGGCCAAGCGCGTCGGCCTCCGCGCGCTGGTCGTTCCCGCCAACCTGCGCCGGCGTAGCGACATCGATCTCGTCGTCGCAAAGACCCTCGTAACGTTTTCGCGCATCGATATCTTGGTCAACGCCGCCGGCATTGGTGCCAGCCCCTCGCTTTGTGAAACGACCGACGGCGAGCTCGAAGCCGTCATCGACATCAATTTGCTCGGACCCGCGCGTCTGATGCAAGCCGTTCTGCCGGTCATGAAAGCGCAGCGGCGTGGATCTATCGTCAATATCGGTTCGATTGCCGGCGAAGCGGCGGTGATGGGCATCTATTCCGCTTCGAAGTTCGGACTGCGCGGTCTGAGCGACACGGTGAGACGCGAGGTCCGCAGCTACAACATCGACGTCAGCCTGATCCAACCCGGCTTCGTCCGCAGCCCGATGAACGCGGCCCACGGTGACCGTCTTCCCGGACCCGAAATCGTTGCGAACGCCGTTATCGCGGCCATATCGAAACCGCGCCGAAAACACGTCGTGCCCTCGGTCTATCGTTTGCCCCTCTTCGTCGCAGGCGCGTTCCCTGGACTGATCGACGTCGTCTTCGGCAACGCTCGCATACAGGATCGGCTCAACCGCGATGCTCGCGCAGAGCGGGCCACCAGCTGACGAAGACCAACACCGGCGACCCGCGCGATGCCGTCTCGCCGTTGTCCATCCAACCCCTGCGCTGGCTCTCATCGGCCTGCGTCGTCGCATATTATCATTCGGCCTATCGCGTGCGAGGCTGGGGCACGCTGCCGTCGGAGGCAGCCGGCCCAAAATTGCTCGTCGCCAACCACCAACATGAAATCGAAGCGGCAATCATCGTTTCGGATCTGACGCTGCGAGCGCGCATCTGGCGGCATCCGATCTTCACCGTTTCGTCCAGACGAATGTGGGAACCCGGCTTTTTCGCGGAACGCATTCCCTGGCTCAGCCCGTTCTTTCGCTCGGTGAACGCGGGATGGCTTTTCGGCGCCCTTGGAATGCAGCCGATTGAAAATGAGTTGAACGCGCGGCCTTTTGTCAGCATCGCATACACGCTCGTTCAGCAGCACGGTGACCTGGAGACCGACAAGGTCTTTCTCGAACCGGCCCGAGCTCGTTTGCCGGCAACCGTGCGCACGCTGAAAGACCTGCTGGGCGCCAAACACTTCAGCGCTGGCCGCATGCGCGTCAAGCTCACGGAGATCAGCCCGAGCTATCGCAAAGAGATCCTCGAGCTGACGCGCGCTCAGATCGACGCCGATCTCGCTCATTTCGAAAACTTGCAGCGCAGCGGCGCGACGATTTTTTTGACACCCGAAGGCTCTTACAGTGGAGATGGCAAGATGCAGCGCTTCCGAGGCGCGCTCTCACGCCTCGCCCCCTCGGCCCAAATTTGGGTGATAGGGATCAGCTACGATCCGTTCGTCGGCCGCCGGCTCTCGTTGCTCTATCGGATCGTCCCTGCGAGCCGTTCGCTGCCTCTCGAGGCTCAAATCAAGCGCACCCGGCCCGTTACCACGAGCGCGCTGCTCGGCGCGTGGCTGCAAGCGCATCCGGTCAGGCAGTTCTCTCGCCAAGACGCCCACGCTGCCGTCGATACCGCCCTTCGCGACCTGCCGGGCAGCCTTTTCGTCGACCCCGAACTGCGCCGCAACCCAATCGCGATGGCGGACCGTGCGCTCGATGGGCTCCTGCGCCTGCGCATAGCAATTCGTCACGGGGACGGTTACCGGCTCGCCGAGACGCGCCGCCATCCGCAATTTCCACGAACGGCCGATATCGTGGAATACCAAGCGAACTTTCAGCGCGAAACTCTGGAAGGTGCTGGAGCGCCGGGATGAACCCCGTTCCGTCAGCCGTCGTCGTTACGGGCGCATCCAGCGGCATCGGGCTCGCCACCGCGGTGTTATTGGCCGCAAAGGGCTTCGTCGTCTACGCCGGCGTTCGCAGCGACGAAGCGGCGGCGAAAGTCTCGGCAGCCGGCTCGAGGATCCGGCCGCTGCCTCTGGATGTCACCGATGCAACATCGATTGCGGCAGCCGTGGCTGCGATCGACCCGCAGATTCGGCTGGCCGGCGTCGTCAACAATGCCGGAATCGCGGTGGCCGGCCCGCTCGAGCACGTCAGCCTTGACGAGATCCGAGAGCAATTCGAAATCAACGTCATCGGGCCGCTGGCGGTGACGCAAGCATTCCTGCCGCGCTTACGCGCCGCGCGAGGCCGCGTCGTCTTCGTCGGCTCGATTTCGGGACGCTTTGCGGTACCCTTCATCGCGCCGTACAGCGCATCGAAGTTCGCGCTGCGCGCGCTCTCGGACGCCATGCGCATCGAACTCGCGCCCGCAGGCATTTCGGTGTCGCTCGTAGAGCCGGGTTCGGTGAAAACGCCGATTTGGCGGAAGGGCCGCGAAGCGCACCGTCTTCTGTGGGAGCGTCTCTCCGAGCAGGCGCGCTCGACGTATGCCGTCGCGATGCACGCCGTGGTGCGCCAGTCCGAGCGTGAAGAGCGGGGCGGCATCGCGCCGGAAGCCGTGGCCCGCACCATCCTGCACGCTCTTTCATCACGCAGGCCGCGAGCCCATTACCTCATCGGAACGCCTGCCAGAATGGGAAGCATCATCGTAACACTGCTTCCCACTCGCCTGCACGACCATTTCATCCGCAAGGCGATGAGGCTTCCGTAGGGAAGGGCGCTGCGTGCAAATGACCGCCGAGCGGATTGCAATCCGCGATGCCGTCGCGCAATTATGCGCTCGGTTCGGGCATGACTATTGGAGCCGGCTCGACCGTGAGCGCCGGTATCCGGAAGACTTCGTCGCCGCGCTGACGCAGGCCGGATGGCTCTCGATTCTCATTCCGGAGGAATACGGCGGCGGGGGCATGGGCATTTCCGAAGCCGCGATCGTCCTGGAGACGATCGACCGTTCCGACGGAACCGCCGTCGCGGCGCACGCGCAGATGTACACCATGGGTACTCTGCTTCGCCACGGCAGCGAGGATCAGAAACGGCGTTACTTGCCCGACATCGCGGCCGGAAAGCTGCGTCTCCAAGCCTTCGGAGTCACGGAGCCAAACGCCGGATCGGACACCACGCGCATTCAAACATCCGCGGTTCGTGACGGCCGGCACTACGTCGTCAACGGTCAAAAAGTCTGGACTTCCCGCGTCCAGCACTCCGATCTCATGCTTTTGCTCGTGCGTACGACACCTTACGAGAGCGTCCAGAAGAAAACCGACGGTTTGAGCGTCCTGCTCGTCGATCTGCGCGAAGCCGGCGATCACATCGAAGTCAAGCCGATCCGGACGATGGAAAACCACGAGACAAATCAGGTCTTTATCTCGGACCTGAAGGTGCCCGTCGAGAACCTGATCGGCGAAGAAGGCAACGGTTTCCGCTATATCCTCAGCGGCATGAACGCCGAGCGAATTCTCCTGGCATCCGAAGTGCTCGGTGACGGTTACTGGTTCGTCGAAAAGGCCTCGAAGTACGCTTCCGAGCGGTTCGTTTTCGGGCGACCGATCGGGATGAATCAGGGAGTGCAATTCCCGCTGGCTCAAGCCTACGCGCAGCTGGAAGCCGCGAGCCTCATGCGGTGGCGAGCAGCGGAGCTCTTTGATGCAGGCGAACAACCCGGTTTCGAATCGAATGCCGCGAAGCTCCTCGCGTCGCAAGCCACGTGGGCTGCCGCGCAAGCTGCCATGGACGCCTACGGCGGCTACGGGCTCGCCGAAGAATACGGGATCGAACGCAAGTTCCGGGAGTCGCGCCTTTACCTGGTGGCTCCCGTCGCGAACAATCTCGTTTTGGCGTTCATCGCGCACAACGTTCTAGGGATGCCCAAATCCTATTGAGAAGCGGCCTCTATGACGGAAAACGGCCCCGAGTTTCCTCTCGACGAGCTCCGCCGCGCCGCCGGTGAAGACCGGACAGCGCGCGCGCGAATTGATGCGCTCGGGCGGGAGCTCGACTCCGGCAGTCCGATGCGCGCGTCTATCGACACACACGTGGCTGAATTACGAAAACATCCGTCGCTTGCCGCGTTGATCGCAAATTGGTTCGACGATCCGCGCACGCAAGCGTTCATCGACGAGCTCACCGGGACGGGACTTTAGCCGTGGACGCCAGCTCGTCGTGCCGCATGTCCGTAACGAACATGTGGCCCGGTTCGTGCACGATGACATAGGGAATCCGGCTTTCGATCGCCACGTTTTGCGGCGTCACGCCGCACCCCCAAAAAACCGGAACCTCGCCGCGTTCGAGCGTCACCGGATCACCTTCATCCGGACGATCCAAACGGCGAATGCCGATCGCTTCTGGATCACCCCAATGGAGCGGCTCACCGTGTGCGGCTCGATACGGCCGCGTGATCTCACGGACCGCATCGACGTCCTCCGGTTTGAAGGGCCGCATGCTTACGATCATGTGGCCCCACAGACGCCCGGCCGGCAAAAGCCGCAGTGACGTCCGGTACATCGGCACGGATTTGCCTTCCGCGTGGTGCCGCATTGCAAAACCTGCCTGAGCGAGCGCATATTCAAACGTGTACGAGCAGCCGATGAGAAACGTCACAAAATCTTCGTGCCAAAGGTCCAGAATGTCGGTCCGCTTCTCGAGTAAGAGCCCTTTTCGATAGATGCGATAGAGCGGCAGGTCCGTTCGAATGTCGGCGCCGGGCGCGCATTGCGGATGAAAATGCCCGGGTCCAAGTGTTTCGACGAGGGCGCACGGAACCGGATTTCGGGCGCATAGGTCGGCCATGTCGGCGGCGCTGTCGCTGGGCACGATCACGAGATTCGTCTGCACGAATTCGGGCGCGATGCCGGCGGTGGGCCCGCGATACGCGCCGGAACGAATCGCCGCGCGAACTTCGTGCGGTTCCTTAGCGTTCACGTTCGCGCCGGAGCCGGATATGACGGGATCACCGAAACGGGGGTTCGGCGCGGACGCGGGACGCCGCTGGGCACGGGCCGCGGCGCGACCGTCGGTTGCGGCGTAAACACCGCGGTCGCCGCGACCTCCGGCGCGGTCCGGTCGTAGGGTGCGAGTGTGCCGAGCGCTCTCGAAGGAGGCATTTCGATCGAAGCCACGTTTCGCACATCATCGTAACGGACACTTCCGCCGCGTACGGAACGTGCATCCCGGCTACCTACGCTATCGCCGTCGCCCTCGACGCTCATAGAGCGGGCGATCGTCGCGAGGGTCTCGACGTCAGCGGGGCGCAGCGCCGGAATCGGCAGGCTTTGAAAAACCACCGTAACGACGATGATCGCGATCATCCCGGAGCGAACTTCCATTCGTGCGGCGTTCGATCGACGTGTTCCGTCGCGCGGGCGTTCGTTTTTCGCGCGACGGCTGCGCGTTTTTGGCTCAAGCTCTCGCCTTTAACGCACTCTTCTCGATGATCCCCCTCGGGTTGCTGGCCGTGGCGGTTTTGGGATACGTCTACGGGTCGGCCGAAGGGCAGGCGCTGCTGCTGTCCGTTGTCGACGACGTTGCGCCGGCACTTCACGATCTGGTCGCCGAGAACATCAAAAACGCGGTCGCCTTCCGCGGTCTGTCGGGAGCCGTTGCGCTCGTCGCCCTCGTTTGGTCCGGAAAGAATCTGTTTCAGGCCTTGGCTTATGCGCTCAATCGTGCATTGGCCGTACCGGAAGGGCGTCCGCTGATACACGACATTGCGATCGCCGTCGTAATGCTGCCTGCGATGGGCCTTCTGCTGTTGATCTCGACGCTCGTGCCGCCCCTCGTCACGTTTCTGACGCATCTCGGCGGATTCTCCGAAACCCTCGTCCCGCAGATCGCGGCGTACGGAACCTCCGTCGTCTTGATCTTTATCGTTGCGGCCACGCTCTACGCATTTCTACCGAATCGCCGGTTGCCCTGGCACTTCGGTATTCCGGGCGCCGTTTTCACTGCGGGCGCCTATGAGCTCGCGCAAATCGGCTTTACGATCTTCACGGCGCACGAGAACCTGTTCCACATCTATGGCGCGCTCTCAACGGTGCTGGCGCTGTTGATTTGGTTCTATTTGATGGGCATCATTTTTCTTTACGGAGCCGAGCTGAGCGCAGCGTGGGGGGAGAGGGCCATCGCGGCGCCGAGGACGAACAGCGACTAGTGCGCTTGTCGCAGCTTCTTTCGGTCGCTTTGCTGGCAGCCGGCATCCTGGTCATGGGCGCGAGCCCTGACTTGCTTCCCGCGCCCCGTGTGGTGGTTTATCCCTTTACGGTCAATGGTGATGCGCAGCCGGACGCGGGCGACCGTCTGGCCGTGCTCTTCGCCCAGCAAATGTCTGACGCCGGCATCCATATCGTCGCTCCGGTTCCGGGCACGCAGCGCCGCGATTATCTCACCGCGGCACGGAAGCTCAACTGCGACTACTACGTTACCGGCTTCATCACGCCGCTGGGCGCCGAGGTCACCGTCGTGGAGCAAATCGTGAGCACTCTGAGCGGCACTGTCGTCGCGAGCAATTCGGCCGAGCTGACGACATATGCCGACGCCAACGGTCAAGGCGCTCTCCTCGCCACGCTGGTCAGGCGCCATGCCGAACGAGCGCTCGCGCCGCTCAACGACACGGCCGCCGAGAACCAGACGCCACAGCCTAAGCCGACATCGGAAGCGGAAACGACGCTCAGCAAGCTGGGCAACATCTTTAGGCGCAAACCGAAAGTCGCGCCGAGCCCGTCGCCGTCACCCTCCAGCTCACCATAACCGTTCCCTACAGCGGCTCCCCTTCGACCAATCCGAGCGGCAGGTCGACGTCGATGACCCGCGCGCCGAGATCGACGTTCCGTACGAACGCTGAAACCATCGGCACCAAAGCGCCGCGCTCGAGCTCCAGCACGTCCTGTGCGGGGTAGTGGTGCACCGCGCGAACGACGCCCAGCTCACGCCCTGCCTGCACGATGCGGCAGCCGATCAACTCTTCGTCGTAATACTCGCCTTCACGAAGGACGACGTTGTCATGCGACGTCCACATCGACGCCCCCGCAAGAGCTTGCGCCGATTCGGCGCGGGCGACGCCGCCGAGCGCGACGATGATGTGCGCTTTGTGCCGGCGAGCGCGGGCAATCACGTCTTGACGATCGAACCGGTCGCCGCGCAACGTGACGGCGAGACCTGCATGCAGCGCGTCTTCGCCGATGCGCGTCGGCGCGATTTTCAGCTCTCCTCGGATACCGAAGAGTCCGGCTACGCGCCCCAGCAGAATCTCGCGACGCTCAGGCGTCGGTTACGTCCGCTGCCTTTTCGGCTTCATCACCGGCCTCGGTATCGTCCACGTCCTCGACCTCGATGATCTCGACGCCGACCTTTCCCTCGGCGCTCGCCCGAACGAGGGTGCGCAGCGCTTGAGCGACCCGTCCCGCGCGGCCAACGACTTTCCCGATATCTTCTTGATCGACTTCGAGCTCGAGCACCGGACCGCGCTCGTTGGCAACGGTTTGCACCGCGATCACCTCAGGCTTGCTGACGAGCTTGCATGCGAGAAAATATAGCAATTCGGCAGCCCGCTTGCCGGACGTTGCCGGATCGGCCGGTGCCGTTTTGCGGGCGCGACGTCCGCGATCGCGCCGGTCGCCGCCGCGTTCTGCGCCTCGCCTGCGCGGCGGGCCGCCTTCCTCGAGCTCGACGTCGTCGATGATCTTCTCACCGCTCGCGATGCGCCGGGCACCGAGCGTCGGGCGCCGCTCTTCCTCTTGCGATGCCTCTTCGCCGAACAGCCCGAATTCGTCGTCGAAGGCGCTCACGAGGAGGCCTTCGCGCTCTTGGGGGCGCGCTTCGCCGTACGGACCGGCCCCCGTTCGCACAGACCCTTCTCGGCGAAAAGCCGCCGCACCGGAGCCGAAGGCTGCGCACCTTTGGAAAGCCATTCTTTGGCCTTCGTCTCGTCGACGACGACGGTCTTCGGTTCCGTGCGCGGATTGTAGTGTCCGAGAATCTCGATGAAGGCACCGTCTCTGGGGCTCTTTGAGTCGGCGACGACAAATCGATACGTCGGTTGTTTCTTGGCGCCCATGCGCCGCAGTCGGATCTTGACCATTATCTTCCTATGAGCGCGCCAAAAGGCAAACGTGCACGCTTGCCTCCGGCAAAGTGTTTCATCATTTGACGCGAGCTCTCAAACTGTTTCACCAGCCGGTTGACATCCGAGACTTGCGTTCCGCTGCCGCGCGCAATACGTTTGCGGCGGGAGCCGTTGAGGATCGACGGATTGTCGCGTTCGCGCATCGTCATCGAGCAAATGATCGCTTCGATTTTCGCGAGCTCGCCCTCGTCGATCTCCAAATCTTTGGGCAATGCCCGGCTCATGCCCGGTATCATCTTGAGGATATCCGACATCGAGCCCATCTTGCGGACTTGTCGCAATTGGCTCAGGAAGTCGTCGAGCGTGAATTCTTGTTTGCGAAGCTTCGTTGCGAGCTCGCGCGCCTGATCTTCGGAATAGACGGCTTGCGTCTTCTCGATCAGCGTCAGCACGTCGCCCATACCGAGGATCCGGGAGGCCAGCCGTTCGGGATGGAACGGCTCCAAGGCGCTCAGCTTCTCACCGACGCCGATGAATTTGATCGGCGCGCCCGTCACGTGGTGAATCGAGAGCGCGGATCCCCCGCGCGTGTCCCCGTCGAGCTTCGTGAGGAGGACGCCCGTGATGCCGAGCCTATCGTTGAATCCCTTGGCGACGTTCGTCGCCTCCTGGCCGGTCATGGCATCCGCGACGAGCAAGATCTCGTGCGGCGATGTGGCCGCACGCATTTTCTCGAGCTCCGTCATGAGTGCGTCGTCGATTTGCAGCCTGCCGGCCGTATCGACGATAACCGTCGGGATACCGAGGCGTTTCGCTTCGGCCACACCGCGTTGCGCGATGCGCACCGGGTCGCCCGCACCCTCATCGTAAACCGGAAGATCGATTTGCTTTCCGAGCGTCTGCAGCTGTGCGATTGCGGCGGGTCGCTGGACGTCCGCGGCAACCAGCAACGTTCTTCGGCCCTGCTCCTTGAGCCTCAAGGCCAGCTTTCCGGCCTGCGTCGTCTTGCCGGAGCCCTGCAGGCCGACCAGCATGATCACCGTCGGCGGCGCGTCGGCGAACCGCAGCCGCGCTTGTGCTCCACCCAGCAGCGTCACGAGCTCGTCGTGAACGATCTTGATGACCGACTGCGCCGGCGTAAGCGACGTTAGCACTTCTCGGCCTACCGCGCGCTCGCGAATTCGAGCGACGAAGTCCTTCGCGACGGCCAGGCTCACGTCGGCCTCGAGCAGCGCGACGCGAACTTCTCGCAATACCTCGCCGACGTCCGACTCCGTGAGACGGCCGCGAGACCGCAGCCTCGCGAAGATCGCGCCTAGGCGATCGGAGAGCGCCTCAAGCACTGGCGTGCGGAGCCGTCAGCTGCTCGACCCCGCCGACGTCATCGCATCGATCTTGGCGACGGCATCGCCGACCGTTTTGATCTTTTCGGCTTCTTCGTCCGGGATGTCGATATTGAATTCCGTCTCGAATGCCATGACCAACTCGACCTGGTCGAGCGAGTCCGCTCCAAGATCGTCCGTGATCGACGCCTCGGCTGTGACTTCGTTTTCTTCCACGCCGAGCTGCTCGACGATGATCTTCTTTACCTTATCGAACGTGGCGGTAGCTGGTGACATTGAGCTCCTTCCTCTTAGTGCATTACGATGCCGCCGTCGACTACGATCGTTTGGCCGGTCACGTAGCCGGCGGCGTCCGAACACAAAAAGCGCACGACGCCGCTGACATCTTCGGGCTTTCCGGGGCGTCCAAGCGGAACCGTCTTGAGAAACTGCGCCTTGGCGTCATCCGGCATCGCTGCCGTCATCGCCGTCTCGATGAGTCCCGGAGCGACGGCGTTGACTCTTACCCCCCGCGAACCCAACTCCTTCGCCAATGACTTTGCCAGGCCGAGCAGCCCGGCTTTCGTCGCCGCGTACACCGACTGGCCGGCATTCCCGGCCAGCCCGACGATGCTGGAAACGAAGATGATGCATCCGCCGCGTTGCTTGAGCATCGGTTTGGCTGCCGCCGCGGCAAGCAAAATGGCGGGCTTGAGGTTGACGTCGATCAGCCGCTCGACATCGGCCGGCCGAAGTCGCAAGATCAGCCCGTCGATCGCCTGCCCGGCGTTCGCGATCGCGAAATCGAGCCGGCCGAAGACGTCCAGCGTGCGCGCGACCGCCGCTCCGGCGGCGCCGGCGTC
>Ga0209061_1004645_pt1 | contig 12959 bp, 13 predicted proteins | sample Coa_R1_10_FD_187157 | JGI IMG/M metagenome (GOLD analysis project Ga0209061, IMG submission 187157) | Surface soil microbial communities from Centralia Pennsylvania, which are recovering from an underground coalmine fire - Coalmine... | ecosystem: Environmental > Terrestrial > Soil >...
TCTCGGCCGGACCGCTCGCCGGCAGCGGGGGCTGGCAGGTCGAGGTCCGGGTGGCGGCCGCCGCCGACCCCCCGCCGGCTCCGGCTCCCAACCCCCAACCGAAAGACGAGGAGGCCACCAGATGACCATCCGGGTGCTGGTCGCCGACGACCAGTCCATCGTGCGGGACGGGATCGTCCTGCTGCTGTCGTCGGCCGACGATCTCGAGGTGGTCGGCGAGGCCGGCGACGGCATCGAGGCGGTCCGGTTGGCCGGGGAGTTGCGGCCCGACGTGGCCCTGGTCGACCTGCGCATGCCCGGGCTGGACGGCGCCCAGGTCACCAGCCAGGTGGTCTCGGCGGGCATCGGCGTGCGGGTGCTCGTCCTCACCACCTTCGCCGATGACGACGCGGTGATGCCGGCGCTGCGGGCCGGGGCGGCCGGCTACCTGACCAAGGACGTCACCGGCGAGGCCCTCCTCGCCGCGGTGCGGGACGTGGCCGCCGGCCGCACCGTGCTCGATCCGGCCGTGCAGCAACGGCTCGTGCAGCTGGTCGTCACCAGCCCCGGCGCCACTCCGGCTTTCCCTGCTGACCCCACTGCCCCCGCCTCGGCGGCCCCGGCTGCCCCGCCTGCCTCGGCGCCGACCGGAGCGGGGGCGGCCGGGCCCACTACCGAGCCGGCCGGGTTTGGACCCGGCGGACCGACCTCGTCAGGCGGCCCAGCCGAGCCGGTCGAAGCCGAGGGGCTGACCCGCCGGGAGGTCGACGTGGTCCGCCTGGTGGCCCAGGGCCTCAACAACCGGCAGGTGGCCCGGGCGATGGTGGTCAGTGAGGCCACCGTCAAGACCCACCTCAACCACATCCTCTCCAAGCTGGCCATGGACGACCGGGCCGCCCTCATCGCCTGGGCCTGGCGGCACGGTCTGGCCGACGCACAAAGTTAGTTCCAGGCGGGGATGTAGTCGGCTGTAGTCAGGTGTAGTCGGGGCTCAGGAACGAACTCACCTCGTAGGCAGCCGCAGTCGCCCCCCAGACCTCGTCCGGGCCGCGGGGGCAGCCACGACGCTGCTCCAGCGGCGGGCCCCTTTCCCCGGTGCGCTTCCGTCGCTCGAGTGTCGAGAAGGGCTCAGATCACCTGCCTGCGCACCCAGTTGGTGATGATCTCGATGGCCAGCACCACGACGAAGGTGGCGACGATGATGGCCCCGGTCGTCCGGTAGGCCAACACCTGAACACTCTGCTGCAGCAAATAGCCGATCCCGCCGGCGCCGACGAGGCCGAGAATGGTGGAGGAGCGAAAATTGACGTCCATGAGGTACAGGCTGTTGCCGACCAGCAACGGCACGCTCGGTCCGACCACCGACGTCACCGTCTCCTGACCACGGGTGGCCCCGGCGGACAGCACCGCCTCACGCGGGCCGGGCGGGACCTCCTCGACGCCGTCGGCCACCAGCTTGGACATGAACCCGACCGTGCCGACCATCAGGGCGAAGGCCCCGGCGACGAGACCGAGCCCGACGGCCACCACGAAGATAATGGCGAGAATGAGCTCGGGTACGGCCCGCACGATCAACAGGAAAGTCCGGGCCGCCCGGTAAATCCAGCGATCGCTCACGTTGCGGGCGGCGGCCAGCCCGATCGGGATTGCGAAGACGACGCCGGCGACGGTGGCGACCAGGGCGACGGCGGCCGATTGCAGGGTGCCGGTGAGGAGGTTGCTCCTGGCCGACTCGAAGTTGGGAGGGAAGTATGCGGCCAGCGTGTGGCCGATCTTGGCGAAGCTGGTGACAATCGAGATGGGGTCGACGCCGGTGTCCCAAAACGACAGGGCGAGGACCAAAAGGCCCCCGAAAATGAAGATCCGGCCTTGCACCCGCTCGCGGGTCCATGGCGGACGGACCGTCGCGCGGTCAAAGGTGGGCTGGTCGCCGGCGGGCGCTTTTTTCGGGGCAATCCGGCTGAGCAGCCGGTCGCCGATCGAGCGGGGCGGGGCCCCGGCATAGCCGCCGGTGATAGGATTGTCGGTGCCGATGAGGGACCGCCGGACGATGGCGGCGACGGCCTCCATGATTACGATCAGAGCGAAGATCACGAGGACGATGGCAATCGCCTCTTTGAAGAGCAGCTCCCCCATCGCCGCGTTGAGGGCGAAGCCGATACCGCCGGCGCCGACGTAACCCAGCACGACGGAGCTGCGCAGGTTGATGTCCAGCCGGTAGAGCGACAGCGACGAAAAGGATGGCAGGACCTGGGGGATCACGCTCGTGGTCAGGTTTTGCAGGCGGCCGGCGCCCGTCGAGGTGAGCGCCTCGCGCGGTGGCTCGGGGACCTGCTCGATGGCCTCGGCAAACAGCTTCCCGAGCATCCCGACGGAGTGGAAACCCAGCGCGAGCACGCCGGGGAGGATGCCGATCCCGAGGGCTTCCACGAAAACGATGGCGAAGATCAGGTCGGGCACCGACCGGCAGACGATGATGATGCCCCGGGCCAGCCAGCGCAGGGCCGGGTGCGGGGTCGTGTTGCGGGCGGCCAGGAAGCCGACCGGGATGGAGACGACGACGGCGATGGCGGTGCCGATCACGGCCATGCACACCGTCTCCAACGCGAGCGTCATGGTGTGCTGAAACGAGGCGAAGCCGCTGAACTGGGGCGGCACCGTTTTGCCCACGAACTTGACGATGTTGCCGATACCGGTGAAGAGCGGCACGACGCCCATGCCGATCTCGATCCAGGCCACGACAAACAGCACGACGACGGCGGCCACCCCGCCGAGGAGCATGATGCGCGGCCGGGTCCAGGGCGGGCTGATCCGGCCTGGGAGCCCGGGCCGGGAGGCACCCGACCCCAACGTGGAGGGGGCGCCGACAGCCGTCATCGCCGGGCTCGCCCCGCCCCTTGGCCGGCAAACGCCGGGGCGCGGCCGGCCGCCCCGGTGACGGCGATGGCCTCCTCGGCCAGACCGCGGCGGTAGATCTCCATGACCGCGGCGTGGTCGATCTCGGCGGCCCGGGCGTCGAGGACCACCGAGCCGTCGCGCAGGCCGACCATGCGATCGGCCCAGCCGAGGGCCAGCTCGACCTGATGGAGGCTGGCGATAACGGTCAGGTGGTCCTCGCGGCTGATGCGCAACAGCAGCTCCATGACCGTGGCCGAGGACTCGGGATCGAGCGACGCCACCGGCTCGTCGGCCAGCATCAGCACGGGCTGCTGCATGAGGGTCCGGGCGATGGCGACCCGCTGCTGCTGGCCGCCCGAAAGGGTGTCGGCCCGCTGGAAGGCCCGGGCCTCCAGCCCGACCCGCTCCAGATGACCGAGCGCCTCGACCCGCAGCCGGCGGGGGTAGGAGAGGACGCCGTAGCGGGGGCCCTGGATCCGGCCGAGCGCGCCGGCCAGCACGTTTTCCATCACGCTGAGCCGGCCGACGAGCCCGAACTGCTGGAAGATAAAACCGACCTGGAGACGCAGGGCCCGCAATTGCCGGGCGCGGGCCCGGGTCACGTCGACGCCGAGGACCTCGACCAGCCCCGACGTCGGCCGCACCAGCCCGTTGAGGGTCCGCAGCAGCGTCGACTTGCCCGATCCCGACAGGCCGAGGACGGCCAGCATCTGGCCGGTCGGGACGTCCAGGTTGACCTCGTCGAGGGCGGTCGTCGAGCCGAACCGCTTGACGACACCGGCCAGATGGACGGCCGTGGCGGCCCCTGCTTCCGAGGTCATGCCTTGCACTGCGGAGATTTGGTAATCTTGCAGACGTTGGCGATCTTGGAGAAGTCGGCCACCTTGGGGTTGGCGTAGCCCCACCCCCCGGTGAGCTCGTTGCACTTGGCGACCGACGGGCAGTACCCGTGGGCGGCGAAGTACTTGGAGTTGCCGTCCTTGATCAGCAGATTTTCGAGGGCGGTGCGCAGCGACGCCGGGACCGAATCGCTGATGGCGGTCGGGTTGCCCGGGATCTCGGGGCCTTTCCAGACGATCTTGACCGCCGAAGGACTGATCTGGTGGGCCTCCTCGGCGGCCGGCAGGCTCTGGCTGTTGGTGAACCCGACCTGGCAGGAGCCCTTGGCCACCTGCAGCGCAGTGGCGGTATCGGTTCCGGCGAAGACCGGTGTCACCCCCTTGGTGGGGCTGATGCCGGCGCCGAGCAGGCCGTACGACGGGTAGAGGTAGCCGGACGTCGACGACGGGTCGGAGAAGCAGACCTTTTTGCCCTTGAAATCCTTGATAGAGGTGATGCTGGGCGTCTTCTTGGGATTGACGACGGCCCAGCTGTAGTAGCCGCCGTCGGTGTGGGGGGCGGTGATCAGGATCCCGATGTCCTGGATCTTCAGCCCTTCCTTTTTGGCGATGAAATAGGAAAAGGGGCCGTAGCCGATGATCTGGGCCTTACCCGCCTGCTGGGCCTCGATCATGGAGGCGTAGCTGGTGCCGGTCACCACCTTGAGGGTGACGCCGAGCTGCTTTTTGACCACCTCGGCCAGCGGCTTGAGGCTGTTGGTCAGGGAGGTGGAGTTCTCGGCCCCGACCGCACCGTAGGTGAGCGTCGAGGGCCAGCCGGGGTGCTTGGAGTTGTGGCCGCTGCCACCCGACCCGGACCCCCCTCCCGAGGTCGAGTTGCCGGACGTCGACGCCGAGGTGGAGCCGCAGGCGGTGAGCACGAGCAGGAAAAGGGCGGCCATGGCGGCCAGAGCGGCCCGGGTCCGCCCGGTGCCGGAGAGACGGGATCCGGAGAGACGGGAGCGGGAGGTAGGGGAGCCGGAGAGACGGGAGCGGGAGGAGAAAATGAGGCTCATCGGGCTACCGCCTCCAGGACGGAAACCCATGCGTCGAGAGAGGGAACCGGCCGGCCGGGGGTCTTGGCGTCTTCGTCGGCCCGACGCAGGACGACGGCGTCCTCGTGGTACGGCTTGTCGCGGAAGGCGGCGACCTCCTGGGCGTTCATTGCTTCTCCTTGGGCGATGAGGGTTTGAGCGCTGGTGGCGGAGAGCCGGTCCCGGTAGCTCGGTTCGACGGCGACCAGGTACCGCTTGGCATCAACGTGGAGCTCGACGAGGGCGCAGACCCGTTCGCTGAACACATCGGCGAGGTACTGGCCGCCGACGACGCCGTGCTGGTCGGGGCGACCGGGCAGCAGGTCGTGGCCGATGTCATGGAGGAGGCCGGCCACCTGCAGCTCGGAATCCAGGGGGCGCTCCCGGCGGAGCACCTCGGCGCACTGCAGATGGTGATCCAGCGCGGTCATCGCCTTGCCGGTGCCCTCCTCAGGGCTGCCGGCCCGCAGGATGGCCAGGACGTCGTCCAGGCTCGCGGCGCGCGCGGGATACGTGGGGGTGACCATGGCCCGCTCCCTCCAGTCTTCTCGATGTCTCGTTGACTAGAGGACTATGACATCCGAAGGTTGCGCTCGATCATCCGAAGATCGAACTCCAAAGGACCCGTACGTGAACTCGTGCTGACGCGTGGATCCACGCTGCGAAGCGGGGGTGGCTCGACGGCTACCGGAAATCGCCGATCTCGACCACGACGTTGAACAGGTCGGTGCGCAGCCAGCCGTCGTTGATCTCGATGGGCCGGTTGAGGCGGTCGGACTCGAGGCGACCCTGGTTGTGGTAGAGGTCCGACCGGTTGCGCAGGTCCAGTTGGCGGGCGACGGCCTCGGGGGCGACGACCACCTCGGAGCGAAACCAGGCCCGGCGGGGCTGCAGGTCGTACTGCTCGACCATCACCTTGTAGAGGGATTGGCCGCTTCCGACGTGCCGGGCCAGATCCGGCGCCAGCTCCACCGGCATGACGCTCTGTCCGAGGCCGACCGGCTCGCCCTCCAGCCAGCGGCGGCGGGTGAGCTCGACGACCCGGGCCCGCTCGGGCAAGGCCAGGGCCCGCCGCTCGGCGGCCGTGGCCGCCCGCTCCCTGACCCGCTCGACGGTCGTCTTTGGGTGGCCGCCGGCGGCGGTCACGATCTCGGTGAACGATGGCGGTCCGTCAGTGGAGATCCGGTAGTCCACCCGGCGCAGCACGAACGTGCCCCGGCCCTGGATCCGCCGGACCAGGTGCCGGCGCTCCAACTCCTGCAGGGCGGCCCGGGCCGTGAGGCGGCTGACGCGGTACTGGCGCGCCAGCTCGGTCTCCGAGGCGACCGGATCGCCTGGGGACGCGGACAGGAGCTTGGCCTCGAGCTCGTCGGAGAGCAGCAGGTAGGAGACCATTGGCGAAAGATTCAATCATCTCCCGCCGGCCGCCGGCGGGAGAGCCGGCGGCAGGGCGGCCGCCGGCGGGCCGGCCCCAATGGTTCAGCGCGCCGCTGCGACCAGCTGGTCAAAATAGGCGTCGACTTGGGGGTCCACTTTTTGGCGAGCCGGGTCGGCGTCGAACCACTCGATGACCTCCCGCGCCCCCTGGGTCCACGGGATCGTCGCCACCCATCCCGGAGCCAGCTCACGGGCCTTGGTGTTGTCGAACACGACGCAGTGGGCCTTGTCCCCGAGGAGGTTGGGACCCCATTCGGGCACGACGCGGGCGATCTGCTCCGAGCTGACATGGACCAGGTCGGGCTCGGCGCCGGCGGCCCGCCCGAGGATGGTGTAGATCTGGTCCCAGGTGAGGGACTGCTCGGTGGTGATGTGGACCGCCTCCCCGATGGCCTGCGGGTTTCCCAGCATCGGGACAAAAGCCCGGGCGAAGTCGACGTGGTGGGTCAGGGCCCACAGCGAGGTGCCGTCGCCGTGGACGACGACCGGCACCCCCCGGCGCATCCGGTCGACGTCGGTCCACCCGCCCGTGGTCACCATCGAGGTGCGGTCGTAGGTGTGCGACGGGCGGACGATGGTGATGGGGAAGCCGCTGCCGCGGTACTCGGCGACGAGCCGATCCTCGCAGGCGATCTTGTCGCGCGAGTACTGCCAGTACGGGTTTCGCAGTGGCGTGGACTCGCGGATGGGAAGCGAGGTGACCGGCTTGGCGTAGGCGGAGGCCGAGCTGATGAACAGGTACTGGCCGACCCGGTCGCGGAAGAGCTTGATGTCGGTCTCGACCTGATCCGGCGTAAATGCAATGAAATCGGCGACGGCGTCGAACTCCTGGCCGTCGAGGGCGGCTCGCACCGAGTCCTCGTCGCGGACGTCGGCGGTCAGGCTGCGGACCCCTTGGGGCAAGGGGCGGGATGCGGTCGTGCCCCGGTTGAGCACGGTGAGGTCGATCCCTTGCTCCACCGCCAGCTGGGCACACGCCGAGCTGATCTTGCCGGTACCGCCAACGAACAACACGCGAAGCGCGCTCATTTTGTCCCCTCGCTGATCACAAAATCGTTTCCAACACAATAGGCTTGGCCCGCCGTCGCGGCAACAGGAGGGCCGCGCCAAAGGAGGCCCCGGGGTGCGGCAAGCAACAGCACGGGTGACGATGGCGGAGGTGGCGGCCGCCGCCGGCGTGTCGGTCCCGACCGTGTCCAAGGTGCTCAACGGCCGCGGCGACGTGGCCCCGGCCACTCGCTCCCGGGTCGAGGCCCTTCTCGCCGAGTTGGGCTACGCCCGCACCACGGCGCCGGCCCACCCGGTCGGGGTGGTCGATCTGGTCGTCAAGGAGCTCGGGGCGTGGGGGGTGGAGATCATCCGGGGGGCCGAGGAGGCCGCCCTTTCCCTCGGTCGCCGGCTGGCCGTCTCGGTCCCCGGCCCGGGAGGCAGCTCCGAGCAACGGTGGCTGACGTCGTTGGCGTCCAGCCCCACCGACGGGGTCGTCCTGGCCCTGACCGAGCTGACGGCCGAGCACCGTCGGGTGCTCGGGGCGCTGCGGGTGCCGGTCGTGATCGTCGACCCGGTCGGACAGCCCGATCCGGACATGTCGTCGGTAGGAGCGGCCAACTGGACTGGCGGGCTCACGGCCACGGAGCATCTGCTTGCTCTGGGCCACCGCCGGATCGCCACCATCACCGGGCGGCCGAGCGTGCTGTGCAGCGCAGCACGGCTGGACGGGTACCGGGCCGCGCTGGTCAGGGCCGGTGTGGAGCCCGACCCCGAACTGGTGGCCGTCGGCGACTTCCATTACGAGTCGGCGGTGGAGGCGGCGTCCGCCCTGCTCGAAAAGCCCGACCCGCCGACGGCCATCTTCGCGGCGAGCGACGAGCAGGCCATGGGCGTGTACGCGGCCGCCCGCCGGCACGGCCTCAGGATCCCCGACGACCTCAGCGTGGTCGGCTTCGACGACCTGCCCCTGGCCCAGTGGGTGCCGCCCCCGCTCACCACCCTGCACCAGCCGCTGGCCGAGATGGCCGCCCTGGCCACCCGGATGGCGTTGCGCGATGGTCCGGGTGTCAGCCGCCGGGCCGAGCTGGCCACCGATCTGGTCGTGCGCGAATCGACCGCGCCGCCCCGCCGTTAGCCGGCGACGAGCCGGGCAACTAATTGGCGACTAACCCGCCGACAGCTGGGCCAGCAGGGAGGTGCGGATATCGCAGTTTTCGAGCCGCCACGAATCGGCCAAGTCGACCAGGTCGGCCTCGGAGAGCCCGCGGAACAGCTCGGCGTACTCGCTGGCCAGCGGCTGGGCGACCATGACGTTGAGCAACAGCGTCCGCACCCAGTCCCGCATCCCCCACGGGTACGGGGCAAAATTGGGGAACTCGCGGGCGAACATTTCCTGCACCGGCTCGGTGACGGCGGCCTCGCCGACGCCGGTGCTGCCCCAGCTGTCGGCGCCCAGCCGGTTTTTCTTGGCCACGAAATCCCGGAAACGAAGGTCCCACGGTGAGCCGGGGCGGATGGACGCCACCCCCTGCATGCCGAGATCCTTGTACGTCCAGATAGCCCACCCGGCGTCGTAGCTGCGGTAGATGGCCAGCTGGTCCTCGAGGATCTGGCTGCGCTGCTTGTCCCGCTCGGGGTCACCGGTGTAGATGGGCCCGAACTCGCCGACCCAGATCGGCGTCCCCGTCTCCCGGCAGAAAGCGCTGCGCTGGAGGAACTTCTGCTCGACCGCCTTTCGGTCGATCCACACCTCGCGCGTGTAGCCGGGGTAGTCGCCTCCGTACCCCAGGCCGGCGGGGACGTAGTCGTGGCAGGTGTAGACGGTGTTGTCCCACACCTCGGCAAACACGTCGAATTCGGTGGAGTAGGTGTTGCCGTCGAGGAAGAAAATGTGGTGCGGGTCGATGGCCCGCACCGCCTCGACCAGCCGGGAGTAGAGCGGCCCGACCACGGCCCGGCTCTCGTCGGCCGGCTCGTTGATCAGGTTGTAGCCGGCGACGTCGGTACGGTCCTTGTACCGGTCGGCGATGACCTCCCACAGGTGCACGAGCCGATCCTGGAACTGCCGGTGGGTCCAGAGCATCGGGACGTGAGTGGGGTTGTCGGAGTGCCAGTGGTGGTTCTGGGCGCCGGGCACGGCGTGGAGGTCGATGACCGTGTACAGCCCGGCCGCCGCGCAGACGTCGAGCACCCGGTCCAGGTGCCGGAACCCGCCCTCCTTGATCTCGAAGGGGCGGTCGTCGTCCTCGAAATGGTGGTAATTGACCGGGATGCGGACCGAGTTGAGGCCGGCGTCGGCCAGCAGCCGGGCGTCGGCTTCCCCGAAGAACGACGTCAGCAGCCGGTCGAAGAACAGCTCGTAGCGGTCGTCGCCCACGACGGCCCGCACGCCGGCCCGCATCAGCGACTCGTTGGCCGCGTAGCCGGTGATGAAGTTCTCCATGTTCATCCAGCCGCCCAGGCCGACTCCCCGGAGCCGGATCGGCTGGCCGGAGTCGCCGACGATCGCGGTCCCCCTGGTCTGCAAATAGGTGGCAGGCACGGCTAGAGGGTTGCTCGACCGCCGGCGGCTGTCAACGCCTTTCGAAACCTTTCGATGCGAGCGGCTCAGTACAGCCAGTGCTCGGCCGGCGGAACGAGGGCGTCGAGCTCCTCCCACAGGGCTTCCGGGATCTCGGCGGCGGCGAGCTCGAGGGTGGCCTGCACCCGGGACGGCTGGGTGAAGCCGACGACGGTCGAGCTCACCCGCGGATCCCGGGTGGAGAACTGCAGGGCGGCGGCCGCCAGCGGCACTCCCCGCTCGGCGCAGGCCCGCTGCATGGCCCGGGCCGACTCCATGACGGGCTCCGGCGCCGGCCGGTACCCGTAGGTACTCATCTGGTCGGGCCCCTTGACCAGGATGCCGCCGCCAAAGGGGGCGGCGTTGACCACGGCCACGCCGGCCGCGGCGGCCTCGGCGAGGAGCGGATCGCCGGACCGGTCGAGCAGCGACCACCGGTTGTGGGTGAGCACCACCTCGAACCGGCCGGTGGCCACGAAGCGGCGTTCGAGGTCGACCGGGCCGCTGGCCACGCCGATGTGCTGCACCACGCCCTCGGCTTTGAGCTCCTCGAGGGCCTCGACCGGCCCGCCGGGGCCCACGGCGTAGTCGAAGTCGATCCGCTCGGCGTCGTGGAGGTAGACGAGATCCAGGGTGTCGAGGCCGAGCCGCTCGCAGCTCTCGGCCACCGACGCCCGGGCCCGGGCGCCCGAGAAGTCCGGGTTGCCCGGCAGCGGGTCGATCTTGGTGGCCAGCACGAACCCCGGAGGCAGGCCGCCGGCTTCCCGCAGGGCCTTGCCGATGAGCCGCTCGCTCTCGCCCTCCCCGTACTGGTTGGACGTGTCGATGAAGGTGAGCGGGCTGCTGAGCACCTCTCTCAGGGTGTCCAGGGCCGACTTCTCCCCGACCTCGTAGCCGTAGGTCTTGGGCATGTTGCCGAGCGGGCTGGTTCCGACACAGATGCCGGAGACGGTCAGGCCTGTCGTTCCGAGGGTTCGGGGAGCGTTGCTTGCCGGCGTCGAGGTCATGCCGCAGTCTTAGCCGTCCGGCGGGCCCTGGTCTACTGTCAGCCTCATGTCCGACCGCTCCCGCCCCCGGTTCCACCTGGCCATGCCGGTCGACGACCTGGCCGCAGCGGAGAAGTTCTACGGCCTGGTGCTCGGCTGCCCGCGGGGGCGGAGCGCCCCGACGTGGATCGACTGGGACCTGCGCGGCCACCAGGTCGTCACCCACCTGAGCACGACCGGTCCCGGCCGGATCCACAACCCGGTCGACGACCACGCCGTGCCCGTCCCCCACTTCGGGCTCATCCTCTCCGTCCCGGAGTTCCACGAGCTGGCCGAGCGGTTGCGGGAGGCCGGCACCGAGTGGGTCATCGAGCCCTACGTGCGCTTCGAGGGGCAGGTCGGCGAGCAGTGGACGATGTTCCTCTACGACCCGGCCGGCAACGCCTTGGAGTTCAAGGCCTTTGCCGACGACGGGCAGGTGTTCGCCGTCTGAGCTGAGTCCTGGCGACAGCAGGGGAAATGAGGCTCGGGTGGCCGGCGGCTGTTGCGAGTGCCCGTGGCTGCGCGGTTGTGTCCAAAGGCTGCCGGGCGCCGGCCCGGTCGATGCGCGCTTTAAGGCATATACGCCGACTTCCACACATTGGCGGGCCCGATCACCGGCAGGATCCGTAATTCGCTTGCCGCGGACCCGCCGGCCGGGTGGACTGGCGCCCATGACAACGTGGGTGATGGTGCTCCGTGGCCGGGGCACCCGGGCCGGCTTCCGGACCCTGGTGGGGTTGGCACCAGTTGGACGCCCGATGGGCCCGCCGGCTGGTCACTGAGGCGGTCTGCGAGTCGGGCATCGGCCGCGGCGCGCTGGTAGTCGACATCGGCGCCGGCACCGGCGCCCTCACCCGCCCGCTGGTGGAGGCCGGCGCCCGGGTCATCGCGGTCGAGGCCCACCCGGGCCGGGCAGCCGAGCTGCGGGCCCGGTTTGGCGGCGCCGTCGTCGTGGTCCAGGTCGACGCCGGCGACCTGCGCCTGCCCCGGCGGCCGTACCACGTGGTGGCCAACCCGCCCTTCGGGCTCACCACCGCCCTGCTCCGCCGCCTGCTGCAGCCGGGCAGCCGGCTGCAGTCGGCCCGGCTGGTGCTGCAACCGGGTTCGGCCGCCCGCTGGGCCGGCCCCTCCGCGCCGGGCCGCCGGCGCTGGGAACGAGACTTCGACGTGACCCTCGGCGCGCGCCTGCCGGCGGCCGCCTTCCACCCCCGGCCACCCGTCGGGGCGCGGGTGTTGGTCGTCGACCGTCGTTAGGACGACGTCCAGCCCGACCAGCGGCGGACGTCGACGGCGATCACCGGCCCGGCCGGCGGCCGGTCCCGGTACTGCTCGTAGCGGGCGGCGAGCAACGAGATGGCCGGCGAGGATCCCGGCGGCAACACCCGCGCCAGCCCGTCCGCCCGGGCCCACCACAGCTGCTCCCAGTCGTCCTCGTAGTGGTCGACGATCAGCGCCACGGCCGGGTTGGCGTAGATGTTGGCCAGCCGGCGCAGGGCCGTGGTCCGCTTGGGCTTGTGGTCCACCGCGCTGTAGACGGCGTCGCCGGCGATCACGAAGGTGATGGGCACGACGTGGGGTTGGCCGGCGGCGCTCACCGTCGCCAGCCGGGCCACCCGCCCCGACCCGAAGCGGGCCCGGGCCTCGGCCGGCGTCAGCGACGGCACAGCCTCACGGCCGACCCAGCCTCACGGGCCGCCGGCGCACGGCCGAACTGCCCCGCGGGTGCAGCTCCGGCCGCAGCACCACCTCCCGCGACGCGCCCTGGAAACCGTCGATGCGGCTGAGCAGCAGGCGAGCGCTCTCCAGGCCCAATTCGTGCGTCGGCTGGGCGACGGTCGTGAGTGGGGGCTCGACCAGCGACGCCCACGGCGTCTCGTCGAAGCCGACCACCCCGACATCACGCGGTATGCGCTTGCGAGCCTCTCGTAGCGCCTGGAGGGCGCCCACCGTCATGGTGTTGTTGGCGACGATGACGGCGTCAGGAGGGGTGCCTAAGGCGAGGAGCGCCGACATCTCCGCGTGGCCGCCTGATTCGTGGAAATCGCCGCGGCGCGCCAGCTGCGGCTCCATCGGGTGGCCGTGCGCCGACAATCCCCGCTTGTATCCGAGCAGCCGTTCTTTGGCGGTGGTGATGCCGGGTGGGCCGCCGATGAAC
>Ga0209061_1004646_pt1 | contig 12956 bp, 8 predicted proteins | sample Coa_R1_10_FD_187157 | JGI IMG/M metagenome (GOLD analysis project Ga0209061, IMG submission 187157) | Surface soil microbial communities from Centralia Pennsylvania, which are recovering from an underground coalmine fire - Coalmine... | ecosystem: Environmental > Terrestrial > Soil > Unclassified...
TGGCATCGATCGCATCCACAATTGCCTTCACAAAATCACGCGGGTGCGACGTCGTGAAGCGCACGCGGCGAATCCCCGGGATCTCGGCGGTCTTAGCAAGAAGTTGGGCAAAATCAAGCCCTGCCGGTGAGGGATCCCGGTAGCTGTTTACGTTCTGGCCGAGCAGTTGGATCTCTGTGTAGCCAGCCTCGGCAAGCGATTGCGCTTCGCGCAGCACGCTTTCACTGGTCCGGCTGCGTTCTGGGCCCCGCGTAAACGGTACAACGCAGTATGCGCACGCTTTGTCGCAGCCTTCGATGATCGTAATGTAAGCTCGATGCGGATTATCACGCCGTGTCAGCGGAGTTTCAAACGTCTCATCCGTATCCAGACTCAATCCGGTTACGCGCCGGATGCCGGACTCGATCTGCACCAGCATCTGCGGCAACTTGGAATAGCTGGCCGAGCCAGCGACCAGACTGACGTGAGGAGCTCGCTCAAAAATGCGTTCCCCCTCCTGTTGCGCCACGCAGCCCAATACGCCAAAGATCTTGCCCTTTCCGGCCTCGCGTTTGAACTGTTGCAACCGGCTGAACACTTTTTGCTCAGCCTTGTCGCGGATGCTGCAGGTGTTGTAAAGAATCAGTTCCGCTGCTTCCGGGCTGTCTACCTGCTCATATCCCCGGGCAATGAGTGTGCCGATTACCTTTTCGGAATCGTGCACATTCATCTGGCATCCGAAGGTCTCAATGTAAAACTTCTTCATTTTGAGCAGCCTGAAAAAACTTCTCTAGCCGTGGAGAAAATGCATGACCCAGGCAATGCCAAACAGCGCCCCCATGAACCAGGCAAAGCAATACAGGCCGTACTGAAGGCGCTCCTGGTCTGTCCGTTTCGTAACCACCCCCAGAATCACGCTCGAAACTGAGGCAAACAGCACCGACATTTGAAAGTGGTCCAAGGTCATTTTGGAAACTAATCCTTCTTGCGCGTCACAATCTCGTAGGCGTCTACCATCGCCAAAACATTCAACAAGCCGGCAGCAACCAACAGCTTGGAGCCATAATCCGGACCATAGCCCGGGTTGTCAGGCGGCGAATAGCCCAACCAGATCGCCAAAAAATAGAAGAGGCCGTTACAAAGATCTCCTATGAACCCGCCATATTGAATGACTCGCGATAACACGTCGCCAGTTCCGTTAGGATGAAACATCGGCCCGCGCAGCAAGAGGCCAAACACAAAGGTGACCGCCACGGTCACAAAGATGATCGCTGCCCGTCCGTATTTCCGAAGCAAGAGATGGCCGGATCCCGGAACCAGCCACGCGGCGATAACGGTCATCCAGGGTGAGCGAAGCGGAACAGAACTGCTCGCCGAAGAGGATATAGGGGGCACTGCTTTAATTTTAACGGCACGCAGGCTGAGGAGGCTCGCTCACCAGCACGGAAATCAGTTCGCGCACACGTGCCACCTGATCCGGTTTCAAGATCAAATAGCGGGCATTTCCTTGAGGATCGGGCACAAAAACCGTTGTATTCCCCGTGCCCAGTCGTACGCGACCCGGGCCGGAGAGACCAAAATAACCGCGATCCGGCCGGATGGCTTCGAGCACCGCTGTTGAATCCCAGTTCGGATGATCTTCCGCTCGCTTCACATAAAGCCGGTATGCCTCTGCAATCGGATGATGTGCAACGTACCCGAAATCGGCGGCGATGCTGCTGTATGGGAACGTGATTGCCAGCCCGATGTTGTAAGGACTGAAAATCATGGGTGTGGGCCAATTCTCAAACAGGAATTTTGCTGAGGCAGGATCCATATAAACGTTGAATTCTGGCTTGGGCTGAGAGAAATTGCCTGCCATCAGGTAGAGTGCCTTTACCTTCCGTGCGATGAGTCCCTTTCCGCCAGGGCTCCGCAGCAGGCGCGCAAGATTGGTGCTGAAACCAATTTGAGCAATTGTGACGGAGCGATCCGGCTGCTTTTCGAGTACACGTTGAAGCAGAGATACTGCTTCGGGCGCTTCGGAGCCGTCTTGGATGCGGTGCGGGAACCGGTACGTTCCGCCGGCGTTTCGCTCCTCTGCTGGGACGCGCAGCATCGGTGAATCCTCTGGTGTTTTCCCGTTGCGAACCACGCCAATCGGGATGTCCGGGCGGTTATAAAAGGTATTCACGAGGCTGACGAATGGCGCGGCATATCGATTGTCTTTTGTGATGGTGACGGCGAGCAGCTCCACCTCGCCGCGCGTCTCGAGTGCGTGAATCATGGCCAGCGCGAGCGCGTCGTCCACGTCGTTTCCAATGTCGGTATCGAGAATGAGGCGAACTGGCTGGGCTGCCTCGATCGCGGCTGCCCAGAGAAAGAGAAGAGCCGTCCCCCGCAGCAGAAATTTGCCCGACATGCCTCCGCGCGATGATACCACGCTTGCTAAACTAGTGTTCGCTCACCCATGCGGATGTGGCGGAATTGGCAGACGCGCTAGATTCAGGTTCTAGTGCCGGCAACGGCGTGGAGGTTCAAGTCCTCTCATCCGCACCAACTTTGGGCTCTAGGCTCTACGCACTAAATGAGGGCAAGCGGGCCCCAGGTGTGAATCACTCAGCTTACAAGCGCTACGTTATCGGAAGAGGAGCTATCGCGGTAACTTCGCCAGGATTGTCCGAATGTACGGTGAGTCTTGTACAGCAAGAGCGCGATTGTAAAGGCTCCTTGCCACTGGATAGTCCTGGAGTTTCACTTCGATGAACGCCATCGTAGTAAGGGCGTCGAAATTGTTGGGGTGAGCCGCAAGGACTGGCTTTACGAGCATACGGGCATCATCGTAGCGACCTTCTATCGCCTTTAGGCGGCTAAGCTCGATCCAGACTTCGTCGTTACCGGATGACACGCTTGACAGAGATGCGCTCAGAGTACGCCGAGCCTGGTCCAAGTCTCCACGTAGGAGGTATTGGTGGGCTAGAAATGCTAACCTCTTTCCGGAGGCCAGATTAGCGTTGTAGGAAACGGCTGTAACAGATTCGTTCGTCGACTTTTGTATCTCGATGGTCTGCGTACGTGATTCGTCCCCCGCGCTTGCATCCAGGGTATACACGCCATAAGGCAATGACTCTAATGGCAGATCGACCGAGGCTATTTGAGCAGGCGATGTCTCTTCTTTCCAAATGGCCTCCATTCCGCGTCGAAGCACCCAGCTTACCGGCGCCGGGTACGGGAGCACCAACAAAGCTTTGCGCCCATCCGACGCTGGACAAAAACAATGCTCGGAAAACTCGAAAGGTGCATGGCTGCTAACCCTCGCTGTGCAGTCGTCCACTCTCAGAATCTCGCTTATTTTCTGCGTGTCCAAAACTTCTAGAGGGTAGCCATAGGTCGAGCCGTCTATGGTAAACAGTAACGAATAGCGCCCCGGTAACAAGTCGAGCCGGTGAAGATAACGAATTTTGCGGCGCTGATCGAAATGAAAATGCAACTCGCTTTGATAAACCGGAACATCGCTCAACATCACCGCTAGACGTAAACTCCGCTGTACAGAGGTTGCGAGCATGAAATCAATCTGCATGCCACCATATGGGGATTTCGTCTGGATTGAGTAAAATTGTCCCGGCGCAAGTAGCAGTCTTGATCGGATGGTGCTGTGTGGATTGTGATTAGAAAGCGCCACAGCCGGAGACAGAACTTTCGCGATGATCTCGTCATTTCCTTCATTGGTAATTCCGGGCGAGACACTCACCGCTGCCTCCGCAACCTCATTTTCAGCAGGCCTAGTCGTAAGTTGTGTCTGAATGTTCGCTTGAGTGATGTTTTGATTCGGGTCAAACATGCCAATCGTGTTCGCCTGTGGAGTGAGGAGCGCGCGAATCGTGTCTACGGTCGGCGAGTAAAGTTTGTAATAGCCCAGTCCGTTCCTCAAGTAAAAAATGAGGCGTAACTCCGATGTTAAGTTCAGCGCGGGAGCAGTCTCGTAGTACCAGATTTCGAGCGGAAAGAAGCTTCGTGATGAAGGTAGGCGAGTCACACGATTCGGCGGACCGAGGCTCAAATAGACGCGTCCCTGATCTGTGTTCGCCCCTGAGCCTGCTTTGCCTGATCCAAAGTTTGTGTCAATATATCGCAGCCGTTCGAAATATTCCTCTTGAGTGATGGACTTCGTCGCCCAGAAGCTCTGCTCAAATTTGGCTTTTGCGGCGGGTGATAAGGTCAGATACTGAGCTTTCTCGTCACGTGTCATGATGGGAGCTACTAGCTTCAGCCAGTCCGATTCGGCCGCCGCAACGATTGTTGCTGTTGAAAGCGCGAGAAGAATCAACCCACCCAATCTCATCGCACAATCTTAAAATTCAAAACGTCCTGCAAACTGCAACATGCGAGCGGCATAAGCTAAATCGAGGTTCTGCGCGGGAGATCCATAGGAGGCTGATGTCACTACTGCTTGGTACGCCCCAAAGTTCGAGTGGTTAAACAAGTTGAACGCTTCAACTATTGGAATAAAACGAAACCGCTCCTTCAAACTGAACGTTTTCGATAACCGCAAGTCGACTCGCTCAATCGGGTTCCCGTAAAGCGAATCACGAGCCACAATCATATAGCCGGGTACACCGGATGGGCTGTTGTATTGGGGAGGATTATACGTATGCGCACTTATAGGGAAAAGCCGGTTTGTGACAGTTGCTCCAAAAGGATTGGCGCCCGCTGTTGTCTGGTAAGCCTGACCCGATCCATAATGCAATGTCCCGCTAAGCTGGAATCCCCACTTCCAAAGATAAGAGCCGGCAAACGTGAGGGTGTGCCGCTGATCGTCCGGAGAATTTGCCCACTCAGCGGCGATGTTGAATGGATTATTGGGGTAATAGAAAGGCCCGGTCGTTGAATCCTTCAATCGCGAAAAAGTATATGCTGCAGACGCGGAAAGTTTCGCGGAAAGTCGTCGCTGTATGCCAATCTGCAACGCGTCAAATAGTGAACCCGCTGCATTGGGTGTGTAGAAGGTCAGTATATTAGTGAATTTTGGATTCGGTCGCCCTGCGATCGCCGGATTTTGATTATAGCCGGTTGCTGGATTGTAGTAAAGATTCGCATCGTCCCTGATCCAATCATGATACACACGCCAATGCACATAGTCCGCAGAGAAAGTCCAGTTGTTACCGATTTGGTGCTCAAGCCCTATACTCATCTGCAATGAATATGGAGTACGAACGTTCGGGGCGAGCACTTGTATCGCTTGAGCATTGACTGGGACTAAGCCGGAGAGAAAATCCGATCCGGTTATGTTGCCAAATGGCTGCAATAGATCGATAGGGTGCCCCGGCGTCGCTTGTACTGAAGGCTGCAGAGACGTTTGTCCGTTGAAGATTTGTTCATCAATGGTTTGATTTGCCTGAATATCTGCATAGAAAATTCCAGCTCCCCCACGAATTACGGTCCTGCGTGAAGCGGTTGGGTCGTACGCGAAACCTATTCTAGGTTGGAACAATAGATTCTGGTTGTAATGTGGTGTCTGAATACCGCTGCTCAGCCGCAACGAAGGATTAAATATGCCAAGATCGTTATCGTAGCGGATTCCTAGATTAAGCGTAAGTTTTGGATTCAGCTTCCAATCGTCCTGCATCCATAAGCCTATTGAATTCGTTGGAACGTGAATGTCGAAATTCCCAAAGCCCTGCACATAAGACACTGCTAGTGGACTGATCGCGGCAATGTTCCAGGTGGAAACGTTATTCCATACAGGAAAGATGGCATTAAAATTCGAGGGATCGGCTGAAAACGACAAAACCGTACCCCTGATATTTTGTTGGAATAGGCCAGTGTACAGATTGTGCAGATATTCGCCGCCTGTCTTGATGCTATGACTGCCTTTTAGCAGAAACAGATCATCTCTGTATTGCTGAGTATTCTGGATGAAGTGCTGCGGATAATTGTAGGGGCCACCAACTGTGATTGTTGGAAAGCGATACTCCTGACTTGCAACCAGAGGATCGTTTTCCCACTCGAAGTGGTTCCAGCCAGCGCGGATTTCATTAACCATGCTTGCGGAAAGAGTCCAATCCCACGTTCCGAGAAGAGCATAGCTGGTGCGAGTGGAGTCGGCCGCGCGTGTAGGAGAGCTGTTCCCGGTAACATTGTTAAAGGGATTGTGCCATGTGTAGCCTGTTCCTCGGATGGAGAGCCGATTTGTGCTATTGATCTGCCAATCCCCGCGCAGCAGATAGCTGTTTGTCCTTAATTCCGTTGGAAATACATAGCTGATTCCGCCAAATCCTGTCGGGGTGTCATAAATCGTGTTCGGCTGTCGCTCCCCCTCGTAAGCAAAAAAGAAAAATAACTTGCCGTGAATAATTGGGCCGCCGATTGTGCCGCCGAACTGCTGATCTGAGAAAGGAAGTACCTTATGTGCGACGGGATCGGAGGCATTGAAGACGTCGTTTCGGAAATAGCCATAGAGGGAGCCGTGAAATTGATCAGTGCCTGCCTTCGTCTGCACATTGACTTGTACTCGGGAGGAGCGGCCTAATGTGGCGTCAAAACGATTGGTGATGATTTGAAACTGATCGATCGCATCTTGGCTATATTGCGGCTCGCCGAAGGCGTCAGCGGCGGCATCTTGGGTGACTTGCTGGCCATCGACGTTGATTTGAATTTTGCCGTTGTCGGTTGAGCCGAGTGGCGAATTCGTCACGTCGTTACTGGTGATGCCCGGAACCATCATCGCCAGTTGCAGATAGTTCCGACCGTTCAAAGGCAACCCTTTGACTGCGGCGGGGCTCACGTCGCCCGCGACTGACGAAGAAGAGGTGTCGATAGCAGCAGTAGTATCGCTGACGGTCACAGACGAGGTTGTAGATGCTACTTCCAGAGTAATATCCACTGTCGGCATCTGGCCGACCAGTAACGTAATAGTTCGCTCGGCTGGACTAAACCCAGGCGCTTCAAAACGTAGTAGATAGGTCGCCGCCCGCAAAGCTGGAAATTGATAGAGCCCTTCGTTGTTTGACAGAGTGCTAAAGACGGTGCCATCCTCACCCCTTGCCGTTACTTTAACGCTGGGCACAGCACCTCCACTGGTGTCTTTGACTCGCCCAGAGACGCCCGTGCCCTGTGCGTTCATGTGAGCGCAAATCAGAAGTAAATTAATCCAAACGACGGCTAGAATTTGTCTCATCTGGCAGCTACCTCCAAAAGCGTGTTGTAAATCATGTCAGTTCCCTCGTCGAGCGACTTGACCGAAATGCGTTCGTCATTGCCGTGCATGCGGCTGAGGTCATCATCCGTGATTGGATATGGGTAAATACCATACACTGGAACGCCGCGGCTTCTCCAGGCGAATGCATCCGTTCCTGCCTGAAATAGGTAAGGTGTTACTGGCACGTTCGGCCATACTTTATGGGCCGCGTGGGTTAGAGCCTGATAAAGCATCGTATCCGTTGTCGAGGGTTTTATTTTCGAAGCGAGTTCGACATATCTCATATACGCGGCGCCCATCGCCGTGTGGGCCGGTGGAAGGCTGACATCTACTTCCGGATCGTTAATTGCCTTCTTAATTTCGGCAATCAAGCTCTCGGGTGTTGTGCCTGGGATCGTCCGCATATTGATGGTTGCTGTAGCTGAGCCTGGGATGACATTACCGCGGAACCCTGCCTCGAGAAATACCGGAGCAATCGTATTGCGCATAATGGCGTGTAAGAGCACGTTCCTACTAATCTCTCTATCTGCCTGCTCCAAGAGCTGGGGGTCTTTGCTATTCAACAGGTTTTCGAGATAGGTTGACATCGGCGGCTTGCTAGTTTTTGCCAGCGTTTGAAAAAATTCCCTTGTGCTTGGAATAAGCACAGGCTTTGTGTTATATTTCGAGAGCTTGGTTAGCGCACGGGCAAGCCGGTAGATCGCATTGTCTGGCCGTGGAAGAGAGGAGTGGGTGGAAGTTCCGTGTGCGGTAAGAAGCAGAGTCAGGCTGGATTTATCGGCGGTAGAAATACTGACATAGCGAACGCTGCCGTCTGAATTCTTCATAATCCAGCCGCCTTCGTTCAACGCGTATTCACAATCGATCTGTTCCCAGTGTGAACCGGCCAGCCATTCGGTGTTGTACTTGCCGCCTTCCTCGTCTGCTTCGGACAGGAAAATCACATCGCGTTTGAGGGGTACTTGGTTTTTCCTAAGCAGCATGACCGCTTCGGCGAAAACTGCGATGCCGCCTTTGAAATCCAGTGCACCGCGGCCATAAACGTATCCATCCTTGATAATTCCTGCGAAAGGATCTAAGCTCCACTTGTCGCGCTCCACGCCAACAACGTCAGCGTGAGCCGCCAGCAGCACAGGTTTCTCCGAACCGCTTCCCTTAAGTCGAGCAATAAAGGCCGCCTTTGCCGGATCGGGCGTGGATATGATTTCGGTGCTGATGCCCAGCGATTTGAACTTCGAGTCGAGCAAATTGTCGAGCGCCCTCTCGTTGCCAGGGGGATTGCTTGTATTGACGCGAATCAACTCCGCCAGTAATTCCGCTGTAGGTGACGAAGCCGGATGTTTATAACTGGCAAATAAAAGAACCGCGAGACCAGCAATTAATGAAAACGCAATAAAAGAGAGTTTCTGCACAAACTACTCCTGAGCGAGTCAAACTCAGCGGGGAGCATCTTGCGCAGCGAGGAGCAACTTGCGCGGCGGGGAGCCTGGCAGCTTTCGAGGTGCGAAAAAATAGTCTGCCATAATCGCAACGATGTGTCAACAGGAAACGATAAAAAGCGCGTGCGGTAGAAGCTCACAAAATTAGAAAGAGCATGCCAAGTGGGGGATAAGCAATGACCTAGCAAGTGCAAAGTCAATTAGGCTACTTAATTACACAGGATGATTTTTCATGAGCGATGCTGACGCTAGGCGATGAAACTCTATGCCCAGTAGGGAAATTTAAATGCGATGAGTAAGAATTTTAATCAGGTTCCCGTACCTGCAACACCTGGTCGGCTCTGATATTGTGCAGGGTCTGTTTCCTGCCATCCGGCCATTGGATTTGCAGTGTTGCAACAAGCGTGCTGGTTCCCAGCCCAAAATGGACGGAATCCAAGGTGGAAGAAGCATAGCTTACGGCAGTCGTCATTTCGTTCCATTGATTGCCGATGTTGAGGCGGGTTCCAATGCCATCACGGTTGCAGTGAGTGCCAACCAACTTGATGGCCAACCAGTGATTTGTAAGTGGGCTTACGTTGTGCCAGAGTTCTACTGGCTCCCCCAGGGAGGCGACCACAACGTCAATCTTGCCATCTCCATCGAAATCGGCATACGCACTGCCGCGATGAGCCTTCACCTCTGTCAATCCGGCTTCCTCTGAGATATCACGGAATCTTCCGCCAAAATTCAGAAAAACAGTATCGGACTCCTTGTAAACAGCAGGTTCGAACAGCTCGACTCGATCATTAACGTGTGAGTTGGCGGTGAAGAGATCTTTCCAGCCATCGTTGTCGAAATCGAAAAGCCCAATTCCCCAGCCGCTGTGGTGAAGGCTCAGCGCGCCCATGCCGCTGCTGAACGTGGCGTCGGCAAAGTTTCCCTTTCCTAGATTGCGGAAGAGGGGGAAAGTTTCGCTGGCTAGCGCGGTAACGGCAATGTCGGGCAAGCCATCGTTGTTGTAGTCGCGAAAATCTGCTCCCATACTGGCTACCGCCTTGCCGTCTTCGCGTAACGCAACCCCAGCCGCAAGGCCCACTTCCTCAAATGTGCCATCGCCCTTGTTATGGAAAAGAAAGTTCGGCATATTGTCATTCGTGACAAAGACGTCTTGATAGCCGTCGCCATCGTAGTCAGCAAAGGCGACGCTCATGCCGCGACCCGCGTATGCGCTAATTCCCGCTTTGACGGAAACGTCCTCAAACGTTCCATCGCCGCGATTGCGATACAACGTGCTGGCGAGTCCTTGAAAATATTTCGGATGACAGTAGACACGGATGCCGCGCGAGCTGTCGCCACAATAGCGGTTGTCGTTAACTGACCACTTTGTATAGTGGACTACCCAAAGATCGAGATAACCGTCGTTGTTGTAATCAAACCAACCGGCTGCCACAGCCCACCCATCGCCGCTCTTGATGCCCGCTTTCGCTGTAACGTCTTCAAATCTTCCGTTCCCAAGATTGTGGTAAAGAATATTACGATTCACTCCGGCTACAAAAAGATCCGGCTTGCCGTCGTTATCGAAGTCGCCAACCGCTGCCCCCATCGAATATCCCTCGCCCGCGACACCGGCCTCCTCGGTAACATCCCGAAACTTCAAATTGCCTTCATTGTGATAGAGCCGGTTCCAGTATCGCTCGCCTGTTTTCTTCAGCGACGGGATATCGGCGCCATTGGTAAAGAAAATGTCTGGGCGGCCATCTCCGTCGTAATCGAAGACAGCCACACCTCCAGCCATGGTTTCAATCAAATGCTTTTCGGGAGTGGGGCAATTATGCAAGATGAAGGAAATGCCGCTCTTCGAAGCGGTATCTTCAAAGCGAATCGAAACAAACGGCTGTCGGGCGGCGAGCGCGGCTGCAAGAAGCGAGAGAGCCCCAAGCAAAAGCAAAACGGATACGAGCCTCGGTGCAGTACGCCTGTTTATGTACTGTACCGAACCAGCCGTGAGCTTCATCGAGGAGGGGTGATTTCCGCTTCCTGGGACAGTTCGTCATCGATCCGCTGATTCCTCTGTTTTATTTGCTGATATTCCTGCATTGCCTTCTGCGCCTCCGCCATCTGTCCCGCGGCGCGGCAAGCACGAGCGAGACTGTAATGCAGACTGCCGTCATCATCCAGACTAATGGCTTTTTCTAGGTGCGGAATCGCCTCTGCATTTTGATTCAGCATGGCATAGGCCATCCCCAGAGCTGCATGCGCGGGTAAGAATTGCGGCGCTGCTTTTACAGCAGCAGTCAGATAGGGCAGCGCCTGGCCGGGCTGCTGCGTGCGCCGCAGGCTTTCGCCCAGCATAAAGTTCAGTCCTGATTCATTTGGCTGATGCACAAGCAACTTTTGCAGTATAGGAATCGCTTCACTGTAGTTATGAGCAATAAATAACGAAGTCGCCAGCCCTGTCTCTATATTGGGATCGTTCGGGGACAGGGCGAGCGCAGCACGCCACTCCGCTGCAGCTTCGATATCTTGGCCCCTGCCATGCAAAATCTCAGCTTTTAACTCGTGGAGTTCGACAGACTCCGGCATTTGCTCCAGATGATGAAAGGCGTCGGCTGCCAGTTGATTATAAGCCCTAACCGCCCAGAATAAATCCGCGTTTGAAGCGGCATTTTGTCCAGCAGCCTTTGCTGCACCCAGCAAATCGCCAGACAGGAAACGGCATTCTGCGTTCTCCACTCTGCAATCTGGAGCAGGCTCTCGTTTTCGCTCTTCGCTCGCCCAATCCGCATGGCCGGTGCTCTCATAGACTTTTGCCAGTCCCGCATGGAGTCCGGGAAGGTTGGGCAATTGCTTCTCGGCCTGCCGGTAAAAGAAGAACGCGCTGCGATACTGATGTCTTTGTAGTCGGGTGTCCGCTAGCAGCACTGCCACATACGGTGACTGAGGAGCATTCTTAGAGAGCCGGTCGAAGGTTTGTGTGGCGAGAGTTTCATATGCTTTTCCCAAGCCATACCAGGCCTTTGAGTCTGAGCCGCCGCTAAGAGCAACCAATTTGCGATATTGCTCTGCTGCTGCTTCGGGCCTGTTCAGGCTCAGGTAAGCGCCTGCCAGCATGCCGCGCGCGTTCGGATCGGCCGGTTGAACCTCTACGAGGCGTTTGAGTGGCGCAATTGCCAAGCCCGGCCGGTTCAATTGAAGCTCTGCCATTGCGAGCGACGTCAAGGCGGGCACATTACTCGGTTCGATTTTGAGCACTGCCTCTAAATGCGGAATCGCCTTCTGCGGTTGACCAGCCATCTCTTCGGCTAGTCCCAAATTCAAAATGAGCCCGGGATTACCGGGCAGTGCTGCCACCAGTTTTTGGTAAATGGGAATCGCCTCGCTGAAGCGGCCTTCTGCCATCAGCTCTTTCGCCTGATGGGATTGCTCCACCAAGTCGGAGCTTTGGGCGTAACCAACCACTGCCCGAATTAAAAAAGCGGCCCCAATCAGGAGCCGCCCATGATACAGCAACTTTCGCACCACAAGAGAAATTTACCAACTAAACCTTCCGGCAAATCGGATATTGCGTTCGCCGTACGAACTGGTGATCTGCATGAAGCTGGAGCTGGTTACATTCGAGGAACTGACACCGTTGAAATGCGATGTATTCGGTAAGTTATAGAACTCGGTTCGGAACTCAAACTTTACCTTCTCTCGTATCGGGAAGATGCGGACAATGCTCATATCTGTATTCCAAACACCTGGGTTTGTAAGGATGTTGCGTCCGCTGTTGCCGAAGGTTTGCGTCACAACTTGAGCAAAAGCGGCCGGGTTGTAGTAGTATGCTCCTGGACCTACGCCGCCAAGGAAGGGAACGCTCAGCATTACCTGATTGGCGGTTTGGGTATTGTCAGGCGCATTCAGAGAAGTACCTGGAGCGGTAACGGTGAAGGGGGTTCCTGTATAGCAGGATTCAATGCCGCTGAGCTCCCAGTTTCCGAGAATCTTAGCGCCGATGCCGCTATTCACGAATTTCTTACCAGATCCAAAGGGAAGATCGTAGACCCAACCCATCTGGAAAATGTGCCGGCGGTCGAATCCGGCTGTGGCGCGATTGCGCTGGAAGACGGGCGCCCAATTCCAATTCACTCCGGTCCAGCCGTCGTCATCGGCATAGTCAATCGCATGGGACCAGGTGTAAGCACCTTTCAGCATTAGCCCATTTGCAAACTGACGATTGACCGTCACCTGCAGGGAATTATATTCGGAGCTTAGATAACCATCCCACATGTTAGTGGGCAAGGTTCGGCCAAAGGTGGCATACTGAGGCAGCCCGGTTGTGCCAGAACCAGGATAACCGGCGTTTATGTCATAATCCGCCAGTTGATGGACTGTGTGCG
>Ga0209061_1004647_pt1 | contig 12954 bp, 10 predicted proteins | sample Coa_R1_10_FD_187157 | JGI IMG/M metagenome (GOLD analysis project Ga0209061, IMG submission 187157) | Surface soil microbial communities from Centralia Pennsylvania, which are recovering from an underground coalmine fire - Coalmine... | ecosystem: Environmental > Terrestrial > Soil >...
CGCCCGACGGGCACGCTCGTTAGCCCTGAGCATCTTCCGGTTGGGAGGTGAGAACGATGCGCGCGCGCGGCATCTTCTTCATCTTGACCGCCGTTCTGCTCGCCGCGCCGTTGCTCGGCGGTGATAGGGCGATGGCGCAGCTCTCGCCCGGCGGCGTGTTCGGAGCGGTCACGCGGCCGTTCCGAGAGATGATGGGGATCCTCGGCCATCACCGGCGGCACCACGTTCGGCGCGACCGGACGGACCGCCATGCGGCCTCCGCCCCGCAAGACGCGCGGGTCGACCGATCCCATTTCGGTCATTCCGGACTGTCGGCTTGGCCCGACGCCTTCGAACAGATCGTGACCTATACCTTCTGGCCGGCGGAAGGCGCGCGACTCGTCCGCGCGCAGGGGTTCAATCTCATTGTCACGACCACGACGGGCGCATCCGCGAACCGTCGCGCGAGCCGCGTCGCGGCCGCGACGCCTTCGTTGGCCGCGGCCGACGCCGCCGGCTGCGGCGATGCGCAGGCGACCGACGATCGATGGCCGAGCGCCGAGGTCGGGCAGATGCTGGAGCTCAATGCGGTCCAGGACGCCGCGCTCGAAAGGCTCCAGCAGGCGATCAATCAGGCGGTGGCGGGTCTCAACAAGGCCGCATGTCCGGACCGGGCGGCGACGCCCGAGGCCCGCCTCGAGGCCATGGTTCAGCGGCTGTGGGCCATTCGCGACGCCGGGATTTATATTCGGGCGCCGCTCCAGGCATTCTATGAAACGCTGAGCGAGAGCCAGAAGGCCAAGCTGCGGGCGGCTTCGCCGAACGAGGAACCACGCGGCGCAAGGAATGCGAAGGAGGCGATGAACCGCCAGTATCGCGCATGCGCGGCCCAGAACCTGCAGGCGGCCGAGAGGCTGAACGGAGAGATCGAGGCGGCGCTTCGACTTCCGGCCGAGGCGACGCAGGCGACGGCGGCGCTGCGCAGCATTTCCAGCGACATGGCGAAGATGCTTTCGGCAAGCTGCATGCAACCCGTCCCCGCCGATCCGCTCGGCCGGCTCGACGCCGCGAACACTCAGCTCGCGAGCATCAACTACGCCGCCATGGCCGTCCGCGAAGCCTTGAACGGACTGCGCATGCACCTCAACGACGATCAGAAAACCCGCCTCTCGTCGCTTGGACGCTAGAGGCGAAGTTTCAGGAGGTTGCCCATTCGGTCCTGACCGGGAATGCTGACGTCTCCGAACCGAGCGATTTACGGAACCGAATAGACACCCATAAGCATGCACCTTTGACGCCGCCATGCGCTCATGCCCCGCAAAAAGGGCCGTGAAGCAGCGATCGCGGACCGTGCGTCGGCGCGTCGGGTCCTACATGCCGCTCGTCACCGTCGGCGAATTGCTCTCCGTCAGGCGTCGATAGCGCGCGAGCGCCCAGAGCGGAAAATATTTGCTGTAGCCGTGGTACCGAAGATAGAAGACGCGCGGGAATCCGGTGGCCGTGAACCTCTCCTCCTTCCAGAACCCGTCCTCGCCCTGCATACGCAGCAAATATTGGACGCCACGGGCGGTTGCGGCGTGGCCCACCTGCCCGCATGCCATCAGGCCCAGCAACGCCCAGGCGGTCTGTGAAGCCGTGCTCGGCGCGGGCTCGTGACCGCGATAGTCGAGCCGATAGCTCGTGCCGTCCTCGCCCCAGCCGCCGTCCGCATTCTGAATGGATATCAGCCATTCAACGGCCTTGCTGACGGACGGCGAATCGTGGGGGACGCCGCAGGCATTGAGCGCGCACAATACCGACCAGGTGCCGTAGATATAGTTCATGCCCCAGCGGCCGTACCAACTGCCGTCGCGCGTTTGCCGGGCCAACAAATAGGCGACGCCGCGGCGCACCGCGTCGTCCGTGTCGAGGGTCGCGCCGAGTTGCGCCAGCATCGACAGGCAGCGCGCCGTCACATCCTCGGTCGGCGGATCGATGAGCGCACCATGATCGGCGAAAGGAATGTTGTTCAGGTAATCGTAGGTATTATCGGCATCGAACGCCGCCCAGCCGCCGTTGCTGCTTTGCAGCCCTCTCACCCATTCCACGGCGCGCGCGATGGACCGGTCATAACGATCGCCGGCGCCGGCGCGCCGCGCGCGATCCATCGCCATGACCACGACGGCGGTGTCGTCGAGGTCAGGGTAATGCGGATTGGCATATTGGAATGCCCAACCGCCGGGTCTCACGTCCGGCCGTCGAGCCGACCAGTCGCCCGAGACGTCGAGCACTTGCCGGGGGACGAGCCAATCGAGGCCGCGCATGGCCGAGGCGACGGCCTCTTCGCTCCCGATTTCCAGAAGCGTATGAGCGGCGAGCGCCGTATCCCAGACCGGCGACACGCAGGGCTGGCAATAGGCCTCCTCGTTTCCGACAGCGAGCAGGTGTTCGATGGACTCGCGCGCGATGCTGGCGAGCGCGGGCTGTCCCAGCGTGTCGAACATCAGGACCGCGTTGGCCATCGCGGGAAAGATTGCGCCCAGACCGTCCTTTCCGTTCAAGCGCTCGGTCACGAATGTCACCGCCTGATCGATGGCGCGCTGCCGCAATCGCCGCGGGAAGAGGCGCACCGACGGCCGCAACACGATGTCGATGGCCCGGAACAACGAAAACCACAACCAGCTTTGGTGCGGGGCCTTGGACGCCAGGCCGATGTTTTCCGGCGCCTCGCGGAAGAGTTCGCGGATCGAAATCGCGCGCGGGTTGCTTGCCCGCGGCTTGAGCGCCTGCAGGACCAGCAAGGGGACGAGGACGGTCCTCGCCCAATACGATACTTTCGAAAGGTGGAACGGAAACCAGCGCGGCAACAGCATGATCTCGACGGGCATTTCCGGCACGCTGCGCCAGTCGAGAATTCCATAAAGGCACAGCAGAACGCGTGTGAAGACATTGCAATGGATCGCCCCGCCGCGCGCCAGGATCGCCTCACGTGCGCGTCGCATATGATCCGCCTCAGGATCATCGCCGATCATCTTCAGCGCGAAATAGGCTTTGACGCTCGCGCTCATGTCGAAGTCGCCCTGGTGGAAAAGCGGCCAGCCGCCGTGTTCGCCCTGGATGCGACGCAGATAGGCGGCGATCTTCCGCTCGAGCGCGGCGTCCACCGGTTCGCCACGAAAGTGCCGCAGCAGGACATATTCGGCGGGTATGGTGGCATCGGCTTCGAGCTCGAACACCCAATGTCCGTCGGGGTTCTGCCGGCGCAGCAAAGAGGCGAGCGCCGCCTCGGCAGCGCCGAGGATATTCTTTCCGCGGTCATTCGCGGCCTGCGGCTCGTTGAATGCAACTCTCATGGCATCGCTCTCACTCTGGCAGCGGCAAGCCGGGCGGCGCGACGACCCGAGCGAATGGCGCCTTCCAGTGTCGCCGGAAGGCCGGTCGCGGTCCAGTCGCCAGCCAGAAAAAGGTTGCGCCACGGGGTCACGGCATCGGGGCGCAGCGCATTCTGCTCCGGCGTGGCGGCGAAGGTCGCACGCCGTTCGCGTACGATTTGCCACGGCGGCAGCGTTTCCGGAAGACCGTGGATGCGGGAGACGTCATGCCAGATCATCTCGGCAAGCCGCTGGCGCGGCAGGTCGAACAGGCGACCGGCATCGCTGATGGTCGCGGACATGCGTCCCGCATGCGCGAAGATCCACTCGCTGGTGCCGTTGAGGACGCCCAGCATCGGCGGCACGCCTGCCGGCGGATCAATGCGGAAATGCGCATTGACGATGCCGCGGAACAGGACCGGAACCTTCAGGCCTGGGACGACGCTGCCAGCGACATAGGCAGGCACGGCAAGGATCACCGAGTCATGGGCCGACAGATGCAGCGGTCCGGCGGTAAAATCGAGCCGCGCCAGCATGCCGTCATGGGCGTCGAAACCGACCAGCTCGTCGCCGAAGAATACCGACACGCCCCGCGCCTTGAGATAGCGGAGGGCAGGTTCGACCAGGGCATCGCCGATTGCGCCGCGCGCGAGGAACGGGCGGCAGGCCCTACCGCCCTGCATCAGCGTCTCGCGCATGACCGTTCGGGCAAGCGCGGCGGAGCCCTCGCGCGGATCGATGTTAAGCACGGCCAGAAGGAACGGCCGCAGCAGGCGCTGGTAGAGCCTGCTTCCGCCGTCGAGCAAAGTCCCGATGGGCCGATCGGTTGAAAATGCGAGCAGCCGCGCCAGCTCGAGATAATCGCGCGGCTTGGTATCCGGCACGCGGCGGCGTCTGCTGAAGATCCACCAGGGAAGGCGTGCCGTCCCGAGCCGCAATATCCACCGTCGAGCATCGGCGAGGTCGACAAAGGGAAATTGCGCCTCGGTCGGGGCATGCAATTCCGCCTCTGCGCCGATCGTTCGCACATAGGAAAGGACGGACCTGTTTCCCGCCAGGACGAGATGCGTTCCATTGTCGATGGTCATCCCGGTCGCGGCATCGGAATAGGAGCGACAGCGGCCTCCCGCACGGCGCATCGCCTCGTGAATCACGATCCGTTGGCTCGCACCGGCGAGCTCGACGGCGGCCGCCAGCCCGGCAAGTCCGGCACCGACGATATGGACGGTTCCCCGATCAGGCGAGCGCATGACGCAACGCGATCCATAACAGGCGTGGACGGTTGATGCGCACGCGTCGGCGCGGCGCGCGCCAGCCCCGCGCCACCATGGCTTCGAGCATCTGCCGATAGGCGGCTGCCATGATGCGAGGCGCCCGCACCGTGCGGCGCGGGCAAAGCCTCATGATGTTTTCCGCGCGGACGAAATGGCCGCGCGCGCGGTCCACCACATGCGCGCAGGCAAGACCGAGAGCCGGATGGGAAAGAACGACGTGCGGATCCCTCGCTTCGATGCCGACCGACGCCAGCGCTTCGCGCGGCAGATAAAGCCGGCCTATGACTGCATCGTCGTCGAGATCACGAAGGATGTTTGTCAATTGCAGCGCCCGACCGAGATGATGGGCAAGCGCGAGCCCGTTTCGCTCCTCCATGCCGAAAACCCTGACCGACAGCCGGCCGACCGCGCTGGCAACGCGGTCGCAGTAGAGATCGAGTCGCTCGAGATCGGGAGCACGAATGTCTTCCACGGCATCCATCGTCATGCCGTCGAGGATCGCAAGAAAATCCGCCTTGGCCAGGGAGAAGCGTTCGACCGCACGCGCGAGCCCCTGTAGTTCGCCCGGTGCGGAACCCGCAAAGAGCGTTTCGACCGTCTCGCGCCATTGATCAAGACGGGCGAGGCGCCACTCGCGCGGGGCATCGCTATCGGCGATGTCGTCTACCTGGCGGCAGAACGAGTAGATCTCGAACATCGCGTCGCGCTGCTCGCGCCCAAGAATCCGCATGGCGAAATAAAACGAGCTGCCCCCCGCACGCGCCGCGGCGGCCAGGCGATTTGCGTCGGAGCGCGGAAGGGCCATGCTCATGGCGTCTGCAACCGCTCGGCGGCGATCACGACGCGCAGGAAGCGCGCCAACAGGCTTCCGACCACGGCACCGATCCCCAGCGCCAGGGCCGCGGGCCGTTCCAGGTGGACGCGTTCGGACAACGGATCGCGCCGTTGCAGCAACACGACAAGGCGCGCGGCCAGGCGCTGGATGACGGCGATTTCCAGGGCGAGCCGCGTGTCGTTCACCATATGGGGCAGCGCGCGGCTTTGCGCGAGCAGCTGCGCCGTCCGTGCCGCCAGCGCATGAAGGCAGGTACGCAATGCCGGGCTTGCACGACTTTCCGTAAGCGCGCTGACGTCGACGCCATGCAGCGCCAAGGCATCGAGGGGAAGATACACGCGGTTGAGCTTCCGATAATCCGCAGCACAGTCCTGCAGGTGATTGATGATCTGCAATGCGGCGCAAAGCGCATCCGATGCCGGCCAGGTCGTGCGCGACTGGCCGTGCACGTCGAGCACGAAACGACCAACCGGCATGGCCGAGCGGCTGCAATAGTCGATCAGATCATCCCAGTTGGTATAGCGGAGCTTGGTCACGTCCTGTCGGAACGCGCTCAGCAAATCCAGCGCGTGCTGCGAGGTCAACTGCCGCTCCCGCAATTTCTCGCGCAGCGCAACGCCGACCGTCTCCCGATCGTCCTTCCCCAATAGACTCGACTCGAGTCCGTCGAGACGGGCGAGTTTTTCGGCCGCAGACAAACGGGGGTGGTCGGAAATATCATCCGCCGTGCGGACGAATTCGTAGAACGCAAGAATCACCGGGCGATGCTGCGGCCGGATGAGCCAGGAGGCAACCGGGAAGTTCTCGTCGCGATGCCCCTTCCCGGATCGGAACTGCGTGCTCTCTTTCATGACAAGCCTTGCGCACGAAGGTGAACACGCCCCTTCCAGTGTCCGCCGCGGCCGCGCATATGCTGATAGGCTGACAACAGCGTGTAAAGCACGTAGAGCGACGCGATTGCGGGCAATGCAAGGCCCCACAACGGCGAAAGCCGATAGTAGCGTAGAACCGGTTGAAACGTGATCGCCATGGCAAGCCATGCGGCGCCGCCCGCAGCCTGCGAAAATCCCGTCGCAAGTAACGCGAATGGAACGGGTAGGATGAAAACCAGGATCATGGCGACCGTCGTCGCGATGAGCGCGAGCGGCGAATAGCCAAGCTGCGCATAGGCGGAACGGGCCACCATGCCGCAGACGTCGGAAAAAGTCCGATAGGCGCGCAGGCTGTGCACGCGCTGCGTCAGGCCCAGCCAGATCGGGCCCTGCGCCTTCAACCGTGTCGCCAGCGCGCAATCGTCGATCAGCGCGCCACGGATGCTCTCGATCCCTCCGGCCTTCTGCAGCGCATCCGCACGAACCAGCATGCAGCCGCCCGCCGCCGCGGCATGCCTGGCATGCGGGCCGTACACCCACGCGAAGGGAAACAACATCTGGAAGAAATATATGAACGCAGGCACGTGGAAGCGCTCGGCAAAGCTTCGGCAGCGCAGCCTTGCCATCAACGAGGTCAGCACGTAGCCACCTCTGGTGGCGTGCGCCACGAGCCATGACAGGGTGTCGGGCGCATGCGCAATGTCCGCGTCGGTCAACAGCAAATAAGCCGGTGCAGCGTCCTGTCGGCTCGCCATTCGAACGCCCTGCGCGAGCGCCCAGAGCTTGCCCGTCCATCCCGCCGGCGGCGGGCTGCCGGTGATGACGGTCATGGACCGGCCGTGCTCGAAGGTGGATGCCGCGTCCCGCGCGATCTCAGCCGTGCCATCGCTGCTGCTGTCGTCGACGACGATCAGCGACAGCCTGCCCGGATAGTCCTGCCGCAAGAGCGACCGGACGGATCGCGCGATCACCTCGGCCTCGTCGCGCGCGGGCACGATCGCCGTGACCGCCGGCCAGCCGTCCTGCGGCGCTGCGATCGGCGCGTCATCACGCACATTGCACATCCAGAAGCCGCCGCGGGCGAAAACGAGATAGGCCCACGCCGTCAGACAGAGCGATATGACGATCACATCCATGGCTTTTCCACGGCAACGGTCGTCGCAGTAACTCGCGGCGCGGTCATGGGTTCGACACTCCGCTCGTCTTCGGCATGCCGCCGCCGACCTAAACCAGACACGACCATGACATCCCGGTCACGCCCTTTGCCGCCCCACTATAGCGCGATCGGCCATCCCGGCGCATTCCACGGCCACGCACCCTGCGTGCCGCTCGACCGGTGGGCGCATAGCCAATGCGTCGTGCATTTCCTATAATGCCTGCCGGCCGGCCTAAGCGGAGACACCCATGCGTGTTCTGGCAATCATTGGTGCACTGGCGATCATCATCGGCGTCGGTGCTGCGGTTTTTTTCTTCGGCGGCTTCTACAGCGTCGCCGGCACTGCCGAAGACCCTGCCCTGGTTCGGTGGGCCTTGATCAAGGTGCGCACGGTCTCGATCGAGCGCCATGCCACCGATCAGCCCCCTGGCACCCTGGACGATCCGACGCGGATCCGCGCCGGCGCACGCGAGTTCGCCGAGCACGGCTGTGCGCTGTGCCACGGCGCTCCCGGCGTGAAATGGGCGTCGTTCTCCGAAGGACTGCATCCCGATCCGCCCGATCTGAAGGAGGTCGTCGCGGACCTGACGCCGTCGCAGCTTTTCTGGGTCGTCAAACACGGCATCAACATGACCGGCATGCCGAGTTTTGCGCTCGCCGGCATGAAGGACGACGAGATCTGGTCCGTCGTCGCCTTCCTGAAGAAGCTGCCTCAGGTTTCCGAAGCCGATTACAAGGCGTGGACGGCATCTCCCGCTGCCGGATCGGCGTCCGACTCCGGTGCCGCAAGCCCGCCGGCGGCCCCGCCCGCGGACGGCAAATAGCCAGAGGGGACGGTTGAGCCCGCCCCCCGCCGTGAAACGGGCAGCAGTCGTATCCATGCGGAATTTGCGCGCAACGATCGGATGAGCTTTCTGCGTCTCTACGGCCGCGTTCTCGGGCAGCTCGGGCCGGATGGCCGCCTCGGCATTGTTCTCGCGCTCGCCAATCTCGCCTTGGCGCTCGCGCAGTTCGCCGAGCCGGTGCTTTTCGGCCGCGTGATCAACGTGCTCGCCGGAACCGAGGGGCACGCCGGCAACCTCGACTGGGAGCGCCTCTGGCTGTTGCTGGCGGCCTGGGTCTGCTTCGGCCTGTTCACGATCATCGGCGGCACGCTGGTCGCGCTTTTCGCCGACCGCCTGGCACACCGCCGACGGCTTGCGGTCTTGACGAGATATTTCGAGCACGTGCTGCAACTTCCTCTCGCCTATCACGGCGGAACCCATTCGGGCCGGCTCATCAAGGTCATGCTGCAGGGCACGGACGCGCTCTGGGCGTTCTGGCTCGGCTTCTTCCGCGAACACCTCACCGCGTTCATGTCGCTTCTCATCCTTGTGCCGCTTACCCTCGTCATCAACTGGCGGCTGGCGATCCTGCTTATCGTGCTCTGCATCTTGTTTGCCATTCTCGCCGCGCTCGTGCTCCGCAAGACGGAATCACTTCAGAGCATGGTGCAGGCTCACCACTCAAATCTGGCCGAGCGCGCGGCCGATGCGCTCGGAAACGTCGCGCTGGTACAGAGCTTCGCGCGGGTCGAAACCGAGGTGAAAGCACTCAAATCCGTGAGCGAACGGTTGCTCGCGGCGCAGTTTCCGGTGCTGTCATGGTGGGCCGTGGTGACGGTGCTTACGCGCGCCTCCACCACATTGACGGTCCTTTCCATCATCCTCGTGGGGACATGGTTGTATCAATACGGCCTCATTTCAATCGGCGACATCGTCACCTTCATGGCGCTTGCCGGCATGGTGATCGTGCGCCTCGACCAGGCGATCAGCTTTGCCAACCGCATGGCGCTCGATATGGAGCGACTGCGGGAGTTCTTCAACGTGCTCGATACCGCGCCCGCCATGCGCGACCGGCCCGGCGCGATCGATCCCGGCCGCTGTCGCGGGAAGGTCGAGTTCGACAATGTCTCCTTCGCCTATGACGGGACTCGGCCCGCGGTCACCAACCTCAGCTTCACCGTGCATCCCGGCGAAATGGTGGCGCTGGTGGGCCCGACCGGTGCGGGAAAATCCACCGCGTTGATGCTGCTTCACCGTGCCTTCGATCCGCAATCCGGCGTCATACGCATCGACGACATCGATATCCGCGACATGCAGCTTGCCGCTCTCCGTCGCAACATCGGCGTCGTATTCCAGGACACGTTGCTGTTCAACCGCTCCGTGGCGGAAAACCTGCGCGTCGGAAAGCCCGATGCGACCGACGAGCAGCTGCGCGACGCGGCCGCCCGCGCACAGGCGCTCGATTTCATCGAGTACAATGTCGACGGCTTCGACGCCAAGGTGGGTGAGCGCGGGCGCCTGCTTTCAGGTGGCGAACGCCAGAGATTGTCGATCGCTCGCGCGCTGCTCAAGGATCCCCCGATCCTAATACTCGATGAAGCCACCAGCGCGCTCGATGCGCTCACCGAGACGCGCGTGTTGGCTGCTCTCGACGAGGTGATGAGAAACCGCACCACCTTCGTCATCGCGCATCGCTTTTCGACCGTGCGCAAGGCCCATCGCATCCTGGTATTTGATCACGGGCGTATCGTCGAGTCCGGCACGTTCGAGGAACTGCTGCGACTCGGCGGACGGTTCGCGCAATTGACCAAAGGTCAATTCCTGCCGGCCGGCGCGTGAAGCGGATTTCGGTGATCGTGAACGGTCATCAGGAGCGCACCAAAACAACGCAGGACGAATGGGTCCGCTCTGGATTGATTCGTCGTCCTCGCCCGGCGATCGGCCACCATCGTCTCGACTCAATCCGACCGGGATCGGGTTCGACGCGGCCTGAAACCACGACGGCGCCGCCCGTCAGCGCCGCCAGCACCGCCCAATAGGCATAGCGGAAATCCGACGCCACGCCGACGAATAGAAAAGTCAGCACATAGATCGCCGCCGATCCGCATGTCCCGAGCGCAAAAGCGCCCTCCCTCTGGCGGCGCCGCGGCCAGGCGACCGCACAGACGACGAGGCAGATGATCAACCAAGTTCCCGCACGAAACAAAGGCGTAGGCTTCAGCAGATCATGGATCGATTTCACCGCCATGAAGGCGCGACGGTCGTGAAATACGATTTCCGACGGCTTGTCGATATCCGCGACCCACATCGTCAGGTTGGCGCCGGTCAGAAAATTCCACATGAAGGCACCGCGATGCTCGAGATAGGCAACCGGATGGTGCACGATGGCGCGTGCCCAGGCCAGGACAATGGTGGAGGTACCGAAGAGCTTTTCTTGTGCCTCCAGCTTGTGCATGACGAAATCGCACGGCGGAAGCCGCCAATAGATGTCCCACTCGGTCGGCTTGTAGCAATCGTTCAGCAGCCGTGCGGTCTCGCCCGTGTCCCAGGTCGTCGGGAACTGGTTTTGACGGGCGAAGTGGCTGATTCCGCCAAGATCGAAGACCATGATGGACTGCAGCGGGTGCTGGCGGGTTGCGCCGAGCACGTCATAATAGATGATGTGGATCAGCGCGGCGAAGCCGAGCATCGCCGGCACGAAGACAATCGCCACGTGACGCATTCGCAATCCCGCGGGCCATAGAACATAGGCGGCAAGAACGGGCGCCGCGATCAACGCGTTGGGTCGCAGCAGCAGCCCGAAAAGACACAAGGCAAGCGCCAGGGCCTGCGCCGGACGCCGCGCACGCGACGGCGCGGCGAAAACGAGGGCGCCGGCCAGGAGCCACGAGGTCGCGAACAGGACATCGCGCCATATGATGCCGACGAACACGAAGGCCGGCGGCGTCAACGCGATGAGCGGCAACAGCACCGCAATTCTCGACGCGCGCCGCGCGACGGCCAGGGCCAGCGCCGCAAAAGCGGCCCAATAGGACGCGGCGATCAGCAGAAACATGCCGGCCGCCCCCGGTGCCACGGGTTCGACGAAACGCCATAGCACGGTCATCGCGGGCGATTGCCAGTCGCCGAGCGTGTGCTTGGCGATATCGTCATGCACGAATTTCGCGTCGTAGGTCATGATGCCGGGGTAAAATACAAAGAGCGTCGACCCAAAGCCGATCAAAGCCGCTCCCGCGATCGCGAGTCGGACGCGTCGCAGCCGTCGTGCGGCATCAGGATCGCACGGCATAAATGTCGCCGGAATTGGCGGAAGGCGGCAGCGCATCGAGCCAGCGCGCGATCGCGGCCGCATCGAGCCATTCGTCCTGCACGAATCGCTGGCTCTCGCCGATGGCAGCGTTGAAACGCGCATATCCGCGCGCCGCGCAATGCGCAACGCAGGCGCGAGCCACCGCACGCTGAATGGTCGTGAATTCGAACGACAACGCGTCGACCGGCACGGTGAGCCCGGCGAGGACCTCCGCCTCGAATCCCTCGACGTCGATCTTTATGAACGAAGGCACGCCGTGTTTCTCGACCAGCATGTCGAGCGTCGTGAGCGGGACCCGCATCGTTGTCGGCCAGTCCTGTGCCTCCCATCCCGGTGCGCCCCGCGCTGCGGCCACGAAATCGTCCGACACCGTCGATACCGTCGGATTGTCGGGATTGACGCGCAGCCTCGCCGTGCCGCAGCAACGGCCCACCGCCGACGCCTCGATGGTCACGTCGTGCCGGAATCCATAAAGGAGCTTGAGAACCGCCACCAATGCCGGCTGCGGCTCGACCGCGACCACGCGCGCCCCAAGTCGGCGGAACGACGCGACCCGATCGCCGACATGGGCGCCGACGTCGAAGACGAGGTCGCCGCGTTTCACGAAATGGGCGTGCAGCCGATCCATGCGCGCCGCGCGCACGGGATCGCCGTAATAAATCCGCAGCGAGCGGGTGACACCACGCACAGATCGGAGGGCACTGAGCATTGCCCGTCAGGCCGGGTTCGGCCGCGCCACCGCGGCGGTCATCGCAAGGGCCTGCAGCGAAAGCGCGCGCAACTCCGGATGCGGCGCGGTTTCCTCGGGCAGGCGGCCGGCGCCGAACCGCGCGCACAGCTCCCCGACCCGCGGCCATGACGTAACCGTGGCGAACGGGATCGCCAATGCCGGACCCGCCGCGAGCAGCAACGCATAGGGTATCGCCGCCGGCTGTCCGAACGCCAGGATGCCGATCACGGCGAGGCCGAATATCGTCTGCGGCCAGAGGTGCCGCAGCGCGACCCGCCACGAGACGACGTGGCCGTCCCGCATTTGACCGCCCCAGCCGACCCCGCGTCCCAACAGCAGCCGGCCGAGGAAGATCGTGTGGCTGACCCAAACGATGGGGCACAGCAGGATCGAATAGATCGCTTCGAGCACGACATTGGCGATGAAGCATCCGGTCCCGCCGAACCTTCGGCGCTCGTCGGCTCGCAACAGGATGTCGACCGCGCTCGTGATCTTCGGGGCAAACCACATGATCAGCACGCAGACGAGCAGCATGAAACCCGCATCGGGCCGCATGAACTGCGCCGGATCATCCACGCGTGCCACGCCGATCGTGCCGAACGCCAGCATGCCGAGCCATGCCGG
>Ga0209061_1004650_pt1 | contig 12945 bp, 9 predicted proteins | sample Coa_R1_10_FD_187157 | JGI IMG/M metagenome (GOLD analysis project Ga0209061, IMG submission 187157) | Surface soil microbial communities from Centralia Pennsylvania, which are recovering from an underground coalmine fire - Coalmine... | ecosystem: Environmental > Terrestrial > Soil > Unclassified...
GAACAAACTCAAGCCTTACCAGTGGCCTTCCCAGGCTCACACGGGAGATCGCGGCTCAGGAAAACGCCGGTACGCCCGGCCCGCACACGGCAGCAACGTATTCTTACACGAGTACTGCTGCTGGTAATCCTGGGAGCGATCCTGGTGCCGGTGGGCTTTTCGATCAGCTTTGGCATCAATGCGTATACAACCTACACTCGGTTAAGCAGTCAGGCCCATAGCGCCGTCAATCAACTGCTGGCGGCGAAGAATGTTTTCTATAGCGGAGGAAAAGTCCACCTCAGTGATCTCTTTGATTCCACCAGATTGCAGCAGGCGCAAAAGGACTTTGTCGCGGCTGAGCGTGACTTTCAGCAGTTAAAAGCACAGCTACAGCAGTCTTCGACTCTTACCACCATCACAAGCTACTTTCCTCAATACAGAACGACCTTTTCATCGGCGCTGGCTGCCAGCACGATTGGAGCCGACGCAGCTCATATCGGGAAAATCGCTACCGGCAACGCGATCCAGATCGTGCCCTCATTCCGTGGACCGCTGCTGGCAGCCTCTAGCAAACCACTGATCACCCAATCCACCCTTGACGAGATTGGCGTGACCATCGGCCAGGTTTTGCCAGTGCTCAGTGATATACAAGCCCAGGCTCATAGTATCTCTCTGGATACGCTACCTCTCTCTGCGACGCAAAAAGCCCAGGTTGGGCAAATTCTGCAAGCGCTGCCCCAGGCGATCAACGATCTCACTACCGCGCGGGACCTGCTAGGGGCTGCGGGCTGGCTGCTGGGAGTAGACCAACCGCGCACGTTTCTGGTCCAGACAATGGATCGGGCTGAACTGCGTGGAACGGGAGGTTTCACCGGCCAGTATGGAGAACTGAAAGTGAGTGGTGGACGCATCGCGCCTTTCAGCTTAACAGACATCTCCCTGATAGAGTATGTTCCCGGCAGCGCCAACCAGGGCCAGCTCGCGCCCGAACAGTACCGTTCCTGGTGGCCCTTTGCCAACTGGGGGCTACGCGACTCCAACATCTCCGCTGATTTCCCCACCAGCGCGCAACTGGCTATTAATCTCTACAAGCAAGAGACCGGCAATCAGGTTGACGGGGTGATTAGCTTCACGGCCGTAGTAATCGAGCACATTCTGAACATCATTGGCCCGATCCAGGTGCCCGCCTATAATACGACGGTAACTGCTCAGAACCTGGAAGATCTGCTCCATTACTATCAACTCAATAACACGGGCATCACTAAACAATACTTTACTAACACGTCGGGCAGCAACTCTACTTCAACGCGCAAGCGCTTCACCAACTACCTGGCCAGCTTATTAACGGCAAGAGTGCGTTCCGCGTCTCCAACGGAATTGCTTGCCATTCTTCAGAGCGTGCTCCACGATCTGAAAACCAAAGATTTGCAGATCTACTTTACCAACCCGACAGCGGAGGACGCGCTGATGCGGTATGGGTACGCCGGACAGATGGACCGTTCGACTACTCACGACGGCCTGTACGTTGTGCAGCAGAATCTCAGCGCCAGTAAGGCTTCGCAATATGTCCAGACCATTCTGCACGACACGGTGACGCTTGATAGCAAAGGAGGAGCCACGCATGTTCTCCAGATTCGCCTGGTTTACGACCAGGCCGGGCCGGTCTACGGCTACGATACTTACTATGATTACCTGCGTGTCTACGTGCCTCCGACCAGCCAGTTGTTAGGGGGAGATGGTTTCTCTTCGGGCACACCGCTATGCGGAGGCGCCTATGGGAACTGTCCGGTGAACGGCCCCTACCCAAACGGCGAGTTGCAGTGCCCGGCAGGTCAGTACCAGCCCGGCGACGAGCCTCCTACGCTCACTGATCCCAGCGGTGCTACCTGGGAACCCCTGCAAACCCTGGGGCCGCCCACCAATACAACCAGCGACGAGCCAGGACGCGCAATGTACGGCGGCTGGATTATCCTGCCTAAAAACTGCACAATAACCGTCTCACTCTCCTGGTATGTACCACCCATGTCGAGCAGACCCTATTCGCTGCTCGTACAGCGCCAGGCCGGTACGTTCCCAGAGCTGGATCTGACCATTCTGCCCGCTGCTGGCGCTTGTACCGCGCTGAGCACCGCCGGTCTCCACTTCGACAACATACTCACCCAGGACACCAGCTTCACTCTTCCAGTGTACAAATCTACAACATCGGGCAGATGCTATCCTGGATCTGGCGTATAGAACTATCCTCCTTTATTTTCCTCTCGCCGTCGTCTGGGCAGCAGGAGTGGCGTTGAAAATGACTGGCAATTTCTTGACCCCGAAGAGAGAGCGATTATTCAGGAATTCCAGCGGCGCCGCACGGTTCCGGCGGAGCTGCGGCAGTTGTTCCAGCATCATTGGGAGCGCGATGGATGCCTCCATACGGGCCAGCGGAGCACCAACGCAGAAATGAATGCCGTGCCCAAAGGCGACATGGCGATTGGGCGAACGGGTGATATCAAAGCGTTCAGGATCGGGGAACTGCGCGCTGTCGCGGTTGGCCGAGGCCAGCCAGGCAAAGACTACCGATCCGCGCGGAATTGTCACTCCATCGATACTGGCCTCGCCAGTGGTCACACGGATCAGGCGCCAGACAGGCGAGCCATAGCGCAACACCTCTTCAATCGCGCTTGGCACCAGCTCAGGCTGCTCTCGCAGTTGCTGCATTGCAGCAGGGTGCTCGTCCAGGCAGAGAATGGCCAGGCCCAGCAGCAGGGTAGTCGTGATGTGTCCCGCAAGTAAGATGAGCGTGCAAAAACTGATCACTTGCTCAAGGCTCAGCCGTTCTCCCTCTACCTCGGCCGCCAGCAGTTCGCTCATCATATCGGCGCGTGGATGCTGGCGGCGCTCATTGAGCTGCCGGGTAAAGTACTCGCGCATCTCCTCCGTAGCGCGGTTGGCACGCTGGAAAGTCTCGGTCTTTTCGAGCTTTTCTAAATCTTCAGGTCTGAAGATTTCCGCGTCGCTCAACTGGCGAGAGAAGAAGGCATCTGCCCAGCGTTTGAAGGTAGGACGATCTGCAACCGGGACTCCTAGCATTTCCGCGATAACGATTGTTGGCAGCGGATACGTCAGATCGGCGACGAGATCCATGCGCCCGCGTGGACGCACCCGGTCAAGAAGTTCCTGTACAATTGTACGAATACGCTCCGCAAGAGGGGCCAGAGTTCGCGGAGTAAACAATGGTGAGACCAGGTTGCGATACTGGCGATGCAGCGGCGGGTCCATAGAAATCAGGCTGGTAGCCAGCGTAGAACGGCCGGTGACACGCCTGAGAGCCTCCGGTCGCCTGGAAGAAAAAAGCTGATAGTCTGTGCTCACGCGCAGGACATCCTCGTAACGAAAAACATGCCAGCAACCGCTGCTTTCATCCAGCCAGACAGGTCGGGTAGCACGCATATTTTCAAACCAGCGGTACATTTCCTGGACATCTTGTAAGGTGGAGAGCGCTTGCAACATGAAGAAGCTCCTCTTTCTAGTTCAGTTCACAAGAACATGAAGCACGCTGGAGATAACGAGCTTCGGGAGATCTCCTTATCATTGCCCCGGCTCACTCCAGAGCCAGATCTCTACTACAGATGTGCCTCTCTTTATTATATTCTAGGCCCCGATATATCTCGCGTAGATCGAGCGAGCAACCTGCTCGTCGTCGGTCCCTTTGATGATGGCTCGCGCGTCTGGAAAGATGGTCAATTCGTAATCATCGACGAGAAAGCGCAAGAGAAATTCGTTGCGTGTTACCTGTCCCACCGGGCTCAGACGCTCAGCCAGCGCTACCAGGTCGAGGCGGTCGCCGCGCCTGCCCCCGCGCACCTGCACGGCATTACGCCCGCACAAACTGGTACTTCTGGTCCCGTCCAGCGTATCCAGGAATTCGTAGGTGTGCTGGCCACAGACGGGGCACTCAGGTTGACGCGGCAATTCGATACGCTCGCTTGTGTTTTCCCACACATCCATCCAGAACATTTCACGGCTTACCTTCTCACTCTTCAACAAGATCTTCAGAGCCTCTGTCGCCGCTATCCCTGTAATCGCTGCAACAATTCCATTGAGCACGCCAGCAGTATCACAGGTCGCGGTCGTCCCCGGCTGGGGCATTTCCGGGAAAACGCAACGCAGGCAGGCCGTGTCACCGGGGAGAATATTCATTGTCACTCCATAGGAGGCCACCACACCACTATAGATCCAGGGACGAGCGTGCTTGACACAGGCATCGTTAAGCAGATAACGCGTCTCGAAGTTATCCGTTGCGTCCAGCACCAGATCAACTTCTTTGACCAGCGACTCGACGCCATCAGCGTTGATGTCCTCGACCAGCGCTTCCAGCCGCACTTCGCTGTTCACACGCCGCAGCCGGTTCACGGCCGCCACTGCCTTAGGAAAGTGCTGAGCGATATCCTCTTCGTCGAAAAGAATCTGGCGTTGCAAATTGTTCAGTTCAATATAATCCCGGTCAGCGATCAAGAGCCGTCCCACTCCGGCCCGGCACAGGTGATTGGCCAGCCCTGTTCCCAGAGCTCCGCAGCCAATAATCGCCACACTGGCCTCACCCAGACGCTCCTGTCCCGCCCTGCCAATCGGAGGGAAAAGCGTTTGCCGTGAATAACGCTCAAGTCCTGCCATCAACGTACTCCTACCTGTTCTGAAGCTTGCACATCGAAAAGACTGGTTGTATTCTAGCACAATTTGCCTGGTCCCATTGATTTGGAAAGTTACGCATACCTATGTTACAATGCAGGTGGGCAGCCAGATCTTTTTGAGAATGTTGTATAGCACAGCATAAGTGGTGGGGACATGACGAAAAAAGTCCTGGTAATTGATGATAATCCAACGATTGTTGAATTGATCAAATATGCGATAAACCTCCAGGGAAACTATCAGGTGAACGTAGCCTACGATGGAGTCCAGGGGCTGGAGCGTATCTACGCTGAGCCGCCAGATTGCGTGATTATCGATGTCAAAATGCCGCGCCTGGATGGATATCAGCTGGTACGCTGCTTGCGAGGCGACACCCGTACCGTCAATATCCCCTTGATCATTCTTAGCGCCTTGACACGCGCGGAGGATAAGATGACAGGCATGCTTTCAGGCGTTGACGAGTACCTCACCAAACCTTTTAAGCCCAACGCGCTCAATGCTGCGATAGAGCGCGTTATCCGCCTGACGCCCGCCGAACGCCAGCGACGGATGGATCTCCTGGCACAAACGCACACCGAACGGGAATAAACACAGCTTTCCTGTGTTCATCGCAGGCCGGTTGCTTCTGGTGACTGGCACGGTGGTTCTTGCGTCTCTTTTAGAGAACGGTTCTTCTCTGTGAGAGAACAAAAATATCTATCAGGTAAAGGATATACGTGTCTCAGCAACAACTGCGCAGGCTACAAATCCTGCTGGTGGACGACGATGTGCATACCCGCGATAAGGTCCAGCAAGCACTGGATCAGGGGTTTGTTCTCAACCATGTCCATTCTCTGGACGAGGCTCTGCGCTATCTGGAAGAGTCTCTACCCGATGTCCTGGTTTGCGAGATTATTCTTCCCGATGCCAGTGGTTTAGATCTCTGCCGCCAGATACGCTGCTCCCCATCTTTACAGCATCTCCCAATCATGCTGTTGACCAGCCTCTCGACGCTACAAGACAAAATCACCGGCTTTGAGGCGGGAGCAGACGACTATGTTGTCAAGCCATTTGACACACTTCACCTGAGGGCACGCCTTCTCCTGCTCTCCCGCATCAAACGCCTGGAAGAAAAGCCAGCCTGAGAAATAGACAGAAGAGACCGCTGCCACTGGCGGCAGCGGTCTCTTCTGTCTATGAGAAAGGGATTAGCCGGGAAAGTGGCAGGCCGCGTAGTGGCCGAACTGCTTCTCTTCCAGAGGAGGAATGACCTCGCGACAGATCTCCTGAGCTTTCCAGCAGCGCGGATGAAAGTTGCAGCCGGGGGGAGGATTCACCGGGCTGGGGACGTCGCCCTCCAGGATAATGCGCTTGCGGCGCTCCTCTATAGTGGGATCAGGCACCGGGATAGCTGAGAGCAGGGCCTGCGTGTACGGATGCAAGGGCATCTCGTACAGCGCTTCGCTCTTCGCCAGTTCCACTACACGTCCCAGGTACATCACGGCCACGCGGTCACTGATATGCTTCACGACCGAGAGGTTATGCGCCACAAAGAGATAGGTCAGGCCGAACTCCTCCTGCAAGTCTTCCAGCAAGTTCAAGACCTGCGCCTGAATTGACACATCGAGGGCTGAGACCGGTTCATCGGCGACGATAAAGGATGGATGAAGAGCCAGTGCGCGCGCGATGCCGATGCGTTGGCGCTGGCCACCGCTAAACTCGTGGGCGAAACGGTTAATGAAAAACGGATTGAGACCCACGATCTCCAGCAGATGCGAGATCTCGTCCTGCAGCTCTTTTTTATTGTTATACTTCTTATAATTCTGCAGCGGCTCTGCGATAATCTGTCCAATTGAAAAACGTGGATCAAGCGAAGCAAAGGGATCCTGGAAAATCATCTGCATATCTTTACGACGCTTACGCACTTCCCTCTCCGAAAGCGTCGTCAATTCGGTCCCGCCTAACTTGACGCTGCCTGAGGTAGGTCGGATCAGTTGGAGAATAGCCCGGCCAGTGGTAGATTTACCGCAGCCGCTCTCACCTACCAGACCCAATGTTTCTCCACGTCTAACGAAGAGGTCCACGCCGTCGACCGCTTTCACATGCGCCACAGGGCGACCGAGCAGGCCCCCTTTAATCGGAAAGTGAACTTTTAAGCCTCTTACATCAACCAGCGTCGTATTGGCGTCTCTGGCCGGCGGCACTGGTGGCATTGGTGTTTGTTGGATCATAATACGCCTCTCCCCCTTATGATGGATAGAAACAGGCTGCCGCTTGAGTTCCACGGCCGACTTGCACCAGCTCCGGGCGCTCCTGCCAGCAGCGCGTTTGCACGCGTGGGCAACGCGGGGCATATGGGCAACCAGGAGGTGGATTCAACAAATCAGGCGGCTGGCCGGCAATCGGATTGAGCTTAACGCCGCGCTGATCGTCCAGACGCGGGATAGATTGCAACAGGCCAATCGTATAGGGGTGTGCAGGCGTCTCATAAAGCTGTTTCACAGGGGCCGACTCTACTACGTGCCCGGCATACATCACGATGACATCCTGGCAAGAACCTGCGACGACACCCAGGTCATGGGTAATTAGCATGACAGCAGTGCCGAACTCTTTTGAAAGACCTTTCATCAGCTCAAGAATCTGCGCCTGAATTGTCACATCCAGTGCAGTTGTCGGCTCATCCGCGATCAGCAGTTGCGGGTTACAGGCCAGGGAGATAGCAATCATCACACGCTGGCGCATACCGCCGCTGAACTCGTGAGGGTAGTTTTTTGCCCGGCGCTTGGCATCTGGAATACGCACCAGGTCAAGCATCTCGACCGCGCGCCTCCATGCCTGTTCATGGGTGACATCCTTGCGATGCCGTTTGACCGTCTCCGCGATCTGGAACCCGACGGTATAGACCGGGTTGAGCGAAGTCATGGGGTCCTGGAAGATCATCGAGATCTTGCTACCGCGCAAGTCGGTCAGTTCGTTCTGATTCTTCTCCATGATATCTTCGCCGTTGAAGTTAATCTCGCCGGCAACTATCTTCCCCGGCCTGGCAATCAGGCGCATAATTGAGAGGGCCGTGACACTCTTGCCACAGCCGCTCTCACCCACGATCCCCAATGTCTCTCCGGCGCGTATGCCAAAGGAGACATCATCAACCGCTTTGACCGTTCCTCCACGCGTATAGAAATAGGTCTTCAGGTTATTTACTTCAAGCAGATTCTCTGCCATCTTTTTTAACTCCGCTCACTAATCTTTCGACCGAGGATCAAAGGCGTCGCGCATCCCGTCACCCAGGAAACAGAAGCACAGCACGATCAGGGTCAGCACAATACAGGGAATAATTACTTCCCTCGGATAGCTAGTGATATTTTGCGCTCCATCCGCGATCATCTTGCCGAGGCTCGAACCGGGAGGCTGCACGCCCAGACCCAGCAGGCTGATGCCCGCCTCACCCACGATGGTATTGGAGAGATTCAGCGTGGCTGTTACAACCACGATGCTTAAGAGATTGGGAACGATGTGGCGCAGAATGATACGCGTGTTAGTTGTGCCAGAGGTGCGAGCCGCTTCGACGAATTGCTGCTCTTTCAATTGCAGTGTCTGGCCGCGCACCAGGCGGGCAGTAAAAGGCCAGATGACGATACCTAGCACGATGCCGACCAGTAACAGGCGCGCATTGCCATTGGGGCCGATCACCGGAACATGAGAGAAAAAGCTATCGGCAGAGGAGCCAAAGATGCCAGCAACCATGATGATAAAGAGCAAGCCGGGGAAGGCCAGCATGATATCGGTGAAGCGAGCCAGGAACTGGTCAATGAGGCCCCCATAGTAGCCCGCCAGCACGCCAATACTGATGCCCAGCACAACATCGAACACTTCGACGAAGAGCGCGACGAAGATCGAAACCAGGATTCCCTGCATCAGGCGGGCCAGAATATCGCGCCCAAGCTGATCAGTCCCCAACCAGTACTGAGCGGACGGCCCCTGGTCCTGATCGGCCAGATTTTCATAGTAGTAATTATGGTAGCTCTGTGGGCCGACAGTCTGGCCAGTAATCTGATTGACGTATGGCCCTCCAATATGCTGGTAGATGGGCGGTCCAATCAGCGCAATCAGGACCATAAAGACCAGAATACCCAGGCTGACCATAGCGCGTTTATCGCGGCGCAGGCGACGGAGCGAATCCTGCAAAGGAGTGGCGGGCCTTTTGCTCCGCTCAAGCTCAGGCTCCGCCATGCCTGAGACTTCATCCATGCTGATCATGGCGGGGTCGGGAACCCGGCCAAGCATCGCACCCTGTGCCAGATCCTGGCCCTGTTCTTTTCTCGTATCCATTCTGCTCTCTCCTATTCAACCTTGATACGCGGGTCAACCACAGTATAGAGGATATCAGACAAGAGATTGCCCAGCACGACTGCAACGGCCAGGATTACGGTAGTAGCCTGGATCACCGGGTAGTCGCGGGTGCCGATGGAGTTCAGCGCAATTCCGGCGATGCCAGGAATGTTGAAGAGGTCTTCAATGAAGAACGCTCCACCAACTAGAGAACCCAGGGCCACGCCAAGTGTGGTAATAATGGGAATCAGCGCGTTGCGCAGCGCGTGCCGGTAAATGACGATTCGCTCGCGCAACCCCTTGGCCCGCGCGGTGCGTACATAATCCTGGCGGAGCACTTCCAACATCTGCGTGCGCATCAGACGGGCATAAAAAGCAACTGCGCCGGCCGCAAGCACTATGATTGGGGCCAGTTTGTATTGAATGTCAGACCAGCTATAATGCCAGGGTGTTCCCCAGTTCGAGACCGGCCAGGACGCTCCAGTGCTCTGATCGATCCAGACGATAAAGACCTGGACAAAGACAGCCAGCACAAACGTTGGAACCGCAAATAGGATCAGCATAACAGTCATGTTCGTAGTATCAACCCAGGTATTGGCTTTCAGAGCAGAAAGAATACCCAGAGGAAGACCCACAATCAGGGTCAATAGCAATGCCCAACTACCCAATTCCAGTGAGATCGGCACTCCGCTGGCCAGGATAGCCGACACAGCGCGGTCTTTATACTCGTAGGAGAGGCCAAAGTTGAAGGTGAACAGATTTTTCAAATAGTTCCAGTACTGCTGGTACCAGGGGAGATCCAGGCCATAGACATGCTTGAGCGCTACATACGCTGCTTGATTATAATGCTGCCCAAGCATCAAGAGCACCGGGTCTCCTGGGGCAAAATACCCCATGATGAAAGTGATAAAGGTTACCCCCACGACTACAAAAAGTAGCCCGATGAACCTTTTGACTAAGAACTGAACCATACTGTGCCCCTTACTCCTTGCTTCAAGGATGTAACCGGATATCGAGATACTACCGTGCGTTATCTCTCTCTAGCGGTACAGATTACACGTACAGACACCGTTGGTAAGAAGCGCCATGTCATGGCACCTTGTCATGGCGAATTCTCGCGAACAAAAAACACCACAAGTACGTTGGTCAATTTACAGCTAATTCTACGGAACATTACTTGTGCTGTCAAGCAAACTGAACTACCATGGTCGCCTGTGTGCCTGGTATTAGTGTACAGCAAGCTTTTAACTTAACATCTCTCCTTACAGAAGAGAAGACAGCGACCGGATGGTCACTGCCTCTCTTTGCTCCAGGTACCCCTAGAGATACTTACCTCACAGGCTACCAGGAGGCTAGCATGCGATTTAATGCACAGAAATGTAAATGTTGGCCCAGTCCTGCGGCGGGGTCAAACCCTGGTCGTTGAGCACAATGCCCTGGACATACTTCTTGATCAAGCCAACACCGTCAGCCTGGTAGAGCGGCATCCAGGCTACATCATTGACCAACTGCTGCTCTGCCTTGTTGTAATCCGCCATACGGACCGTTGGGTCTTGCTCGACATCAGCCTGTTCCAGCAACTTCTGCGTCGCTACCTGCGTGGCCGCATCGTTGCTGAAGTTCTCGCCATAGTTCCAGTCGTTATTGGCAGCACCCTTGTCGAACTGCAAGGTGGTCCAGTCTTGCGGATCGGGGTAGTCGGCGATCCAGCCCAGCCACCACATCTGCAAACCCTTGTTCAAACACTTCTGTGGAGTGTCCGGTGTCTGGCAGGCAGTCTCAGGAATCTGCTGCAGCATCGTGTTGAAGTCTTCGGATTTCCCTGTGACGGTCACGCCCAGCACGCTCTGCCACATCTGGATCATGGTCGTGATCTGGTCAGCTGTGTCTGCCGCGCCGCTCGGATAGACGATTGTAATCGGTGGCAGCGTCTTGAGTCCTTCCTGCTGCATGCCCTCTGCCAGCAGTTGTTTAGCTTTGGTAGGATCACCCTTTGTGGACGCTCCATCAACACACTTCAGGTTGGGATTATAACCGGGCATGCCCTGCGGCACAATATGGCAGGTCGGCGTTACCAGGTTTTTCTCAATGGCGCTCGCGATTACATCCTTGTTGACCGCCAGTTCAAACGCCTGACGAATGTCTATGTTATCAAACGGCTTGTAGAGGTAGTTCATTGCCACATAGAAGATGGTCAGCTGCGGTGTCTTCTTGAATTCCGCTACATCCCTCTCTGCCTGTGGCGCATCAGCTGGCGGAACAGGAGCATTGTCGATCTGGCCAGCCTGATAGGCCTGGTAGGCCGTGCTCACATCTTTGTAGAAGAGCAACTCAACTTTTTTGAGCTGCGTAGCTTTGCCATACCAGTGCGGATTGGGCACCAGGGTAATGCCTGTAGTATGGCTGTAGTTCTGGACCATGAACGGGCCAGAGCCGCCCTGGCCACCGTTATCGCTCAGGTGATCGGTCCATTTGGTTCCCCACTTCTGGATCACACTCTTCTCCACCACGTAGGCGGTTGGATACGTCAGCGCTTGCAGGAAGTAAGGAGCGGGTTTGGTGATGGTAATGTTCAGTGTGGTGTCATTGACGACCTGAAGGCCCTCACCATCATTGATGATCGATGAGATCTTGCCGCCCACGCGCTCCGCAGCCCCTTTGATCAGGCCAAGATAGGTTAGGGTCACACCGGTCTGGTTGGCCAGGGCCGGAGTGAGAGCACGGTCGATGCTGTAGGCCACATCATTGGCCGTCAGCGGCGTTCCATCGCTGAATTCCAGATTGGGTCGCAGGTGGAAAGTGTAGGTCAGTCCATCTGCAGAGTGCGACCAGGACTGCGCCAGAACGCCAGTCACCTGCAACTGATCATTTTCCTGCACCATGCCAACGAAGACTGCGTCAATGGCTGTGGCTGAATCAACGTCGGTCGTCAGGGCAGGGTCAAAGGTCGCGATGTCGCTGATGCCCCCCAGGCCAATCCGGTACACCTGCTGCGAGGCAGGCGCGGCAGCCGGCTTGCTCGTGGTGGGGCCACTTGTCCCGCCACAGCCCGCGACAATCATCGCGATGAGAGCGAACAGGGTTGACAGAAACCCAAGGGTGAATTTCTTGTCAGGTCTCATGTGTGATCTCTCCTTGCGTTAAGGAATTAAAATACACTACCGATAAGCAGATGCGCTGCATCTCTGTCATTCTAGCTGAACCATTCTATACTCCACGAGCCCCTGACGACGCTTCTTTGTATGCGCCGCTCCCTCCCATAACCCCGGCAGCCTTGCGCCTGCGCCAGACCTTCACATTTGGAAATTTCCACTTACGTATCAGGGATATATACATAAGTCCTGGCATTCCTGCGTAGAATATGGTCAGCAGAGAAAACCGTTTGCGCACTCCCTCTGCAAACGGTGGCATACTAGTATTACGTCCGGTCTGTTAGAAATCTCTCGTGAATTTTAAAAGGGATTCATTCCTTACTGGTTCGCCTTAGTGTTGCAGGATGTAGATGTTGGCCCAATCGTTAGGTGGGATGATATCCATGCTGTTATCTACGATACCCACGACATACGGCTTGCGCAGAAAAACGCTGGTGACTTGCTCTATAGGCAGCCACGCGACATCATTGACAAGTTGCTGCTCCGCCTGCTGGTACACCTGTAAGCGCGCACTGGTTGTAAAGTTGGTGTCGGCGCTGGACAGTTGCTGCTGGGTAAGCTGCTGGCGCGCGACATCGGTGCTGGTATTCTGGCCGTAATTCATGTTGTTGAATACGGACCCATCACCAAACTGGCGGGTTAGCCAGTCCTGCGGATCAGGATACTCGGCAACCCACGACAATCCCCACATTTGCAGGCCCTGCGAGTTGCCGGTGGCCGCCGAAACCTGGTCCAGCAGTGTGTTGGAATCGACAGCACTGGCTGTGACGGTCACACCCAGAACACGCCGCCACATCGAGATCAGGCTCTGCACTTCCTGGGCAAAGCT